>Ga0138256_10000314_pt1 | contig 55056 bp, 51 predicted proteins | sample KNB2016incub_MG_FD_105486 | JGI IMG/M metagenome (GOLD analysis project Ga0138256, IMG submission 105486) | Active sludge microbial communities from wastewater in Klosterneuburg, Austria - KNB2014incub_MG | ecosystem: Engineered > WWTP > Activated sludge > Unclassified | place: Austria...
CACAGTCAACTGGTTTAAAAGATCGAGGGAGCAACAAGCTGATGTGGCCAAAATCATCACACAGGCTATTTTAGACTTAGGCTATTCCGATGTTTGTGTTTATTTCAATGAATTGGAACCCAGTGCTTATTATGAAAATGGTGTTCATTACTAAAAAAAGACAGTGCAGCTTATCGCTTCAAGCGGTTCGCAGTCACTGTCTCTATTTTTGCTAACTTTTAAGAACTTTGATAAAAGCCACTTTTAAGTAATTGCTTTCTTCATATAAGTGGTGTGTTCTAAAATCTTTTGGAAGTTGGTGTATTTCAAGCAGTTCAAAACGTGCCCCGGCTTCATTGAAACCACGTCCAATAATTTGTTTGAATTTATCAAGGGAAATTGTACTCGAGTTATTGGAAGCGACGATGACGCCATTATTTCTAGTGATTCGAATGGCTTCAGCAAGCAAGGATGGATAATCTTTTTCCGCACTGAATGTGAAATCCTTTGATTTAGCGTAACTAGGCGGGTCTAAAATGACTAAATCATAGCTTAGATTCTTTTTGAGCGCGAATTTAAAAAAGTGAAAAACATCTTCTACGAGGATTTGATGATTTTCCAGCGCTATGTTATTGAGTGCAAAATTCTTTTGTGTGTGTTCCATGCTGCGATTGGCTAAGTCGACACTGGTTGTTGATTTTGCACCACCAAGTGCTGCAAATACAGAAAAAGCACCTGTATAAGAAAACGTATTTAAAACAGCTTTACCTTTAGCATATGAAAAACGAATCGTGCGTCTGACTTCGCGCTGGTCTAGGAATAAACCAACCATTGCCCCTTCATCAAAGAAGATGGATAAATTGACCCCATTCTCCTTAATAATGATAGGAAACGTAGCTGGTGTTCCTATTATAAATCCATCCGCATTTTCGGATGTGAGGCCCTCAAAACGCAATTTCTCATAAATGGCATCAAACTCAACCGATTTTTTCAGTGCTTCAACGACTTGTGCTCTAAAAGTGAAAATGCCTTGGCTATACCAGTTAATAAGATAATTGCCATTGAAGAAATCGATGGTCAAACCACCAATACCGTCACCTTCGCCATTAAACACTCTGAATGCGGTGGTTTTAGGGTTGTTGTATAAACCCAATCTTTTCTCAATAGCTTGATAGATCTTTCTTTGGAAAAACGGGGTATCAATTTTTTCTTTTTCATTGCGCGTTAATACCCAACCAAGGCCTTTATTTTGTCGACCAAGATAACCTGTGGCAACATAATGTCCTTTTTCATTGACAAGTTTGAGTAAGGTCCCTTCTTCAATGCCAGATGATTCGAGCATCTGAAATCCGATGATGGCTTCTTTAAAAATTAACGGGTACAATTTTTTATACTTGTCCACGTGTTTCTCGTGGATTTTTAATTCATACATAATTACTCCTTATTTTCAATGTCTAGATCGTTATTTGAGGCGATTTGATAGTGATAAGATTCTGCAAAAGTTAATGCCGTTTCGAATAAATCGAAAAGATTGTCTGTACCAATCACAGTGAGAACACCCGCTTTTTCTAAAACGTCATAGGGTTGTGGTTTTAATCCTGTTATGAGTATTTTAATTTTGTATTTGTGACAAGATTTAATGAAACGCTTAAGTGCATGCACTGCAGTGGCATCCATTGCCGGAACATTTCTCATGCGCAAGATGATGGTTTGTGTTTTACCATTAACTTCATTGATAACCTCTAAAAACTTATCAGCTGCACCGAAAAACATGGGTCCATTTATTTCGTAAACTTGTATATGCATGGGTAACCGCTTTAATATCGATCTGTCAAAAGATGGGGTAAAGCTGTCATCTTCTTCAGCAGTATCACGTGTAAGCTCGCTGACTTCAGTGACATCGGCCATACGTTTCATGAACAGTAATGCCGCTAAAACCATGCCAATTTGTATCGCCATAACGAGGTCGATGAGGATGGTAATAAAAAACGTAATGAGTAAGACGGCGATATCGCTCTTAGGCGATTTGAGCAGTGATACAAATTCGCGCCATTCGCTCATGTTATAGGCGACGATGATTAAAATAGCCGCGAGTGCAGATAAAGGAATCATTTGTGCAAGTGGCATAAAGATGAGTAATATAAGTAACAAAACAACAGCATGTACCATGCCTGCTACCGGCGTGCGACCCCCATTGTTAATATTTGCTACCGTTCGTGCGATTGCACCAGTAGCTGGGATGCCGCCGAATAAACCTGAAGCCATATTCGCAATACCCTGTGCAATGAGCTCTGTATTTGATCGGTGTCTGCCACCAATCATACCATCTGCAACAACTGCTGACAACAAAGATTCTATTGAGCCCAGTAAAGCTATGGTGAACGCAGGTGCAATCAACAGTTTCATTTTATCAAAACTAAATGCGGGTAGCGTGGGCATCGGCAATGCAGATGACAATTCTCCGAACTTGGTGCCAATTGTCATCACATCTAGATGACCCAATTGAACAATTAAGGTGGTCACAATAAGTGCGATTAAGGAACCAGGTATTTTGATTTTATGTTTTGGCCAAAACACAATGATGGCCAAAGCCAATAGTCCGATTAATAAGGTGGTAAAGTCAAACGTCCCTATAAATTCAAAATAGAGTTTCCATTTTTCGAGGAATTCAGCAGGGACGTTTCCCATGTCGAGGCCCATAAAATCTTTAATCTGAGATGAGAATATGGTGACGGCAATACCGCTCGTAAATCCCGTTGTGATGGGGTGTGGAATAAATTTGATAACCCCACCGAGCTTAAAGACGCCCATTAGAATCATAATAAAGCCACCCATCATGGTTGCCATTATTAAGCCATCAACGCCAAACTCAGTGACAATGCCGTAGACGATGACCATAAAGGCGCCTGTTGGACCCCCAATCTGAACCCGGCTACCGCCTAAAAACGAAATTAAAAAACCTGCAATAATGGCAGTATGCATCCCTTTTTCAGGTGAAACCCCAGAAGCGATAGCAAGGGCAATCGATAATGGTAGTGCAATGATTGCCACGATAATACCCGCCGTCAAGTCGCTCAAGAACTGTGCTTTTGTATAACTCTTGATGGTGGTAAAAAACTTAGGTTTGAAAAAATTCATGTTTCCTCCCTATGGCAAATCGTGTTCACTAAGTATTAACAAAGCGTTTGTTGACTTCAAATACCGATTGTTGATATAATTGGTCCGTATATGAATCCCTATCTATCACGATTCGCGATTTTGACTTTTTTAATGTCCATTTGGACACGCCTCTTTTATTGTAACACTTTAGAGAACCCGTTGCCAATTTTATAAACACTTTTATTTGAAAAAGAGGCCTTTTATGAATGGTGAAGATAGGATTTCAAAAAACAACAATCTATTTACAGCGTCAGAGGGCGACTATGTACTCTACTGGATGCAGTCAGCACAACGTATACGAGATAATCATGCATTGGAATTCGCAATTCGTATGGCAAATAAATACAATTGCCCATTGGTTGTCACTTTTATTATTATGCCAAATTTTCCAAATGCAAATCTTAGGCACTTTACGTTTATGCTGCAAGGGATTCAACAGCTACAAGAGGCTTTCAAAGCAAAAGATATTTCTTTTATACTGAGATTGGGAGAACCGGCATCTGAAATTGTCGCATTAAGTCAACATGCTAAATTGGTCGTTTTTGACGGTGGCTATAGCGTCTATGAACATGAAATAAGGCAAGAGGTGTTGCAGCATTTAACGAAAGAGGTTTATACGGTTGAAACGAATTTAATGATACCGATTGAACGCGCCTATTCTAAAGAAGCTTATGCGGCTTATGCAATTAGACCCTCCATTATGAAGCAACTTGAATCCTATCTCGAACAAGTGGAAGATCTTGATGTTAAATGTAAATCTATAGTGGCATTGAAATCGTTAAAGATTCAAACGGTTGAGCGTTTTATCGCCTTACATTTACCCAAGTTAGATCCCGTTAAACCAAGCACTATTTTTTATGGTGGCGAGCGAGAGGGCTTGCACCGATTACAGGTATTCATTAAAGAAGGGCTTGCAAATTACGAGCAGAATCAATCAGATCCATCGTTGCAAGGCAGCTCTAAATTAAGCCCTTATCTTCATTTTGGTCAATTATCTCCATTGACAATAGTGCGTGCCGTCATTGCATCGGGCATTGATGCGAAGGCGTACTTAGAACAATTAATCGTACGTAGAGAACTCGCGTACAATTATATCTATTATGGTGGGGTACATGTTTTTGACCTTAGTAAAACGCTGCCGAACTGGGCATTTGAGACGCTGAAAACCCATCAAATAGATGAAAGACCTTATCTATATGATTTGGAAACTTTAGAAATGGGGCGCACGCATGACCCCTATTGGAATGCTGCACAAAAGGAAATGACCCTTTCCGGTCATATGCATAATACGATGCGTATGTATTGGGGTAAAAAAGTAATTGAATGGACAACGTGTCCTGAGCTTGCCTATGCGTGGCTCTGTTATCTTAATGACAAATATGAAATTGATGGTAGAGATCCAAATGGTTATGCAGGCATTGCGTGGTGTTTCGGCAAGCACGATAGGGCGTGGAAAGAACGTGCCATATTTGGTAAATGTCGATTTATGAATGCCGCCGGACTTGAAAGGAAGTATGCTATTCAGAAATATGTTAAATATGTTGAGGAATTGGAAGGGGCTTGCATTGAAAAAAAATAAAAAACAGTTAACAAATGATGATAAAACAACACCAAAAAAAATAAGTTTGAAAGAATTTTGGAAATTAAACGGTATTCCTTTACTTAAAATGATGACGGTTTATGTGGGCATTCTTTTTGTAATGGAAGCGCTTTTTAGAAAAAGTTTAGGAGATACGGTAAAATGGATCTTTGAATCGCCATTTTTGTTTTCACTGAATCTGTTTACACTAATGGCGCTATCCGGCATTTTGCTTATCTTAACGAAGCGTATTGTGTTGGTAACTATTTTAGTCGGTTATTTAACGGCGATTTTGAGTTTTATCAACATCGGTAAATTTGCACTTAGAAATGTGCCTTTACTTTATGATGATATATTCTTAATCAAAGAAGTTTTGATATTGTTGCCTGAAATCTTCAACTTAAAATCGGTCATTATGATGGTCATTGGCGCTTTTGCAGCGATTGGCCTTGGCTTTTTATTGTTTAAATTTTTCAAAACAAGCAAACTCCACAAACACCGTCTTGCTGCGATTATAGTATCCCTTATAAGTTTTGGCATCTTGTTCATCGGTCAAAATATCAATGCGGCGGATATCGATATTTCCAAAACGGGATTTATATATTCTTTATCAAATAACACGCGTGAACAAGTCATTCTTAATGAAGCGCAACTTGAAACGGCAGGGAATTTATATGACCAGTACATTGCTGAGTACAACAGTCGAACGCATGAAAAAACTTTAGAAATTAAACCCAATGTTATTGTGATTCAAAATGAAGCTTTTTGGGACGTTAATAAGCTAAACGTGACCTATAACAAAAATCCCATTCCAAACTTTGAAGCGCTTCGCAAAGAAAGTCGATATGGTGAATTTTACGTCCCTGTCGTAGGCGGCGGTACGTCAAATACGGAGTATGAGATATTGACAGGTATGACGCTTAAAAACTATTCCAATGACTGGTATATGGTTTTCCCGAATGAAATCAATAAACCTACGGTGTCCCTTGCCTCTATTTTAAAGAATCAAGGGTATGAGACGGTGGGCATACACCCTTACCAATCATGGTATTACAACCGTTTAGCCGTTTATAAACACTTTGGTTTCGACACATTTAAAACGATTGAATTCATGAACAACCCTGAAATTATTGGCGCATACATGTCTGATCGCTATACGACAGACCTTATTATTGATACCATCGAAAAAACGGAAGCGCCACTTTTCAACTTCACAGTGACGATGCAAAATCATGGGCCATATGGCAATCACCGTTTTAGCTCAAGTGAATTTGATATTGATATTAAGACGAAACTCACGGATTCTACACGCTATTTTTTATCGAATTACGTCCAGGGCCTCTATATGGCAGATATTGAACTTGAAAGGCTTGTTGACTATCTTAAAAAGAGTGATGAACCTACGATTCTTGTGTTTTACGGCGATCATTTACCGATGTTAGGAGAAGATTACCAAACGTATCGTGAAGTGGGGTATGTTGGTGATGAAGACAACTATGTGCTTCAAAATGATTTGCGTATGATGGCAGTGCCATACATTCTATGGTCCAATTTTGACGACACCTCCGAAGAGCTCCCTACCATGAATGCTTCTTTTGTTACAGGTCTTATCTTGGAAGAAGCTCAGGCTGACATGCCTGATTATCTTAAAGTACTTGCCATTGCACGCGAAAAAATGCCACTCTATTTTAGAGAATTTGGATTCGATAGCAATGGCACAAAAGTAACAAAATCATCCCCACAATTTATGAATATCAAATCACTTTATGTGTCCATATTTGACAAGCTTAAAGACGCTGACAGTTTAACCCCATGGCTCGTGACAGATAATCCGACGTACAACCAATCCATCACAGTGATTGGTATTGAAACGGCAGAAGTTGAAGCTGGAAAAACGACCCTCAGGGGCAGCAACTTCTATCAAGGGATGAAATTAACCGTTGGCGAATCTGAAATGGCGTTCACATTTGTTAGTGGAAATGAAGTTGTCATTGAAAAAGCGCTGGTTTCTGGTGATTCGGTTACAGCAAAGCTATATGACACGGAAGGCAAGCAAATTGCTGAATCAGAGACATTTGTATTGCCATAATGCTTTTGCAGCATAAGGAGACATTAGGTGACGTTATTAAAAATTGACAACTTAAAAGAGGGCGTTTTTATCGACCGCCCCAATCGATATTTGGCAAATGTCATGATTGATGGTAGGATGGAATTGGTCCATGTTCATGATCCTGGCAGGCTTAAAGAACTGCTTTATCCACACAATAAATGCTTAATTAAACCGGTTTCTGGTGAAAAGAGGAAAACACAGTGGGACATGATCGCCGCTCAAAAGGGTGATGAATTTGTTCTTGTGCATTCCGGCTATCACCGTTACATAGCGGAAGCCATATTAAACAATGCGGCTATAAACCCATTTGGCGTTTTTACAGATTTAAAAGCGGAAGTGACGCATGGTCACTCAAGAATCGATTTCATTGCAAAAGTGACATCGCCATCAGAAGTGGCATCTACTATGTCTCATGAAACGATATGGGTAGAAGTGAAAGGGTGTTCGCTTTCTGAAGAGGGTGTGGCCAAATTTCCAGATGCGCCAACCGAAAGAGGAACCAGACATTTAGAAGAACTGATGCAAATCAAAATATCTGGTGACCGAGCAGGGGTATTGTTACTCGTATTTAGTGAGGCGCAATGGTTTGTCCCAAAACGCGATACAGACCCTAAATTTTATAAAGCGTTCTACTTAGCGCTTGAGAAAGGTGTTGAAATACACCCAATAAAAGTTCTATTGAAACCAACGGGTGCGTTGGAATACAGTGGCCCAGTGCCAATAAAGGACGTTGAAAATGAGTAGTATTTTACTTTATCTTAGCCTATTGATCGTTGGGGGACTTCTCAGCTACAAAGGTTTAATTCACACACAGCTTATGAATAGAATTGACAAATTACAGCTCGCTTGTTTGTTCGCACTTTTATTTATAATGGGTCTTCGCATTGGTATGGATGATCGTGTTCTCAAGGCATTTGCACAGATTGGCTTTCACGCGATATTATTTGCTTTATTTACGGTTATAGGTAGTGTTGGTGTTGTACATCTTTTGCTTAAAATCTTTAAAAAGAAAAGAGGTGCAGCCAATGACCTTTAAAATAATTCTTGCCGTCGTCCTAGGAACTGTGGTTGGCTTCTTTGTGCCTTCGCAATGGTACGATGCTACAGATATATTACTTACCATTGGATTATGCTTGCTGCTCTTTTTTGTAGGTATAGATATCGGTAAAAACAAAAATGTCCTTCAGGACATTAAACGCACAGGCGCTCTGTTCTTCATCGTACCCATTGGTGTTGCGGTAGGCAGTCTAATCGGCGCGATCGCAGTGGGTTATCTACTTGGCTATCCACTCAATGAATCAGGTGCTATAGGGTCTGGTCTAGGATGGTATACATTATCCTCTATCATCATTGCACCCTATTCATCTGAATTATCCGTGTTGGCATTTTTGACGAATGTCATGCGAGAAGTTTTCGCCATTGCACTTATACCTATCATTGCGACGCGCATTGGATTTATTGAAGCGATTGCACCAGCCGGTGCGACAGCAATGGATACGACACTGCCGATTATCTCGAGAAACACCAGCAGTGAAACGGCCATACTTTCATTTTCAACGGGTTTAATCTTATCGATTCTTGTTCCAATTCTCGTACCCCTGTTCCTGTTTAGATAATTTAAAATAAAAGAAGCATCTCAAATTTCAGGCCTTTACCTAATTTTTGAGATGCTTTTTTATAAATTATACACCATTAGTTTTTACACTTACTACACAAGCGTTTCAACAAATGCCAATACTTTATCATAGTCTGGATGTGAACCCACTTCCTGAACATATTCAACATAACGCACGACATTCTCTGCATCTATGACAACTAGGCCTCTGGACAAAAGGCGAATACCTTCAATAGCAAAGCCATACTGCATGCCAAAATCAAGGGTCTGATAATCGGATACGACGATTGAATTTTCAATGCTGTTTGTGAGGCAAAACCGTTTTTGAGCTTGAGGTAAATCTACAGTTATTGAGACAACAACCACATTTGGGTTTTTAGTCGCTTCTTCATTAAATCGAATGGCTTGGAATTCACATATTCTTGTATCTAAAGAGGTTGCAACGCTGATAATTTTAATCTTACCATCTAAATCCGACAAGTTAAACGGAGAAAAATCTGGTTTTACTGCTGTAAACATAGGTGCTTTATCGCCAACTTTAATAGCTTCGCCTAATAATTTAACGGGATTTCCACCCATTGTAATGTGTTCTCTCATTTTGTACCTCCAAATTGTTTATGTTTCTATTTATAGTTACCTGATTGATGCGTCATTAAACATATTTTTGTACAGGTTACAAAATGTTTAAAAATGGCGTTCACAAGAAAGCTAAATCGGTGTATAGTTTAATAGGAAAGTGAAGGCGAGTCCTATGAAAAAGATTTTGAGATCATATAGGAGGTAAAAGATGTTTAGACCGATGCGTAGAGACAAAAAAGCAATGACTCAGAGCCATATGGATGACCTTATAAAAAGTGGTGAGTACGGCGATCTAGCCGTTCTAGATACCAATGGATACCCTTACGCGGTACCTGTTAATTACGTTTCTGACGACACACATATTTATATTCACTGCGCACTTGAAGGTTCAAAACTGGATGCTATTGCGGCCAATAATAAAGTTTCTTTTACAATCGTTGGTCATCATGCCATTGTAGCGAGCCGATTTTCAAGTGATTTTGAAAGTGTCATTTGCTTTGGAAAAGCCTATTTGATTGAAGATCAAGCAGAAAAAATCGAACTTTTAAAAAAATTCATTTATAAGTATTCACCTGATTTTGAAGTGGGTGGTATTAAATATGTAGGCACTGATTTTATGAAAACAAAGATGATCGCCATTGAAATTGAACACAAGACGGGAAAGACGAATATAGAGAATGCTTAATATGAAGACAATTGATAAAAGCTATTTGCCAGTCATCGACTTAGCAAAAGAAGCGGGCGCGCTACAAAAGGCTTATTTTAGAACGAACGATTTTAAAATTACAACTAAAAGTACAGATGTAGACATGCTCACAGAAGTGGATATAGCCTGTGATCATCTGATTGTTGATGGTTTGAGGGCTTTGTTCCCGGATGATGCAATTCTATCAGAAGAACGCGGCTATCAACCTGCGGATTCGAAATCCACATATACATGGATTATTGATCCTTTGGATGGGACCACGAATTTTTCAATTGGACACCCTATTTTTGCGGTGTCCATCGCCAGATGGCAAGGCAGCCAGCCCATTTTCGGTGTTGTTTATGTGCCGATGTTAGACGAAATTTATTATGCTGAGTTTGGCAAAGGCGCTTACCGTGGTGAAACACGGCTAACAGCATCTAATAAAGTCTTATTGAAAGAATCCGTCTTAGCAACTGGGTTTCCTTATGACCGCGCTACAGCTGCAAACAACAATTCTGAAAATGTCGCAGCCATGGTACCTAAAGTAAAGGGACTCAGACGTCTTGGTGCAGCTGCTTATGATTTATGCTTAGTTGCTTCAGGCGTTTATGACGCGTATTGGGAATTAAGATTGGGTTGGTGGGATATGGCAGCTGGCTCACTACTGATTACTGAAGCGGGCGGACAATGTACGTATGAAATTTATGAGGATAAATATAATCTCGTAGCTGGCGCACCAGAGTTATGTCGTCAGCTCAAAGAATGTATTAATATGACAAATTATGGAAGTCAACCGCGATGAAAAAAAATGTGGTTTTAATAATGGGCAGCCATCGTTTCAATGCGAATACGGCGTATTGGGTCAACACAATGTCAGATAAACTTTCTGAATTAAACGTTTCTTCAACCGTTATCGATGTAAATAAACTTAACATAAAACCCTGTATCGATTGTACGTATTGCAAGAACAATTGGGGTAAATGCGTGCATGATGACGATATGGTCCAAGTTTATGAGGCGCTAAAGAAAGCGGATATTTTGATAATAGCGACGCCTGTTTATTTTAATGGTGTAACCAGCAAACTTAAAACGCTTGTCGACCGCTGTCAAATGATTTTTCTCTGTGACTTTACACATGCTAGACCGTTTGCAGACAAACTTGATCTTACAAAAAAAATGGGTTATATTGTATCCATTGGTGGTGCAAGTCATTATCCCAATCAGTTTATAGGCACTGAGATTACGCTTAAACTCATCTTCAACAATTTGCGCATGCCTTTGACGTCGCATATTAAATACAGTGAAACCGATCTAAACGCATTGAAAGAACGTGTAGAGGTTGAAAAGGATATTATTGAACTTTCAAAGACAATCTATGAAGAGGTGATGGGAATTGAAAGATAAGCTAAAAATTGGTTTAATCCAAATGATGACGCATCGTGATAAAGCCGTTTCTGTAAAAAAAGCCCTTGATAATATCGCATGTTTGGCAGATCGAGGCGCTAATATGATCGTTCTACCAGAAATGTTTAATTGTCCTTATGAAACGCATCGTTTTTTAAGTTATGCTGAACCTGAGGGTGGCGAGACTTGGCAAAAATTGAGTCAAGTGGCAAAAGAAAAGAAAATTTATTTAATTTCTGGTTCTATTCCAGAAATAGATGGCACCAATGTCTATAATACATCCTTTATTTTCAATCCAGAAGGCGAACAGATTGGCAAACATAGAAAAATTCATTTGCTTGATATCGATATTGAAAATGGTCAGTACTTCAATGAATCCGAATCACTTAAAGCAGGGAATACACCAACGGTTATTGATACTGAATACGGTAAAATTGGCGTTGCCATTTGTTATGATATCCGATTTCCAGAGCTCGCTAGAATCATGGTCGATCAAGGTGCAAGGTTAATCATTTATCCCGCTGCCTTTAATATGAATACGGGACCTGCGCATTGGGAGCTTCTATTTAGAATGCGTGCGATTGACAATCAAGTTTTCACAGTTGGCTGCGCACCTGCAAGAGACTATTCATTGGCTTATATTTCTTATGGCAATTCAATTGTGGTGGACCCATGGGGTGATATTGTTGGAAGGCTTGATGATTCAGAAGGTTATTTGCTTGGTGAAATCGATTTTGATGAAGTCAAGCAGATTCGGGATCAATTGCCTCTCTTAAAGCATAAACGGGATGATGTTTATGAAGTAACGCTTAAAAAGAAACCTACAATCATTCATAATAATTAATAAAAAAAGTGTGAATCACGTGTTTGTTCCGTGGTTCACACTTTTTTTTATAGATGTAACTGATCTTCGTTGATTATCTTAACACTTGCATCAAGTTCATAAATGAGGTCTTTGCGTTCAATGATAATGATTGCTTTTTCGACTAACTTTGGTGTTGCTTTAATATTGAGCAATAGCTCCTTAGCAGGATTAATGGCCACGGGATGGCCGACTCTACTGAGCATTGAGAAATCACCATTGGTGTCGCCATACGCATAACTATTTTCAAGATCGATGTCGTACGCTTTTACAAAGGCATCAATTGCTCTGTTTTTGCTTTCTGAATCCCACATTGGAATAACAGAACCTGTAAATCTACCTTCAGAATCGACGATGTAATCAGTGCCTTTATAACCATCGATATTATATTTTTCAGCCATTTTTGAGACGAGAAACTCAGGACTGCCTGAAATAAAGAATACTTTATGCCCCTGTAATTGATGCCATAATATGCGGCTGCGCGTATATTTGTACACGATATCGCCATTAAGTGCAATGACTTGATTTGAGATGAACTCAATATCTGCAGCGCGTCTACCTTTTAGCGCTTCATAGTAGATCTGGACAAGTTCTAACATGTAGTGATCATATTCGCCCATGCGCTTACGCCATTCATCGAAAGGTCCTTTTAAACTTGAATGCCAAAGCCCTGGGTCGACGATTTCGTATTTCACCATTTTTTTAAAATGCTCGATCATCAATGAATTGCGATAAAGTGTACCATCTATATCTAAAAATGCTGCGATGTTCATACAAACCTCCATAAATTGTTCTTTCAAATTATTATACCCTCAAGAAAAGCAATTGCTACCTTTTTTTAAACTGATTTCACTTGATTCAGATAATATTTTGTGATAGTCTATGTTGGACTATCAAATTAGTGAAAGATTTATCAGTGGGAGGATTTATCAGTGGATCAAAATGAAAGAAAAATTTACACAGCAGACCCGTCTGCTCTTGGCCTATTCGGTCTCGCAATGATTACCTTTGTTGCTTCAACTCAAAAGTTAGGTTGGACTGAAGGTACCTCATTACTTGTCCCTTGGGCAATATTTTTAGGCGCTTGTACGCAAATTTATGCATGTATCAATGACGCTAAGAAGGGTAATGTATTTGGTGCAACTGCTTTTGGTGCTTATGCATTTTTCTGGTTAGGCGTCGCAATGACTTGGATGATTAGCAATGGTGTTTTCGGAGAAGGCATGGCACAAAATGCAGACATATCGCAACTTGGTTTTGCATTTGTAGGTTATTTGATTTTCTCATTGTTCATGACACTTGCATCACTTGAAACAAATAAAGTGCTTATGATTATATTCGTTCTTATTGATCTATTATTTATTGGATTATCGTTGTCTGTTATTTGGGGCATTGAAGCGGGCCATACATTGGCAGCATGGAGTGAACTTGCAATCGCCATGGTCGGGTTCTACGGTTCTGCTGCAAATGTTCTGAACCACACATTTGGCAGAACATTCCTTCCAGTGGGTAAACCGCTTGGTATCTTCAAAAAATCATAATGATTTTAAACCCCTTGGACGACTATCGGTGGATGGTGTTTGAGGGGTTTTTTAATAAATATTTAAAACATGATGACACTGACTATTCATTGGTCAAAATTTGATGTAAAATAAGACATGAGGTTTGAGGAGGAATTATGACTGAGAATATTTTAAAAGTTCAAATTGAACAAACTGAAGATTTGCCATTTTCTGAAGAGGCAATTTTTAAAGCAGTGGCGGAAAACTTAGATAGAATAAACACGGATTCCGATGAAGCTTGTTTGCTTGTAACAGGACCAATGGCAATGATCCTTTACTGGGAAGGCGATTGCGTGATCGTAGAGCGCGTGATGAAAGCAGAAGATTTGAAAAACGGTCTATAAGATGACAAAATAAATAGAGCGCTTACCAGAAGATGCATTCTCTGAGTAAGCGCTTTTTTAATTTGACCATTTGTACGATTTAAAAGATGACACTTAATACCCGTAGTTTCCATCAATTATGATCACGTGGATGCGCGATTTATCACGTTGAAACGCAACGAGAGAATAGGCACAGCAGATTCTTCCAGGACTTTTGCAGTCTGAACAAACCCCTGTAAAGGTGCATGGCGTATTCATGTTTAAGCGGTTGCTGTTGGCAGGTGCTGAAATGCTTCGATTTCTTGCTATGGCGGCATTTAAGTTCTTTACAATTTTGTTAATGCCAGCAATCACAATGACTTTTTCAGGTCCGAATGCGAGCGCGGCAACGCGATTGCCAACACCATCCACATTGTAAAGCGCCCCTTCTTCAGTAATGGCATTCGCACTCATAAAATAAGCATCTACTGAAAAGGCTTCTCTATGTATTGATTTGATTTGTTGTGGTGTTAAGCCTGGCGCATAACGGTCATAAAAATGGTAATCATTGGCACGGATCCAATCAAGCATACCCGTTTCACTCAATGTTTGTGAACCTCCGACTGCGATTGTTGATTTTAGTGGTACAAGAGATTGAATAACTGCTTTAAGCGCGTCAATATCGGGTACAAAGTAACCATTCATATTGTTCTTTTCAAGATTGGATATTACACGGTTTACTTGTTCGTCAACAACTTTTTTCAAGTGGTGATCCATATGGCCTCCTAAATATTTAATCAGTCCGTTTATTTATTTTAAACAATTTGATTGACAATTACAACGATTATGGAATTATTCATAGAAAATTTAACAATTCGTGTATTATTTATTTTAATGCATGGGTTATAATGTTAGTTAAGGCAATTGTTCAATTTTGTGATTTCCGTCAGTATGAAGGGGAAACATACGGCTTTTATTATAATAATAAGGTGAGTGTGACTAATGAAAAAATGTTCAGAATGTAAAAAAAATGTTGCTATGATGCGTACCGCTAAGATTGAGAATGGAAAGACGGAATACGTCGATTTATGCCTTGAATGCGCACAAAAAAAAGGGTACCCTGTCATGGATGAAATAATGAATCAAATCAATTTAAGTCCGGAAGAGATGAACAATCTATCCAAACAAATGAACAAGCTGTTTGATAAAATTTCTGATGATGAAGACAACCCATTAATGCATCTGATGAACTTTGATCAAGAGTCAATTGACGAAGCAGATGATGCATTCGAAGAGGATGATTTTGGCGATGAAACCCTTGAAGAGGGATTCGACCTTGCCGAAGAGGAAGATGAAGATGACACAGTCAATCAAGACAGCGATTTGCTGGGCGATAAAAAGAAAAATAAAAAAATGAAACTTAAAACGTTAAGCAAGTATGGTTCAAATCTCATAGAAAAAGCACAAAAGGGCGAAATTGATCGCATCATCGGTAGAAACCGAGAAATCGATCGTATTGTTCAAATTTTAAACCGAAGAAATAAAAACAACCCACTTCTACTTGGTGAGCCAGGTGTTGGTAAAACAGCCATTGCTGAAGGTTTAGCAGTAAGAATTGTGGCCAAGCAAGTCCCTGAAAAATTGTTGGACACTGAGATTTATCTGTTGGATATGACCGCAATTGTAGCGGGGACACAGTTTAGAGGCCAGTTTGAGGGTCGCATGAAAGCGATTATCAACGAAGCGACCAAGCATGGCAATATTATTCTTGTAATTGACGAAGTGCACAATATTATGGGCGCAGGTGAGGTCCATGGTGGTGTTATGAATGCTGCGAATATTCTTAAGCCTGCACTTGCCAGAGGTGATGTACAAATCATTGGGGCAACGACACTTGATGAGTATCGCCAACATATCGAAAAAGATGCCGCACTTGAAAGACGTTTTCAACCGGTGATTGTTGATGAGCCAAATATAGAAGACAGTATTGAAATATTGATGGGCATTAAAGATTACTATGAAGACTTCCATAAAGTGATTATTGAGGAAGACATCATTGATGCGGCTGTTAGAATGTCAGCAAGGTACATCACGGATCGGTTCTTACCGGACAAAGCCATTGATGTCATTGACGAAGCTGGATCTAGAGCAAATCTTAAGAACCATGGGCTTGTGGAAGTCAAAGCACTTGAAGACGATCTTCAAAAAATTGAAAGCCTTCACGCCGACGCAGCAGAAGCACAAGATTTTGAAAAGTTAGCAGAACTTAAAGCAGAATCTTTAAGAGTAAGTGAGAAGCTTGAAAAGCTTAAAAATTCAAGCGGACATGTGCATTTGACCATTGAAGATGTGGCCTATGTCATTGAAGCTTGGACAAAAATTCCAGTTAAAAGAATCACTGAAGAGGAAGCGGAAAAGCTTATTGAACTAGAAGATAGATTGCATAAGCGCGTTGTTGGTCAACAAGTAGCCATTGAAGCCATTTCTAAAGCGGTACGAAGAAATCGGTCTGGGTTTAGGAAGAAACGTAAACCGGCATCTTTTATATTCGTTGGCCCAACCGGCGTTGGTAAAACGGAGCTTGCAAAAGCACTGGCTGAAGAACTCTTTGGTACTGAAGACGCTATTATACGTGTGGATATGTCCGAATATATGGAGAAACATACCGTTTCAAAACTGATTGGTGCCCCTCCTGGGTATGTTGGTTATGAGCAAGGTGGTCAATTGACCGAAAAAGTGCGTAGAAAACCTTATGCAGTGATTCTGCTTGATGAAATTGAAAAGGCACATAGTGATATTTTTAATATATTACTCCAAATTTTAGAGGATGGCAGGTTGACAGATGGTCAAGGACGCACAGTTTTCTTTGAAAATACAGTTATTATAATGACGTCAAATATTGGCACAAACCTAAAATCGACTGGGATTGGCTTTGGTAGCGAATCCGATCACAAAATTGAAGTCAAGATTCGTGAGATGCTTAAAGAAACATTCAGACCTGAATTCTTGAATAGAGTGGATGATATCGTTGTCTTTAAGGCCCTTATTGAGAAGGAATTGAAGCAAATCATTGAACTTCAGTTAAATGAAGTATCGGCCGAAGTAAAAGAGAAGAAAATGACGTTAGAGGTTTCAGAGGCTGTTAAAGAACGCATTTTAATTCAAGGTTTTGATGAGAAATATGGTGCAAGACCGCTTAGAAGAACCATTCAGAAATTGATTGAAGATGAGATCGCAGAACTATACATTCGAAAGCTGATCAAAGAAGGTAACTTACTAAGAGCCATCATGGAAAATGATAAAGTTAGAATTAAAGTAGACGCTTAAAAAAAAGGACTTCAATCAGGCACAGGCAAACTTGCTGTTTCTGGTTGGCGTCCTTTTTTTATTGTCAAAAATTATAATCTAAAATTCAACTTTCGTTATCTTTCCTCTTTCAATGAACGTGTTCATAACCGCTTCTGGGACAAGACCGCCACCCGTAGCCCATGAGATATGCAGCGCATCTTTCATTTTATCAAGCAAGTCATTGTCTTTTAAGAAAGCAAACCCTTCGCTTTTATAAAAGAGCCAAATTGGACCCATAAAACCTGCCAGTGCAGAAGGTTCAAGTTTGATATCATCTGAAATAGAGAGCATATAAAGAAACCAATACATTCTATCATCAGAAATTGTATAGATACCGTCTAGAAGGGGCGCGATGACTTGTCCAACAAAACCAGAAGCTCTTCCTACTGCAAGCCCATCTGCATCGGTAATGTTATCGATGCCTAAATCGTTAACACTGATTGCGTCATATTTTTCGGTGGCCATTCCAAGGAGCATGCAAGGGGCATGTGTTGGTTCTGCAAAGAATAGTCGAACCGTGTCTTTGAAGATGAGTTTAAGTCCAAAAGCAATACCACCTGGTGCGCCACCGACGCCACAAGGGAGATAGACAAACAATGGATGGTCTGAATCAACGGTTCGTCCAGATGCGTCTAGCTGAGTTTTTAAGCGAAGTGCAGCTACAGCATAACCTGTAAAAAGACCAATTGAGTTTTCATCATCGATGAAGAAACAGAAGGCATCTTTTTCAGCGCTTAAACGCCCTTCGGCAACAGCAACTGAGTAGTCTGCTTCATGAAGAACGACGTTGGCGCCTTTTTCACGCAACATTTTTATTTTCCATGGCTTGGCATCTTGAGACATGTGTACAGTGACCTGAAAGCCAAGGGCTTTACCAATAATGCCAATACTTAAGCCAAGATTTCCTGTCGAACCAACCACGATGGTATATTTTGAAAAAAGTGATTTTGCAGGTGCCAGGGTTAAGATTTCATAGGCAGTTTCTGTGTTTAGAAGGCCTGCCTCAAGTGCGAGTCGCTCAGCAAAGTTGATAACTTCGTAAACACCGCCACGTGCTTTGATTGAGCCAGCAATATCGAGGTGACTGTCTAATTTAACAGACCAATCCCCTAAAACGCGACCGCCAACAAAAGTGATAATGCCATTTTGAAATTTTTCTATATTTTGTAACTCTGATTCTATAACACCGTTTGTGCGCTGTGTCTCTGGAAATAAAATTTGAAAGACGGGCGCAAATCGTCTAAGACGTTGATCCGCATCCATGATATCTTCATAAGTAGGGACATCAGGGTGCGCTGCATATATTTCTTTAATAGCCGTATCAAAAGGTCGTTTATTGGGATTAATCCATAGGACTTCTTCGTAATTTTTTAAGGCATCCATTAAGTGAGTGGTGGTATCATTCATATTAAGCTCCTCTCAAAAATATTATGATAACAGTTTATCAGATTTTCAAACTATTTAAAACTTTAAAAAAAGTGGTATAATACTTAGAGTAAAGTAATGAAATATTTTTATGAGGGGTGCGCATGAATTTTTACCAATTCCTGAATCAAAAAAAACAAACCATCAATATGGTTTTAAGTCTGTTACTGATTATTGCTTTTTTTATCCCATGGTTTTCACTTAATCCTGACTTTAAAATGTTTGCTGTGTCCGATGCGAAATTGTCTGGTCTTCAAATGGTTAAAGGCATTCATTTTGCAGCACCGACCATTTCATTGCTCGGCGAGGCTTATGGGTTCCCACTTTTATCAAAATTAGTGTACCTCGGTTATTTGATTATTTTGCTGCCACTCATTGGTGTGGCTGGTATTGTCATGAGTGGTATGCGACATATAAAAGCAGTAACCCTTCATAAGATTCACTTTATTGCAACACTAGGGCTGCTGACATTTTTTATGCTGCTTGCAAATTTTAACAAAGACATGAGAGAACTCTTCTTTCAAGTGATGATTCTAGGTTTTGGTTTTTATATTAGTGTTTTGATCGCAACGGCTGGCATTGTATTAAACCATATTAAAAGGGTGAAGTAGCTTATAAAAATAAAATAACCCCTGATAACATGCTGTGTATGAAGACTGACGCAGCATGTTATCAGGGGTTATTTAAATTTATAGACCTTTAAATTTTTTCTTTAGGCGTATAATGCGTATGCAGTAAATGATGCGCCATTTCACTGTTAGGCTTTTCTAAGAATTCTTCGTATATTTGTTTGATATATGGGTTATCATGTGATTTTCTAAGCACTTTACCTTTATCTTCTTGATAAATGGCCGCTTGTCGCTTCCTTATGATATCCATATCGCCGTGATGATAAGGTTGACCCCCGCCGCCAATACAGCCTCCTGGACATGCCATGATTTCTATGGCATCGAATTGAGAAATGCCTGCTTTGATGTCATTAAGCAACTTTCTTGCATTTCCGAGTCCGTGAGCAATACCAATTCGTAGGTTCATATCGCCAATCTTAACAGTTGCAGAACGTATTCCTTCAAGCCCGCGAAGTTGTTGGAAATCTACTTTTTCAAGGGATTCTCCTGTGATCCAGTCATAGGCGGTTCTAACAGCGGCTTCGATGACACCACCGGTTGTACCAAAAATAACTGAGGCACCGGTGCTTTCACCGAGTAGTTGATCAAACGCACTATCAGGAAGACCAGCGAAGTTGATACCCGCTTCTTTTAGCATCATACCAAGTTCTCTTGTAGTAATAACAATATCGACGTTGTTTAGGTGGTCATGTGAAAGCTCAGTTCTTGCAGATTCTGCTTTTTTTGCAAGACATGGCATAACCGATACGACCACAATATCCTCAGGATCTAAGTTCATCTTTTGAGCATAATAAGTCTTGATAACAGCGCCTAACATAATTTGAGGTGATTTACAAGTTGATGGAATATCTAACATATCTGGAAATTGATGTTCGAAAAAATTAACCCAAGCTGGACAGCAGCTCGTCAACATTGGTAAAACACCACCATTTTGAATTCGGTTGATAAGTTCAGACGCCTCTTCCATGATGGTAAGGTCTGCACCAAAATCCGTATCAAAGATGGCATTGAAATCAAGTCCGCGCAAAGCACTGACAAGTTTTCCTGTTGAGATGGTTCCTGGTTCCATGCCGAACATTTCACCAATGGCAACGCGTACCGCTGGTGCCACTTGAACGACGACGTGTTTTTTAGGATCTGCAATGGCTTCCCAAACCGCGCGGGTATTGTTGACTTCTGTGAGTGCGGCTGTCGGACAAACCGCAACACACTGACCACAGTAAGTACAAGACGTATCAACCATATCGAGATTAAATGCAGGACCAACAAAGACATTGAAGCCACGGTTCACTGCAGAGAGGATGCCACAAGTTTGAACGTCGTTACACATTGTTTCGCATCGTCTGCACATGACGCATTTGTTTGGATCTTTTACAAGCGCAAAAGACGATGCATCTTTTGGATGGTTCATTTTTTCACCTGCATATCTGATTTCTCTTATGCCAAGCTCTTGAGCAAGTGCTTGTAGTTCACATTCTAAGTTCTTTGGACATAAGAGACAGTCGAAAGGATGGTTAGAAAGCAACAATTCAACTGCTGTACGCCGCGCTGATATTGCTCGGATACTATCTGTACGAATGACCATGCCTTCCGTACAAAGCTCGGAACAGGAAGGTGCAAGTGGTGCTCTGCCTTCAACTTCTACGACACAGACACGACATGAGGCACTTTGGTTGACGATGCCAAATCCCTTAAGGTCCATATGGCATAATGTCGGTATTTTTAAACTGACTTGTTTGGTCGCTTCAAGTATTGTAGTGCCCTCTGTAACTTGCAAGGGCATGTCGTTGATTTTTATATTGATCATTTTCATAAGAATACCCCCTTCACGGTTTCATGACGGCTTGGAATTTACATGCTGTATAGCAGGCTCCACAAGCAATACATTTAGATTGGTCGATGATGTGTTTTTGTTTTGGTGCACCTGAAATACAATTTACTGGGCACACGCGTGCACATGCCGTACAACCGATACAGTTTTCTTCGATGATACTGTATTTAATCAATGCTTTACAGGCGCCAGCTGGACAATGTTTGTCATTAATATGAGCAAGGTACTCATCATAAAAATAATTGAGCGTACTCAAAATTGGATTCGGAGCCGTTTGGCCGAGACCACATAGGGCGCTTTCTTTGACGCTTTTGCCTAAAGTGCGCAGTTTCGAGATGTCGTCCATGGTGCCTTCACCTTTTGTAATGCGGTCAAGGATTTCAAACATACGCTTTGTGCCAAGTCGACATGGGGTACATTTGCCACATGATTCATCTTGTGTGAATTCTAGATAGAATTTGGCGATGTTGACCATACAGTCATCTTCATCCATAACGATCATACCACCTGAACCCATCATAGAACCAATGTTGCGAAGGCTTTCATAATCGATTGGCGTATCAAGGTCAGCGACTGTGATAACACCACCTGAAGGACCGCCCGTTTGAACGGCTTTAAATTTTTTGCCGCCGACAATACCACCACCGATATCATAGATGATTTCCCTTAGTGTGGTGCCCATAGGCACTTCTACAAGACCCACGTTATTGACTTTTCCAGCCAAAGCAAAAACTTTTGTACCCTTTGATTTTTCTGTACCAATCGAACTAAACCAATCCGAACCTTTTAATAAAATCGGGGCAATGTTGGCCAAAGTTTCGACATTGTTAACGCTTGTCGGTTTGCCGTTATAGCCTTCAACAGATGGATAAGGCGGCTTTTTAGTTGGTTCGCCTCTATTGCCTTCTACGGAATGGATCAGAGCGGTTTCTTCACCACAAACAAATGCGCCTGCACCAAGTTTGATTTTAATATCAAAACTAAAATTTGAACCGAAAATTTGTTTGCCTAACAAGCCGTATTCTTGGGCTTGAGCCATGGCCACTTGAAGTCTTTTAATAGCAAGTGGATATTCTGCTCTAATGTAGATGATGCCCTCAGAAGCGCCAATTGCATATCCTGCAATAGCCATCGCTTCAAGGATTGAATGTGGATCGCCTTCTAAAATAGAACGGTCCATAAAGGCACCTGGGTCGCCTTCATCAGCGTTACAAATGATATATTTTTGATCTGCAATCGATTTTCTCGTGAGTTCCCACTTAAGACCCGTTGAAAAACCACCACCGCCACGGCCACGTAAGCCGCTGGCTTTAACGGTTTCAATGACTTTCTCAGGTGTTGATTTAGAAATTGCTTGTCCAAGTGCTTCATAGCCACTAAATGCAATATATTCATTGATATCTTCAGGATTAATAAGCCCACAATTACGTAATGCGATACGGTACTGTTTTTTATAAAAACGCATTTCATCATGTTTTGGTAACACTTTATCAGTTTCTGGTTCCCTGTATAGAAGACGTTCAACGACACGCCCTTTAATAATGTGTTCGTTGACGATTTCCCATACATCAGATAATCCAACTTGTACATAAAAGATATTATCAGGATGTATTTTAACGATAGGTCCTTGGCCACAAAAACCAAAGCAACCCGTCTTAATTACAGCAACTTCTTCACCATAACCCGCAGTCATTAACTCACTCTTAAATTTGTCGACGATATCCAAGCTTTGCGACGATACGCAACCTGTACCGCCACATACCATAATATGCGTTCTTTGTGTAGTCATACCCCGACCTCCTTATAAAGCGCTGTGATAAGTCTTAATAAGCACGTGATCATCTAAGATCTCGCCATTTTTAATGTGCTTATTGAGAATATCAGCAACAAATGCTTTATCGACATTGCCATAAATAGTTGGTTCATGTCCAGGCATATTCACTTGAACAGTTGGTTCGCTGTGGCAATACCCCATGCATCCAACTTGTACAACTTTAATATGATCAATGCCATTTTCAGTGATTTGCGTCATGAGTTCATTCATGACCTCTCTGCTACCGGCCGCAATACCACAGGTCGCCATGCCAACGAGTATTTCTATCGTTTGATCTTCTGATTCGCCAGACTCTCTTAATTTAACTTTCTTAATGTGATCTTCTCTGATTTTTTTAAGTTCTTCTAAGGATTTAACGGACATTATGCCTCACTCCTTTCAAGGGCTCTATATTCTGCGAGTATTTTGCTTACATCCCCTGCTTTGACATGGCCATATACTTTTTCATTGATCATGACCACTGGGGCTAAACCACAAGCGCCAATGCAACGAACGTCTTTTAGCGAGAACAGACCATCGGGCGTACTGCCTCCCGTTTTGATCCCCAGTTGCTCAGAAAATTCATGCATCACTTTTTCAATACCTTTTACAAAACAAGCCGTACCTAAACAAACACTGACCGTATATTCACCACGTTTTTCTTGTGTGAAATACGAATAAAAACTCACGACGCCATAAACTTTTGCCGCAGGTATATTCAGTTTTCTTGCAACATAAAGTTGAAGTTCACTTGGCAAAAAGCCAAAGACTTCCTGTGCTTTGTGTAGAACAGATATGAGTGCTTCTTCTTGAGCATCATTTTCTTTGATAAAGGCATCTAGTGCTTTTAATTTCTCATCGGCATGCGCTAGACTAAAAATATCTGACATATAGACCTTCCTTTCATTGTGATAAATTTAACGAAACAACAATCCAAATAGTTGCAATATTCAGATAACTACAGTATATACTATTATTTGAAATTTAGAAGACCCCACCTGAGTAATTTCACAAAACATTCACAATTAATATTAGAAAAAGGGTTGAATTCTATTCAACAATGCTTGATTTTTATATGAAAAAGGATACACTATAGTTAATTGATATTTTTATCAGTGAATAGAAATAACTGGATTCCCCAAAGCATAGGGTTTAACCTTAGTTTTGGGGCTTAATTATTTATTGAAGGAGTCGAACAATTATGTCTTTTGTACGCAGTGGCCCTCGCATATTAATCGTTGAACCTAAAGATGATGCTTTGTTTAGAAGTTTTTTGACGTCGCATTTTGAGAACTTTAAGATTCCTGAGACCGTGAAATCGCTTGAAGATATCATATCGGTTATGAAATACAATCAAACGTTAATTTATATTACAAAAAATGCAAAGTTGAATATTACTGATTTTGAAATAGACAACTGTGTTATATTAGAAGGAAGTTGCCAATCATTTTTGATGAAAGCGCTAAATTCTAATGGATCAAATCTCATCAACTATGTAAGACGTGCGCCGAGAATTATCATCATGAAAGTGATTGGGAGTGTTGATAAGACGGTGGATGATATCGCCGAGGATTTCAAAGCAACCATAGAATCAACGAAGATGATATTGAGTACACATTCTGATGGAACCGTTATATTTTTCACAAAAGGGAATATAAACAAGAAGCTAGAGTTTGCAGATTTCTTTTCCAGAGCGGTTTATACAACTGAGCATTTTTCCACGATTATTAATATGCTTGATCACCATGCACTCAAGTACATTAACCGAAATACTGAAAATAAAGATTGGTTCGACTTAACGATCAACATACGCGATAAATATGAGGATTTTAAAACACATTACGACCGACTGATTTATACATTGGATTGTCTTGGCGCGGGGATGGTTTTAAAAGAAGGCTTGAGTGAAGAGACAGGCCGATTTTTCACGTCAACGGGCGTCTACAAGTTGGCGCTTTATACGTATCTTGAACCATTAGAAGTTAAAAAAATTCTTTTAGCACTTGAGTATATGGAAAATGGAGAACGCATCGTCGATTTTGACCTCTATTATAAAAAGAAGAAAATTCATTGGGAAGATGTTAAAATTAAAGGGATTAATGAAAAAGAAAATTTGAGCCATCTTTTTCGACAAAATTTATATAAGAGCTTGGAAGATGAGGATATCGAATATTTAAGATCGATTGAAGATTATATATTTGCGTCCAGGTAATTTCATTAGAGAAAAAGCTGACCTTGCCGTCAGCTTTTATTTTATATAAAATGGTAGATAGGAGACGATTATGTTCACATATAGATTGGATATACAATATGAAGGCACACGTTATAAAGGTTGGCAAAAGTTAAAGACGACGGATTTAACCATTCAAAGTAAGATCGAGATGGTTTTAACACGTTTGTTGGGCGAGACCATTGAAATTCAAGGATCAGGGCGAACCGATTCTGGGGTTCATGCAAGAAATCAAGTTGCGAGTTTCAAAACGCTGCGTCAAATACCAAGTGACCGTCTTTTAATGGAAATGAATCAATACCTTCCAGACGATATCGTCGTTACATCGATCGTATCTGTTGACGATAAATTCCATGCGCGGTTTAGTGCACAGAAAAAAACGTATGTTTACCAAATATGGTTGGCCAGTTATCCCCCTGTTTTTGACCGTCATTTTGTACTGGATCTTGAAGGTAAATTACCCAATATTGAAATGATGAAAATTGCGTCACGTTCTTTTATTGGCACACATGACTTCAAAGGTTTTTCAACGGATAAGACAAAAAAATCAACGGTTAGAACGATAGAGGCCATTCATTTTGTGATGGAAGGAAATTTACTAAGAATTGAAATAACGGGTGACGGATTTTTATATAATATGGTCCGTATCATTGTAGGTACATTGCTTGAAATTGGCCTTGGCAAACGAGATATTGCGACAATTGAAGCGATTTTTCAAAATAAAATACGAGAAAACGCTGGAGAGACTGCACCAGCAAAAGGATTGTTTTTACAAGAAGTTATATATTAACTTTAAGGAGGGTAACAATGAAAGCTTTGTATTATGACTGTTTTGCAGGCCTTAGTGGCGATATGAACTTAGGCGCTATGATTGATCTTGGCGTTGATTTTGATACACTAAAGTCAGAACTCTCCAAACTGGGACTAGATTCTGAATACGTTCTTAGAAAATCACGTGAAGACAAACACGGCATTTTTGGCACTAAAATAGATGTCATCGATAAAAACAACGACGGCCATCATCATGACCAACATCATGACCATGACCAACATCATGACCATGACCAACATCATGACCACAAACAGCATCATGAACATGACCAACATCATGACCATGACCAACACCATGACCACAAACAGCATCATGAACATGACCAACATCATGACCACGACCAACATCATGACCACGACCATCATCACGACCATGATGCCTTACGTGATTTTAAGGCGATAAAGGGCATTATCACGTCGAGTACATTATCTGAGCGCGTCAAGTTTGACAGTATCAAAATCTTTCAAATAATCGCAGAAGCTGAAGCGAAAATACATGGAAAATCGGTTGATGAGGTGCATTTTCATGAAGTGGGTTCAATCGATTCTATTGTTGATGTGGTAGGGGCAGCTATTTGCTTAGAGTTGCTTGATGTCACAACCGTCCTCGCATCCACTGTGGAAGTGGGAAGTGGTTTTGTACGTTGTGCCCATGGCTTGATGCCCATACCAGCACCAGCGACAGCAGAAATTTTGCGTGGCATCCCTATAAAAAGTGATGTCAAAAAATTCGAGCAGACCACACCAACCGGTGCAGCGATTTTAAAAGCATTTGTAACCAAATTTTCAGATGACAAAGTGTTCAAAATTTTAAAGATTGGATATGGGTTAGGTTCAAGAAACCTAGAAATTCCTAATTTACTACGCTTGTTATTGGTTGACATCGATAGCGATGATGACGCGACAACGGAACAGTGGCTTTTAGAAACCAACATTGATGATATGAGTTCTGAGCTCCTCGTGTACGCAGAAGAAAAACTTTTTGAATCAGGTGCACTAGATGTCTACAAAACGCCGATTATTATGAAAAAAGGGAGACCGGCGATTAAATTGACGATACTTGCCAAACAAAAGGATATTAAAGCACTTCAAACCATTATTTTTACAGAAACCACCTCAATCGGGTTACGCATGTACCCAGTTGATAAAGTCAAAATTGATCGAACTTATGAGGTGGTAACGACAACTTATGGTCCAATATCCCTTAAAAAAGCTTATTTTGAGGGATCTTGTGTCAACGTCAAACCTGAATATGAACAGATTAAAAAAATCGCCCTTGAATCTGGACTTCCAGCCAAGCGCATTTATCAAGACATATTAAGTCAAATTAATGGCCATAAAGCATGATGCCATTGCGCATTTAAGAAAATCCATACGTATAGGAGGATGCCAGATGGGCATAGAATCGTTTTTATCAGAAACGAATACGGTTGAGACGTTAAGGAAGCAGTTTGTAAAATTTAATCGTCTCTGTTTGAAAATTGAATCTTACAATCACCTTGCGGTTGCCTTTTCGGGCGGTGTTGATAGTACTTTTTTGATCAAAGTGGCCGTTGATTTACTCGGTGGCAATGCAATTGCCATTACGGTCAACGCGCCTTATATCGCTAACTGGGAATTAGCAGAAGCGAGAGCATTGACGGAACAATATGGGATCAAGCATCTTTTTATCGAAACGGACATCCCAGAAGAGATTAGGTACAATCCAGTAGACCGCTGTTATTTATGTAAAAGCAAAGTATTTACGACAATAAAGCGTCATGCTGAAAAATTGGGTATAATGACGGTCGCAGATGGTTCAAATGCGGATGATACCAAAGATTATAGACCGGGCATGAGAGCGCTTTCTGAGCTAGATATAAAGAGTCCGCTACTCGAATGCGACATAACCAAAGATGAAATTAGGCAATGGTCAAAACTTTTGGCACTTGAAACCTGGGATAAACCGGCCTATGCGTGTCTTTTGACGCGTTTACCATATGGCACTATTGTGGACATGGAAGCGCTCAGAATGATTGAAGCGGCTGAAGCCTATCTCATTGAACGCAACATAAGAGCGGTCAGAGTTAGAAAACATGAAAGTATGGCACGCATTGAAATAGAAAAAAGTGAACTCCCAAAAATTTTTGATGTGACCCTTATGTCCGAAATTGCATTAGCACTCAAGCACATTGGATTTGAACATGTGACATTGGATTTGGAAGGCTACACTATGGGAAGCTTCAACAAAGGAGTTGTTAAATCGTGAAATCAAGTGAAATAGAGGCATTACTCGCAAAAGTAGCAAGCGGCGAACTGTCGGTAAAAAACGCATCGAAGGCATTAGAAACGCATCCTTTTGGGGATTTAGGCTATGCAATGATCGACCATCACCGCGCCCATCGTACAGGGCATCCTGAGGTCATCTATTGTGAGGGAAAAACCATTGAACAAATCGTGGGCATCGTCAATCACATGAACGATCACGGTGCGAATATTCTAGCGACACGTGCATCAGAAGCGGTTTATAGCGCCGTTTTGGAGGTTTGCCAAAATGCTAAATACAACAAATTGGGCCGTGTTATTTCGGTTTCAAATACGGCACAACTTGCGCCGGAAGAATATGTAGCTATTGTTGCTGCAGGTACCTCCGATTTACCCGTCGTTGAAGAAGCCTATGAAACGTTACTGGCACTTGGTTTCAGATCGGAGAAAATCGTGGATGTAGGCGTTGCGGGTATCCATAGATTATTCTCAAAGCTTGATCTTATAAGAGGGGCAAAAGTCGTAATTGTCGTGGCAGGTATGGAAGGTGCACTTGCAAGTGTTCTAGGTGGACTTGTTGAAAAACCACTAATTGCTGTACCAACGAGCGTCGGCTATGGCGCTAGTTTTGGTGGGATTAGTGCATTACTCACCATGTTAAACAGTTGTGCGTCTGGCGTCACTGTGGTGAATATCGACAATGGTTTTGGCGCAGCGTTTGCAGCGGCACAGATTATGCGATTATAATTTAACAAACGTAACACATGTTACCGAATAATTCATAGAAATCGGTTAAGATGAGAAAGTAATAACGCCGATGACTCACATCGGCGGCAACTATCAAGAAAATTATAAAAATAAATTGGATACCTAGAGGTAAAGGAGAATTGATATGAGCATGTTTTGTTTTCAGTGTCAAGAAGCAGCGGGCGGTAAAGGCTGCAACAAAATCGGGGTATGTGGTAAGACAGATGACGTCGCAAATTTACAAGATTTACTCATCTACACTTTAAAAGGCGTTTCTGAGTTCAATCAACAAGCTAGAAAAGCGGGATTAAATACAGAAGCTTCCGATCAAGTGATCTTAGATGGTCTATTTGCAACCATCACAAATGCTAACTTTGATCCTATTGCGATCTCTACTAAAATCGAAGGTGCAATCGCTACAAGAGATGCTATTAAAGCGACACTTGAAGCGGCTGGAAAACTCGAAGCAAAAGCGTATCACGAATCCGCAACTTGGACTGGCGAAATTTCTCAGTTCGAAGCAAAATCAGTTGAGCCACAAATCGGCGTACTTGCAACTGAAAATGAAGATGTAAGAAGCCTTAGAGAACTTATCGTCTACGGGTTAAAAGGTATGGCAGCTTATGCTGAGCATGCAGCGAACCTAGGTAAACATGATAAAGCAATCATCGAATTCATTGAGACAGCACTTCTTGCAACGATTAATGACGGCTTAACTGCTGAAGAACTTGTGGCATTAACACTTGAAACAGGTAAATTTGGCGTAAATGTTATGGCACTTCTTGACAGCGCACATACAAGCGCATATGGCAATCCAGAAATTACAGAAGTTAACATCGGCGTTAGAAATAACCCAGCAATTCTTATCAGCGGTCATGACCTTAAAGATATGGAAGAACTTCTTGCTCAAACAGCGGGTACTGGCGTAGACGTTTATACACATAGCGAAATGCTTCCTGCACATTATTATCCAGCCTTTAAAAAATACGATCACTTTGCAGGTAACTACGGTAACGCATGGTGGAAACAAAAAGAAGAATTCGAGTCGTTCAATGGCCCAATTGTATTCACAACAAACTGTATCGTGCCACCACTTACAAGCTACAAAGACAGAGTTTACACAACAGGTTCATCAGGATTCCCAGGCTTCAAGCACCTTCCTAGTAGAGTGAATGGCGCTGCAAAGGATTTCAGCGAAGTGATTGCACATGCTAAAACATTGCCATCGCCTACAGAGATTGAGACAGGTACAATCGTTGGCGGTTTTGCACACAATCAAGTGCTTGCTCTTGCTGACAAAGTGGTTGATGCCGTTAAAACTGGCGCAATCAAGCAATTCTTCGTAATGGCGGGTTGTGACGGCCGTATGAAATCAAGAGATTACTACACAGATTTTGCAAAAGAATTGCCATCAGATACGGTGATTTTAACGGCAGGCTGTGCAAAATACAGATACAACAAACTTGGCCTTGGCGATATCGGCGGCATTCCAAGAGTGCTTGACGCAGGTCAATGTAACGACTCTTACTCACTTGCAGTTATCGCTCTTAAGCTCAAAGAAGTATTTGAACTTAACGATATCAATGAACTTCCGATTTCTTACAACATCGCATGGTATGAGCAAAAAGCAGTCATCGTACTCTTAGCCCTCTTATCACTCGGCGTAAAAAATATCAAGCTTGGACCAACACTTCCAGCGTTCTTGTCACCAAATGTAGCAAACGTTCTAGTTAACACGTTTGGCATCAATGGCATTGGCACTGTAGAAGAAGATCTTGTTCAATTCTTAGGTTAATCCACTGCAATTACATTGCAACTGCAATACCTAACACATCAATAAGACTTCCAAAAATGAGAGATAGAGATTTATAATGGGTAAAAAGATCGCCGAAGGCTTTACTAATAAAGCATCGGCGATTTTTTTCGAATTTTTTTGTGATTTGACTTTTTTTTTATGTTTAGATATGTTATGATGACACTAGAAGTTGTTAAATTATTAACATCTTCATAAACAAGGTGAATTGTCCTAAACAGATTGAAAGGAGATTGCTATAATGAGAGATATCAATGAATTTCAGGTTTGGAAAGAAGAATACATTACGTCCTTAAACATTGATGATATGGATGAGTTTGATGAAGAACTATTTTTGTTGAACAAGAATTGTGAAAATATTAACATTACATTATTTGATTTGGAAGACTGGATTGATCCGCAGATAAATTTACGTCTCAGCAAAATAGCACTTGAAAGCGATGATTTTAAATTTTATGTATGATTGACACGGTTTGTTTACAAAAATGCAACATGTCTCAAATGGATAAAACCTTCATTTTGACGTATAATAGTCAAGCGGAGGTAATTATGAACAACATGCACAAGATAAAAGCGGTCATTTCTGATTTGGATGGTACACTACTAAATGCCGAGCACACTTTGAGTGACTACAGCAAAGCAGTCGTAAGGGTATTGGCGAAGGAAGGCATTCATTTTATGATTGCAACCGGCAGACATCATTGCGACGCAAGCCAAATTAAACATAACCTTGGGGTAGAGTCGTACTTAATCACGGCGAATGGTGCTACCGTTTCGAACCTAGAAGGCACACTTATTTATGAAGCCGTTATTTCACGTGAAATTATAGAAGATATTCTCAAAATAGAAGTTGAAAAAGGTGTTTTTAAAAACCTATATCAAGGTGACCATTGGTTGATGGAAGAATCAGACAAAGTCTTTGATGCTTATTATCAAGAAGGTGGTTTTAAATACACGCTTTGTAAATTTTCAGAGCATCTTGATAAACCGATTAATAAAATATTTTTTACGGCATTTGACCAGAATAAGCTTATGGGCATAGCCGATGAAATACGTACAAAACATGGCGACACAGTGGATGTGACATTTTCAATGCCGGAATGTTTGGAAGTGATGCCCAAAGGGGTTAACAAAGGGTCCGCAATCCTTGAAACCATTAAACTTTTCAATCTACAGGCACATGAAGTGGTTGCTTTCGGTGACGGACTTAATGACCTTGAAATGCTACAAGTGGTTGGAAAAGGTTATTTGATGGGTAATGCGCACCATTTACTGAAAGAAAAATTGCCAAAACACGAAATCATCGGAAACAACTTTGAGGATGGCGTCGCAAGGCAAATCGTCAAAATTTTCGGATTAGAAGACAAAGTGCCCTATAAAGCAGCTATTTAATCTGCCTTATAGGGTTTTTTATTTGAAAATTGAAATTTTAAGTGAGTGCGTTTCATAAAATGATATAATAAGAGTATGGCACAATGTCATACGATTTGGACCGCACAAATTTAAGAATTTATGGAGCAGGATGCTATGAAAATGATAACTTTGGCACTTGAAAAAAAGTCTTATGACATTTTAATAGAAAACGGATGTGTGCAAAGTGACCTTTTAAGACGGCTTTGCCTTTCAGACGATTACGTGATACTAACCGATCAAAATATCCATACAATTTATAGGGCGCTACTTGAAGGTCTAAACGTAATTGAGATTCCGGCCGGTGAGGCGTCGAAAAGTATGGCAAGTTATGAAAGCGTTATGAATGCCGTGGCGACTATGGGGCTTTCAAGGAAAGGTGTCATACTCGCAATTGGCGGAGGTGTCGTAGGCGACTTAGCTGGGTTTGTAGCTGCAACCTACATGCGCGGTATCAAATGGATACAGATACCGACGTCGCTACTCGCTATGATTGATAGCAGCGTGGGCGGTAAAGTGGGTATCAATCTAAGAGAGGGCAAAAATTTAGTGGGTTCGTTTCATCAACCCGATGCTGTTTATATTGACCCTGAATTTCTTAAGACCCTTCCGATTAGAGAATTTTCAAATGGTATGGCAGAAGTTATCAAATATGGTCTCGGTTTTGATGAAGTCTTTTTTAATCAACTTGAACACTATGACAAAACGGACGTCATTGCACATATTGAAGCAATTGTCGCACGTTGTTGTGACATAAAAGCTAATTTAGTAATGGTGGATGAACGCGACATGGGCATACGCAATCTTCTGAACTTTGGCCACACGATTGGCCACGCGCTTGAGCATTATTATCATTATGATCGGTATTTACACGGTGAAGCTGTTGCTATAGGAATGGCTGTAGTGGCTAGAATTGCCAAAGATAACGGCGATATTTCGCTTCAAACTTTCGAACGCATTGTCAAACTCATCCGAAAATATGATTTGCCAATAGGCATAAAAGGAGAGGCCATTAATGGACCGCTTGACTTAGCAGCGATGTACAAAATATTAGAAGCGGTTAAAATCGATAAAAAATTAAGTGGTGAGACAGTTAACTGGATTGCACTGAAGCAGATTGGTGCACTCGAATTCAAAAAGGCATCGCTTGAAACGGCACTTTCAATTTTTGCTGGGGGGTTATATGCAAATTCAAAATTATAATGTCACAATTACACCTTCCAAGTTGAACGGAACGGTCACTGCACCCCCATCAAAAAGTATGAGTCACCGCGCCATAATCTGTGCAGGCCTTTCAGAGACACCCTCTATTTTAGACAACATTGCTTTATCTGATGATATTATTGCAACAATTGAGGCGATGCGTCAATTTGGCGCTGAAATAGAATATTTGACGCGGCATCGTTTGCACATCATCAATCCTTCAATCCATCATTTTAAGCAAAAAACACCGCAAAATGTAACCAGTGAAACGGTTATAGACTGCAATGAATCCGGTTCGACGGCACGTTTTTTGATACCCTTATTTCATTTGCTTGAAAATGCCGTTGTTTACAAAGGCTCAAAGCGATTATCGGAACGCCCTTTTCAGCCCTATTATACGATATTTGATAAGCAAAAAATAAAATACGCAACAGCTCATGGCGGCCTTCCTCTTCGTATTGAAGGTCAATTGAAACCAGATGATTTTACACTTGTTGGCAATATTAGTTCTCAATTTATCAGCGGGCTTATGTTCGTTCTACCATTACTTAAAGGTCCATCACGGCTTTTAATAGAGCCACCTCTTGAATCTAAAGATTACATTGCATTGACCCGCGACTGTTTGATGCGTTTCGGGATTGAGATAAATAAGCAAACAGACCTCGAATACCTTATAAACGGCCATCAATCGTATCGTGGTTGCAATATGACCATTGAAGGCGATTATTCACAAGCGGCTTTTTGGCTTGTCGCCGCGCATTTAGGCAACTCAGTACAGGTTAGGGGTCTCGAAAACGATTCAAATCAAGCGGATCGTGCTATTTTAGAAATTATTTCTAGAACAGATTTGAGTCAACCCATCGATGTTTCTCAGTTTCCAGACCTCGTGCCCATTTTAGCGGTTCTATGTGCATTAACACCGGGGTCTTCAAGTATTGTAAATGCGGGTAGATTGCGTTTCAAGGAGTCTGATCGATTAAAAGCAATTGCCAGTGCGCTTTTAAAAATGGGTGCACAAGTGACTGAGTTAGAAAATGGTTTGACCTTTGTTGGTGTTGATCGACTCAAAGGGGCATCTGTAGAAGCCTGCAATGATCATAGAATTGCAATGGCCCTTGCCATTGCTGCTACACGGGCGGAGGGACTAACAAAGATTGTTGGCGCAGAATGCGTTCGCAAGTCGTATCCTGAATTTTGGACAATTTATCAAGACCTAGGAGGTAGTGTTGATGTCGAATAGCATAGGAAAACAATTGGTCATTTCATTATTTGGCGAATCGCATGGCGCGGTGGTTGGTTGTGTCATTGATGGATTACCGCCGAATATCAAACTCAACGTCGCCCTAATTGAACATCGTTTGATGCAGCGCCGACCGGGTCAAAGTACATTAACGACAGGGAGACAAGAACATGACCGCTTTGAAATCGTCAGCGGCGTGTATGATGGCAAAACCACAGGCGCACCTCTATGTGTTCAGTTTCAAAATTCGGATAAAAAATCTGAAGATTATGAGCATTTTAATAAAATTTTTAGACCAGGTCATGCGGATTATACTGGATATGTCAAATCAAAAGGTGCTTATGATCCTAGAGGTGGTGGCCATTTTTCGGCAAGACTTACTGCACCTGTTGTCTTTGCAGGTGCTGTTGCGGAACAAATCCTCGCATTGAAAGGTATCCATATTGCTGGACATATTGCAAGTATTGGTGAGGCGAAAAGTAAGACGTTAAGCCTATATTCTTATTTTAATGAAGAACTTGAAGCGCTTGATAAGATGCCATATAATATCTTTGAAACATCCCGCAACGCTTTACTTGCGGAAGTTGAAGATGCAAAAAATAAAGGTGACTCTGTGGGTGCCACAATTGAAATTGCGGTATTCGGCTTGCCAGTAGGGCTTGGCTCACCGTTTTTTGATTCCGTCGAAAGTCAGCTGTCCAATGCGGTATTTGCTATACCTGCTGTGAAAGGCGTCAGCTTTGGTGATGGATTTGATTTTTCTAAAAAAAGAGGCAGTGATGTGATTGACGCATTTGTACTCGACCATCAAGGGCATGTCAAAACAAATGCCAATCACAATGGTGGCATAAATGGCGGACTCACTAATGGGATGCCCCTTCTATTTAAATGTGTATTTAAACCAACTGCTTCTATATCCCTTGCACAAGAAACGCTTGATTTCGAAAAATCTGAGATGACGAAACTGGAAATTTTAGGCCGTCATGATCCGTGTGTCGCACTGCGTGCCGTGCCTATCGTTAAAGGGGTAACCGCTATTGTGCTCCTCGATATGATGCTTAAAGAGCAAAGTGTGCTTATCAATGGGTAAACGATTTGGCTTATTAGGTGAAACACTCTCATATAGCTTATCACCTCGCATTCATCAGGCCCTATTTGAAAAACTTGGCATTGAAGCGACCTATGAATTGGTGGAAATTCCGGTTTCGATTTTTGCAGGCGAGCTTACACGTGCAAAACTCAAAAGGCTCGATGGTTTCAATGTGACAACGCCTTATAAAGAGTTAATCATCCCACTTCTTGATGATATTGATTTCGCGGCCGCTCGAATCGGCGCTGTTAACACAGTGGTCAATGAAAAAGGATCATTTAAAGGGTATAATACAGACTATTATGGGTTTATGACGAGTATTGGTGATCTGGGTATCAAAAGGCGACATCGCGCCATAGTTCTCGGTTCAGGCGGTGCAGCAAGAATGGCAGTTATTGCACTTGAAGATATGGGATTCGAAGAAATCGTCATCGTCTCGAGAAATGCTATGAATGCACAAACAAAATTTAAAAAACACTTGTGCATGGATTATACTGCTTTCAACCATGAAAGCAAAGAATCGGATTTGTTGGTCAATTGTACACCGGTGGGTCAAAAGGTAATTGAAGTAACAGAACCCATTAAAAATAGTGTTTTGAAACTACAAGGGGCCATTTTTGATCTCAACTACAACCCATCTGTGACACCACTCATAGCACAAGGCCTCCTTCTAAAAGTCAAGGGGATGAACGGCTTAAACATGCTCGTTGCACAAGCGGTAAAGGCAGAGGCAATCTGGTTGCAAACGCAGTTACCAGTGGATTCACTTATCAAAGGAATTATCGCAGATCTTTTTACGGAATAAACTAAAGAACACAAATAACACGCGTTACAATAGTGCACTTTTCATTGTGCGAGGAATCGTTTATAATAGAATTTGGATTGAATCTAAAATGAAGATGAGGGCATATGAAAAACAAATTCGCAAAAAATCTAGGCATACTGGGCTTGATTGGCCTGATCATAAAATTAATTGGCGCGATTTATAGAGTGCCACTTGCATTATTCATGTCTGAAGATGCGGTCGCTTATTATTCGTTGGCTTATCCTTGGTACAATATTTTAATCGTCATTTCTTCAACGGCAATACCCGCCGTTATCGCGAAGCTTACTGCAGAGGCAAGTGCAAATGATGACCTTCAGCTTCAAAATGATGTGCTTAATGCATCTCGGCGATTGATGCAAATTTTCGGTATTGTGACTATGCTATTCTTGATTGGTTTTGCAGGTATTATTTCAAATGCACTTGGTTATCCTGAAAGTACCTATTCGTTTTATGTACTCGGTATCGCATCCTACTTCGTCGCACTAAATGCTGCCTATAGAGGTTTTTTCCAAGGGACACAGCGCCTTGAAATCTACGGTATTTCTCAGTTGCTTGAACAACTGGGGCGCGTTATTCTTGGTCTTGCACTTGTTGCTACGTTGTCTGGTTTTGCTATGGGCGATGATTTCATAGCGGCTGCAGGCACGTCAGGTGCCTTGTTCGGCGCCATTATAAGTTGGGGATATGTCGTCAGCAGACATAAAAAATATTACAAAAATCATACACAAACAAAAGGTAGCTTTAAACCTGTGATGCAGCGCATTATGAAACTTGTTGTACCAATTGCTTTAGGCGCTTCAATTATGCCGCTTTTATCAATCATTGATGGCACGCTTGTTGTTTGGCGACTTCGAGACATCGGACTTGTCAGTACAGCGGCAATTCTTTTTTCTTATATTTCATTTTATTCAAGCCCGATTATCAACATCTCTCAAGTGGTGTTTGCAGCACTTCAAGTTAGTCTGTTACCAATGATCACAAAGAGTCATACGCAAAAAAATCCCGCAATTGATCATCAGATTAACTTTGGCATTTTATTGTCTGTTGTACTAGGTTTGCCAATGGGACTTGGTATTGCTGGTTTTTCTGAACAAATATTGTTGTTTTTATACCCTTCCAAGGCTGAAATTGCCGTGGATGCGGCTTCTGTTCTCGCCATTTTAGGATTGTCTATCGCATTTTTGTCCGTATATTTGGCTACGACAAGCATCTTACAAGGCATTAATCAGTATAAAAGGCCCGTTCTGCACTTATTTATTGGCGCTGTTGTCAAAATCGTGACGGCTTATATTTTGATAGGCATTCCAAGTATCGGCATAGATGGTGCCGCGTATTCTACTTTGTTCGCTTATGCCGTTGCGGCGATACTAAATCTCATCTTAGTAACCAAACTCTCTCGACCAACAAAGCGCGTCATGATAAAAATCGGTTTAACGTTTGCTGCAAATGGTGTCATGATTCTTACCGCACTTGGTCTTTTTAAAGCTTTAGAAGGTGTCTTGCCAATGCGTCTCGATTTATTGGTTTCTATCTTTGTGGCTGTGACCATCTATGGCGCTTGTATTTTTTTCGGAAAAGTGATTACGAAGGCGGATTTTGATAGGTTGGAGAAATAACACAAAAACTTTTTATTTTTTACAATGAGAAAAACCCCAAAATGCATTGATAGGCATTTTGGGGTTTATTATTTTTTGAATTTTATAAAATTGTGAGCATCAATTCTCGGATGACTTTACAAGCGGTTGCCGTACTCACACCGGTTTGATCATAATGTGGTGAAAGCTCAACGACATCTGCACCAATAATATTAAGTGGCGCAAGGGTTTTAATAATAGCCATCATATCTTTGAAAAAAATACCACCTGGTTCAGGCGTACCTGTGCCAGAGAAAATAGATGGGTCTAAAACGTCAAGATCGATGGTTACATAGATTGGGTCTTCTGTGCCAAGCGCATCGACAACTGATTTCAAAGAATCATACGTGAATTTTTCGAGATGGGTATGCGCTTTTGCCCATTCAAATTCAGCTTTTTCACCTGAACGGATGCAAAACTGATAAATGGTGCCATCGCCCATAAAGTCCCAAGCGCGTTTGATGACAGCTGCATGAGAAAGGGGTTCACCCATATAGTGATCCCTAAGATCCGTGTGCGCATCAAAATGTATGAGTTTTAAATTTGGGTGCTTTTTATAAGCCGCTCTTATTGAACCCAGTGAAACGAGATGCTCACCACCGATTAAAAACGGTATTTTATGCGCCGACAGAATTGTCGCTGCGGTTTCTTCAATAACTGCCAAAGCTTTAGCCGCATTTCCAAAGGGCAAGTCGAGATTGCCGATATCCATAAGTGCATAATCCGCTAAATCCTTATCAAGATAAGGGCTATACGTTTCAAGACCGTATGAATCCATTCGGATATAGTCAGCAGCAAAACGTGTACCGGGTCTAAATGAAGTCGTCGAATCAAAAGGTGCGCCAAAGATTACGAGCTCAGCTTCTACAAAATCAGATTCGCAACCAATAAAAGTGTGAATGTTTGAATGCATGTGTTACTCCTCAAGTAATTTTTTTACAAAAGTAGGGAGCGCGAAGCAACCTAAATGTAAATCCGTGTTGTAATATTTTGTTTCGAGCCCAAATGCTTTCCAAACTTCTGGTTTGAAGTCTGCAATTGGATCGAAAGATTTTGAAGCGAATCCAAACAACCAGTGACCAGAAGGATACGTTGGCATATGGAATTGATAGACACGGCTAATAGGGAAGATTTTTTCGATTTTAGAATGTGAACGTTTCATTTCGCGTGCATAGTTTGCGTAATAAGGGCTTTCGTGTTGATTGATTAAGATGCCTTTATCAGAAAGTGCTGCATAACAGTCGTTATAGAAAGCTTCAGAGAAAAGACCTTCGCCAGGACCAATTGGGTCTGTACTGTCCACGAGGATTAAGTCATATTGGTCCACTTTGCCGTGGATGAAGGCTAATCCGTCTTCAAAAAATAGCGTCACACGCGGGTCGTTAAGTTTTGATGATGTGATCGGTAAATACTTTTCACACGCTCTGACAACCATCTCGTCAATTTCGACCATGTCAATTTTTTCAAGGTGTTTGTATCTCGTGAGTTCACGTACGGTACCACCATCACCACCACCGATAACAAGAACGCGTTTGATGTTTGGATTTGTAGCCATAGCAACATGAGTAATCATATCGTGATAAACAAATTCGTCCTTTTCATTGACCATCATAAGGCCATCAAGCGTAAAAAACGTACCAAATTCTTCTGATTCAAAAAAATCAATGGTTTGGAAGGCACTTTCTTCCGAATAAATGTGTTTTTTAACTTTTATTGAAAAATCAACCGTATCGGTATGTTTTTCCGTGTACCATAATTCCATGGGAAACCTCCATATTTCTTAATAATGTATTTATAACCTTCAAATGCGATGCAAATCATTTTAGTGTTGACGTTATTCTTTAATGACTTTGATAAAGTTCGCTTCTGGGTCTTCCATTCCGGTGATTACACCGTGTGAAGACTTAAAGAGTTTAATCTGTGCGAGAACGGATTCATTAATGCGTTCGCCGTAGCTGACAACGGGTATACCAGGTGGATAGCTCATGAGTGATTCACCGCTAATGCGATTAAGTGTATCATCCAGTGCAACCATTTCTTTTTCGGCATAAAAAGCGTCTCTTGGTGTAATAACAACTTCTGGATAATGAAGATCAATTTTCAAATAATCGAGACGGCCACCATGATATTTTTTGCTGATATCTTCAAGGGCTTCGATCAGTTTATCGACATTGTCATAATCATCACCAACGCTTAAAATAGCCAGTGAATTGTAGACGTCGCCAGTCTCCATTTGGATGTTATACGTATCGCGAAGCATGTCGTAAAGTTCCATGCCATTCAACCCCATATCACGCGTTGTTACACTGAGTTTTGTTGCATCAAAGTGGAAAATACCTGGACGGCCAATCGCTTCTTCACCAATAGAATAACATCCTGGAATTGCATTGATTTTCTTGCGCGCATAATTGGCCACTTCAATAACGTGATCCAAGATGACCTCACCTTCCGTAGCGAGCATTTTCCGAGCCACATCTAAAGACCCCATTAATAGATACGAAGGGCTTGTTGTTTGCATCATATTGATTACTTTGCGGACGTAGCGCCCATCAATTTTACGAGTTTTGATGAGAAGTGCAGAGCTTTGAGTCAGTGACCCACCCGTTTTATGAAGACTCACTGCTGACATATCGGCACCAGCTTGCATACCACTTAAAGGAAATTTATCATTGAAGTGAAAATGCGTGCCATGTGCTTCATCGACTAGAACGAGCATATCGCGGTCATGACAAAATGTCACAATCTCTTTCAGATCACAAGTAGCCCCATAATAAGTTGGATTTATGATGAAGACGGCCTTTGCTTCGGGATGTTCTTTATAAGCATTTTCTAATGAAGCTAAAGTCACGTTATGTGAAACACCCATCTCGGTATCAATTTCGGGGGCCATATAAACAGGTTGAGCACCACATAGGATAAGTGAGTTAATCGCTGATTTGTGAACATTTCTTGGTAAAATAATTTTATCATTCTCACCAACAGCTGTCATAATCATCACTTGAACTGCGAAGGATGTCCCAGTCACAATGAAATAACCTTGGTCAGCACCAAAGGCATCTGCGAGTAAATCTTCAGATTCCTTGATTACACTGATTGGATTTCCAAGAAAATCGAGTGGCTTCATAGAATTGACATCAAGTTCCAACATCGCATCGCCAAAATAGTCTTTATATTCTTTGAGGCCTCGACCGTGTTTGTGTCCAGGTACGTCAAAAGGAATAACGTTTTTTTCGCGATAGGCTTTCATCGCAGTAAAAACGGGTGTTTTAGAATGATCAAACATCAAATACCTCCATTAAGCTTTGCCAATGTTTCTTCCATAATATATTTCAGACATTTCTTTTTTGAGTTTTGTTGTGATATCGCGTTGTTCTTTTTGTGTCAAATCGTCTTTACTGACTTCAAACAAATAATTGTTGATTACAAAGTCTTTAAGCATCATCTTTGTATGGAAAATATTTTCTTGGTAAACGTTGACATCAATGAGTTGATATTTGTTGAGCGTGCGTTTCGCAATATAATTTTGGATCGAATTAATATTATGATCGATGAACAATTTTTGACCAGAAGCATCACGAGTGAAACCCCTCACGCGGTAATCAATTGTGATAATATCGGAATCAAAACTGTCAATCAGATAATTGAGCGCTTTAAGCGGCGAAATTTGGCCACATGTTGAGACGTCAATGTCTACTCTAAACGTACTGAGTCCATTGTCAGGGTGATATTCTGGGTAAGTGTGTACGGTTAAATGGCTTTTATCGAGATGTCCAACGACATGTTGGGGTACATTTACAATAACACCCTTGTTACAAGATAAATCCAATGCATCTTCAGGCACTTCTTCTTCTGAAATGAGAATTGTCACACTAGCCCCTTGTGGCTCGTAATCTTGTTTAGCCACATTTAAAACATGTGCACCGATCATCTTAGTCACATCTTGAAGGATATTTGTAAGACGTTCAGAATTGTATTGCTCGTCGATATACTCGATATATTTTTGTCTATCTTCAGTTGTACGCGTGTAACAAATGTCGTAGATGTTAAAGCTCAATGTCTTCGTCAAATTGTTAAAACCGTGTAGTTTAATTTTCTTGTAACCCTTCAAGGCTGACCCTCCTCAAACTAAATAAAGTAAATTCTCATAATAATTGAAACAGCTAGATAATACTTAAAATATTAAGCAACAAGTATACCAATACTGTTTTTAGCACAAGTACAATTATAGCATAAAATCGTGAAATTACTAGTGTTTAGACGTGTTTTTTAATTTTTTTTTTAGTGGGGTTGTTTCATGTGTTTTAAGTTTAATATATTAAACAAAATAACCCTTAATAACAAACAAAAAATAATAAGCCAATTTATGGATAGACCGTAAAGTGGCTTATTTTAAAGCATGCAATGGTTAAATTAAAATGAGGTTGCTAAAAAAAGTCGCTTTTTAAGGTTTATAATGCAAGGCACGCGTTGCATTTAATACGGCAATAAATGTGACACCAACATCCGCGAAAATCGCCATCCACATTGAACTCAGACCTACAGTACCTAGTGCCATAATGATACCCTTTGTACCAAGTGCGAAAACAATATTTTGCATAACGATTTGCTTGGTCTTTTTAGATATTTTTATGGCTTGCAAGATTTTAGAAGGTTCATCAGTCATGAGTACAATATCAGAGGCTTCAATGGCGGCATCGCTGCCAATGGCACCCATTGAGATACCAACTGTGGCAACGGCAAGCACTGGCGCATCGTTAATACCATCACCAACAAAAGCAACTTTATGACCTTTAGCAATTTGACGCATGACCAACTCGTATTTATCAGTAGGTAAGAGCGCGCTGTAAACGTTTTCTATGCCTAGTTCTGAGGCAACTGATATTGCAGCCGCTTCTCGATCACCTGTCAACATCATGACCTGATAACCGCTGTCTTTTAACGCCATAATTGCCGATTTTGCATCTTTTTTAATGCGGTCTCTGATATCAAAAGCGCCTATATAAGCACCATTCAAGGCAACATATATTTGCGTATAAGGTGTTTCAATAGGTACAACATCAATATTCTGAGAAGCCATCAATTTGATATTACCAGCAACAATTGTTCCTTGCGTCGACTTAACGACAACGCCTTGACCGCTGAATTCTTCGAGGGATAAGATGTCATCCAAGTTGACAATGTGGTCTGAATAATTGATGATAGATCTTGCAATTGGATGATTTGAGTGAAACTCAGCTAGGGTTGCTATTGTTATAAGCAAGTGTTCATCAAGTTGTGCAGGTGCAAGGTGCGTTTGATAGACTTCAAATACGCCTTCTGTAAGGGTACCCGTTTTATCAAAAATAACCGTATCCACTTGCTGTAAAGCTTCAAGGTAGTTGCTGCCTTTAACTAAAATGCCATTGCGTGATGCATTACCAATGCCGCTGAAGAAGCCAAGGGGCACGGAAACGACAAGTGCACATGGACAAGAAATGACTAAGAAAACCAAACCTCTATAGAGCCATTCATCAAAAGAGGCGGTTCCAAATAAGAGTGTTGGGATGATAACAAGTGCTGCGGCAAAGGCCACCACAATAGGTGTATAATAGCGCGCAAATTTTGTAATGAAATTTTCAGTGGGTGCTTTGTTCGATGTTGCATTTTCTACAAGTTCTAGAATACGTGATACAGTGGATTCTGCAAATATAGCCGTGACTCTTATTTTCAAAATACCATTTAAAACGACACTACCACTTAGGACGTTCATCCCCGAATCATAAAATTGTGGCAGTGACTCACCGGTCAATGCAGAGGTATCAAGGTTACTTGAACCTTCTGTAATAATGCCATCAAGCGGTACCCGTTCACCTGGTTTGACTAGAATAATGTCGTCGACTTTAACATTTTCAGGCACCATAGTGATCCAAAAGCCATCTCGATAAACGGAGGCTTCATCAGGCCTTATGTTCAAAAGTGAACCAATTGCGTGTTTCGATCGATTGACGGCAAGTTCTTGAAAGTATTCGCCGACTTCATAGAAAATCATAACCGCCACAGCTTCTGGGTATTCACCAATGGCAATAGCCCCAAAAGTAGCAATGGACATGAGAAAATTTTCGTCAAAAAAGTCACCGCGACGAATATTCTTATAAGAACGCATGAGCACTTTATGACCTGAAAGCACATAAGCTATGGCTAAAACGGTCAAATGCACAGGCATCAGATTTTTCGTCAATAGACCAACAGTGAAAAGCACTAAACTTAGACCAAGTCGCGTCAGTGCCTTCACATCGTGCGGGGTCTTTGTCAGATCATGTTCATGATCGTCATGGCTATGCGCGTGATTATCAGGGCTGTGACTCTGCCGCGATGCAGTGCTTTGCGGACTTACGGTCACATCCGGCTCTAGTGTTTTGACAATTTGTGTGATTTGATTAATTAAAGCGTCGGTATCTTCGCCATTGTGTTCAAAGCTCAACCGCGATCTTGAAAAATCCACAATAACGTTGTGGACCCCTACGATGTTCTTTGAACGCGCTTCAATTTTGGTGGCACAATGTGCACACCCGAGTCCGTTTAATACTAAGACGGTTTTTTTCATAACAAATACCTCGATTTATAAGTTTGCGCACGTTTGATTAAATGCTCATATGAACAAGTATTCATATGTTACTTTAATTTTAAGCTTTTTTAATTTGCAAGTCAATAGGTGATCATAAGGTTGTCTAAAATATCTGTGGGGTGTAAAATAACTTAATAAGTCCGCAATGTCAAATAAGGAGATCCATTTAAAATGAGAAAATTTAAAAATCAAAAAATAGAACTGCTGGCACCTGCTGGAAATCTAGAGATATTTAAAAGCATTATAGACAGCCGATGTGACGCCGTATATTTTGGTGGTCAACGCATGAACATGCGTATGATACGGAAAGGGTATAATTTTAGCGATGCTGAACTTGTAGAAGCCATTGACCTTGCCAATGAACGGGGGAAGGCGACTTATATCACTGTTAATAACCTGCTTGACGAAAATGAAACAGGTACACTGAGCGAGTACCTGAATTTTTTGTCTGAAATCAAACCTACAGGTATCATTGTTCAAGATTTTGCCGTTCTTGAGCAGGCAAAAAAACTAGAAATAGATTTGGAGATACATGCATCTGTTATGATGAATGTACACAACCTCGATATGATTCACGCACTTGAACGCCAGGGTGTGAAACGCGTCGTGTTATCCCGCGAAACAACACTTGCTGAGGCCCATTATTTTAGCACACATTCAAATGTAGAGCTTGAATACTTCACGCATGGTGACATGTGTGTGGCGCATGGTGCACAGTGTTATTACAGTTCTATTCTATTTGGAATGAGCAGCAATAGAGGAAAATGTCTTAAGCCCTGTCGTTGGTGGTTTGATAGAGAAGGGGTCCGCGATTATCCATTGGCAGTAAAGGATATGTCGATGATCGGCCATTTACCAGAAATGATACACGCAGGCATTACGTCCTATAAAATTGAAGGCAGGATGCGCGAGAAAGACTTTATCGTAGACCTTATCAATCGGTATGGTGATGTACTCGACCGTTATATACAGGACCCTGTCGGCTATGATTATAAAAGCCAGGAAGCTTGGATCTATGAAAATAGGAAGCGCGATTTATCAACGGCGTATGCCTTTGGCAATCCGGGGGCATTTAACATAAACAAACGTTATGAAGGCACGGGTAAGTTCTATTCAACAGGTAAAATGTTCAGTACACCAACCGTAGAGAGCGACATTAATTTGGACCAAATCCAAAGCTTGAAAGTTACTTTTGACAAGACGCGTACGCAGACCCCTAAGTTGTCGGTGCGGGTAGAGGATATGACGCAAGCACTTGTGGCACTTGAAGAAAAAGTCGACAGAATTTATCTGGCAGCGGACGTCTTTGAGCCTAAAAAACCGTTTACAAGAGCTGAAATTCAATTGCTTGTTGCAAGAAAAAGTGCAACGCAAGTATTTGTAACGACGCCAAAGATGATGGATGCGGTACAGTTTGACCGCTATGAAGTCTGGTTACCGACGCTTGAAGGTATCGATGGTCTACTTGTCACCAATCTTGGCGCAATAGAAGCATTTAAGAAATTGGGTCTAAAAATGGTTGGCGATTATTCGCTCAATATTTTTAATAAAGATGCCGCCGCTTTTTATTTGGGTGAAGGCTTAAGCGAAATCACCCCTTCTATCGAATTACCCGCTCAGTCATTAAAGGCATTGTTAAATGAAAAAGTCACTTTTGAAGTCATCACACATGGCCAATTGACAGCCATGTATATGTCGCATGATCTGTATGAAGCGCATCAAGTCGAAAAGGAGGATCAGCTCATTTTTGAGAATGAAGCGGGTCAATTCCTTATCAAATGCGATGTGTTTGGTAAAAATCATTTCTTAATGCAAAAGTCATTGACACTGTTACCCTTGGTGAATTGGCTCGATAATGCCAATTTGCGTATTGAGGCACAACAAATGTCTCCAGATGACTTGAGAGCTGTGATAAAAGCCCACCGGTTCGTTCTTGAAAATAGAGATTTAAATTGGGAGCGGGTAAAGTCGCAACTTCCTGAGATGGGATATACACTGGGTGCGATTCGGTTTTAAGATTTATTTATGAAGGAGATGACGTGTATGTATGGCAAACATAAATTATTGACACCGGGTGAATTGATTGAGAAGAAAAAAGAATTTTTCTACCCGAATTCAATGCATTTTTATAAAAATCCGCCCCATATTGTAAGGGGCGAAATGCAGTATCTTTATGATCAAGAGGGCAAACGTTATGTCGATTTTTTTGCTGGTGTAACAGTACTCAACTGTGGTCATAGCAACCCAGAAATACAAAAGTCTATTGAAGCGCAACTCTATAAACTTCAACATACATCCATTATTTATTTGACGCAGCCAATGGTGAATCTCGCGGAAAAACTTGCGGATGTGTTACCCGGCGATATTAAAACCACTTTTTTTTGCAATAGTGGGACTGAAGCCAATGAAGGGGCACTTTTACTGGCGAGAATGCATACACAAAAAAAAGGCTTTATTGCTTTTGAGGGCGGCCTTCACGGTCGGTCGTATTTGACCATGAGCGTTACGGGCATCCCCATGTGGCGTATCGATCCATTTCTTGATCCAGATGTGTATTTTGCTAAAGGCTTTGTACAAGAAGGACTGTCTTTAGAGGCATCTGTTGAAGCATCGCTTGAAAGTTTAGATGCCATTCTTAAAGCACATGGCGATTCTATTGCGGGTTGTATCATTGAGCCGATACAAGGCAATGGTGGGATGAATACACCACCTCTGGATTTTTTTATGAAATTAAAAGAACGGCTTGATGCCAAAGGTATTTTATTGATTGTAGATGAGGTCCAGACAGGTTTTGCTAGAACAGGGACATTTTTCGCCATTGAACAGTTTAACGTCGTACCCGATATTATCACGTATGCTAAAGCCCTTGGAAATGGCACTCCAATTGGTGCATTCAGTGCAAGACCTAAGGTGGCTAAATCTTTTAACAAGCCTTCTGCGTCAACTCTTGGCGGCAATCCAATCTCAACGACGGCAGGACTTGCCGTTCTTAGTTACATTGAATCGCATCATTTGATAGCGCGTAGCAAAGAACTTGGTAGTCATCTTCGTCGTGGACTCGAAGGTTTATGTAAAAAGTATGCATGTATTCAAGAAGTGAGAGGCATGGGACTCATGCTTGGCATGGTATTTAGTGCTGCAGAAGGTGGCGTATTGGTGGATGCCATCCTTGAGGCAATGAAAGAGCGCGGGTTTATAGTTGGCAAAAACGGCATGAACCGTAATGTGCTGGCTTTTCAACCCCCGCTCGTAATATTAGAAAATGACATAGATGAGATGCTTGAAGCGCTTGATCACGTGTTAAGCGAGCTAGGAACTTTGCCACTTACAAAGGTGTCTTTCTAAGAGGTCAATAATGCCAAAGAGGCACACACCCATTAAGCTGATGGCGATAATGCCAGCAAACATCCCTTTGTAGTCGAGTTTGAGCCAACTGTCCATGATAAAGTAACCAATGCCGTATTGTGTGGCAAAATTCTCTGCAAAGAACAGAACGGAAATTGAGGTTCCAATACTAAGCCTTAATGATGTGAGTAAGTTCGGAATCGTTGCGGGAATAATCATGTGCCTATAGATCTGCCATTTTGTTGCACCCAGTGTGCGCATTGAAATGTAATAACTTGGATTGATGGCTTTAACGCCATCGCGTGTGCTGAGCAGTATTTGAAACAGTATGATCAGGCCTACAAGAATGATTTTAGAAAGGTCTCCAAGTCCAAAAAACAACATAAGAATCGGTAACAACGCTATTTTTGGCACTGGATATAACGCGTAAATCAGCGGTGAGACAAGACGGTCTATACGTGGATGTGTTGCAATAAGTATGCCCAGTGGGACACCCACGATCAAAGTGGCAAAAATCGCCACAAGTATGCGGTATAAACTAGATAAAACATGTAAAGAAATACCATCCCAATTCTCTAAAAGTGCAAGAAATGCCATATGCGGCGCTGGAATCAACCTAGGGTTAATAAAGAAATGAAGGCCATACCAGAAGATGCCAATGATGAGAAGTGCGTACGCGTTACGTTTCATCATGCACCGCCTGCATGGCTTTTCTTATGTCCAGACAAAGCGCATAAAATTCTGGTTTTTCGCGTAAGTGTGGGTCCCCAAAGTAGGGGTTTTCAAAACGTTTTACGATTTTGCCACCTTTTTGTCCCATTAAAAGCACTTCGGCACCTAAAAAAACGGCTTCTTCAATGTTATGGGTCACTGTAATCCATGTTAGTTGCCGTTTAGCAATAAGTGTAATAATGGTGTTTTGAAGCGTTTCACGTGTTATTGTATCAAGTGCAGAAAAAGGCTCATCCATGAGCATGATTTGTGGTGTTAAAAGCCAGGCCCTTGCAATGGCTACACGCTGCTTTTGGCCACCGCTTAACTGATGGGGGTATTTGTCTAAATGTGCTTCTAAACCGATTTCTTTCGCAATTTTTTGAGCATTGAGTGTGTCCTCATCGCTGAGAGATTTCTCACGTATGAGGCAGCCAAGAATTATATTTTGCCAAACGGTTTTCCACGGAAACAAGCCATATTCTTGAAGCACCATGGCAATGTGATTTTGCGCATCTAGCGGTTCGAAGGTCAGGTCGCCCGAGCGCAAAGCGTTTAAGCCCGCAATGGTATAAAGCAAAGTCGTTTTGCCGCAACCAGAAGGACCGATGAGGGTATAGGACTTGCCACGTTCAAATGAAAAGGATAAGTCTTCAATAATAGGTTCTTTGTCATATTGTATGTTGACGGCATTAAGTGCAATAGCAACAGATTGTTTCATGGATTTTCTCCATTCCAAACGATTTGCGCCCCGGTATCAATACCAAGCGTAGCAATTATGCGTGCAGCGGTTTGATTCACGATATCTTGAACGGTTTTAGGTTTGCTGTAATAAGCAGGAACAGGTGGCAGAATCGTCGCACCATAACGCGTAAGCTTTAGCATGTTTTCGAGATGAATGCCACTTAATGGTGTTTCGCGCGTCACGAGAATGAGTGAACGCCTCTCTTTAAGTGCCACATCTGCCGCTCTACAGATCAGACTGTCTGAAATGCCACCTGCAATTTTACCAAGCGTGCCCATACTACATGGGACGATGACCATTGCATCCATGGGGTAAGAGCCACTGGCAATGCTTGCAAAAAGATTGTCATTTTCATGTTTTATAAATTGTGAAAAGGATTCAAATTCCGTAATAATATCGGTGTATACGCGCTCGAGTTCATAAGCCATGACGCGTTCTCCAATTTTAGAAGCGACGAAGTGGACTTCGTGTCCATGTTCAAGTAGCAGTTTAACAGTGGTGTAAGCAAGTATGCTCCCACTAGCGCCTGTAAGTCCCACAAGTATGCGTTTCATGTGGCGTCCTTTCTCATAAATAATTAGTTAAGACAAGAAGATATCCAGTGCGGTTGTAAGTAGAAGTTGCAGTGATATCAATTGATTGATGTGATAAGCGGCAAAATTCATTTTGACGCCATGGCTCGGTTCTATGAGGCCATGCTCGATGGCGAGTAAAACAGCACAAATGGCAACGCCTATATAGTAGATTGTACCCAGCTGTGCGAATATGCCAACCCCGATTAATAGCAGCCACATGATAAGGTGAAAGGTTTTAGCAATTAAGAGCGCCCCGTTTAGACCAAATCGTGCAGGAATTGAAAAGAGACCGATTTTGCGATCAAATTCAATGTCCTGGGTGCCATATATAATGTCAAAACCAGCAACCCATAAAGTGACGATGGCGCCAAGCATCAATGGTATTAAATCAAAGGTGCCTGTAACGGCTAACCAAGCGCCAACAGGTGCACCTGCACACGTGATACCCAACACGATATGGCAAAGCCAAGTAAAACGCTTTGTAAAACTATAAAGTGTAAAAAGGGCTAAAGCAACAGGGGATAAAACAAAGCAGATTGTATTAATTTGATACGCTGCAAAGACAAATAGAAGGTAACAAAGTCCAGTTATTAAAAGCACTTCAAAGGATTTGACTTTACCTTGAGGCATATGGCGCGTTTGCGTTCTTGGGTTGAGTGCGTCATATTTTTGGTCTACAAAGCGATTGAGGGCATTAGCACCGTTACGACCTGCAAATAAACAAATCAAGATCCAAAAGAAAAGCTTTGGCTCTGGAAAACCATCCGCTGCGATGAGAAGTGCAATCAGTGCAAAGGGTAATGAAAACAACGTATGCGAAAACATAACAAGCTCGCCGTACGTTTTGATTTTTGAAAACAATTTATTAAAGATGCCACTAATCCAGCCCATATTCAGACCATCGCTTTGTCACAAGATTTTTGATCGCATCCGTCATCTCTATGTCATCTGGCCAAGGGCGCATTAAACCGTCGCTTGGTCCTTTTTTAGTTGCATCAATACCTATGAATAATCGACCATCAGGACGTCTGTCAATAACTATATCTCTATTGGGGTCGATGTTATTAAAAACTTTCCAAGAAACTGTTGATAGATTGGCTTTATCAACCCAGTCATCCACAGCGATTACTATGCGCGCATTTTGCATCGACTCTTTAGAGAGTGCGCGTAATGCGTTCTTGACCGTTTGTTCACCGTCTTTTTTATTAAAAGATAAAATTTCAAGATCTTCTAGAGGGGATTTTGTCTCAAATGGCATGGCATATCCGTCATCGATTTCAACCGCGCGTTTGACGGTTGCATCAACACCAAGTCTAAAACCTTGGAAGGCTCGGTTCGAAGCATGGTCTAAAGCATCAAGTGGCCCTTCGGTTATGAGGAGGTGACTTGGATCAATGACATTGCTTTGGATGGCGCGCGCCACAGCTAAATAATCATGAACATTGACGCTTTCATCGACGACGATGATCATTTTTGTGTACATCATCTGACCGAGTCCCCAAAGTGCATAGAGTATTTTGTTGGCATGTCTTGGAAATGCTTTTTTAATCGAAACAATCGCGCAATTATGAAAAACGCCTTCAAGGGGCATTTCCATATCAACGATTTCAGGTGTCGTAATTTTCATTAATGGCAAGAAGATACGTTCAGTGGCTTTGCCAAGATAACAATCTTCCATAGGGGGCTTGCCAACGATGGTTGTTGGGTAAATCGCCTCTTTTTTATGTGTCATTTTCTCAAGATGGAAAACGGGATACATATCCGCTAAAGAATAGTACCCTGTATGGTCGCCAAAGGGTCCCTCAAGGCGTTTCTCGTCAAGATCGACATAACCCTCAAGGATAAATTCAGCGTGCGCTGGTACGAAAATTTCATTTGTGACACACTTGACGAGTTCAACGGGCCTTTTTTTCAGGTAACCCGCGAAGATCATCTCGTCAATCATCTTAGGTAGGGGTGCAGTAGCCGCATATATGATCGTAGGGTCGCAACCTAAAGCAACAGAGACAGGCATTTTTTTGCCGAGGCGTCTGTATTTTTCGTAGATTTCTTTGCCATCTTTATGAAGGTGCCAATGCATGCCAGTGGTCTTGGCGTCATAAACCTGAAGCCGGTACATGCCTACATTTTGCTGGCCCGTTTCAGGATCTCTTGTGAACACAAGGGGTAATGTGATATATTTACCACCGTCATCTGGCCAACATTTAATAATAGGCAGCGCATTTAAATCCGGATCAGTAATGACCTCTTGGCAGGGCGCTGATTTTACCTTTCGTGGAAATATAAAGGGAAGTGGGGCAAGCTTTGGAATCGCTTTGATTTTCCCCATAAGCGTCGCATAGGTGCTCATATTCATAAAGTCTTCAATCTGGTGTGCAATATCGTCAAGGTTTTCAACGCCAAAGCTAAGATTGAGCCTTTCATAAGTGCCCATGGCATTGATGACGAGTGGAAACTTTGAACCTTTTACATGGTTAAACTGTAAAGCATTGCCGTAAACTTTTGAAATGCGGTCCGCAATTTCAGTAATCTCTAATTCGGGATCCACTTCTACGTTGATTTCTGAGAGTAAATTTCTAGTTTTTAAAGCTTTCAAAAAGCTTTTTAAGTCTTTATAAGGCATACCGTCCTCCTAAATGCAATTTCCAAAATAACACTTTAGATTATAGACATTTATGGACATGATGTCAATTTGACATGTATTGACGCACTATATAATATATGTTAGCATTATTGAGTTAAAGAGGAGGCAATATGAAGAAAAATGGTTTCATACTAATGGTTTTAATGCTCGCGATGGTGCTCATGGCATCAGGTTGTGCAAAAGAAGAGACCCCACAAAGTTTGAAAATTGGCGTCATGTCGGACATCGGCGCTGCGCCTTATATAATAGCCAAAGAAAATGGTTATTTTGAAGCACTTGGACTTGATGTTGATATTACCGTGTTTAAAAGTGCCACGGATCGCGATACAGCGATGCAAACGGGTAATTTAGATGGCGCAATGGCGGATATGCTCACAATCATCTTTTATAACGATGCGGCATTTGATGCTAAGATTACCTCTCAGACCTATGGCAACTATGTGATGGTCTCAACACCGACACTTGATAAAACGGACGTTGAAGCACTGGACAAAATCGAAATCGGTATCTCAACAAACACAGTTATCGATTTTGTGACAGATCAAATTGCAGCGCACGCAGGCATACTTGAAAAAGTATCAACCGTAGCGATCCCACAAATGCCTGTTAGATTGGAAATGCTCGCAGCAAGTGAACTCGACGCGGCGACGCTTCCTGAACCCCTTGCATCAGCAGCTGTTCAAAATGGTGGTGATGCTATAATGGGTACACAAGATCTCGGTTTACAACCCGGCATTTTCATTATGACAGTAGCCGCTATCAAAGAAAAAAACGCAGCGATTGAAAAATTGTATGTAGGCTATAACCAAGGTGTCGACTATCTTAACAACACGGATCAAAGTGCTTATATTCAAGTATTAATTGATCAGTTGGGTTTCCCACCGAGTTTGAGTGATACTTTTGACTTTCCAGAGCTAAGTAAGGCGCAAGTTGCAGACGAAGTGACATTTGGAACCGTGTTAAGCTGGATGAAAGAACGGACACTCACTCAATCAACATACAGTTTTTCAGATCTTTCTACGGATGCGTTTATTAAATAGTCAGTGTTCAATCGGTATTATAAAAAAAACTCGGATTTGCAATCAGCTGACTGCATCTCCGAGTTTTTTCAGTTGTGTTTTGAATGGGTTGCATTGAAAAGTGTTTCAGATAAAAGATTATTGAGATTTGAAAACGACTGATCAAGTTTTTCAAGTGTTTTAAAGTCAAGATCTAGGAGTTGGTTTGTCATTTCTTCACTAAAACTGCCAAGGGTCGTCTCTACGATATACCGACCTTTTTCCGTGAGTGAAATGTAGTAAATTCTTTTATCGACAAGATCAATCTGTTTTTTGAGATTGCCATCTGCAATTGCCGTCTTCACATACCGACTACAATTTGGTAAGGAGATATTTAAGATTTCAGAGACTTCGGTAATCATGAGACGTTCATGACGATAAACAGTGTGTAGTAGCTTAAATTCAAGCTTGCTAACCGCTGTATCCTGATTTTTCACGATACCAGATTGGATGACCTCTTCGTAAAAATCATTAAAAATCATAACTTGTTTCAAAATATTTTTAATTTTATGATCATTGTCTTTCATGTGCCAATCACACTCCTTAACGGTAGAAATTGAACAAAATATGGGTTAATTTCTGATTTGTCCGTTGCCATAAACGATATATTTAGTCGTTGTAAGTGCTGTCAATCCCATGGGGCCTCTTGCATGAAGTTTCTGTGTGCTTATGCCAATTTCAGCACCAAATCCGAATTGACTACCATCCGTGAAACGCGTAGACGCATTAACATAAACAGCTGCTGAATCAACATAATTCAAAAAATATTGTGAATGTTCATAAGAATTTGTGAGAATGGCTTCTGAATGTCCACTACTATAAACTTCGATATGATCAATGGCGCACTCAATGTTATCGACTATTTTTACAGCTAATTTATAATCGAGATATTCTTTCATCCAATCCTCTTCGGTTGCCAAATAACAATGCGCCATATCTAGTTTAAGCAATGTGGCTTCTTGATAACTTCTGTCACATAGTGCCAAAGTAACACCACAATCTGCCATTTCAGTGATGAGCGCCTTAAGTACATTAGATGCATTGGCTGCGTCAATCAATACAGTTTCAACCGCATTGCAAGCGCCAGGCCGTTGAATTTTTGCGTTCTTGATAATTGCAATTGCTTGATTGATGTCATAATCTGAATCAACAAAAATATGACAGTTACCGATTCCAGTTTCAATCATTGGAATCTTAGAATTGTCTGCGACAAATTGAATC
>Ga0138256_10000315_pt1 | contig 55040 bp, 60 predicted proteins | sample KNB2016incub_MG_FD_105486 | JGI IMG/M metagenome (GOLD analysis project Ga0138256, IMG submission 105486) | Active sludge microbial communities from wastewater in Klosterneuburg, Austria - KNB2014incub_MG | ecosystem: Engineered > WWTP > Activated sludge > Unclassified | place: Austria...
ACTTGACCCTGCAAGCCCTCACAGGTCTTTTGCCGCTTTTGGTATGAATTGTTAAAGTTCCGACAGGTATTACTTTTCTGGTTTTTCTGACAGGTACGAGTTTACCGTGTCTTACAACAAGTACACAGGTACACACGTGTTCACTTGTCTACTTGTTTCCTTGTCTACTTGTTTACGTGTCTACTTGTCTACTTGTTTACGTGCCTACTTGTATACGTGTTTACTCCTTCCCCAATGCCCCTCCTCTCCATCCACCATGTTCAATTGGCAATGCCCGCGAATCAGGAAGATTCAGCGCGGGCATTTTATGTTCAGGTTCTTGGTCTCATTGAAATTCAAAAGCCCAATGAACTTGCGAAGCGCGGCGGCATCTGGCTTCAAAACACTCCTGTTCCGACGGCAGTTGAACTGCTGTCGGAACCTGTAGTTCAAGTGCACCTCGGCATCGAAAACGATTTCCGCCCCGCGCGCAAAGCACACCCCGCATTCCTCGTGGATGATCTCGATTCGCTTCTTGAAAAGATTCAAGCGGCTGGTTACGAATGGGATTTATCCCAACCCCCGTTGGATGGATTCAAACGCGCGCATGTGTTCGACCCGTTTGGGAATCGGATTGAGTTGTTGGAGAAAATATGATCCTTGCGAAGGTTGAGAGCCTTCGCAAGGATGTTGATGAAATGAACACGCCTCATATCACCCAATGGGCTGGCGCGACCGCCCCAACCGAATCCACACTTCGACAAATTTACGCAGATGAGGGTTTGCATCCCTACACTTGGTCGAACGGACCGCGTGACACGTACGCGGCACATTCACATTCCTACGATAAAGTCATTTACGTTGTACGCGGCTCGATCACGTTTGGTTTACCGGAATTAGATCAATCAATTGAATTACACGCGGGCGACAGACTCGACCTGCCTGCCGGGGTTGCGCATGATGCTCAAGTAGGAGCGGAGGGGGTGATGTGCTTGGAGGGACACAAAGGTTGAGAGGGTGAATCAGTTTGCCCGTCGAAACGAAGCGAGGTCTTCATCCAAAATAAAAAGCCCTCGTCTTTTGACGAGGGCTTGCTGTTCGCTGTCGTTTACCAATCGCCTTGAAGCCACCCGCGCATTTGCATCGCGTCTACCACGCGCTGGATGGCGACCATGTATGCCGCGTCGCGCATGTAGACCTTTTTGTTTTCAGACATTTCATATACGGCGTTGAACGCGGCGGTGATCTTTTCGTCCAGCCGTCCCAGCACTTCCTGTTTCGACCAGTAGAAGTTCATGTCGTTTTGCACGCCCTCGAAATAGGAAGTGGTGACGCCGCCCGCATTGCATAAAAAGTCGGGGACGAGGAAGATGCCTTTTTCCTTGAAGTATTCATCCGCTTCGGGCGTGGTGGGACCGTTCGCCCCTTCTGCAAGAATCTTCAACCGACTGGAAATTTTCTTCACCGTCTCGGCGTTGATCTGGTTTTCGATGGCGGCAGGGATGAGGACATCCACTTCTTTTGAGATCCACGCGTCACCGTCCTCCACCGCATAACCCGCCGCGATCGCCTTTGCTTTATCCACCGTGCCGTATTGGTCGGTGATCGAAAGCAGGAATTTCGCATCCACGCCGTCTTTGTGGCTGTACGTATATGATTTTTTATCGTTGCGATCCCAGCAAGAAACGCAGGCAACTTTTCCGCCGAGGATATCGACAAACCCCATGGCGGCATGTTGCGCCACGTTGCCAAAGCCTTGAATTGCCGCCACAGAATTTTTCGGATCAATGTTGCGGCGCTTCATCGCTTCGCGGATGTTGTAGACCACGCCGAAGCCGGTCGCTTCGGTGCGCCCCTGTGAGCCGCCGCTTCCGACTGGTTTGCCGGTGAAGGCGCCGGGGGTAAACTCGCCGGACAACCTCGAATATTCATCCATCATCCAGCCCATCATTTGCGCATTGGTGCCCACGTCCGGGGCAGGGATATCTTGCCGCGGTCCGATGTTTCTGATCATCTGCTGTACCCAGCCGCGACAGAGATGTTCCTTTTCATTGACTGAAAGTTTGGAGGGGTCAACGATGATGCCGCCTTTTCCGCCGCTGAGCGGGATATCCACCACCGCGCATTTCCACGTCATCCACATGGCAAGGGCGCGCACGGTATCGAGTGTTTCATCCGCCGCAAAACGGATGCCGCCTTTGCTGGGTCCGCGCACATCGCTGTGTTGCACGCGGAAGCCGGTGAACACGTTGAGCGAGCTGTCATCCATCCGCACCGGGATGCGAAAGGTGAACTCGCGCGTGGGCCAGCGAAGCACCTCGCTTACGCCGGCATCGAGCTTCAATTGTTCCGCCACGTGGTCGAATTGTGCCTGTGCGATCTGGAAAGCATTGATTTGTCCAGCCATAACTTTCATCTCCTGAAAATTAAAATATAAACGGGCATCCCGGACGGGAAGCCCGCTTTCATTTCGATGGTTGCGCCGCGCATCCTGTAAAGTTGTCCATCATCGCGTTTGCCTTGATTGTACCGTCAACCCGGAACTCAGGCAACGGTCAATTCAACGGGAGGGTTACAAGCGGAATAAATAGACCGGGCGCGCGCCCGGTCCAGTCGGCTTATTCAAAGTTGTCTTCGTCGGTCTCGTCATCACTTGGGTCGAATTCATATTCAACCTTTTCGCTATCGAGATGCACCCAGAGCAGTAACACGTGCCCATCGGATGTCTCCACGTTGCGAGCGGCAAAGATCGGAGCGCTCTGCTCTACGCCAAAATCGTTGCGATAATGAAGATGGATGGGAGCCTTCGCGTTCCACGCCTGGTAACAACGCTCCACCAGCGCGGGACCGTTGAACGTGCGCAAACGCGTCAACGCCGGGACGGATAACTGGGCGCGCTCGTTCAAGCCTAACGCCCACCCGTCGTTCACCGCCTCGAAAATGGGCGGAGGTCCTTCAATAATAGTGATCTTGTCGTCCATAGTGGCGACACTATACCATAAAAGGGATTTTGCAAGCATTGCGATTGTATTAGATGAATGTTGGAATTTTCCTGCCATGCAAGACGCTTGCGTTCAATCTTGCCGGTAAGTATACTTGCCCCATGCAACCAGAAAAGATCGGGATTTATGAAATCAAATCAGAGTTGGGGCGCGGCGGCATGGCAACCGTGTACCGGGGATACGATCCGCGCTTCGAACGCGAGGTGGCTGTCAAAATTCTGCCGCCGGAACTGCTCCATGCCGACCCGCAATTCCGAACGCGCTTTCAGCGCGAGGCGAAGATCATCGCCCAGCTCGAACATCCTTCCATTGTGCCGGTCTATGATGTGGGAGAAACAGAAGACGGCGGACTGCCTTATTTCGTGATGAAGTACATGAACGGGGGGTCATTATCCGAGCGCATCAAAAAAGGAATCATAAGCGTGGCGGAAGCGGCGCGCATTATCGAACAGATCGCGCCCGGGTTGGACGAAGCGCACTCGCGAGGATTCATCCACCGCGACCTGAAACCCAGCAACATATTATTCGACAGCCGCGGCGCGCCGTACATTTCTGATTTTGGGATCGCCAAGATGACCCAAAGTACCGGCACCATGACCGGCAGCGGCATCATCGGCACACCCGCCTACATGGCGCCCGAACAAGCCACCGGCGACGCGGTGGACGGCCGCGCCGACATTTACGCGCTCGGCATCATCCTCTTTGAAATGCTCACCGGCAAACAGCCCTACGAAGCCGACACCCCCATGGCGGTCGCCATCAAACACGTCACCGACCCAGTGCCGCGAATATTGACCTTCAACCCCAACCTGCCGGCGGATATGGACCTGATCATCCAAAAGGCGATGGCGAAAAACCGCGACGAACGCTTCAACACGGCAGTGGAGATGGTTCAAACCCTCAAAGAAATCGCCGGCGATTTCGGCGCGGAAAAGAAAACGGCATCACTTACCGCCCTCCGAACTTCGCTGAACAAGACAAAAGTATCCGCGCCGAAATCGCGCGCGCCCATGTGGATCACCATCGGTGTGATTCTCCTCGCCGCGCTCGGGGGCGGCGGATATTTCCTCCTTGGGCGGAACAGCCCGCCCGTCGGAATGGAAGCGACGGAGACCTCCGCGCCCGCATCTGCCCCACTTACGTTCACCTCCGCGCCGACGGTCGAATCCACCGTCACCTCTGCCCCGGCAACTGAGACCGCCACACTCCCCGCGCCGACAGCAACGCTCGCGCCGAAAGTCCCGCTCATCGGCGGCGCGGACAAGGTTGCCTTCCTGCGTAACAACGATATCTGGATCATGGATGTGGATGGAAGCAACCCAAGTTCGGTGACCACCGACGGGCGCGAAAAGTTCAACGTGGAGTGGCTGCCGGACGGCGATACGATCTTGTACATCACCGGCAAAACCGTGAAAACGGTGAACATCGAGGACCAGCGCGAAGAAATTCTTACCAGTTTTGCCTCGGCGTCTTATTTGGAAGCCTTCCGCGTCTCGCCCGATGGACAGCAGGTTGCCATCAGCGTCAACCGCGAGCTGCATATCGTTCCGTTCGACGTTGGCGCGTTCTCTGCCAACACCACCAAAGCAGACCTGCTCGCCATGAACGGATGCCTTTTTTATAACGAGATTGGCGTGAAGGATGTGTTATGGTCGAGAGACGGTCAAAAACTTGCCGCTGAATTTTCGGCGCCAGCCGGCGCGAACGTGGCAGATACGATCCGCATTCTCGACATTCATCTGTGCAACACCTCCGAACCGATACGGCTGGATGAATTTCCCGCGGCGCGTTTTCAATTCCCGCTCGAGATCGTCACGATCGACTGGGATGGCGACCAGCTCTTCGCGTTGAACACCAACATTCGCAACAACGGTTTTGGCGACCTCATCTTGTACAACACGTTCACTCACAAAGCCAAAAATTACGCGCCCGTAGAGGGCAAGTGCTGTTATCGCGACGCGGCATTCAGCCCCGACGGCACGTATCTCATCTTTGCTTTTCAAGATATCAACCTCGGCACCGACAGCCCCATCGTGTTGTATTACATCCCCACTGGTTCGCTCACCACCGAAGGCGCGCTCGAACTTGTGCCGTTACCCGATAGGTTCTTCACGCGGCGCAACGATGCGCCCCTGCCGGTCTTCCGCCCCTATCAACCGTGATTCACATCACCTCCGTCACGATGTAAGAGACCCTTCGCTATCGCTCACATCGTCTCGACAACGTACCTGCGTTCGGCGCAGGTGTGTCTTTCAGGAGGGTGACATGTCAGCTAGTTTTCAGTAGACTTTATCGGAAATTAAATCGGGACGCTGATTCACACAAACCCTTGCGCCGCCCGCAGGGCAGGGGAAACGCAGATTTTTCTTTTTTGAATCAGCGAACATCTGCGTATTTCAGCGTCCAAAAAATGTTCTTCGCTGATTACCAATAAAGTCTAGCGCAAAAGGAAAACTAATCACAAATTTTTCAAAATCTCTTTGACCAGGACTGGTCCGCGATAGATTAACCCCGTGTACACTTGAACAAGACTCGCCCCCAGCGCGAGTCTTTTCTTTGCATCATCTGGACTTGCAATTCCTCCCACGCTCACAATCGGGACTCTCCCATTGACCAACTTCACAACCCGACTCAAAACCGCCTCACTCCGACCTTTGAGCGGACTCCCACTCAACCCGCCTGTCTCGCCCTTCAAGTTCGATCGCGCTCCCTCGCGTGAAAGCGTCGTGTTCGTCGCGATGATTCCATCCATCTTTTTATCGAGAATCACTCCAACGGCATCCTCCAATTCTTCCTCGCTCAAATCAGGCGAAATTTTTACAAGGATTGGAGGTTTCAGGTTCCACGTTTCACGTTCCAGGTTGATTTGGTTAAGCAATTGTTCAAGCATTTCTCGATTCTGCAAACGACGCAACCCGACCGTATTTGGTGATGAAATGTTGATCGTTAGATAATCCGCCAGCGGAGAAAAGACCTTCATCAATTCAACATAATCCCTCGCCGCTTCTTCAAGCGGAGTATCTTTGTTCTTGCCGAGATTTATACCAACAATTGCATGCCTCTGATTTCCGACCTTCGACATTCGACCCGCTACCTTCGACATTCCCTGAGACGGAAACCCCATCCGATTGATCACCGCCTCATCCTCCGCCAGCCGAAACACGCGCGGACGCGGATTCCCAGCCTGAGGCTGCGGTGTGACCGTGCCGATCTCGACGTGACCGAATCCCAGCGCGGCGAGTCCGCGAACGGCGAGCGCGTCCTTGTCATATCCCGCCGCGAGACCGATGGGATTCTTGAATGTCAACCCAAATGCTTGAACGGGTTTGGATTCGGTTTTATATAGTTGTGTGAGTAGCCAATTGGAAAGTGGAAAGTTCCCCGCAAGGCGTAAGGCATGAAGGGTGAGTTGATGTGACGTTTCAGGGTCGAGTGAAAAAAGCAAAGGGCGCAACAATGAATACATTTTTCCTTTGTGCTCCTTCGTGCCCTTCGTGGTTAAAAGCGTTTTTGCCCGCTTTTATTCAAAAAATACTGGATCATTTCCTCCTCGGGGTGCGGAACATTCATCAGCGCGAACATCGCCGCCAATTCGCCGCGGTGATGCGTGTTGTGATTCGGCGGCTGGACCATCATCTGCCACAACGGAAGCGTGAACGTCTCGCCTTTCGGGTTGGTGTAACTGACATCGCGCGCAAGACTTTGTTCTGTTTGTTCAGCAATGAATCCGCGCATATTCTTTTCCACCTCCACCCAATACGCGCGGATGGATTTCACATCGGGAAAATCTTTCGCATCGAGAAACTCTCCCGTTTCGCCGCGCCAACGCTGACGCCACATCCGCTCGGAACTCATCATGTGAACAAAGATCGCGTGAATGCTGTCCCATGAGTGTCCGTGTTTATGGAAGAGTTGTTCTTCGGTCAACGTTTCAGCGACGGCGAGATAACGTTTGTTCGCCCAGTAGTTGTAATCGTAAAGGGTTTCGAGATAGTTCTTGAGTTCCATCATCACTCCTTCAACCTTTCGAAAAGACCAAACAATAGCTGTGATTATAGCCGTAGCCGTATTCATCCCAGCCAATTATGGTTTCCCCTTCGAAGTGAAAAATCTTCGATACTTCGCGAGCAATGTCCCAAGCCAGCGTGGTGACCTTCCCATTCTTTTTCAAGTTTGAGGCTTCGATCACCACACGACCAGAGGGGTTCATCTTTTGCGCTATTTGTGAAAAGACATTACCCATTTCGTGTAAATAGGATGGGTAGTCGAATCCTTTTTGTCTGTAATCTACAAATGGGTTTTCAGTATCGCTCTCGTTCGTGTATGGCGGCGACGTAAGGCACAAGTCAATGAGTGGTAGTTCATACTCTATAAGCTTGCGAGAGTCGCCATGGATCAAACGCTCCGGGTGTTCAAGTAATCCCTGCGCATAATCCGCTTTACTTTTGCTATATTCAATGCCATATCCAAGTCGCTCCATTTCTTCGGCAATAAACAAGGTAGTTCCATACCCTGCAAAAGGATCGAAGACAACCTGCCCTTTTTTCGTAAATTCATTTATACAATACTCAACAAGGCTGTCCGCCGCGCGGACATTTTCATGGCGGAATCTCGTCGGCAAATCTATTTTGTTTCCTCGAGGTAAATTTAGCCATGTCTGCGCTGGTTCAACAGGCTTGGTTTTTCGATTCGCCCTGTTCGAGTATTTCAATCGTTCTGTCAATGCGCTTTGTCCGCGTCTCTTCACGCTCTGCCTCCGTGGGGCGGGATACTTGTGCCGAAGGGCTATCCCGCCTTATGATTGTTTCTTTCCCTTCTTCAACATCTCAATCGTTTTGACGATTCGATTCTGTCGCGTCTCTGCCCTCTTCGCTTCGTTGATCCACATCACATATTCTCTTCGATGTGTGTAAGCCAACTTGTCAAAGAAAACTTTTGCATCCTTATTCTTCTTCAATTCTTTCATCAAATCCTTGGGGATTTCTATTACGCGCAGCTCGGCGTCCAACTCAACAGTGATTTTCACCTTGTCGCCAAACGATTTGCCAATCTGCTCGCGGATGCTTTTGAGGATGATCAGGATGTGATAGTCTGTACCCATGCGCGCCAAAATCCCGCGATACGGAACTCCCTCAAACGTGGCTTTGACCTTGGGCTTCTTCGCGCCGAAGGCTTTCTCCACATCGAACGGAACTTCCACGAACGCGCCGCCTCCACTCGCTCCGCTCGCATTTTGGATGGTGGCTGTGAAGGTGTGTTTTTTGGGCATGGGTTCACCTATGCTAGACCACTAACTTCAACTTTCTCGATCAACTCTGCTTGTTCAAACATTTGCAGATAAAAATCTTGACGTGGCAATCCAGATTTATCGCGCAGTTCAATCAATTCATTTCTTGTTATCTTTTCTGGCATTGCAGGTAATTTGAATTCCTGCAAAACAGTCACACCAGTTACGCCTGAGATTGCATCTTCGATCCTTCTTTTATGACCCGCAGAGAGCGGACTTGGAATATCATTATAGTCAAACCATTCGACGGCAATCGTCTCGCCTTCCTGACATTTTATTTCGCCGCCGATGGCTTTTGCGGCAAACAACACCGCATGAACAGAACCCATATTACTTAGCCGCGAATAGACGCCAATCAATCTTGTCAACTCAACATCCAATCCCGTTTCTTCTTTTGTCTCACGAATCGCCGCCTGCGCCAGACTTTCGCCGTCTTCCACGCCGCCGCTTGGCAAAATCCAAGTTTCAAAATCCTCGCGTTGGGTCAACAAGATTTTGCCTTCGTGCATAACGGCTACATTCACTGCCAGTCCTGCCATGTTTCCTCACTATTTGCTTTGTTGTAAAAACTTCCTCGTCGCTTCGATTTTATCCTTTTCCACTTTACCCGTCTCATCCCAATAATCCAACATCTGACCAATCGTCAACACCGCGTGCATGGAATAGCCCGCCTGCGCCAGCGACTCTTTCGCGCCCGATTGACGGTCAATCAGCACAACGACATCCTTCACGACCAAGCCTGCGCCCGTCAGCTTTTCGATGGCTTCGAATTTGCTTCCGCCTGTGGTGGCGAGATCGTCAATGACGACGACCGTCTCGCCCGCGTGATACTCGCCTTCGATCTCTGCCTTTGTGCCGTAGGACTTGGCTTCCTTGCGCGGGTAAATCATGGGATAGTTGCCAGCGAGGGAGATTGCGGTTGCGATGGGAATTGCCGCGTAGGGCAAGCCTGCGATTCTGGAGAATTTGAGAATTGAGAGAATTGGGAGATAGGCTTGGGCAATGTCCGCGAGCAGTTTGGGATGGGTGATGATTCTGCGCAGGTCAATGTAGATGGGACTCGTGAGTCCCGACTTGAGGGTGAACTCTCCGAACTTGATACAACTTGCGGAGAGAAGTCCGTCGGCGAGTGATTGTTGTGATGGAGTAAGTTTAGTCATGAGTGAAACCTTTTACCGCGACCCCACAAGGGGGTGATAAGCACGCGAGGAGCGCAAAGAAATTCTTTTGTTCTTCTTCGCGTCCTTAGCGCACTTAGCGGTTCAAATGATTTTTGATATGCACCATTTCATCTCGGATTTCCGCCGCCGCCAACTTTGGATTCTTTGCCCGCGAGATTCCGCGCGAGATGGGGATCAACATCCCGCGTCCGTCCTGACGTAAGCCTGCTCTCAATGCGGACGCCAACTCTCCACCTTGCGCGCCGACGCCAGGCGCGAGAAACCATAAATCAGGCGCGGCGGCGCGGACGCGTTTCAGCGCGTCCACGTGGGTCGCGCCGACGACGAGGCCGATGTTGTTGTTGGTGTTCCATGTCTGCGCGAGGCGAGCGACGTGTTCATAAAGAAAGAGGAAAGAAGAAAGAGCATCGTCATTCTTTCCTCTTTCTTCTTTCATTATTTTCAAGTCTTGTAAATCTCCACTGCCAGCGTTCGATGTTTTACATAAAAGAAAAATTCCTTTTTCTGGATTCTGAATGAACGGATCAATCGAGTCTTTACCGAGATATGGACTCAACGTGATGCAGTCCACGCCCAGCGATTCAAATGCGGATTTGGCGTATGCTTCAGCAGTGGATGCGATGTCGCCGCGTTTTGCGTCGAGGATAATTGGAATCTTCGACCCCAACCGCTTCGACTCTTCGTGGATGGCTGATACAGTTTCCCTCAGCGCTGTCCACCCCTCCGCGCCAAAGACCTCGAAGAACGCCGCGTTGGGTTTGAATGCCGCGGCGTAGGGAGCGGTCGCCTTAATGAGAGTCAGGCAGAAGTCGAGGGCTGAAGCGGCGGTGGGAGAAGATAACTCGCTAACGTGCGGATCAAGTCCCACACAGAGCAATGACGAGCAATCATCCACGCGCTTTTCTAAAAAAGAGAAAAAAGTTTCCATGAAATTCCTGTTCACCGCTAAGCGCGCGAAGTTCGCAAAGAAAATCTTTAAAAATCTTCGCGCTCTTAGCGTTCTTCGCGGTTAATGTTTTTAGGCTTTGCCAAGAACCATTGCGAGAAGAGCCATTCTCACATACAAGCCATATTCCATCTGACGGAAATACGCGGCGCGGGGATCGTCGTCGAAGTCCATGCTGATCTCGGTGACGCGCGGTAGCGGGTGCATGACGATCATCTTTTGTTTCGCCGCTTGCATGATGGCGGGGTCAATCACATACGCGCCTTTGACCTTCTCGTACTCGTCCGCATTTTCGAAGCGCTCCTTTTGGACGCGCGTGACATACAACACATCGGTTTCGGGTAACACTTTTTCGAGCGCTGAAAATTCATTTTGCGAAATGCCTTTCTCGTTCACTTCATCCATCACTTCTTTCGGCATTTTCAAAATATCGGGCGAGACGTAATTCAATTTTACTTTGAACAACGACAGCAGACGCGCCAGCGAGTGGACGGTGCGCCCATATTTCAGATCGCCGAGCATGGTGACGGTGAGATTATCAAAATGTTTGAGTTCCTCTCGAATCGTGAACGCGTCGAGCAGCGCCTGCGTGGGATGTTCGCCCGCGCCGTCGCCTGCGTTGATGAGCGGCTTTCGCATCGCCTTCGCCGCGATCGCCGCCGACCCCGTTTCGGGATGTCGCAACACAAGCACGTCGGCATAACATTCGAGCGTGCGCACGGTGTCGGTCAGCGTTTCGCCTTTCGTTACCGATGAATACTTCACCTCATTGATCGGGATGACCGAGCCACCGAGTCGCTCCATCGCGGCAGTGAACGACGACGATGTTCTCGTGGACGGTTCATAAAAAAGATTCGCAAGGATTTTTCCTTTCAGCAAATCGAACGTGCCGACGCGCTCGACCATGCCGCGCATCTCGTGCGCCACGCCGAAGACGTATTCCAAATCTTCGCGCTTGAACTGTTTGACGGACACAATGTCTTTGCCATACCACTCGGCGTTTTTGTTTTCGCCGAACGGCAGGTGAGGGGAGGATGAGTTTGTGGGCATGGGGCTCCTTGGGTTGGGGGTTAGGGGATTGGAGAATTAGAGAATTAGAGATTGGAGACTGGAGATTGGAGACTTTCCATGAGATTGTCGAAGGATTGACGGTGGTCGAGTAGCCCTGAGCGCTGGTTGCGAAGGGTGTACCGAGATCACGCTTCTCGCGTCGGGTGAGGCTGATGTTGTTTCGATTGAAAAAATCTCTGCTTTATGATTTACCCATATACAAAACGTAAAGATCGACTCCAAGTCTTCCACATTCTGCAAGTAACTTCGCTGGTATTGGCAAAGCAAACTCTTCTGTAACAATCTTTAGCATTACACCTAATTGATATGCTTTGACTTCATCAATTTGTTCCTTCTCGAATGGCATCAAGAACTCTGCCGCATTGGTTAATAAAAAGTTTCTCTCGGCATATTCGGGCTCAAGTTTCTCGTTACGGTCGTATCGAATCAGAATTGAATTAGTCTCTTCCGTTGGCATGTGTATTTTCCAACCTTCTTGTAAGTGCCTTCTCTCAAGAATAGAAACAATTCCATTTATATCTTCGTCGTTATAGTCAAGATGGTAAATTTGTAAAACTATTTCCATAACTATTCCTTTCTTGCTTTATCACTCATCCAAAAAGATAAATTCGCCAGGGGAATAACATTGATCAATGGAGTTCACCTATGGCTCAAGAATGCCAACCCATTCCAGCGGCGTGACTTGGGTCAGCGATTCTCCGTTGGGGCGCATGACCCATGTGGAGTCGTCGTCGGCGTTGGTGAGGACGAGCCAATCGCCGCCCGTCCACGCGCGTGGGTTGAAGTAGGGTTTGGCATCGTAATCGGGAGCGTAGATGCTGTTCCATGTTTGATCTTGTAGATTGAAGATGAGCATTTCGGTTTGGTAGTCGTCATTGGGAGTTCGGCGCGAGGTTGTGAGCAATACTTTATTTCCATCAGGCGCAAGCAAGTGAACTTCCGCGATCTCCCATGTTTCTTTCAGAGGATACGTTGTTTCATTTCCGTTCGAGAGGTCGCGGATGTGTAAAGTCCACGGCAGGGTGAAATCGGCTTGGGGTTCGCCCCACGTCAGATAGGCGAGCAGGCGTCCGTCCGGAGAGACCGTGGCTGAAACGCCGGCATAGATCTCAGCGGGGTTGAGAGTCCAAAGCGGTGTGATCTTATCGGCGGCGACATCCGCAACATACAACGAAGCCACCTGAGTGGGAGTCATGCCGCTGTAAAACGTGTGGAGCGCATACACCAGCATTTGCCGCGCCTCATCATAGAAGATCGGAACGAGCGCGTGACCCGACGCCTCCGTTGGCAACTCCGCGCGCCAGACTTCGCGGCTCTCGCCCGTTTCCAATGACGTGACGAAGACCGCGCGCGTCATCGTTTCGTTTTCGTCGGCGCGACTCCAGACGAGGCTTTTGCCATCGGCGGAAAATATCGGCGCGATGCGCGGATTTCCCTCCACGTCACGACGCGTGTCCAGTTCGTTGATCCAACCTTCACGCGGAGACACTCGATCGAGTCTGAGCGAGCCGTTGCCGGTATCGGTCAACGAATAGATGTTCCCATCGCGCACAAGAACAAAATCAACCACGGGCGCGTAGAACCGTTGAAGAATGAATTCCTGTTTTATGCCGGCAGGATCGAGATAAGCGAGATTCTCTTCTGTTCGCACGATCCATTCCCCGGCGCCTTCAACAGTCGTAATCGGGGCGAAAGCCGCGTCGGGTGTGACGGTGGCGCAGACTGTGCCGCATCCGCCGGGGCAGTTGCCGGGGCAGGAATACGTTTCGTTTGCGCTGCAGGCGGGCGGCGTGCAAACCGCCATGAATGTTTCAGTGGTCGAAATTGGAAGCGGGATGAGAGTTTCGGTCGCGGGCGGCGTTGGAACGAATAAACTACATGCCATGATCGCAAGAAGCGCTGGGATTACGGTTAATCGTTTCATCGTTTTGCCTTTCATCACTCAAAGAGATGATTCGCTAGCGGGATAACATTAATCAACGCCTCTTCGTAGGGATGCGCACTCTTTATCACTTTGATCGCATCCTCCACCAACTCGCGCTTGCAATTGACCTCCATTTTATACTCCGCCACTTCGCTGATAGTTCCCACTTCTCCTTCAAATGGATTCGCTCCCTCCATCGGGCGGAAGAATCCGCGCACGGGGGTGAGAGCAACGCAGTGGTCGTAATTTCCGATCACGCCCACGCCGATCTCTGAAAGCGCGTCGGCGAGTTTCATGGCGTGGTCTTGCGGGATAAAAATTTCGAGTTTTACGTCGGTGAAGTTTTGCACGGTGATTCCTTTTGTTATGCAAAGACTTCCGAAGTCTAGGAGGCTTCGGAAGTCTGGAAATTACTCTTGAGAGAGTAAATCTGCATCAATCAAATCCTGCGGGCGACCCGCCGCCCGTTTGGAAAGGATAAGGTCTTGCTTTGAAATGAAAATCGCCTTCAAGCCATCGAAGTCCACTTCCATGCGTCTATCCCAACATTCATCGAACTTGATTCCAGGGATTCCCATTAACACATCCACGCGAACAGGCGGCGCTCCCATTTGGAAGAAAAAACCTTCTTCTGAAAAATCCTTTGGAGTCAAATCTGCCAGCGGGGCGCCAAATTCCTTCAATGCGTTATACACCGCATCCGCATTATTGATGTCGGTGCCGATTAGAACGTCGAGGTCTTTGGTAAAGCGCGGTTCGGCATACTGAACAACTGCATAACCGCCAATGATCAAATACCTAACGTTGTGGTCGTTGAAAATGCGTAACAAGTCGCTGAAGTCGGAGTTGACGAACATCGCGCCCTTTTACTTTCATATAATGGACTACCAATTCCCACGAGGCGTCAAAACGCGCTTTTGCAGGTTGCATCTGCCAGAATTTCAAGTCAAATGATCGGTCCATCTGCTCGATTCTTCCGCGCTTTTCGGTGAAATTTGTTCTCATACTTGGATTCTACTCCATTTCCAATGCTCTTACATTCCTTCCATAACCTTGTTCAACCAAAATTTTCCCATCTTCAAAGGCAGTTTTTCCTCGGAGGACAACCCGCTTCACTCGCCCTTGGACCTGCCACCCCTCGAAGGGAGTCCAGCCGCACTTTGAGAATTGCTCCTCCGCCCTAATTTCATACGTTGCGTTTTCATCCACTTCAATCCATGTTTCGGGTTGTTCGGGGAGGTGGAATATCTTGCGCGGGTTGATAACACTTTTCTGAATCAAATCGTCTAAGGTCAAACGTCCAAGGTCAACGGCGGTGAGGAGGAGAGGCAAGAGAGTTTCCAAGCCAGGGAATCCAGGCGGAGGATTATCGGAGTCTTTTTCTGCGAGGGTGTGAGGGGCGTGGTCAGTGGCGAAGCAGTCAATGACATCGAGGTTTTGCCACAATGCTTCAACATCTTCTTTTGTGGCGAGGCGTGGGCGGACTTCTTTGCGTCCCGCCCTCACCCCTAGCCCCTCTCCCGCTGGGAGAGGGGAATCAGAAGTGAGAAACAAATGATGCGGGCAGACTTCGCATGTCACTTTGATTCCTTTTTCTTTTGCGGCTTTGATTAGCAGAATTTCTTCCTTCAATGAAACGTGCGCGATGTGAATGGGACGGTCATAGATCGCGGCAAATAATATCCCTGCCGCCATGGTGCGAGACTCTGAGTGAAGAACGATGGGATATTCTTTTGGGTATTTTTCAAAATGCGGCTGCCACAATGTCATGTCATCGAGGCGGAGTTCGCCGAAGGTGGAGTCGAGATACATTTTCAAGCCTGCGGCTTTTGGGGCGAGGGATGCGACAATCTCCGCGTTGTCTGGTCCCGCGCCGAGGAATTGGGCGTAGTCGCAACGCGCTTTTTGTTTGGCGGCTGTGAGCGCGAGATCGAGAGTCGCTTCATCGAAGATGGGAGGTTTGGTGTTGGGCATGGCGAGGATCATCGTCACGCCGCCCGCGAGCGCGGCTTGGGTGACGGAGTCCCAGTCTTCTTTGTGGGTCTGCCCAGGTTCGCGCACGTGGACGTGAGGGTCAATGAGGCCGGGGAGTTTGAGCATGGGTTGGGTTCCAAGTTTCAGGTTTCAAGTGTCAAGTTGAAGATAAATTGTTGCTCAGAAGTTTATGAGATGCTACAATCGAAATCAAGAAAAAGCAAGGAAGTGACGAATGACCAAACTCAAACTTGACCAAGACGAACTCAAACTGCTTGCCTCGTATGAGCAGGATGAGTGGAAGTCTGCAAAAAATGTGAAAGAGCAAAAAGAGAAATATCGAGCGTATGCGCGTGCAACATTCAAAAAGGATAAGCGTGTCAACATCCGCATCTCTTCAAAAGATCTGACGGATTTACAAAAACGAGCCATTCGTGAAGGTGTTCCTTACCAAACGTTGATTGCCAGCGTTTTGCACAAATATGCAAGTGGAGGTCTCACAGAGAAGTAGATTGTGAAGCGCGAACCTCACCCCCAGCCCCTCTCCTAAAAGGAGAGGGGAGTCAAGTGGATAAAAAAGAGAGCCGATGATGGCTCTCTTTTGAAAGGGGAAGAAAAGTTTGAGGAAACTGAATCAGGATCAACGTCGAGGATGAAGCGGTTTGTCATGTCGGCGTGATTCTATGCGGGCGGGGGAATCTGTCAAGAGGCGGTGTATAATCCCGCCATAATTTTCGCAAGGAGAATAAGAACGATGGCGTATCAAAATGTAAAAGTCCCCGCGAGTGGGGCGAAGATCTCGATCAACAATGGAAAGTTGAATGTGCCCGACAATCCGATCATCCCGTTTGTGGAGGGCGACGGAACGGGGCGCGATATTTGGCGCGCGTCACATCGCGTGTTCGACGCGGCGGTGGAAAAAGCATACGGCGGCAAACGTAAAATCCATTGGATGGAAGTGTACGCGGGCGAGAAGTCATACAAGATGTTCCAGAGTTGGTTGCCCGAAGAAACGGTGGAAGCCTTCACTGAATTTTTGGTTGGGATAAAGGGCCCGCTCACGACTCCGATTGGAGGCGGCATCCGCTCGTTGAACGTCGCGCTCCGCAAACTGCTTGACCTGTACGTGTGCCTGCGACCCGTGCGTTATTTCAGCGGCGTGCCTTCGCCTGTGAAGACGCCTGAAAAAGTGAATATGGTCATCTTCCGCGAAAACACGGAGGATATTTATGCGGGCATCGAGTTTGCCAACGGCACGGAAGATAACGCGAAGTTCAAAGCGATGCTGAAAGAATCGTTCCCGAAAGAATATGCCAAGATTCGATTCCCCGATTCGAGCGGAATCGGATTCAAGCCCGTCTCCGTCGAAGGGACGGAACGACTCGTGCGCGCCGCGATTGACTATGCCCTGCTGAACAAACGCCGCAGTATCAACTTCGTGCATAAAGGCAACATCATGAAGTTCACCGAAGGCGCGTTCAAAGATTGGGCGTATGACCTTGCCAAACGCGAATATCGCAATGACGTTGTGACCGAACGCGAAACGTGGATTTTCAACAACAAGGAAAGTAAGCCCGATATTTCCATTGAAGATAACGCGAAGATCGTTGACCCTGGCTTTGGCATGATGTCGCCTGCGCAACAAGCGGAGATCAAAGCCGAAGTGGAAGACGCGCTCAAATTATGGGATACGCATGGCGACGGAAAGTGGAAGTCGAAATTGTTATTGAAAGATTCGATTGCCGACGTGACGTTGCAGTTCGTGCTGATGCGCCCTGCGGATTTCGATGTGATCGCTACGATGAATCTCAATGGAGATTATATTTCCGACGCGCTCGCCGCGCAGGTGGGCGGCATTGGCATCGCCCCAGGCGCGAACATCAACTATCTGACGGGTCATGCCATCTTTGAAGCAACTCACGGCACCGCGCCCAAGTATGCTGACTTGGATAAAGTAAATCCTGGCTCGGTGATTCTCTCGGGCGAGATGATGCTCCGCTACATGGGCTGGACCGAAGCGGCGGACCTCATCATCAAAGGCATGGAAGGCGCGATTCTGGCGAAGACGGTCACGTTTGATTTCGCCCGTCACATGACGGATGTGAAAGAAGTGAAATGTTCCGAGTTTGGGGATGCGGTGATTGAGTGGATGGATAAGACGCCGGCGAAGAAAGTGGAAAGTGGAAAGACGAAGGTCGCGGCGAAGAAGAAGGTTGTGAAGAAAGCCGCGCCGAAGAAATTGGTAAAGAAAAAGTCGGCGAAGAAGACTGCGAAAAAGAAAACAAGGAAGTAAACAAAAAGTCGGGACTCGCGAGGCCCGACTTTTGATTCATCATGCAGGCGTTGAATATAGAACGTAGGATTCTTTTTGTTTCTTCTCCAACAATGCGAGTTGCTTTTCTGCTTGCAGGTCAATTGGAGTCAACGGGTTGTAATTAAGCACAATCGCTTCGAGCATGGGGTTGCGGTTTTCTTCGCTTGCTCCCACGTGATAAAAATGTTCACGGGTTAGAATAGTAAAGTGATATGCATATCTTTCAATAGCGGGATTCGTCCGATACCTGTTGCTGTGCCATGTGGAAAGAATGAATTTTGCCTGTGTTTCTTTCAATAAACTATACAATTCCTGTTCTTCTGGTTCACCCCATGAGTTGTAATAGTCTGTGTGTCTTCCCATGTAGGGAGGATCGCAATAGATAAAATCACCTTGAGAAGCGGAAGAAATGATCTGGCGAAAATCCGAACACACGAACATCCAGTCAAACTGGCTGGTTGCCTGTGACACGTACTTAATTTGATTCGTGATTTTGGTAATGTAGGCTTTTGCAAACCGTTCAGGTTTATGTCCAAAAGGAACATTGTACAAGCCTTTTTTATTAAAACGCATCACGCCATTGAAGCAAGCGCGATTGAGAAACAGGAAATCGAATGGGTCAAAATCTTTGTTGAACCGCTCACGCACTCGATAGTAATGATCCTCACCTTGCTTTTGTAACAGCGCGCCTTCCCGTTCAAGAAACTCTTTCGCGCTCCCCGCAGTAATTTTTCCGTTTTTAATGGCATTATAGAAGTTGATGATGTGCGGATTTACATCCGCAAAGATCGCGCGGCGCGGAGCCACGTTGAAACCGACTACTCCAGAACCCATAAAAGGTTCGATCCATGTACCGTTGTTCTCATACGTGGAGTGATCTTTGATCCATTCGGTTAGTTTTGTCTTTATCCCCTGACACTTCAAAGGCGGAACTTTTACGGTCATTTTGACACCCGCCTTTTCTTTCGAGCAGGTTTATTTGCTTTTGCATTTGCAAGATCGGGGTCTTGTCCGCGATACAGTAGATAATTTCGCAGGGTTGTTATCTTTTTGACCCTGCCATCGGGCAATGTCATTTGTATCTTGCCGTAATTTATCCAGTACTCATCGAACCACTGTTCACCTAAATTCTTGAAAACGCCATTCCCATCAAGGATATCGTCTATTTTTGCGATGCTCCCAATATTCGCCGTATTCGAACTCCCTTGATAGTCGCTGGCAATTTCCCATTTCTCGCGCACAAAGAATTCAAAGCCGCCAATAACTGAAACGATGGATTTCAATTGCTTCAAGCCGAAGATTTTTGTCTCGTCAATTTGTTCTGATGCAGACCTTGAATAAATAATCCCAAGGCAGAAATGCCCAAGATATTCATCGTAGGGAAATTGGATATTTTTGTTGCTCTTGCGATTTATGAAATACTCCCCGTGTGAGCCAAGAGTAAAGCCGTTACAGAATTCAGGGTTATCGGGCAAGCGATAAGTTGTTTTCAGATCAAGGGCAAATTTGATTCGATCATCCTTACTGTCAACAAAGGATAAATCAGGATAATAGTTTTGCTGTTCGGCAAGTACGATGCGGTATTTATTTTTACGGGCAAATTCAAGTAGTTTTGGAAAGAGATGAATCTCAAGAATCTTCGAGACGATTTTTGTGTCAGCAGAAACCGTGTAGATGTTTTTGAAGACATCAATGAATCCCTTGATCGTCCACTGATCGTCTGATGTGGAAATATATCCTTTCAGGTCAGAAACGAATTCATTCAATTGTTGAGTGAATTGTTTCTTAACTCGTTCATGTGTTCTCGATAACATAATTCTCCAGCGTCGGCGCGATTATACATTAACCCATTCGCAATTTACTCCACATCCACCAATTCCACATCGAACACCAGAGTCGCATTCGGCGGGATGACTCCGCCCGCGCCGCGTTCGCCGTAGGCAAGGTCGGGCGGGATGATGAGTTGCGCCTTGCCGCCGACCTTCATCAGCGCGATGCCTTCGTCCCAGCCTTTGATGACGCGTCCCTGCCCAAGCGGAAACGTGATCGGCTCGCCGCGTGAAACGGAACTGTCGAACACGCCTCCATCTTGAAATTTGCCTGTGTAATGTACGCTGACGGTTTTTCCCGCTTCGGCTTGCGCGCCTGTGCCTGCTTGCACTTCGATGTATTCCAATCCGCTTGGTGTTTTCATGGTTGCTCCAATTTGAAAAAGTATTGAGCAATTGTAACTGTTGTTTTACAAACTGACATTTATTTTCAGTTTCGCGCGTGAGGGTGTACAATAGCCCCGTTCAATATTTTTTCGGAGGCATCTATGGGATTGAATCGAAACGTCAGTCTTTCGGCAGGGCTGGGATACAAGGGAGGAAGCGGATACCTAACCTACATCCTGCATCGCATCGGCGGGAGCGCGCTGTTCATCTTCTTCACGGTCTACATTCTTTCATTGTTGGGCTTGGACTCCATGCAAGCGCTGATGGGCAACTGGATCTTCCAAACGTTCATGCTGACCTTCGGCCTGTTCCACGCCATCAACGGACTCCGCATCTCCATCCTTGATCTCTCGCCCAAACTCATGGATCACTATCGCGCCGCCATCAACATCGAGTGGGTGGCGTATGTTTTGGTGGCGGGATTCGCGTTATTCGTTGTGTTCCGCAACGCGTTCGGAGGTTAGACATGGCGGCGAGAATCCTTCCCCTTTCCAAGCGCGGTTTCAATTTTGAAACTTTCATGTGGGCGTTCACGCGCTTCACTGTATTCGCCATGTATGGACTCATCCTCGCGGGCATCCTCGGCGCGTTGACTTTGAGCGCGCAGACGGGCGCGAACTTCGGCGATATTTTGTACTGGGCATTCTTCCCCAACATGGCAGAGAATCCGCTGGGGCAGGTGTGGATGACCATTCTCGCCAAGTTGATGGTCATCGCTTTCTTGTTGTCTGCCGCTGGGCACGGAGTCCATGGCGTGCTGGAAATCTTTGACGATTACGTTACCAATGAAAGTTCACGTCGCTGGGCGAGGAATATTGTCATTACGTATGCAATCGTAGCAAGTATGATTGCAATTTATGTTATTTTGAGCGCGTAAGAAAAAATTAACCGCGAAGCGCGCTAAGGTCGCTAAGAAAACAAATAAAAAATCTTTGCGTTCTTCGCGTGCTTCGCGGTGAAAAGAATTCAGGAGCAATCATTCATGGCAAATGTTCATCAATTTGAAGTGATCGTGGTCGGCGCGGGCGGAGCGGGACTCATGGCGGGGCTGTACGCGTCGCGCGGCGCGAAGACGGCGGTCATCAGCAAAATGTACCCCACGCGTTCGCATACAGGCGCGGCGCAGGGTGGGATCAGCGCGGCGTTGGGCAATTATGAAGAAGACAGACCCGAGTGGCACACGTACGACACCGTCAAAGGCTCCGATTATCTCGGCGATCAGGATGCCATCGAGTTTATGACGAGCGAAGCGATCCATGCGGTGCTTGAGCTCGAACACATGGGTCTGCCGTTTGACCGAACGCCCGAAGGACGCATCTCGCAACGTCCGTTTGGCGGGCACACAAATAATGAAACGGGTAAACCTGTTAGGCGCGCGGCGCACGCGGCAGACCGCACGGGTCACATGATTTTGCAAACGCTGTATCAACAGTGCCTCAAGAGCAACGTCACATTCTTCGATGAATATCAAGTGATTGATTTCATTATGGTGGATGGAAAAGCGACGGCGGTTGTCGCGATTGAACTAGCCACTGGCGAGTTTCACGTCTTTCACGGAAAAGCGATCATCTTCGCGACGGGCGGGCATGGTCGCATCTTTGAAGTGACATCCAACGCCTACGCCTACAGCGGCGACGGCGCGGCGATCCTTTTCCGTCGCGGCATCCCGCTCGAAGACATGGAATTTTTTCAGTTCCATCCCACAGGCATTTACAAACTCGGCATTCTCATCACCGAAGGCGCGCGCGGCGAGGGCGCGGTGCTGATCAACGGCAAGGGCGAGCGCTTCATGCCGAAGTACGCGCACACCGTAAAAGATTTGGCGTCGCGCGATATTGTCAGCCGCGCGATCTACACCGAGATCAAAGAAGGTCGCGGCGTGGACGGAAAAAATTATGTCTATCTGGATATCCGCCCTGAGACGGTGAACAAATTCGCGGCGGAAGACGGACGCACAAACCCCGACGGTTCTCCCTACCGAATAACTGGTGACACTATTCTGCAAAAGATTCCCGACATCGTGGACTTCTGCCGCGTCTACCTCGGAGTTGATCCTGTCACCCAAATGATGCCGACTCAACCGACCGCGCATTACACCATGGGAGGAATCCCTACAACGAAATATGGCGAAGTGGTTGTTGACGATAAAGGCACGAAAATCCCTGGATTGTTCGCGGCGGGCGAATGCGCGTGCGTGTCTGTGCATGGCGCGAATCGACTCGGGACGAATTCACTGCTCGATATCGTCGTCTTCGGCAAACACGCGGGACAGACAGCCGCGGAGTACGCCAAGTCCGCTGACTGGGCGAAACTGCCGCAGGATGCCGAAGCAGGCGCGAGGTCCGAATTTGACGCGTTGCGGAATGGGTCGGGTAAAACGAATGCGTACGATTTATCCAACGAGATGAAGAAGGTCATGTTCGAGGAAGTCGGCATTTATCGAAATGAAAAAGATATGGCTTCGGCGTTGGAAAAAGTGCGCGACATGCAAACGCGATTCAAAGATGTGCGCGTGGGCGACACGGGAAAAATTTTCAACACCGAATTGTTGAACGCGTGGGAACTCGGCAACATGCTGGCGGTGGCGGAGGCGGTGGCGGCGTGCGCGTTGAACCGCAAAGAGTCGCGCGGCGGACACGCGCGCGAAGATTACCCCGAACGCGACGATGCGAATTGGTTGAAGCACACGCTGGTCACGAAGAAGAACGGCAAGTTGGAGATCGGTTATAAGCCTGTGGTGATCACGAAATATCAGCCGAAGCCGAGAGTGTATTGATGATGTCGTTGCGAGGAGGAGCGGAGCGACGACGAAGCAATCTCCTCGTTGTGTTGCGAGATACGAGTTACAAGTTACGAGTTGAGTTTGATGTAGAGGTGTTTACATGGAAGTAACAGTTAAGATTTTCAGATACAGTCCCGAGAAAGACGCGCGCGGACACTATGAAACCTACACGGTGGAGGCGCACGAGAACGAACGCATCCTCGATGTGCTTGAGTTGATCAAGGGACATAAAGATGGATCGCTGGCGTTCCGTCGTTCGTGCGCGCACGGCGTATGCGGCTCAGACGCGATGCGTATCAACGGGCGCAATATGCTGGCGTGTAAAACGCTGGTGCGTGATGTGGGCGCGAGCATCACCGTCGAGCCGTTGCTCGGTTTGAAAGTGGAAAAAGATTTGATCGTGGATATGGATCCCTTCTTCGACAATTACAAGAAGATGCTTCCGTATCTCATCAATGATTCGCCTTTGCCTACCGATGGAAAAGAGCGTTTGCAATCTCCCGAACAACGCGCGCGTTTCGATGAAACCACCAAGTGTATTTTGTGCGCGGCTTGCACAACATCCTGCCCGTCGTTCTGGGCGAGTGAGGAGTATTACGGTCCCGCCGCATTGATGGCGGCGCATCGCTTCATCTTCGACAGCCGCGACGAGGGCGCGTCGCAACGCTTACAGATCTTGAGCGAGACGAACGGCACGGTGCGATGTCACACCGCGTATAACTGCACGAATGCCTGTCCGCGCGATATTCATATCACGAAAGCCATCGGCGAGTTGAAGATGGCGATGGTGACGGGGAATCTCGAATGAGAGAATTGGAGAATTGTGTGTGATTGGTAAGTGGTAAATAGTAATTGGTAATTGGAAACTGGAGACTGGCAAGCCGTGTCTGTGAGGATGCGGCTTGTTTTTTGTTTAAAAGTAGCATTTGACGAAGTTACGCTGTGTAGTTACAATGCAACCATGAAATTCACGTGGGATGAGGCAAAGCGACAGGCAAATATAGAAAAACACGGAATTGACTTTGCTGATGCGCCTCCCATGTTTGACGATGATATCTTCACAATTGAAGATGATCGTTTCGATTACGGCGAAACACGCTATATTACGTTTGGACTTCTGCAATATCGCGTGATTGTCGTCGCTCATACAGAAGAGGATGATGTCATTCGCATCATCTCCGCGAGAAAGGCAACCAAAAATGAAGAAAAACGCTACTTCAACGAAATTGGGCACTGATTTCAAACGGCTTGATGCCATGACTGACACAGATATTGACCTCTCGGATATCCCTGAGATTTCACCTGAAATGTTCGCCAAAGGCATGGTTCGGCGCGGGCTAAAACCAACCGTTAAGCGCCAAATGACCCTGCGGCTGGACAGCGATGTGATCGAGTGGTTCAAGAGACAAGGTCGAGGATATCAAACAAGAATGAACGCCTTGTTGCGAGCGTATATGGAAGAACATAAAAGAATCACTGGCGGGCCTCGTTCGCGAGCAGGGTAAATCATATCGGATACACAAGCCGCATCTGTGAGGATGCGGCTTGTTTTTCTATTCAGTTACGCATGATAGAATCTTTTCATGCAGGACGCGTTCGACTTCACAGAAGAAGATCTGTTTGCCAACCGCGCAGGCAGATTATCTACCCGTCAGAAGGAACGGCTCGATGTGTATTTGTCAATTGCGAAGAAGCGTTCACGAATCGCATTGATTGTCGGCATGGGGAGTGTACTCGTTTTGTTTGGGATCGCCTTCTTTGCAGAACCGAAACAATTTATACAAGCGCTACCGTACCTGTCCATTGCCGCCGCGTTGTATCTTTCGATATTTTTAGCGTTTATGATCGTAGACTTCAAGAAACTCCGCCGTTTGGACGCGCGTGAAGTACAAACAATTGAAGGTGTTGCGCATCTTTCATCGAAGAAATTAAAACACGGACGCTGGACTGCGTATTATGTAACGATAGACGACATCAGGTTTCAGATCCATCGAGATCAATTTGAAGTATTCCAAGAGAGAGCGCGATATAAAATATTCTTTATGAACTATCCGCCCACCCATTGGGTTTTGTCTGTTGAACGAAAGTAGCGATCTATTGGAAGAGTCGTTTTAAAAAAATAATGCAAAAGCCTCGCGCTAGAATCAAGAAAGAGAGGTTGTACGATGAACAGGAACATATCAATCATCCGAACGAGCGTGTTGATTTTATTTGTCATTGCCCTGCTGGGACCGTGGACATTTGACCAAATCAACGTACCAGCAGAATACGACTGTTCGCCCTTCATTCGTTTGAATGGCGATTTCTGCGGCATGCCCATGTCAGGGGTTCAGTTTTTGTGGCTATGGGTCAGCGGCTTTTTCTACATGATATTCGAATTGATAACAGGATCGTTGATGGGACGGGCGCGCGAACTTCTCGTCGGACTTGCAATTCTGCCCCTGATACCTTTTTTCACCACCCTGCTCCTGCTCTGGAAAGAAGACACGCGTCAATTCCGTACCGTCCATCTGGTCGCGTGGGTGTTGGCTTTGATCTTAGCTTTGCTAATTTTTATCCCCCAGATCAATGACCCGATCACCCGCTTGTGGGGACTCTGGCTTTACATCCTGCTGGCGGTCAGTGCAATCGTGTTCGAATATCTTGCGTTAAAAAATAATCCCGCCTCGAATGTTTGACCCCAACAGGATGCCTACTGGCTTTCCATCCAATACGAAATGAACGGATCAGACTGTTGCAAGGTTGCGACTTCCGCTTCGCACATGAGGGATTGTGCGGTGGGCTGTCCCTCCGCTTTGTAAATCCGCCCGATCAGGCGCGGATCGCTCCAGTGTTCGCGGTCCACGTAGCCGAGGCGGTAGTAACCGTCTCCGCTTTCGTAGCACCAATTCTGCCCGTAGATAATGATCGGTTCGGGAAGCGCAAGGATGTATCTGGGAGTCAACTGAGAAAGAGATTCGGGATAACGTCCCTCGCGCGCGTAAAACGATTCGATGGCTTGAACGACTCTGTCTGCTTGTTGGGATGTCAATGCCCTAAAGTCAACGCGTTGAGCCAGAGTAGAAACCAAGATCATCAAAGCGGGGATCGCCAGAAGATATAAAATGCCCGCCAGTTTTGTTCGGGATGGCAGGGCAATGAGCAAAGTCAATCCCGAAAGCAAAACAGCAAGGATTGGGATAAGCAACCAGATGTATCCGAGGGGATCGTAGGTGTTGTCCCAAACCGTTAGATCGTAGATTTTGAAGAGAACGCCGATGACAAGAAGAATGCCAACGAGAAAGATGGGAGCGATTGTTCGCGTTTGCGCCTCGGACGAACGCAGACTCAAGCCCGAATAGAGCAAGAACGCCGCGTTGACCAACGCAAGGGGCGTCAAAAGCAACATGGCTGTCGTTAGGTTTGAAAATATCAGGGAGGTCGGGATGAGCAAAATCACCAGAAGGATCAGCCCGGTGGTCATCCATACTTTGGGTTTCACGCGCTCGATGATCTTTGGCAACGCCAGCGCGAACAACCCACAAAACAGAATCGCAACCGCCGCGGCTCCCATGATCCCCGATGAGCCGATGAAAGAGAGTATCGCAAACGTCAAAAAAAGTACAACCGCTATGAGGAGAACGAATGCAGGCGTCTTCATATCTGCCTTTCTTTTATTACTTGACGGAACAGACAGAAAAACGTATCAGGCAGAATCTATTTAAATTTTACCCCTCATGCTTGCGCTTCATCTGGCTTATTTTATTTCCGGCAACACCAGCGGAATATCCAGAAACGGATGCTTGACCACCTGCACTGGCAAACAATATGCCTCGGCAATTAATTCAGGTTGCAACACTTCTTTTGGTTCCCCCATCGCTTTGATGTTCCCCGCAACCATGAGGGCGATGCGATCCGCGTAATGGGCGGCGAGATTTAGATCATGCAATGCGATCAACACAGCAAGATTATCTTTGTGCGCGAGTTCAGTGACCAATTCCAACAAACCGACTTGGTATTGCAGATCCAAATGCGCTGTCGGTTCATCGAGCAAAAGTATCGGCGTGGATTGGCACAAAGCGCGCGCGAGCAGGATGCGTTGCTGTTCTCCGCCTGAGAGTTCACCCACGCGGCGATCTATGAAGGGAAGCGCGCTCACACGTTGCAGTGATTGTCGCGCGATCTCCTCATCGTTTTGTGAAGGCTGACCTAAAAACCCCAGATACGGAGTCCGCCCAAGCAGGACAGTTTCCCAAACCGTAAAAGCAGGAGGCATGGAAACGGCTTGGGGAACTGTGGCAATATAACGGGCGCGTTGAAGCGTCGAAAGGGAGGCGAGATCATCTCCGTTCGTGCGGACGTGTCCTGTGTATGGAATCACTCCGCTCGCCGCGCGAATCAAAGTGGATTTGCCCGCGCCGTTGGGTCCGATCAGCGCGAGGACTTCTCCGCTTTGCACATCCAGAGAGATGTTGTGCAAAATTTGGCGCGAGCCGTAGTTGACAGAGAGGTTTTGGATTTTCAACATATCATTTCATTCCTACCCGGTGGTCGAGTAGGGCATAGCCCGTATCGAGACCACCGCGCCGTAAAATAATTTTGTTACAAGAGTTTGTATGCGAACCTGTGGTTTCGACTGCTTGCGCTCAACCACCGAATGTTTCTAAAAAATCAAATACCAATACAACGCGATCTCATTTTTTGACTCGGGGAAATTTTTATACGCATATTGATCGAACCCGCCGAGCACAAAACCGCATTTTTCATATAACTTGCAAGCAGGCACGTTGTTATTTTGCGTCTCCAACATCATGCCAGGAAATTCTTGCATTCGCGCCCATTCGATGGCATGTTTCATCAACGCCATCCCAACACCTTTGCCTCTGAATTCTATATTCACCGCCAGCTCTTCGATGTAGGCGAATTTATTCCACCACGGCATCACCTTGACCTGCCCGACAGGTTTGCCGCCCACCTCTGCAAAGAAGATCGCTTTTTGCGGATCATCAATGAAAGCGATCTTGTCTTCCGTATCAATAGAAAGCATCTTTTCATACGCCGCGACGGGAACGACCGTGTACGTTATCTTGTTATCGTTTACTTGCAAGACAAGATGTGAACTGACAATCGAATTCAGATCGAACATGTCAACTTGATGGATGGATTGCGAATCTAGCTGGCGGATTTGAATGTCCATACGCGACCTCAGCCTTTGACAACCATCGGAATGCCCGCCACCATAAACAGGACTCGCTTCGCTTCTTTCGCCAACCTTTGGTTTGCCCAGCCAAGCCCATCGCGGTATACACGCCCCAGCGGATACGGCGGGACAAGCCCCAGCCCCACCTCATTTGAGATGATGATCCAGCGTTGATTTGATACGCGAATCGCCGAAAGCAATTCTTCCATTTCCTTTTGCACTGCTTTCATAAACGGTCCTTCCTCGACAAGATCGTCTTCCACAAATTGCATTATCAAATTTGAGACGAGCAACGTAATGCAGTCGAGAATCACAACTTCTGAATTTATCTCTTTGCTATGTGACGCAATGTCAAACGGAATTTCAAAGGTCTGCCATTGTTGAGGTCGTTCGCTTTGATGCTTCCGAATCCGCGCGGACATTTCTTCATCCAACGCTTGCGCCGTAGCCAGAAACGTCACAGACTTGCCAGACTCTTCTGCAAGTTTCTGGGCATAAGATGATTTTCCACTCCGCGCGCCGCCGAGAATGAGTTCCATGTATCGGGTTCCAGGTTTCAAGAGATTGTAAAGATCAATAAAATAAACATTTCAACAGTAGTAGTGACCGTTCCGTAAATATCACCTGTGAGTCCGTGTAGCAACCGCATCGCATACCAGGCGACGATGAACGCGATAATCGCCGCGCCGAGCATGAGAACCAATCCGAGCCAGCCACCAGCGGCAAACCAGGACGTGACGCCAGCGATCAATGTGGCAACCAGAACTTCTTGCAATCGGACATTTCTTTTCATCTCAATGCCAAGCCCCTCTTCACGGGCATACGGGAAGAAATAAATCACAAGCGGCGATGCCCAACGCCCCAGCGTGGTTGCAAGCAGAAGAGCAGAGAGCAAATTGACCGAGGAATGAAGCGCGGTGTATTCCGTCAACAAAACTAACGCGCCGCCGATTGTTCCAAACGCGCCCATGCGCGAATCTTTCATTATTTCCAATCTTCGTTCGGGAGTGAAGCCGCCGAAGAGTCCGTCGCAGGTATCCATGAAGCCATCGAGATGAAAAGCGCGGGTAAAAATAATCCATGCGAATACTGTCAATGCGGCGGAAACGGAAGCAGGGAAAATCAATTGAGCGAGGGTGTTCACGCCGTACAATAAAAATCCCAACGCAACTCCAACCAACGGGAACCACGCAACCGCGCGTCCCATCTCTTGCGATGTGAACATGCGCTTGATGAGGGTGGGGAAGATTGTCAGAAATTGAAACGCGGCGAGTAGAGAGGACATTGGATGATTAGAGAATAGAGAATAGAGAATAGAGAATAGAGAATAGAGATTAGATGACTAGTGACTACTCGACGATTTGACTAACGCCTGCTTCGCCGAAGGTTGCCATCTCAGCGAGAATCTTGCAAGCCGATTCGGCGAGTGACATCCCGAGCGCGGCGCCTGTGCCTTCGCCGAGTCGCAGATCTAAATCGAGCAACGGTTTTACGCCGAGCCATTCCAACATCAACGCGTGACCATTTTCTTTGGAACGGTGCGCGAAAATCAGATAGTCTTTGCATTGCGGCGCAATCGTCACAGCGATCAGCGCGGCGGCAGTGGAAATAAATCCATCCACCATCACGGGCACACGCTTCGACGCCGCGCCGATCATCACGCCAGCCAGCCCGCCAATTTCAAAGCCGCCAACTTTTGCAAGCACATCGAGTCCATCTTTCGGGTTGGGTTTGTTCACATCCAACGCGCGCGCGATGACAGAAATTTTTCGTTGGAGTCCGTCATCGTCCACGCCTGTGCCGCGCCCAGCAATTTTTTCAGGCGAGGCATTCATCAACGCGCAAGCAATCGCGGCAGATGGAGTTGTGTTTCCGATTCCCATATCGCCAGTGCCGAGGATGTCGGCGCCTTTGGATATTTCTGCCAACGCGATTTCGATTCCGCTTTGAACAGATTCTTCCGCCTGCTCACGCGTCATCGCGGGACCTTGAGCCAGATTCATCGCCCCCGAGGCGACTCTACACTGAATGAGTAAGGGCGGGGTGACCCCGCCCCTACCCGCATCAATGTCGTTTGCAACGCCCATATCCACGACAACGACGCGCGCGCCAACTTGACGAGCCAACACATTGATCGCCGCGCCGCCCGCGAGAAAATTCAACACCATTTGCGGAGTCACTTCTTGTGGATACGCGCTGACTCCTTCGGCGACGACTCCGTGGTCGCCAGCCATGACGATAATCACTTTGTCTTTGATCGTCGGAATATTTTTTCCAGTGATGCCTGCCAGTTGAATCGAAAGTTCCTCGAGGCGACCTAAACTGCCCGCAGGTTTGGTGAGTTGGTTTTGTCGCTCACGCGCGGCTTGTATCGCGGATTGATCGAGAGGGTGTATGAGTGGCACACTTAAAGACATGACATGTCTCCATGAGAATCTGGTTGGATAACGCTTGTATCTACGCAATGGTTATGACAGACATGCGCTTTAATGAGACATGTCATGTCTAGAAATCAATACCAGCTTGTGCCAGTATACCTTTTTGAAACGGATGCTTCACTTCAACCATCTCGGTTACGAGGTCGGCGTATTCGATCAATTCAGGAGGCGCGTTTCGCCCTGTGATCACAAGATGCAAATCGTTGGGCTTGTTGGCTTTGAGCCATTCAACGACTTCGTTCGTCTCCAACCATTTGAAGTGTAAAGCGTAGGTAAATTCATCCAAGACAACCAAATCATAGTTGCCGCTGGTGATCTTTTCTTTCGCCACTTCCCAGCCATCTATCGCGCGGGCAATGGTTTCATCCATATCTTTCGATGTCCATGTGAAGCCGTCGCCTTTGGCGAACCAGTCTATGCCGAGTTTTTTCGCGGCTTTGATCTCGCCCCATTGACCCGTCTCGGCTTTGATGAATTGCACCACGCAAATCCGAAAGCCGCGCCCCCACGCGCGAAAGACCATACCAAACGCGGCAGTGGATTTCCCTTTGCCGTTGCCTGTGTTGACGATGACCAGTCCTTGTTTGATGTTTTTGCTCATTACCATAATCCTTGCGTCTTGGATCGTCTTAGCACCCATAAAAAGAACGGCGCGCCAGCCAGGGCGGTGACAATGCCCACAGGCAATTCTTGCGGAGCGAGTACGACGCGCGCGATCACATCAGAAACCAGCAATATCGTGGCGCCGCTGAGAATGCTGAGGGGGAGTAAACGCCGATAATCGGGACCAAACCACAGGCGCGAAAGATGCGGGACGACGAGTCCGACGAATCCAATAATGCCTGAAAATGCCACAGCGGAGGCGGTCGCCAATGAAGCCGCGATCAAAATGATTCGTTTTGCGCGCGTGGTATCCAAGCCCAGTTGTTGCGCTTGTTCGTCGCCGAATTGAAGCAGGTTCAGCGCGTGCCCGCTAAATACCAACACGCCGAGACCGATGAGCAAATAAGGCAGGATCGCAAGCGCGAACGACCAACCCAGTTGAATTGAACCGCCCATCAACCAACTCATCGCGCGGCGGAGTTCTCCGTCTGATCGAAGCATGAGGAACGACATCAGCGATGTGGCGAACGATGAAACTGCCACGCCTGCGAGGATCAAATTGGTGATGGGCGTGGTCTGACCGACACGCGCTAAAAAATAAACGATTGCAACCGTGAACAACGCCGAAACAAACGCCGCGAGCGGAATCGCCATCAACCCCCAAAATGAGTAGGGCCATTGGACCGTCATGGCAAGCACGGCGCCCAAGCCCGCGCCCGAAGCGATGCCGATTAAAAACGGATCAGCCAATGGGTTGCGAAACAGCCCTTGATACGCCGCGCCGCTCCCACCCAATGCCATGCCCGTCAGCGCGATCAATACCGTTCTTGGCAAACGAATATTCCATAAAATATTTTCAGTTAGGTTAGTTCCATTTCCTTGAAGGGTTGCAAAAATTTCTTTTAATGGAATGAACACAGAACCAACGGCTAAACTGAGAAGTAAAGCGCACAGAAGAAAGAGGAAAGAGGAAAGAAATGGAAAGCGACGCATGGGGAATGCAGACAGGTACACAGGTCTTACAACAGGTATACAAGTTTACAAGTACACAGGAAATATATTTACCTGTTTCCGTGTGTACTTGTTTCCTTGTCTACGTACTACTGCACTGGCGCCAACTCAGGATGCAGAATCTTCAACAGCGCTTCCAAGCCATCCACCAAGCGCGGACCTGGTCGGCTGGCGAGGTTGTCGTCAAACGCAAAGACCTGGTTTCCCTGCACAGCGGTGAGGTCTGCCCAGCCCGCGCGTTCGGCGATGGATTCAATCGTCACGCCAAACGCGGTATCGCCCAGCACGATCACATCGGGGTTTTGCAAAACAATTTCTTCCACGCTGATCTGCGCGTACGAGTCGCTTAAGACGCCGCCGATGTTAATGCCGCCCGCCATCGTGATCATCGTATCCATGAACGTGCCAGGACCCGTCGTCCACGGCTTGGAGGGATCGGTGCCATCAATTTCATAGAAGACCGTCGGCTTTTCGGTGACGTTCGCCACCGCTTCTGTGACGGCATCCACGCGCGCGGCTAACGATTCAGCCAACGCTCCCGCTTCATCTTCGTGACCTGTCAACTGCCCGAACCATTTGACCTGTTCGTACATCTCGGCAAAGGTGACGGGGTTTTTCAAATAATATACAGCGATGCCCAGGTCTTCCAATGATTTGACCTGCTCAGGCGTGTTGATCTCGGCGGCGATCACCAGATCGGGTTCAAGCGCGACGATGGCTTCTGTGTTCAAATCGCCATAGGTGGAGCCGATGCTGGTCACATTCGACGCTTCGGCGGGGTAATCTGAAAAATCATCGCGTCCCACAACTTGCGCGCCGGCGCCAACCGCGAACAGCATTTCAGTGATCGAAGGCGCCAGCGAAACAATTTTCTGCGCGGGACCGTCCAGCTGGACTTCACGCCCAAGCCCGTCGGTGAGAGTGAGTCCCGGCGCTTCTGTGGCAGGGATTTCTGTCGCGGCTTGGGTGGCAGGAATTTCCGTGGCGGCGGGGACAACTGTCGGCGTGGCTTGAGGCGCACAGGCGGTTAATAAAGCGATCAGTAAGGTTAATATTAAAGTCTTGCGTAACATTTTCTTCTCCTGGTTTTTTGTAGACTTCACACGTCTTAAAGACCTGTGAAGTCTCGTTGGATATGAAATCAAAATCCCCAGCCGTTGCTGGGGAGGTTAGAGAGACTCGCTTGCGCCGAACAGCGTCGTCCTCCACCTCCTTTCTGCGAGAGAGTGGTGAACCGACCAGAGCGGGCGACCTGACTTCATTAGTTGGGTAGTTTGTTAGTTCAATAGTTATGTAGTTCAACAACCGAACTACTCAACTACATAACTATGTAACTATCCAACTAAATTCACAGTTGCGCGACAGTGTTGGGGTTACACCAACTTCGCCGCTGGCTGATCGATAAATTTGTGGCGCGATTGTATGCCCGTTGGAAACGCCCGTCAAGTGTATAATCGGAAGAATCATTCTGGCTGTGCTGAACCCTACCGAACAGTGAGGCGACCATGAATTCCGAATTCAACGTATCATCCGAACAACGGCAGGCAGATGTGCCTATCACCATTTTCCGCGTGTCTGGCTGGCTCGATGCGCAGGGTGAAAGCCGCCTGCTGGAGGAAGCGCGGGTCGCCTATGATGGCGGCGCGCGGTACCTGCTGATCGACATGAGCAACCTCGATACGCTCACCAGCGCCGGCATGCGCGCCCTGCAAAAGGTTTACCTGATCTTCACTCCCAAAGAGGAGCATTTCAAAGTGGCGCGCATGAAATTATGCAACGCGCCCGCCCAGATCTACAACGTGCTGGGCATCACTGGGTTTTTGCAAAATATCCCCATGTACGAAAGCCTGGACAACGCGCTCGAGTCGTTCGGCAAAGAGTAACGATCGCATACAGGAAGGCTCTTCAGTTCGCTGGGGAGCCTTTTTTGTCGCATTCTTTGCCGCGTCTTACGCTGAAAACGGTCATTCACTCGATTTAATCTTTCGCTCGCAGGCGGTCTGCGACCGCCGTATTTGCCAGCGAAGCGACGGTCGCCTGCGGCTCAGCGCAGGCAGACCGTTTTAGAGAGTGTTTCTTAAGTCTAAGAAACGCACGAAAAAGAGCCTTAGCCACAGAGAACACAGAGTTCACAGAGATTTATTGTAACTACTCAGCCATTCCCAGTGAGCGGGGCTGAAGCCACATGATTTCGACAAGCTCAATCCAAGGCTCAGCACATGGAAGCCCGTTTCGACAAGCTCAACGCGACCCCTTCGGGGCTAGCGCAACGAGTCCGCTTCAGCGGACTTTCACGAACTGAGGTGGTTGTCGAGCTTGTCGAGACACAGGACTTTAGTCCGCCGAATCACGCCGCAAAACAACGCCCTGAGCAGTTACGATTTTTTGAGGTTTTTCTCAAAGGTCTCAGCGCGCTCTGTGGCAAAAAAGCAAGTTAAGAAACAGTCTCTTAGGAGTTACGCAGTTGAGCCTGTTTCGTTGAAGGCGCACATGACGGCGGCAATACAACTGACCGCCAACTGTGTAAGTCATACCTTTGTAAACCCATTGCAAGTTTGGGTTTGTTCGGTAAAGGCTACAATTGCGTCAATTTTTCGAGAGTACCTAACATCGAGATGATATCGACAAAACAGAGTGACATATCATCGCTTCCTGTTTAGGTGCCCCCAATTTTCAGGCTTATGCCAGCGTATTTTTCCACTTATATCGTTTTACTGATCATTTCCGCCGCCATAACCTTTTCCGCGTCGTTGACCGCCCGGAAGAGGAAAGCGCCCGGCTCGTCCACGTTAACGGCGTTGCTGGTTGCCTTGTCGATGTGGTCCGCGTTTTCCGCCGCGCAATATATACAGGAAGGTTTCGCGGCGAAGTTCTTCTGGTTGAATGTGATGGTAGTTCCTGTCGCCGCCGTGCCGATCCTGTTCATGAATTTCATCTTGAAATTCAGCGGAAACACAGTTTGGTTTACACGCCGCACATTAATTGCATTTTTTGTTTTTTCAATCGCATTCATCCTCCTTCAGTGGACCAACTCATACCATCATCTCGTCCTTTCTTCCGTGCAATTGGTTGAGCAAGATGGGTTTCCCGTACTAGAAATTCAACGCGGACCGATCTATTTTGTAAATCTGGCGCTTGCCTATAGCACGGTGACAATCGGCACCCTAACGCTGATGCGCGAGGCGCTGCGCGCAAGCAATTTGTATCGAAACCAGTACCGCCTGCTTCTACTCGGATGTATCATTCCATTCGCATTCAGCATCTATAGCCAAATCAAATATATCTCGTTCAGCAGTCTGGATATTTCGCCGATCAGTTTTGGGATCACCGGCGTCATATTCGTTGCTGCCACGCTCCGCACCCATTTCATGGATCTCATCCCCGTGGCGCGAAGTCACCTGGTCGAAAACATGGGGGATGGCGTATTAGTGCTTGATGCCCAAAACCGCATTGCTGATCTCAACCCAGCCATGGAAGTGTTGCTGGCAGAACGACCGCAGGAACTTCTAGGCAAATATGCCTACGAAGTTTTCGGCGGCTGGGTGGAAAAAACAAGCCCGATTTTCGGCAATTTTGATCTAAAAACCGAAGTCCGCATTCCTTCATCGCCATCGCATATTCTCGACTTACGCATGACTCCGCTCTACGACAAGAACGGGCAGGTCAATGGCAGGTTGCTTGTCTTTCGAGATATTACCGAACGCAAAGAGGTGGAAAAGAGACTCCGCGACGCCAACTTCCGCATGAAATCACAACTCATCGAAATCGGAATTCTGCAAAGTCAGTTGCGCGAGCAGGCAGTGCGCGATCCTCTTACCGGGCTATTCAACCGCCGTTACCTTGAAGAAACGCTGGATAGGGAACTCGCCCGAGCCGCGCGAGAATCCTACCCGGTGTCCATCATCATGATCGATATCGATCACTTCAAGCAGGTCAACGATACCTATGGGCACGAAGCAGGGGATGTGATGTTGAAAGCGCTGGGAGGCATGTTGATGAGCCACAGCCGCCGCGGTGACTTTGCCTGCCGCTACGGCGGCGAGGAATTCCTCATCGTGATGCCGAACATAACCTCCGCTATCGTGCAGGAACGCGCGATAACCCTGCGGAAATCTCTCAAAGTGTTGGTTGTGCCATACGCCAATCATATATTGACCGCAACCTATTCGATGGGGATTGCCTCCTACCCAGCCAACGGCGATACGCGCGATTCTTTCCTGCGCGCCGCAGATCAGGCGATGTATGCCGCCAAGAATGCCGGGCGGGATGATATCCGCTCATTTGATGAAATCGAGACAATGGTCAAGTAAACAAAAAGTTCATGGGGTATCGGCAAATCTTACAAATTCCTAAACCCGATTGCGATTCGGAATAACATTGGAGTATGATGGGTTCGATGAACGCGCGTTCCATTCTCGTGGTGGAAGACGAAGCCAGCATCGCCGAGGTGGTAAGCCTGTATCTTAAACGCGCCGGGTTTTCGGCGCAGGTTGCCTCAGACGGCAAACAAGCGATGGGGATCTTCGAGCGACAGCCCCCGGATTTTGTCATCCTCGACCTGATGCTCCCTGAAGTGGACGGTCTGGCGCTCACCCGTTGGTTGCGTGACCGCTCCGATGTGCCGATCATCATGTTGACAGCGCGGCGCGAAGAGGCGGATCGAATCGCAGGGCTGGAGATGGGCGCAGACGATTACGTGGTCAAGCCGTTCAGCCCGCAGGAACTGGTGAGCCGGGTGCGGGCGGTGATGCGGCGCGGGGCGCGGGAGCAGGCAGAGGAGGGGAGTGACCGGGCGATATCCTTCAACGCCCTATCCATTGACCCTCGCAGTCGGGTGGTCAAAGCGCATGACTCCGAAGTAGAATTGACGGCGAAGGAATTCGACATGTTATATTTGTTGATGCGCCACCCGAAGCAGGTGTTCACGCGCGATCAATTGCTCGAGCGCGTGTGGGGCGGGGCGCAATACATCGACCCTGGCACCGTGACCGTGCATGTGCGCCGCTTGCGTGAAAAGATCGAACTCGACGCATCGAAACCCGCGCGGTTGCTCACGGTGTGGGGGGTCGGCTATAAATTTGAACCCTAAGATGAAAAAACTTTTTTCGCGAACTCCCCTTGTTTTCCGGTTGATTCTCGGCGCGGCGGTTATCGTTGCGATTACGCTGGGAGTTTTCATGCTGGTGATGTTTCCGCCGATGAAGGATATCGCCAACCTGGCGTTATATCTCAGCGTTACGGCATTGGTCTCGGCGGTCATCGGTTATCTTGCGTATTCGCTCGGGTGGATTCACATGTCGCCCAACCTGCGTTGGACGTTGCTGGGCGGGTACATCCTCGCCAGCGTGCTAACATTCTTCAACGTGTGGTTCTCGGCGCAGATGATGTTCTCGAGCCAGCACGACCTCCTGCTTGCCATCGTATTGCTGGTGTTTGCCGGCGGCATGGCAACTGTGCTCGGATATTTCCTCTCCGGCACGATCACCCAGCGCATTCAACTACTCAAGAGCGCGGCGGAAAATATCGCCCACGGCGAACTGAGCACGCGCGTGCCTGTGCAGGGTCACGACGAAGTGGCAGGGCTGGCAAAAACATTCAACCAAATGGCGGAACAATTACAGGAAAGCGACAGCAAACAACGCGAACTCGAACACATGCGCCGCGACCTGATCGCCTGGGTGGGGCACGATTTGCAAACCCCGCTCACCTCGGTGCGCGCAATTTTGGAGGCGTTATCCGACGGCGTGGTGGAAGACCCAGAGACCGTCAGCCGATATTTACGCACCGCCCAACGCGACGTGAACTCGCTTTCCTTGTTGATCGATGATCTGTTTCAGATGGCGCAACTCGATACGGGGGGCTTTCCGCTCGACCGCCAGAATGCCTCGCTCAACGACCTCGTTTCGGATACGCTCGAAAGCTTTACCGAACCCGCAAAACAACACGAGATCAAACTTGAAGGCAATGTGGAGTACAACGTGGACCCGGTGAACATGGATACGCAAGCCATCGGGCGGGCGCTCAACAACCTGATCGGTAACGCCCTGCGGCACACGCCCGACCAGGGACGCGTCAGCGTATGGGCGCATCGCACCGGCAAGGGAATCGAAGTCACCATCAGCGATACCGGCGAGGGGATCCGCGAGGAAGACTTGCCGCACGTGTTCGAAAGTTTTTATCGCGGCGACGCGGCGCGCTCGCGCAGTCGTGGCACGGGCGCGGGGCTGGGGTTGGCAATCGCGCGCGGCATTGTGCAGGCGCACGGCGGCGCGATCCGAGTCGAGAGCAAGCCGGGCAGGGGCACATTGTTTACCTTCAACATCCCTTAAGAAACTTCTCAGAGGGGCGTAATCTTCTTGTAAGGAAGTTCTCCTATACTTCAGGCATTAAAAGTGAATCTTGCCTCGCCATGCGGCTTGTGCAAAGCCGGAAAGTTCTTAGAGACTGTTTCTTAAAGACTTTTTTGGATACAGATTTCACGGAATTGCACGGAAAAACCATCAAAAAAGAGGCTCTTCTCCGTGTTTTCCGCGCACTCCGTGTACAAAAAGAAGATGACACAGACTTAAGAAACACTCTCTTAACGCGAATGCCGCAAGTGAGCGAATTGCGCGAATTTTATTGGGTTAGGAGTTACGTAGTTGCGCCTATTTCGTTGAAGTTGCGAGATGACGGCGGCAGTACAACTGCCCACCAGCTGCGTAAGTCATAACCATATTATTTTTTCATCGTTGAGGTAAACCATGAACAACAACTACAAATCTGTCCCTGTCAACTCGTCTGAGATCACGCCGTATTCGCAATACCTTTCGCGGCGCGAGTTCCTCAAAGCGGCGGGACTCCTCGGCGGATCGGCGCTACTGGCGGCGTGCGCGCCCGGGGTAGCCGCGACAGTCCTCCCGGGGGAGGAGGCGAGCGAGTCGCCTGTCGAAGTCAAATTCGACGAGTTGGGCGATCCATCCACCGCATATGAAGACATCACCCATTACAATAATTACTATGAATTCAGCGCCGGTAAAGAAGCGGTTGCCTCGTTGTCGAAGGATTTCAACACCAACCCGTGGACGGTGGAAGTTTACGGTTTGGTGAAACAACCCAAGACCTACGGCATCGAGGATCTGCTGGGCAAGTTCACGCAGGAGGAGCGCATTTATCGCCTGCGCTGTGTGGAGGCGTGGAGCATGGTCATCCCGTGGACGGGGTTCACGCTTTCATCCATTCTGAACGAAGTGGAGCCGACATCCGACGCGCAGTTCGTCCGGTTTGAAACGGTGTATCGCCCCGAGGAAATGCAAGGGCAGGGAAATAGTCTTTTCACCTGGCCCTATCAGGAAGGCTTGCGACTCGATGAAGCCATGAACAACCTGACGATTCTGGCAACCGGCTTATATGGCGAACCGCTCCCCAACCAGAACGGCGCGCCGATTCGCCTGGTTGTCCCGTGGAAGTATGGATTCAAATCCATCAAGGCGATCACAAAGATCGAACTGGTGGCTGAGACGCCCTCTACATTGTGGCACACAGCCTCCTCGAGGGAATATGGGTTTTATTCGAATGTAAACCCTGAGCGCCCGCACCCGCGCTGGTCTCAGGCTTCGGAGCGGCGCATCGGCGAATTGAACCGCCGCCCCACCCTGATGTTCAATGGGTACGCCGAACAAGTGGCTGGGATGTATGCGGGTATGGATCTGATCGAAAATTATTAGCCCGCCAGGCACGGCAAAGTTCACTTTGCCATACCCGGCGCAAAGTGAACTTTGCGGTACCATAGACGTTATGCTGAAAAAAATCTTTTCGCGTTACACCCCTCTTCAAATTGCCATGCACGCGTATGCCTGGTCTGTGCTGGTCATTCTTGTGTTTGAACTCATCACCGGCAACCTTTCGGCAAACCCAATTCAGGAATTGGAGCAACGCACGGGGCGTCATGCCATTACCCTGCTGATCCTTTCGCTGGCGTGCACGCCATTGAACACGCTCTTCAAATGGACCGAATTGCTCAAACGCCGCCGCGCGCTTGGGTTGTACGCGTTCCTGTATGCGACCATCCACGTCATCATCTTTTTCAATCTCGACTATGGGTTGGCGTGGAGCCTGATCGCGCAGACAATTTTCGAGAAGCCCTACATCATCGTCGGGTTGATCGGTTTCATCTTGTTGATCCCGCTTGCCGCCAGTTCGTTCGACCTCTGGAAGAAGCGCCTCGGCAAACGCTGGAAACGCATCCACCAGACGATCTATTTCATCGTGCCGCTGGTATTACTGCATTATGCATGGGGCAAGAAAGGCGATTTCTTTGCCTTGCAAGGCGAGATCATCCGCCCGTTGGTCTACACGGTGATCGCGGTCATTCTGCTTGTCATGCGCATCCCGCCCGTGCGGAGGTTTCTCGCCTCCCTACCCAGCCGAATTCTGCTTCTGCTTCGGAAGCGGGGGACGCAGTCTGAGACGATCGCGTAGCGCAAAGTGAACTTTGCGCTCGTTAGAACATTCCCTTCAAAAACAGCAACAATCCCACGATCGCCAACGGAACGCCGACGATGGCGCCGATGACGGTCAGGCTGATAATGCCGCCGACGAGCATAAGCACGATGCCGAGGATCATCGCCACGAGCCGCCCCGTGAGTTCGACGATGACCGTCAGCAGTTTCCAGATGACGGCAAAGGGCCACAGATACCAGGGGATGTGTTTTTCATGAGTTGTCATTTGAACCTCCGAAAAATAAACTTGCAAAACGACATACGTTTTTCCCGTACAAAAGTGGCAACTGACAAATCGGCGGGCGTGTTTTATAATGCCAGTCATGCCGAAAAAATCCACAACAATTGAAGAACAACCGATTCCCGTTCCCAAAAGCAGACCTGTCACCGCCGAACCTGCCGTTACCGAGAAAGACGAGAACACCATCACGTTCAAGGCGAGTCACTTCTATGCCGCGCTCAGCGTGTTGACGTTTTTCTTCGGGATCCTTGCCGGGTACGTCGTGTGGGGAACGGATCTGTTCGCAAGGGCGGGCACAGCGTCGCCTCAGGCGGCGAACCAGGCGCAAGTGGTGGAAGAGCCGCAGGTCGTCCGCCGCTACGATATCCCCACCGAGGGGTATCCCGCATTGGGTCCGGAAGACGCGCCCATCACCATCGTCGAGTTCAGCGATTTTCAATGCCCGTTTTGCAAGCGCTGGTTCGCGGAAGTCTATCAGCCTCTGCTCGCGGAATACGAGGGGCAGATTCGCTTTGTGTACCGGAACCTGCCGCTCACATCCATTCACCCCGACGCGTTCTCAGCCGCCGAAGCCGCCATGTGCGCCAATGAGCAGAATGCCTTTTGGGGGTTCCACGACAAACTGCTCAGCGGGGATGTGTTGGGAAGCAGTGTGTACGCCCAATATGCAAGCGATTTGAACCTGAACGCGTCTGCCTTCGAATCTTGCATGAAGGCTGGCACGTATCGGACAATGATCCAGAAAGACAGCGACTTTGCCATCAATATGGGCGTCAACTCCACGCCGACCTTCTTCATCAATGGGCTGGCGGTCATTGGGGCGCAACCCATCGAGGTGTTCAAGCAGGTGATCGACAAGGAATTGGCTGGCGAATTTCCGCAATAGACTACACCTCTTGCGAAAGCGCTTTTTAGCCGCGGGTTTCACAGATTTATTTTAAAATTCGCGCGAATTCGCGAAATCTGTGGCAAAGAATTTGATCGCGCCTCAATGTTATAGCCTTATGTTTGAGGAGGAATGCTGTGAAAAAATTTGTTGCGGTGGCAGGGAATATCGGCGTGGGAAAGTCGACGCTGGTGCAGATGCTTTGCTCGCGCATGGGCTGGGAGCCGTTCTACGAGCCGGTCACCCAAAACCCGTATCTCGCCGATTTTTATGCGAACATGGATTCGTGGTCGTTCCACTCGCAGGTCTTTTTTCTCACGCACCGCCTGCGCGCGCACTTCCAACTTTCGCAACATCCCGACTCGGTGATGCAGGATCGCAGTGTGTACGAAGACGCGGAGATCTTCGCGCAGAATCTATATGTGCAAGGGCACATCCAAGACCGTGATTACCAGACCTATCGCGATCTCTACGAGACGATGCTGCGCTTCCTCCCGCCGCCCGACCTGGTCATCTACCTGCGGGCTTCGGCGCCCACGTTGATGGGGCGCATCTCGAATCGCGGGCGCGACTATGAACGCACCATTACCGACGAATACCTGCATGGGCTCAACAACCTGTACGAAACGTGGATCGACAACTTCACCTTGTGCCCCATCCTTGCGGTTCCCGCCGACGATTTGGACTTTGTCTCACACCCCGGGCATTTGCGCCTCATCGTCCAAAAAGTGGACGAGAAACTGACCGGCAAGGAGGAGGTTGTGTTCGAACCCGAGGAAGTGGCAAACGCGGCGCAGGATTAACAAGCGCGGCGGTCTCGTAATGAGACCGCCGCTTTTTTATTAATGTTAGGACTTACGCAAAATCCAAAAAAAAACTATCCGCTAATCTTCACTAATCTTTTAAAAATTCGCGGAGATTGGCGTGAATTAGCGGACAAAAAAATCATTCTGCGTAAGTCCTGAATGTCTTGTAAAAACATCTTCGCCACAGAGCGCGCAGAGATTCTGAGTGTTTCTCTGAGACTCTGCGCGCTTTATGGCTTCAAAGATCACTTATGCAAGAATTCTCTACCGTACATCTTAAGAATGGGACGCTGATTTTCGCTGATTCGAAAAGAAAAATCTACGTTTTTCTGCGTCCCCAAAACGGATTTGTACGGTAGAGAGTGCAAGAGACCTAATCCAAAAAGATTTCCCATTTGCCGGGGTAGTTTTGCAGGGGCTGTTCGCCGAACCAGCCGGTATCGTCCCAATAGGGGCGGCTCCAGATGTTGTTGCCGAACGGCGCGCATTCCGCGAGGTAAAAATCTAGCGGGAGGGTATCTGCCACAGGGCAGAACGAAGTCTCCGCGCCCGAGCCAACACCCGGAGCGCCGCCGGCGGAATTTCTCAATCCCGGGGAGGGGAAGCAGGTCCGGTTCCAGTCGTCCAGCCCGCCGTTATCCGGCAGGCGGCAGAAGGATTGGTCGGGGTAGCGGGCAAGGGAGTAGTTGTAGGCGTCCATCAACGAGCCGTTGGGTTTGAGCAGGCGCACCCCATCGCCGCCGTCGCTCAACAGCAAACCTGTCTGACTGCCGTAGAACACGATCCGTTCGCCGGGCGCCAGCGTGATGGAGGGAAGCGCGAACGGCTTCGACCCCACGTTCGCTTCATCATCCAGCGTGTACCCGCCCAGGTTGACAGGGATCGTGCCGTGGTTGATGATCTCGATGAATTCATCGTCGGTGTTGACGAACCCGTCGTTGTTCCAGTCGCGTCCGGGGCGCGGCAGGAATTCGTTGATGGCAATGAGGGGAGGCGGGGGAGGAGGTGGGGCTGTCTTGGTGGCTGTTGCTTTCGGAGGGGATGTTGGGGTGATTGACGGTGTTGGAGTTACCAGTGTCGCCCAGTTCAAATGCTTTGGCGTGCCTCTAAGCGTTCTCGGAGCAGTAGTGCATGGAGGAGTTACTGTACAGATATTAGGGAAGCCCGCATCCAACCCCCAGGAAATAACTCCTGTATTAGTAATCCACGCGGTGTCGCTATCTGCTATAACGCCTCGGCGTTCCATGGTTCCAAATGTCGACGCAAGTCCAGCGGGCCATGAGAATCCATTCGAATTGGCAGAATCTATTAACCGATTAAGGGGATCCATCAGTTGGAGAACTTCGCCGTTATTATTAAGGGCAGTCGATGAATCTCCCGGGTATATTTGATCCGCTGGAATATCGGAAACCGTTGTATCGTCCCCGCGTTCGAGGAGGTAATATCCGCCTGGCGGTATGCTTCCCGTAAGGTTTATTGTTGGATTTCCATCGGATGCGCGCAAAATCCACCCAACAAGATTCACACTTGTGCCTCCCGGATTGTATAGTTCAATCCACTCGTCATTTGTGGATGCGGCGGTGCCTGCCCAGGCAACCTCATTGATGATAACGCTGAGAAAACCAGCAGGCGTGGAGGTGGAGGTTGGCGTGGGAGTAACAGTTGTGGTTGGGGTTATACTGGCTGTTGGGGAGATCGTTTCAGTGAGGGTTATGGTAGGGGTAGGAGTTATGGTTTCGGTAGGGGTAATTGTCGCCGTTTGTGTTATTGTAGGGGTCTCTGTTGGGGTAGCACAGACAATTGTTGAAGACAAAGAATTCTGAGGGTTACTAGGAACAAGCAAAGAAAAATCAGTAAGGTTATTTGCATCATCCTGACAACTCCCGCTTACACCACCAATGCGACGCTCATACCCGCGATCCAAGTTATTAGTTCCTAAAGATAATAAGGTAGCCCCCTCTTTATAGCAGGTTGTACAACTACTCATTCCAACTTGATCAATAATCGTTGTTCCATCCCCTAATGTAAGCGCAATACCGCCATCATCTGTAATTCCAGAGGACAATATAGCTCCTGGCTCTCCTCCTACACCACCTAAATAGGCGCTTCCAACAACTAAATAATATCCCCACGGTTGAATAAACGTGCCTAAAGGAATTGTAAAACGATTGCCGGTAGGTCCTGCATTATTGGAACCTTCAATTCTCCAACCACCGATATTAACCGCAGTATTTGTTGGGTTATATATTTCTACAAATTCGTCATTTGCCCCATTTGGACCTCTAACACTAAACTCACTAATCACAACATTAGTTGCTGGGTAAATCAAGTGAGGCGCCGCCCGCGCGGGTTGAATAACCGGCGCAATCAAACCGCCGCACACCGCGGCGATCAACAACACCAAAGACAAACTGCGCCAGAAAACTTTCGACTTTTTCATGAGTACAAGACGAAACAAAGACGGTGAAGTGACATCGTCTTATCAAGAATTATAAACCACCCTGTTTGAAATGCGAGCGCTCCCGTCGAGAGTATGTTGCGAGCGACTATCAGCGAGGAGGGCTAGCCAAACCCAGGTGTAAAAATTCTTAGCCACAGAGCGCACGGAGATTTTGAGATTTTTCTCTCTGTATTCTCTGTGGCTTTACACGCCAAGTTAGAGACCCCATCAACGCGGCTCAACGACAAACTTGATGGCAGTGCGCACCTTGTCGTCGATCGTCACGTCCGCAAATTCGGGCACACAAACAATCTGGATATTATCGTTTTTCAAATACCCAGTCGCCAGAGCCAGAGCCTTCACCGCCTGGTTCACTGCACCGGCGCCGATCGCCTGCACTTCCGCCCGTTTGAACTCGCGCACCACCCCTGCAATTGCCCCGGCAACGGCAGCGGTACGGGAGCTGGCTGAAACCTTGATCATGTCCATGGTGGACCTCCCAAAGGGTAAAGAGGGGCTGTTGTAAAGATTGTACAGGATTTGGTTAAGAGATTCAAGCATATATAATAAGAATAATAGGATTTAGTAATAGTAGTAGGGGGTGTGGATGATGTGGATGAGCGCGAATCTACCCAAGATGTGGGAGTTCCACTCCCGCCTCCCTCCGCATGTGGGACTGATTCGCCACTCGTGTATCAGCCTCACTTGTGGAAAGAATCGGGATGGATTTGTCCACATTCCATCCACAAAAACGGAAAAGTTATCAACAAATCCATATATTGGAAGATTCATGACTCACTCGCCCATATATGGGGGGTGTCTACCACGGGTCTCTGGGCGAGGCTAGCCTACTTCTCCACAGGGAGAGCCACTTATCCACAAAAAGAGGCTAGTTATCCACAAATCGGATGTCTGGACAACACTTGAACTAGCGGTGAATACCCCAAATGTGGCTGTGGTGGGTCAATCTACGAACAAAGGAATAGGCTCGCCCAGCGCCGGAACGGGCGCGGAAACATACAGGTCTAAAAATGCCCCCGCTGTGGCAAACAGTTCGCGGAAATTCCAGATCGCTAACGAGCGATTCCAGAAGCGGCGCGTATTTGCCTCCACGCCAACCGCTTCCACTCCAAGAACATTGCAAAGGAAAAGCGCCCTCGGCAAATGGAATTTCTGCGTGACGAGCAAAACATCGTCTACTTGGAACACCTCTTTCGCCCGGTAACAGGTATCGTACGTGCGCCTGCCGGCGAAATCCAGGGCAATCGCTTCTTCGGGAACGCCAAGCGAAAGCGCGTATTGCCGCATAGATTCAGGCTCGTTGTATTCCAGCACGCGGTTATCCCCGCTCATGAGAATTTTCTCTACCTTGCCGGAAAAATACAGTTCGGCGGCGGTTTCCACCCTGTCGCGCAGGATGGCGGTTGGGGTGCCATCCCAGCGCAAGCCTGCCCCAAACACGATGGCGAGCCGCTTTGTTGGGGCATTCTCCTTCTGGTAAATGCGATTCACGGAGTGGATGGCTGTCGCTAGGCGCGGGAGTATCAACCCTGAGAGGCTGATCAGCCCCAGAAGAAACACACCGCGCCGAATAGATTTTTTGCTTATTCTTTTTCTCATCGTGAATGTTGCCGACGTTTTTGACACTCAAATGTTACACGCCGATTTCGTTGTAAACACTAACAAACCTGTAAATGAAGTGAAACCTTTTCAGCCTTGAATTTTTGATGGAAATAGTTATACTGTAAAAGTTCTGAGGATGTGCCTCAGGCAACAATTTATTAGAAAGGAATAATACCATGTTGTTCGCACCCAAAGAAAAAGGCCAGGGCCTCGTCGAGTACGCGATTATTATCGCTCTCGTGGCTATCGTCGTGATTGCGGTCATGAACTTGCTCGGACCCAAGATCGGCAATACCTTCTCCAGCATCAATAACTCCCTGCCGTAACCCGCTCTATCGAGCACCAAAAAAGCCACACCTTACGGTGTGGCTTTTTTGGAACCCCACATGTGGGATCATCGTCTCCTCGTTGGACAAGTGACGATGCTTGTAGGACCACCCCAGCAATGCGGTTACAGGCATCTCAGAAAGGAATTCAGGATGTTGTTTTCACCCGCAGAAAAAGGACAGGGGCTTGTGGAATATGCGATCATTATTGCTCTTGTGGCTATCGTTGTGGTTGTTGTGGTTGGGGCGTTCGGTTCTAAAACCGGAGACACGTTTAGCGCCATTAATAACTCACTGCCATAACCTTATTTGGACTTACGCAAGACCCAGGATTTACCCTCTACTCTTCGCGAATACTTCGACATGCTCAGTACAAGTTCTTAGGGAGTGTTTCTTAAGTCTGTGCCATCCTCTTTTTGTACACGGATTGCACGGAAAAGAGCCTCTTTTTTGATGGTTTTTTCTGTGAAACTCAGTGAAATCCGTGGCGTCCGTGTCCAAAAAAGTCTTTAAGAAACAGTCTCTTAGAGATTAGCGTAGTTTTGCCGACAAAAATGCCCATTCATTTAATCAAGAGAGCCAGGTCGACCGCAGACGCATCGACGAGAGCGCGGAATTCGGCATAGAAGCCGTCATTCACCGGCTGAAATTCGTCGATATCGTAGGCTGTCTTGAACGCGGCTCTACCATCCGTGGTCTGCATGATAATGGGGATACTACTTGCAAACAGGTCTCGCATTGGCTGGGGCATGGCGGAGGAAAATACAAAGACATCATAGGGGATAATTTCGGGAATCCGCCAAATCACGATCACCTGTTCCATCAGGTCCGGGAATTGGTCTTCCAGGGAGGGGAACTTCCGCGCGTCGATGTAAGTGGCTCCGAATTCACAAATTCCGCTTGCATATAACGAGCGAACAACGGTCGGATGCCCTTCCACGAAAGCGGCAGGCTTGGGGCTGATGCCGATGGACTGCAAATACCCAAAGGGAATCACGTAGCCGGAGAGCGAGCGTTCATCGCTCCAACAAGGTTTCCGGTCATTAAATTGAGCGAGGGCAATTGCCGGGTCGTCGTCCGCGTTTGTTTCGCTCAACGGGTTGAAGAACGGGGTAAACCCAGCCTTGCGCCGCGCAATGAATTGCGCGCCGTATTGGCTTTTCCCATCTTTCAAATCGGCGAAAGCGGCTTTGACCGTTTCGTTTTGATACGCCAGCACATAGGCATACGGGTTGAGAAGCGCGATATGCGCATTCCCTTTTTGGAAGGCTTCCACAAGCGCCAACTCAGAGTCGGGGAGGATGGTGACCACCGTATACCCGGTTCGTTCTTTGAATTGGGAGGCAATCAAGTTGGCAGACTCGACCGCCGCCTGCGACGAAGCAGATGGCGGCAGGGCAAGGATCAGGGGATTCTCGGGCGAGCCAAGTTCGGCGGAGGAGGGAGACGGGGTGAAAGTCTCAGTGGCGGCGGCAGGGATGGGCGTTGGCGTCGATCCGGCGGACCCCAGGCGCGGCAGAGTACAACCGATTGCAAGGAAGAACGCGACCGCGAAAATCAAACGGGGGAAAAGATTTCGATTCATGGAATTACCGGGGGATTATAATATGTGCATGAAAAATAACAATTCTCTCTCCATCCTGATTCTGATCGTGATCGGGGTTGCGGCGTACATGATCGTGCAGACCGTGCGCGAGGGCGCCAAAACCGCCACCCAACCCTTCGAGCAGGTGAACGAGGCGAACCGCGCCCTGCAAACGCAGATGGCGAACCTGATGAACCCCACGCCAACGATCATCCCCGACCCGATCACCTACATCAACGAGATTCGCGCATTGGCGCGGCTCGAAACGATCCAATACAGCGTGGAGAAAGTAATCACCGGCGAAACCGGCGGCGGAACGTTCGCCACATTTTTCGGCGACAAGATATTGTTTGTGGGGCACGGCACCGTGATCGCCGGCATCGATATGGAAAAACTCGCGCCCGAAAATATGCGCTATGAAAACGGCGTGCTCTCCGTGCAATTGCCCCCGACTGAAATTTTCATCGCCACCCTCGATAATGAAAAATCATACGTATACGACCGGCAGACCGGCGTGCTGACCAAACCCGACCCGAACCTCGAAACCCTCGTCCGGCAAAAGGCTGAGGAGGAAATCCTCAAAGCCGCGCTGGAAGACGGCATTCTCAATCAGGCGCAGATCAACGCCGAGACCTACCTGTTCAAATTTTTTGCCGCGCTCGGTTTTCCCAACACGATCTTCCTCGATAACCCCAACTAAACCCGCTCTGTCCACGAGGGGTGATCGTATTTTTCGCGGACGAGTTCATCCGCTTTATTAGATTCGGATTCGGATAACCTTCCCTCTTCCAAGTGGATTCCCAACCGCGCCTCGAACGCTCCGACGCACGCCTGCGCCGCCACACCCCAACCGACTCGCCTCCCCAACGCCGCCTCGACAGTGGTCGCCCGCTCGAGCAATCGACGGGACGCAATGTCACGCGCCGACTCATCCTCAAAGACCAGCGCCCCGCAGATGCGCGCCAGGTCTCCTGTCAGCGGCAGGGAACCGTGTTGCAGGACGCCTTCTTTTTTTCGGGCTTGCGCCGAGCCGATCAATTTTTTTCCGTTCACTGTAATTTCGTACGTGGATGGAACCTCAAAACAAACCGGGTTGTTTGATTTTTCGCTCGTTTTTTCTTCTTTCATCTCCACAGGAACATTCAAGGTTTTCACGGCGAGCAATAACGCCTGCGCGAGACGGTTATAACTTTCGAGGACTGTGCCCGCCACACGCGGCTCATCGTTGGGGGCGATCACCGAATAGGTCAACTCATCGGTGTGGAGGATTGCCCGCCCGCCGGTAACGCGCCGCACAACCTCCCAGTATTGCGCTTGCAGTCGTCGCACGTCCACGTCTGCGAAGGGCTGGGCGTATCCAAGCGAGAGGCAGGCGGGGGTCCAGGCATACAGCCGCAAGGTCGGGGGTGAATCGCTGCGTCCGATGTGGTGGAGGATGGCTTCATCCACTGCCATGTTCCATGCGCCTCGCGCCGGAGGTGTGATCAAGAGTCGCCAGGTTGTCATGTCAATATTATAATAGCCGGGGAAAAGTGTGGGAAAGTGAGGTAAAGTAGAAGAGGAACTTTCTTAATTTATTTCGGAAATTTCAAGCGATGAAAAAAGAAAGCAAACCGAAGACGAAACGAAAACCAGCGAAGCCTGCCGAGGAGGCTGATTCGCGTCACATCGACGCGCCCGGAATGGTATCGCAAAAGCCGGTGGGGAATAGAATTAACCTCAACGAAGAGGGAGTGCGCCAGCTCATCGACCTGGACCCCCATTTTATTTTTGCGAAAGACGCGGAGGGGAGATATATTCTCGCCAACAAGGCAATGGCTGAAAAGTATCAGCTCGCTGTGGAGGAGTTGCTCGGCAAGACCGACGCGGATTTATCCATTTCGCCGGAGATCGCCGCGCGTTTCCACAAGGAGGATTTGGGGGTGATTCGTTCTGGAAAGTTGCTGCATATTCCGGAGGAGTTGGTCTATAACCACGATGGAACGCCTCGAATCCTTTCGACAACGAAAATTCCTTTTCTGTTTTCCGACGCGAATGAACCGGCGGTGTTGGGGATCGCGGTGGATATCACCGACTTAAAGCGCATCGAAAAGGAATTACGCGAAAGCGAAGGGCGCCTGCTCACTGTGCTGGAATCGTCCCCAATTCCAATGATGTTGAATTTGCTTGACGATGGCGTCGTGCTGTACGCTAATTCTGCCACGGAGGAATTGTTTGAAAGGTCGCTTTCCGATTTGGTGGGCAGTAAAGCGGCGGAGTATTATGTGAATCCGAAAGACCGTTTCCATGTGGTGAATGAGATTGCTCAACACGGGGCGCTCCGCGACCATCAGGTATTGTTGAAGCGCGCGAATGGGGTCGCGTTCTGGGCATCGCTCTCCTCTGAAAAAACAACGCTGGATGGCAGGGATTGCATCCTGAGCTGCATTTACGATATTTCCGGGCGCAAGCGCGCCGAGGCGCTCCAGTCGGCGGTCTACCAGATCAGCGACGCGGCGAATAAATCCTCCAGTTTGGATGAATTGTACCGGTTGGTCCATGCGACCATTGGGCAGGTGATGCCGGCCAAAAATTTTTTTATCGCTTTATACGATGAAGAGCGCGACCTGTTGAGCTTTCCGTATTATATGGATGAGATGGACGACAATCCCTCGCTTACGCCATCCAAGCCTGGGCGTGGAATGACTGAGTACATCCTTCGCACCGGAAAGCCGGTCTTGAACACGCAGGCAGATTTCGAAGAATTGGCGCGTGTTGGGGAAGTGGAGTTGGTGGGATCGCCCTCCCCAATCTGGATCGGGGCGCCTCTTATTATCGAGGATCGAACGATCGGCGTGATCGCCTTACAGGATTATCACGACGAAAACGTATATAGCGAGCGCGAACTGCGGATGCTTGAATATGTGTCGGAACAGGTGGCAAAAGCCATCGAACGGACGCGCCTGCATGAAGAAACCCAGCGCAAGAATCGCATCCTGACGGCGTTACAGGAGGCGACGCTTTCCATCGTGCGCCAGACTGAACTTTCAGAAGTGCTTCAGGCGATTTTGACCCAGGCGAAGGGGTTGTTCGACGCCAACAGCAGTTATGTCTATCTTGTTTCGCCGGACGAAACTGAATTGACCTTTGTGCTGGCGATCGGGCAGGGGCAACACTTCACTGGCACGCGACTCAAGCCCGGTGAAGGGCTTGCCGGAAAAGTGTGGCAGACCGGTCAAGCCATTCATGTGACGGACTATAAATCCTGGCGGGGCAGGTCTGACAAATTTACAAGCGTCCTGTTTCATTCCATCGCGGGTGTTCCCCTGTTTTCCGGGGAAAAAGTGATTGGCGTGCTGGGTGTTACCTATCGGGATGCTGGCAGGCGCTTCAGCCAGGAGGATATCGAGTTACTGACTCGTTTTGCGCAACTCGCGTCCATTGCGTATGAAAATGCCCGCTTGTACACCTTGAACCTCCAGGAACTTGCCGAACGGAAGCAGGCTGAAGCGCTTCAAGCCGCCATCTATCGCATCAGCGACGCGACCAGTTCCAACATCGGCATGGATGAGTTCTATCGCGTGATCCATGAAGCCTTGAAAGGCGTGATGGTTGCCGAGAATTTCTATATCGCATTGTACGATCATGAAGCGGGGCTCTTGAGTTTTCCGTACCATGTGGATGAGAAAGATGAATTACCCCTGCCCGCCCCGTTGGGAAAAGGTCCCACCTCGTATGTGATACGAAACAGCAGGTCGTTATTGGGGAAATCTGAAACCATGAAAGAGTTGGAAGAGCGCGGCATCCTGATTCCCAACGGCGCGCGATCCATGGACTGGCTGGGAGTGCCGTTGAAGATACGGAATGAAACGATCGGTGTCATGGCAGTGCAGGCGTACGATGAACATGTTCGCTATACCCAGCGCGACCTCGATATATTGGGTTATGTTTCCAACCAGGTGGCATCCTCCATCGAACGCAAGCAAGCAGAGATTTCGCTCAAGTCAAGCGAAGAGCAATATCGCGAGTTGTATCAGAATAACCCGTTGATGTTATTTACGTTGAGTTTGGATGGGACGATCATCGCCATGAACCAATCGGCGATCGCGCAATTGGAATACCCGGAAGGCGAGTTGATCGGAAAACCCATTCTTGCCGTTATCCATGCCGAAGATCAGGCTGTGGTCTGGAAAACCCTGAGGGAGTTTGCCTTGCGTCCGGTGCAGGATGCGCCCTGGGAATTCCGAAAAGTGACCCGAAGCGGCAAGGTGATCTGGGTATCGGAAACCTCTCGCATGATTTCGGTGACCGGTGGCGGGCAGGCGATGTTAGTCGTTTGCGATGATATTACCAAACGCAAGCAGGCAGAGGCAGACTTGCAGACCAGCGAGTCGCGGTACCGGCTTTCGGCGCGCGCCACCAACGATGTGATCTGGGAGTGGGACATCCTCTCCAACGAAAAAACATGGAGCGAGAATCTTCAGGTTCTGTTTGGGCATAACCAGCAGGAGTTGAAAGAAGATTCGCTGTGGTGGGAAAATCACATCCACCCGCAGGATAGCCAGCGTGTTTTGGAAAAGATAAACAACGCGCTATTGAATGAAGAGACCCTCTGGGAGGATGAATATCGCTTTTTGCGGAGCGACGGGTCGGCGTCACATGTGATCGACCGCGGCTATATCGAGCGCGACCCCAGCGGGAAGCCCATCCGTATGATCGGCGCCATATCTGATATTACCGAGCGCAAGCGTCGCGAAGATGAATTAGCCGCCCTGGCATCGTTCAGCGCGGCTTTGCGCGTGGCAGGCTCGCGCGACGAAATTTTGCAAGTTGTGCTCGATCAAATATCGTTACAGTTCGAAGCGCGCGGCGTTGCTCTTACTCTCCAACGCGCAGGCGCCGACACCCTTGTTGTTGAAGCGGCTGGCGGGGAATGGAGCGCGTGTTTAGGATCCAAAGACCCGCCCAGCGGAGAGATCAGTCGCCGCGTGATGGGGAGCGGAAAACCCTACGTGATCGACGATCTGGAACAAGAAGCGTTGGAGCATTTGAACGGCGCGCCGATACGATCGGGCAGTTTCATCAGTGTGCCGCTTAGCACGCCTGCCGGCATGATCGGCGCGTTGAGCATTGGGCGCGCAACGCCGTTCCGGACGGAAGATGTGCGTCTTGTGATGAACATCGCCGATATGGCGGCAAACGCCATCCAACGCGCGTCTGCTTACGAGCAAATGAGACAGCAGATCGACCGTGTCAACGTATTGCGCACCATCGATATGTTCATCGCCAGCGGCGCCGACCTGCACCTGACCCTGCAAACGGTTGTCAACCAGACAGTCACGCACCTCGGTTGCGATGCCGCCTGTATTCTCATGCTCAACCAGGGGGGGGGCGCCTTGGAATTTGCGGAAGGGACCGGCTTTCGTACGGCGGGCGTCAGGCAAACCTCGTTACGTCTGGGAGAGGGGCTCGCCGGGCAGGCTGTATTGAAACGGGAGATGGTCAGGGTGGATGATCTGGCATCTCTGAAAGATCACCCATTATATGTGCTGGAAGGATTCGCCTGTTATTACGGCGTGCCATTGATTGCCAAAGGGGATGTGAAAGGCGTAATGGAGGTCTTTCACCGCGCAACGCTCAACCCAGACCGTGGCTGGTTGCATTTTCTCGAATCGCTCGCCGCCCAGGCGGCTCTTGCCATAGACAACGCCTCCCTCTTCAGCAGTCTACAACGTTCGAATATGGAACTGGGTATTGCCTACGAAACCACGCTCGAGGGGTGGTCTGCCGCGCTCGATATGCGTGACCGGGAAACCGAGGGACACACCCAGCGCGTGACCAACCTCACGTTGGCGCTTGCCGAGGCGATGGGAGTCAGCGAAAAGGATTGCACGCAGATTCGCCGCGGCGCCCTCCTGCACGATATTGGCAAGATGGGCATCCCCGACCGTATTCTCCTCAAGCCCGATATCCTGACCGGAGATGAGTGGGAGATCATGCGCCAGCATCCGGTCTATGCCCATCGATTGCTACATCCAATTCCACACTTGCGCCCCGCGTTGGATATTCCGTATTGTCACCACGAACGTTGGAATGGCTCCGGCTATCCGCGCGGGTTGAAGGAAGAATCGATTCCGCTGGCGGCTCGTATCTTTGCCGTGGCAGATGTGTGGGACGCGCTTTGCTCCGATCGCCCCTATCGCCCCGCATGGGAACGCGACAAGGCGCACAGTTACATCAAATCGCTGTCGGGCGTGCATTTCGACCCGAAGGTGGTAGAGGTCTTTTTACGGCTGGTGGGAGAAGGAAAGTAATTTCCTGAAAATCTCCTCAGAGAGTGTTTCTTAAGTCCTGTGCGGTCTACTTTTGTACACAGATACTTCGACAGGCTCAGTACAAGTTTCACGGACATTACGTAGAATGGTTTTATATCCACTAATCCACGCCAATCTTTGCGAATTTTTAAAAGATTAGCGTAGATTAGTGAAGATTAGCGGATAATTTTTTGGGTCTTTACGAGTTGCCGTGATGAACCGCCAGTTCCGGCGGCAGTTGCACTGCCGCCCGCCAGTAGTGTAACTGCTGGCGTAACAATTACGGCAATTCCCAGAGAGCCATTTTTTGGGGTTTTGCGTAAGTCCTATAGTATTACAGCGCAAGGTTAATCTGTTGTATGGGTAAACCGTCCACGAATATTCACGAATACACGAATGCCTCGATAGACTCAACACAAGCACGCGAATGCCCGGCGCGAATTCGAGTATTC
>Ga0138256_10000316_pt1 | contig 54842 bp, 55 predicted proteins | sample KNB2016incub_MG_FD_105486 | JGI IMG/M metagenome (GOLD analysis project Ga0138256, IMG submission 105486) | Active sludge microbial communities from wastewater in Klosterneuburg, Austria - KNB2014incub_MG | ecosystem: Engineered > WWTP > Activated sludge > Unclassified | place: Austria...
GTATATTATATAAAAAAGTATATTTGCATCCCGTTAGAATAACACCTCGGGGTGTAGCGTAGCCCGGTTATCGCGCCTGCTTTGGGAGCAGGAGGTCGGAGGTTCGAATCCTCTCACCCCGACACAATTGGTATCAAATGATATCAAAAAATAGCTAATTAAATGATAATCAGTGATTTCAATTTTTATTGATTTCATTTAATTGGCTTTAATATCAAAACAAAAGTTACCTATTCGGTTACCTCATTTAAACCGAAATTTTTCATTACATTGGTAGCACACACTATTTGACTTTCGCTTCGATTTGACTTTCGTTAACAGATCGATTATTAACTTAAAGCGACAGTTTATGAGCACTTCAAGAACTTTTACAATTCATTTTTGGTTAAATCTTGCAAAGAGAAAAGAAGATTTAGCACCTATTTATGCGCGCGTAACCGTAGATGGCAAACGAGCGGAGATCAGCCTGAAACGACGGGCATCGGTTACCTATTGGGATACCAATTCCAAGAAAACCACTTCCAGGACCACTGAAGGTAAGGCACTCAACCATTATCTGGATCAAGTTCAGGCCAAACTATTGGAGTGTTATAAGGAATTATCATCTGGTTTTAAGCTGGTTACCGCAAATGGAATCAAGGCCAAGTTTCTCGGGCAGGAAGAAAGACAAAAAACACTCCTAGAACTTGTGCTGTACCATAATGAAAATATGGCGACCACTCTAAAATTCGGAACCCTTAAAAACTATTTTACCACCGAGAAATACATCAAACGCTATCTAAAAAAAAGAAAGTTGACAAGCGATATTCATTTAAAGCAGCTTTCCTATAGTTTTATCTTAGATTTTGAACAATTTCTACGAAAAGAACCTTCAATCAAAAAAACACAACCATTAAGGAACAATGGTGTTATGAAACATTTGGAGCGCCTAAAGAAGCTGATGAATCTGGCGGTCGATCTGGAATGGTTAGATAAAAATCCCTTTGCCCGTTACAAGCAGAAATTCAACAAGTTTGAAAAGGCTTATTTGACCAAGGAAGAACTGGAGCTATTTCAGAAGCAGAAATTGACTGATAAAGGCTATGAGAAGGTAAGGGACATATTCGTTTTTGCCTGCTATACAGGGCTGTCCTATACCGATGTGCGGGCATTGACAGAAAGGAACATCGTTCGTGGTATAGACGGTAATCATTGGGTATTTACCCATCGCGAGAAAACAGATCAGCCCGTAAAGATCCCCTTGCTAGACCAGGCTCTGTGCATCTTGGATAAGTATAGGCAGTATCCCGAAGACCACGAAAGTTTGCTATTGCCTGTATATTCAAACCAAAAAGTCAATCTGTACCTAAAGGAGATTGCCAAGATATTGAACATAGATAAGAAGCTAACCTTTCATTCTGCAAGGCATACTTTTGCGACCACCGTGACCCTGTCCAACGGCGTGCCGATAGAAACGGTATCAAAACTGTTGGGGCATACCAAGTTATCTACGACCCAAATTTACGCTAGGGTTTTGGAGCAGAAAATAAGCCTGGATATGCACAATCTAAAGAGCAAGCTTCAAAATGGAAACAAGGAAATGAAAAACGATATTCTGGGCGTGGGCAATTAGTTTATTGTTTGAAGCATACCTTAAGTGATTTTTCTATCTAATTTTTTAAATGTACCAGCGTTAAATTCTAGATACTATAAGTCTGTTTCCACAGTTTTTTGGAATATACCTAAAACATATCTTTGTAGTATGTGATTTATCGATTTACGTTTTATGGGTTTGTCCAGTAATCCCCTAAGCCCTCATAGATCAATAGGATTATAATTACCATTTAATGAATAAAAATTAAAAATCATATCAATTTTATGATAATACTTTAAAATAAACTTTTATTTTTGTGAAATAATCATTTTATCGCAAAATAATGAAAACAAACAGCTTAATAACGAAAACGATTTCGTTGGAAAAATTTGGAATTAAAAATGGAAATGTAAAGTATCAATTGTCACCCCATGCGCTCCATAGTCTTGCTATTGAAAAAGGCCAGGGCCTAGAGACTTCTACCCAAGCATTGGCGGTAAACACAGGGGAATTTACAGGTCGTTCGCCAAAGGATCGTTTTATTGTTAAAGATGATATCACAGAAAACCTAATTTGGTGGGGTAATGTGAATATACCATTTGACCCAGAAAAGTTTAAAAAGCTTTATGATAAAGTTACGAATTACCTATCGAACAAAGAAGTTTTTGTAAGGGACTGTTATGCATGTGCAGATGAAGATTATAGATTGAAGATTCGTGTTATTACCGAATTCCCTTGGAGCAACCAATTTGCATACAATATGTTTTTACGACCTTTAGAAGCTGAACTTGTAAGCTTTGATCCAGATTGGGTTATTGTCAATGCCCCGGGCTTTAGGGCAAACCCAGAAGAGGACGGGACAAGACAACATAATTTTGCTATTTTGGATTTCACAAGAAAGATAGCCTTGATAGGAGGTACCGGATATACAGGTGAAATTAAAAAAGGCATTTTCTCCGCTTTAAATTTTATACTACCGGTCTTTAGGGAAACCTTACCGATGCACTGCAGTGCCAATGTGGGGAAAGCAGGGGATACCGCGCTATTTTTCGGACTTTCAGGAACAGGAAAAACAACTTTATCCACTGATCCTAACAGAAGCCTAATCGGTGATGATGAGCACGGATGGACAAAGGATAATAAGGTTTTTAATTTTGAAGGGGGTTGTTACGCTAAGGTGATCAATCTTTCAAAAGACCATGAGCCAGAGATTTTTAATGCCATTAAAAAAGGTGCAATTCTAGAAAATGTTATTTTAGACCACGCAGGACAGGTTGATTATTCAGATACGTCAATTACCCAAAACACACGGGTTAGTTACCCCATAGATTTTATAGAAAATATACAAATGCCATCAATTGGTAAAAATGTTAAGCATATTTTCTTTTTAACCGCGGATGCTTTTGGCGTGATACCGCCTATTTCCAAACTAACGCCAAGTCAAGCCGCCTATCATTTTATATCTGGCTATACAGCAAAAGTTGCAGGAACAGAAGCTGGGATTATTGAGCCTGAGCCCTGGTTTTCTGCTTGTTTTGGAGCCCCTTTTATGCCATTGCACCCAGCCCGATATGCTGAAATGCTAAGTGAAAAAATGATTGCATCAGGCGTCAATGTCTGGTTGGTCAACACGGGCTGGACCGGTGGGCCTTACGGCGTTGGAACGCGCATAAAATTAAAATACACGCGTGCCATGATCAATGCCGTTTTAAATGGTGATCTAGGACTATATACTTATGATACCTATCATATACATTCCGTTTTTGGTGTTGCACAACCTAGGGAATGTCCTGGCGTTCCAACAAGCTTATTAAGTCCAAGAGCTACTTGGAACAATGATGCAAATTATTATAAAACAGCTTTTAAGTTAACGAATGCATTTCGTGAGAATTTCAAAAAGCATGAAGCTCATTGTAGTGAGGAAATAAGACGTGGCGGACCGCAGCGCTATGGGTTTTAAACTTGCTTAAAAGATTTAAATAACATAGTTGCAAAAAAAATACAAATATTTTTCAGTAAAGCCGTTTAGTTTTATAATCTGCTATTTTTCAACAATAATAGTTTCGCCTAAAGAAGTAAAGGATTCCGAAACTTCAATTGGGACTTCAAAATATAAGTCAAATGCTTTTTTATTCTTTCTGATACTGTCAAATGAATAGTTACTTTTTTATTGTAAAGATATGTTTAAGACTCAATTTCTTAACAGCGATTATTTTTATTATTAAAAACTACTTTTCAATTCTGCATTTCTTGGTGGTTGAATACCTAATAATTTTGCAATAATAGGAGCGATTTGCAGAGCATATATATTATTTAAATTCTTTTTAGGAACATCTGGGCCAATTGCATAAAAAACAGATTGCCCTTCACGCAAACTGGCTAGACAACCATGTACGCCTCTACCTGTTTCATTCATTCCTCCATTTAAAAGAAAATCTTTTGTTGCTTGGTTTTCATTTTTAAACATTTTAGGATCAAAAGAGTTTTGCAAAAAAACATTTACTCCTGGTAGATTTCTATCGGATATACTGTAACCCGATTTACAACTCACAAATAAATCTCCTGAATAATCTGAATTATATAAACCATATTTCTTTTGTGTTTTATGATTAGCAACTAATTCAAAAATTAGTTCTCCTGTTTTATTGTCTTTTAATGATTTTAATGAATCCGTTAACCGACCTATATAATTTCCGTAATCAACTTTTTTTATTTTTTCTTTATTGATATAGATATGTGCAGAATTTCCGCTTGATACGGATGTTATACTTTGCTCATTTTCATTAAAACCTGCTTGTTTAAAATAGTTGTTAAGCATTAAAGTGGTATGAATTGGTATCATGCCATGATCGGAAAAAACGACTAAATTTGCGTTTTTTGGTAATGCATTTATAATTTCAAGTAAATAAGCATCAATCATTTGGAATCTTTTTTCAATATACTCAGCATAAATTTTCGGTCGCTTACCGTTATCTGCATTATAATCTAATTGACGTGGATTTGTGAGTGTGTATCTGTGCTGTACGTCATCAAGTGTAGAAAAATAACCAAGCAATAAATCCCATTCGTTTTCTTTCATACCTGTTAGAATTAAGTCTTTTGAATATTTTGATAATCTATCTAATTGCTCAAACCAAATTTCTTCTGAAATCAAACCAGTAGTTTGTTTTCCGTTTTCGGGTTCACCAGGCCATAAACCACAATTTGATTGTAGCTTCTCCATAAATCCATTTGGATAACCAAACACTTCAGCTGGGACAGCCATAAATAATTGAAACACACCAGCTTTTTCATCTGTTTTTAATATTTTGAATGAAGTATTGTATTTCTTTCCGTCTTTTTCAATTGCCATTCCTGTCCATTTTTTGGAATCAACAATTACAGTATAGCCGTTTTTGAAATCTGAATCTGTATCTATAAAAATTTCAATTGGTTGATTTGGGAAGTACATTGGGTTGAACATGGGATCCTTAAGATAAAAATATAGTGGTGTTTTGAATTTTCCATTAATTTCAAAAAAAGGTTTTGATGGACTTTTAGTTGTAGTATTTAATTTAATAAAATTTTCAATATCCATTTGATTGATTATGGTATCAGTAACTTCTAAATCCATTATTAAGGAGGGTCCCGAAATAATAGGGTACATATGCATATAGTCTGTCATTCTGTTAGTATTGGCATAATCAATTCCCACACCACCTAATGTCATAACTTTTTTGTTTTGCCGCATAGCAGCCTGAAAAATTGTTTCAGCTAGAATCGGTTGGCGAAAAGCAGATAAAACTTGACTTGACCAATTTTGATTATTTTTGAGAAATCTATTTCCAACAATTCCTGTTTTAGAAGGGGAAGCTCCTGTAAAAATAGAAATATGAGAAGGACCGGTTGAAGCCACATTTACAGGCAGTACAGTTTCAGCATAAGCGCCATTTTTTTTCATTCTAGCAAAAGCGCCATCAGCGGGTAGTATTCCATTATCAAGAAATTTATCTATTAGATAATCTGGAGTACCATCTATTGAAATCATAACAACTCTTTTTTTAGGAGTTTGCGCATTTGTATTATGAATTATCGAAAATAATAGAAATAAGAACAAACAATTTAAACCAAATAGATTAAATGAGTTCCTCATTAAAAAGTTAAAATTATTATTTTGAAGCGACATCGTTTTTTAATTATACGTTTATGTAAAACTAATCTCCATGTACTTTTGAATTGCTATCAATTATATAATATAAATACCATTTTGATAATGGCTTCTAAATTGGTTTGGTGTGAAGCTAGTATGTGATTTAAAAAATCTGCATAAATGATTAGGCTCAGAAAAATTAATTAAATGGGCTATTTCACTTATATTTAGTTTAGTGTGCAACAATAAAGATTTTATTTCAAATAAAACAAACTCATTAATCATTTCAGAACTAGTTATTCCAAATTGTTTTTTAACACATTTGTTTAAGGTTATTCTGCTCACACTTAACCGTTGGGAATAAAAATATAGTGTTCTTTTATTTCTAACTTCACTTTGCAAAAGTTGTTTAAACATAAATGCTGTTGTATTGTTTTCTGTTTCAGAAGATAATTGATGATTTTCGGAATAAAATCTATTCAGTCTTATTAGAGTAAAATATAATAGTGATCTGATAAGATGTTCACTATCAGATTTAAAATTTTTTAATTCAATAAATATATCTTTAAATATTTCTTCATATTTGAGCATTTGTGATTCGGAAACTTTAATGGTTAATGGTTTCGTTTTATTATAAAAATACTGTAATTTGAAAGAGAATAATTTATCTGAAAAAAAGTTAGATAAAAAATCATCTTTGAAAAATAAAAAATGACATTCAATTTTGGATTTATCTAAATACCATTTTCTGCTTTGGAAAGGAGAAATAAAAATTATCACATTATTCTGTATATTAATTTTTTGATTATCTAGTTCTAAAAAACCGTTTCCTTTGGAAAAAAATACTATTTCGTAAAAATCTGTATTATGCAATATTGGTTCGAAAAAATAATTTGGAATATCTTTATAACTACCTATATCCATAAGTAGTTCTATTCCATATTTGTTATTTACAAAGTGAAAATGTTTCATGTCTTTAACACTATTATGTTGTTTATTGTAATTTTAAAATATTATAATTTTCAAATCTTAATCAATTTTAGTTTTCAGAAAGTCCGATTAGGATTTTTAATAATATATCAAGAGTAGGCACTTCGTATTTGGTTCTTTATTCATCAATAGTTTTATAATTTTTTGCAGCTTTACATCCCTAAAACTGTTATTACTAAAAGTTAACTGAAATATATGTTTTACATATTATTGAATTAAATTATACTGATAAGGAATTTGCATTCCATTAAAATGATTTGTTAGTCCATAAATAATATATAGCATTAAAAAAACACCAAATACTATTATTGCAATAGACTGAATATTTGGAGTTAAACCAAATATTTTATTTTTCATTTTTTTGTAATGAATGCTTGATAGATGGCTAAAAAATGCCATTATTGCTGCTGAATAATATGGAATAAAAAATAAGTTTAAAGGAAAGATATTTAAGCCAGCTGCACCAAAGTAGATATTAGTGTCGAGCTTTAATACTATTCTCCCTATCATGACGGCACCAATATGAACAATAAAAAAGAATGCAATATATAGACCTGAATAGATGCCTAATTTTTCAAACTTTGAAATTGTTTTTTTTCGATTTTGAATAACCAATTTTATTCCTGAAACAATTTGTATCACAACAGCACTTAATAATATTGTTTCCACAAAAATATTTCTGTAAAAAAGTCTTATAGAATTCATAATTTCGATATGTTTTTCTACTCCAAATACACTAAAGACATGATTAACCAAATGAAAGCTAACAAATAATGAAATTATTATACCAGAAATGTAATGGATTCTTTTTGTAATCATTTTATAATAAGATTGGGTATGTGTTAATTCAAAAAAATAATTATTCAATTATTTTTTACAACTAATTAAACTAAAATTATTGAATAAGTTTTTATATTAAGACTTGAATAATTTAATTGTATAATCAAGTAACTTTTTGTCCCCATATTCTCCGTGTCCTGGAACAATAATTTTCACATTTGGATATTCATTTTGAACCTTTTCTACTGAATTTGACCAATCTTTAACATTAGCATCGCCCAAATACCCTTTATTTGCCTCTAATTCTTTTATCAAACAACCTCCAAATAGTATGTTATCACTTGGAAAAAATCCCACCACATTATCTTTAGTATGTCCTTCTCCAAAAAACTTTACAATAATATTTTCATTACCTACTTTTAAAGTAAGTGAATCTTTGAAACTGTTTTTGGGAACAACATACTTATTTTCTTTTGCAAGTTCAATGGTTTTAAAGTACGCATAAGAAGGAATATAGTTTTCATCAAATACTTTTAATCCTCCCAAACAATCGTCGTGGAAATGGGTTGGAATAATTGCGTTTATTTTACAATGAAGTTTATCTTCTATCCATTTTATTAACTCTTTTGAATTTTTATCATTGGTTGGTGTATCGAAAATAATTGCTTCATTGCTATTTCTTACAATAAGACCATTACAAGGAACATACCCAAAATCATTGGTTTGTTTAAATGAGGTATGTTCAAATGAATTTTCGGCAATTTGAGTTATAATTAAATCTTTGGATTTATAAACTTCTTTGGATTTGAAGTCTTCTTGTTTTTTTGAATTGCAGCTTAAAATTGTAATTGAGATTACAAATGTTAATGCGGTTTTTATTATAAGTTTCATATTTTTAAATATTTGATTTCAAAATCATTAGATGTTCGTTGTTTTTTTATTTAACTCGTTTTGAAATAGTATTGCTAGCAAAACCGCAATTAATATAAAGCTAAACTCCATTCCATTGCGACCTGCTCCAACAACGAACCAACCTTCTTGAAAATGTACTGTTACAATTCCTGCCATTAAAATTAAAATATTAATGATACGAAATACTTGTGTATTTGTTTATTAGCAAAAGCACAGAGGTTATAATTTGACTTATAATAATTGTCTAAGCTATAGCTGCACCAAAAGGGGAGAAACCAATTTCATCTAAAAAAAATAGATGTCCAAAGTTGTTCACGTCATCATCACTAAATATTCCATGTAAACTATGAGATAGAAAAATAATTGCTACCGCAATTCGTAAAATAAAATTGTTGTTTAGAACTTTCATTGTTTTTTTAATTAAAATCAGTTTAGTTTTCGTGATTTTCTTTCAGTTTCCTCATAAAAAGTCTTATCTCTTTATATTTTTCTAAATTAAAAAGAATTTGAAAATTTGATTAGCTTGGTTTTGCTTGACTTCCTGCTAAATACCTACATCAATGGTTAATTCTATACCTATTATAACACCAGGACGTTGTCTTAAATCTTTTATAGTTTTTTTTTGTTAGCATTTTAAGTTATTTTTAGCCCATTGAAGTGCAAATTTCAATCAAAAATCCATCAAGATCTCTAATATATGCAACAATTTGTCCCCAAGGTTTTTGTTTTGGTTCCTCAATAATTATTCCGTCATTATTTTTTACTTTTTCAATTGTTTCTGCAACATTTTCCGTCACAAAACCAAGTTCAATTCCAAAAGGTTTATTTTTTAAATCACTTTCTATAAATCCATTTTTCAGATTTGAGTTTGCAAGATTTTTTGAAGCAAATGAAATTGTTGTTTCTCCTGTTATAATTTCACCATAATCGTTTTCTTTGGTTACAAACTTTCGGGAAAAACCAAATGATTTTTCATAAAACTCGATTGATTTTGTTACGTTTTCAACGTATAGAATTGTGTAAGTATATTTTATCATTGTCTTTTTTTTGAAATTTAATTTTTATGATTTGTTATGTGTTTCTTAAGTTTTACGTACAATGACGGCTAACTTCTCATATTGTTATTCTTTAGGTTTCCAAATAGGAATCTTTATATAACTTTTGTTGTACCATTTTATTTGTAGTGGTTCTTTAGCATCTTTAATAGTTTCTTCCGATACTGGTTTTCCAGAGCCATAATTGATAATTTCAAATGGGTGCTTATTGATATTTAGTAAAATAACAAGACGACTTCCTTTGCTAATTTTTTTACTTATAAACCGTGTATTATTAAATGGAATGCTCTCTTTTTTATTAGGTTTGAGAAGTTGTCTTTTAGAATTGTCTTTTGCATAACTTGCTCTTCCAACATATCGAGTAAGGAAAAAATATTTTCCATCTGGCATTAGTTCATATAAAGCCATTGAAACATCCATATCTTTTTTATTGATTGTTGCAAATAAATTTCCTGTAAATGAACCATTAATATCGAAGTCACTTTCAAAAGGTACTGTTTTAAAGATTAATCCATTACTTGCATCAAGTGTATCAAAAATAATTTCAGGTGTATAGTAATTATTTTGACTTGTGCGATCCTTAAAATCTACCGTTTGATTTTCAAAAGTTTTCTTTTTAGGTTTTTTATTTACTAATGTGTTATGGTCTAAATAGAAGGTTAAGGTATCATTATTTATTGCTTGTAATGATGGAGCATGTTTCCATTGGTTAGTTCCCATTACCTGATAATTTACTTTATCTTTTAGTAATTCAGGTTTTGGTTTGTCTTTTAAAATATAATCTAACCATTGAAAAGCCAATTCTCTCATACTGATATTAGCAACAGGATCAATTTCATAACCCATTAGATTTTTTTGAGGTTTGCTTTGACCACCCCAATGGTCATATGGTCCAATTACAAAATAATGATTAGCGTTTTTGTTGTATTTATTGTGTAATTTAAAATATTGAATTGCTCCAATTTGTGAGCCGTCATAATATCCTGTAGTTGAAAGAATTGGAATGTTTATTTTTGAATATTCATCAGGTGTTGGTACCATTGATTTCCAATAGGAATCATAATCGGGATGTTGTAACCACTTTTGAAAAATTGGATTGGGTTGATTTCCCAAACTATCTAAACTTTTAAAAGGAAAACCATTATTGTACCAATTAAAAACCAAGTCTCTATCATATGGTTTGTTTTTATAGATATTATCATTCGCCCAACCCAAAATGTTTCCGTATGGAACATTATTTTCCATTGGAGCATCAAAACCTGGCATAACCGCTACTTGAGTTACAATAGTTTTTAAGGCTGGATGACTATTTTTTATGGTTGCCCATTGTGAATACCCGGTATAACTACCACCATACATTCCTACGCTACCATTACACCAAGATTGTTTACTAATCCAATCAATAATGTCATATATATCCGTTCCTTCGTGTTCATAAGGTGCATATTCTTTTAAATTCGTGCGAATACCACGTGCGTAGGCTACAATTCCAACATAGTCTTTATCTGCTGCAAGTTTAGCAAAGTAGTCATCTGATTTACCTTGATAATAGGTAGTATAAAAAAAAACTACTGGCAATGGTTTTTTAGTTGTTTTTTTGCTAACAATTATAGCAGAAATATCTATTCCACTTCGAGTTGGTATTGAAACACTATCTTTAATAAGATAAACATTATCCTTAATATTGGTTTGCTGTGTATATGCTGTTTTAACAGATAAGAAAATAATTAAATAAAATAGATTAAATGAGTTCCTCATAAAAAATTTGATTTTATTGTTTTGAAGTTACATGGTCTTTTAATTATTAATTATAGTAAAACTAATATCGATGCACTTTTGAATCGCTATCAATTAGATAATAAAACTACCATTTTGATAATTGATTATATTTTTTTTTGGTTGTTTTTGTATGTGACTTAAAAATCTGCTTAAATGATTAGGTACAGAGAAATTAAACAAATAGGGTATTTTATATATATTTAGCTTATTGAAAAGTTTCACAGAATAGTGTAAACTGGTCATACTTTCGCTTTTTCAAATTTTACCATCCTCATTGGTTTTTTCCCAAATCATTGCAACTTTACCTCTTGTCCGCATCGCTTCAATATAACTTATTGTTTCCGGGATTTTCTCATATGAATATGTCTTATCAATATGGACTTTTAATTTATTTTTTCTTACTAGATTAGCTAAAGTGTCTAAATCCTTCTTGTTTGCTTCGGCTGTGAATTGAATTAGTGGGTATTTAGTAAATGCCTTTTTCAGCAGAACCGAAATCATATGTCCAATAGTTGTAAAGCCTGTCATAACTCCTCGTTGTCCCATTCGTTTATAGTCTTGAAAATTTAAGTTTCCATTTGTATCAACAATAAGATTATATCTCCCATAGTGTTTATGAATGTTTTCCTTGTCATATGCAATAACTTCATCAGCACCTAAAGACTTAACAAAATCTACATTATTACTTGAACAAACTGCTGTCACTTTTGCTCCATAGGCTTTTGCTAATTGCACGGCAAAGTGCCCAACTCCTCCAGATGAACCATTTATGAGTACAGTCTCACCTTTTTTTAGTTGTCCGTGAGTTATTAGAGCTTGTAGAGCGGTAAGTCCTGCAATCGGCAAGCAAGCCATTTCTGAAAAACTAGTTCCTTCTGGCATTTTTGAACAAATCTTTTCCTTAATAATAATATATTCTGCAAAAGCACCTCCTATTAGTACTTCTCCAAAAACCTTATCTCCAATCTTAAATAAAGTTACATTGTTACCTGCTTTTTCAACAATTCCAGCAAAATCGGCACCTAAGATTTTTTCCTTGGGCTTAAATAACCCAATGGAAAACCGAGCAAAAAAAGGCTTGCCCCTCAAAATATGCCAATCGGCAGGATTAGCTGAATTTGCGAAAGTTTTAACTAATATGTGTCCGTCCATTAAAGTGGGAAGTTCTACTTCTTCCAAACGAAGAATTTCAGGACCTCCATATTTGATTTTTGTAAATGCTTTCATTTTATCTTTTTTTGATTTAAATAATTTTTTCAAAAACTAATCCAACAATTAAGAAGGCACATATAAATATAAAAAACGCAAATAATATTTTTTTGACATCTTAAATACTTTTAATTTATTCATAATTTATATTAATTTAAATCATGTATTATACAGGTAGGATTTAGATTCTTTATTGTCTAATTAATTCGTTTTGTTATTTCATGATGTGTCTTAAATTATTAAGTATGGTAAATATTACTATTTCAACAGAAGCTCTCTCATTTCTCATAATTAGCGGTTTTATCATTTCTCATCTTCTGATCAATTGTTAACATATCAATTAGCTTTTGATTATCTTCTAATTTTAAATTCTTTTCTTTTGGTTGATTACACGAAATCAAAAAAAAGCATAAATAGAATTATTCCTATTCTCATTTTTTTATACATAATCTTTATTGAGGTCTTTCATCATGTAACTTGCAATTAATTCTTCATTAGTATTATTTCTTTTTGAAAGACTTTCAATGATATTTATTTTTTCAATTGTGGTTTTATTTTGACTTAGCTTCTTTTTAGCTTGAGTTTCAGTAACTACAATTTCAAAAGCTACAATTCCTTTTATCATTCTCGATTTATATTCTTCTGGGAAGCTTTGCCATTTTGATTGATAAGAGGTTTCGTAAGTGTTAATTGTTTGCTCAAGAACTTTATATACTTCTACGGTATCTGTAATTAAATTTCCATTTCCATATACATGTACCGAAATATAATTCCATGTGGGTACTTCCAATTCCTTTGTGTAATTTTTTGTAGAAATATAAGCGTGGGGTTCTGAAAAAACAACCATGACTTTATGGTCTTCAATATCTTTCCAATGTTCATTTGCCAAAGCAAAATGAGAGGTTAAAATTATATCATTGTCTCTAATAGTCACAAGAAAAGGCAAATGAGTTGCTATTGGTAAATTGTTTTTTGCAGTAATTATTGTTGCAAAACTGAATTGCTTCATAAATGAAACAATCTCATTTCTATCGGTTTCTAAGTTTATTTTTGGTATATACATTTTATACTTACATCTATTTTTAACTAATTAATCATCCAAAAACCGTCTATGATAGTTTATTTGACCAATATGATAATTAAGATGCATAAGCGTATGCACCAATAAAAATTCGTTAGTTTCAATGGTTTCAAATTTTGGAATAGGATAGTCTGATTGTAATTCCTTATCACTTAATGCTTTTAATGAACTATCAACAACTTCTATCGTTTCTTCTATGCTATTAATCAAATTACTTCTTGGGACTTCGTCCAAAAGAAATTCAAGCTCTCTATTTCTGACATAGTCAGTTTTGCCTAATATATGCCCAATAAAGTGATTCAAATTTCCAAGCAAATGAAGACAAAGATTTCCAGCTGAATTGGCAATCTCTTTGTCTAAAATCCACATATTATATTCATCTTTATAGAGTTCAATTTCTGTTTTTAGTTTTTTGAGTTCGCGGTTATAGAGCTTTATGTAAGAATCCAATTGCATTTAGTTGTGATATATTATTTGTTTTTTTTTATTCGACCCGATAATCAATAGCCATAGGCAAATTCCAATTTCCCCGATACTTGCAGGTAATTGTATATAAGGAGAAATACCAAGAGTTGAATAATCTGAATATAGTGTATTACCAGCAAAATTGATAAGATAACTAAAGCATCCAAGCATTAATAATACTCCGAAAATTTTTGGCAAAAACCCAGACTTAAATACCAAATAGCCAAAAGGAAATAACCAAAGTCCAAAAAATACTAAAGAAATTAAATGTCCGTTGTCATATTGATTTAAATTTAGTAAAACCTGTGATTGCAATTGCTCATTTGAAAATACTTTGAGATAATCGGCTCCACTTATTAAGGACAAAACATTGAATTGGTTTTGGATATTTATTAAAGCCATTGGAACACTAACAACAGCTAATGCCACCATTAGTAATGCGTAATTATTATTAACCGATTTTAGCAATTTATATAAAAACAGAGGCAAAATCAAAAAGAAAGTATAGCAAATGATATAACTAAAAAGACCAAAACGAAAGAGTGCCTGATTTGCTATAATATTGTTATATGTGATTAGTGCATCATTCCAAACTATTAATTTATTTGGTATATACATTAAACTTATTATTCCAGTTATTACAACCACTAAATATATTAATCCTGCAATTCGTGCTGTTTGTTTATGTGATGTCATTTTTTATGATTTTAAATTTTAATTCTTTTTTGGCCAATTAAACGCATGCCAAACAATTAATGAGGTTACAATGCATTCGATAATGGCATAGAAAACGTAAAAAGATTTCCAAGGACTAAAAGAAGTGAAAGCTATTAATAGCATTATTCCTGTAAAGAATAATCCGATTATGATATTTAACCATTTATTAATTTGTGGTTTTAATAAAATCGAAACTAAAATCATCAAAGCTGGAATAGCTAACAAAAATGAAGCAAAAAAAAGTTTCAATGGACTATCCAATAAATTGTCTCCAGTCAAAAGACCCTCAACTTTTTTAGGAATATATAGTTCAAAATAATCCCCATATAAATACAAAAAAGTGACTGTTGCCCAAAGGAAGGAAAGTTTTATTTTAATATCAGTTTTGAAATCTAAAAGTTTGTTTGTGTCCATAGTTCGTTTTCAAATTAAATTAATTGCCTATTTTATTATATAAATACCATTTCTTTCTCTTTTATATTTTTTATAAACCATGCTTTCAAGAAAGACTATCTTGACCACATTATTGTTACAAACATATTGCATTTAAAGATTCATTAAAGTTTAATATCACATTTTTACCAATGGATAATTCTATCACTCATAGCACTATTGTCAAAAATTAGTTTGGGTTTTTACAACTCGCCACTAATAAATGGTCGCAATTTATTCTTATCTGTAGTTGAAAGATTATTATAAAAGGAAAATAACCTATCTCTTATATATGTGATTTTAACCACCCTAAGCAACGGTTCGTTATTTAATGTTGTTGCTCTTACCGATATGCCTAATAATTGTCCTTCGGAATTAAAAACACCTCCACCACTCATTCCTGGTAGTGCCTTTGCCTTAACTATGAATTCTACATTAGAATTATAATCTACATTACCTTCTTCATCGCCTATTATTTTTAGTTTCGCAATAACAGATTGCGCTTCGGTATCTGTAAAAACTTTACCGCTAGAAACTGCTCCGTTTGGATAATCTATTTTGTCTTGAGGATATCCTATAGCCAATACGGTTTCACCTTCTACAACATTAGCCCAAGTTTGGAGACTCTTAGTTCTGTTGTTTGGGTCATACATTTGTAATGGCAAATTTGTTTGGAGATTGTTTGGATATATTCCAAACCCGTTATCAATAGCTCTTTGGTTATCTAAAACTCCAATATAAAAGTCATTAGCGGGTAAGATTGTGGCATTTGTTGCTGAAGCTGGAATTTCAGGATGATATAAACCAAAATCTGCAATTAATTCATTACCAAGTGATATGCTACCATTTTTTGGAGGGATTTGAGAACGTAAAAAAATCCCATTATTTACATTTAATATATTTATGAATGATTCCGCCCTAGTACTCCAAGTACTAATACCATAGACATGATTTGCCGATACATATAGGCCTAAACTATAATCGTTCTTTTTGCTCCAAATTACTTTAGAAGCAGGACCAATTGTACCAACACTCCCTCTTACTTTATTTACTAGGTTAACGAATTCAGTGTTAGGATGCTTTAAAGCATCTTCTAACTTAACAAGATCTGTATCTACAATTCCTGTTGGAGGGTGAATAATTATGTCTGGATTGTCTTTTGAACATCCTTGAATAAAAAGTAAAGAGATTAAAAAAATTCTGATTACCAAACTTTTGTGTTTCATAATTACTGCATTATATAGTTATTGATTTCATTATGGGTTTATGAATAATTAGATGGTTATAATCAAAAGTCTCATTTCCAAAAATGGCATTTTGCGTCTCTTGTACTATCACTTAAAAACTTTTGTTTTTTCACATTAGAGATTTCTTTTAAATGACAATGAGCATTTAATTTTATGAAAAACCTTGCCATTTATTTAAAGACCTTTGATTTTTTTGCAATAAATTCATCTACTTCTTTTCCTTTGGTATAAAACCCTGATATTTGTTTGTTTCTGAATCTGACCGATACCTAAAAATTTGTTCATTATCTTCTAGGGTAATAGGTCTAAATAAAAGTCTTTATGTTTCTATCATTTTTATTTATTTATCGCCAATGTTCCGATCCTGTTAGCATTCTTTTTTAGATCAACTCTCTTGACCAAAAGTTAGTAAATTGTTGTCAGGGTCGAGTAGCGAGAACTCCTTTTGACCCCAAGGTTTAGTTTGCAAAATCCCGTTTGGATGTATGCTAGTTCCATTGTCTAATAATGATTTGTATAATTTTTCGATGTTATCAGTCCTGATATAAACTTGACCGTAATTTTCTTTCGGATTTAGTTCCTTAAATTCAAAAAAATGAATTTGAATACTGTCTTTTTGTACCATTAAATAACCATCAAAGTCCACACTCCCTAATTGCCGGAAGCCTAATTTGTTGAAATAATAATCTCTTGTAAGGTCTTTGTTGCGCATTGGCAACTTTGGGTTGATGTCTGTAAACATAATAATTATATGATTTAATTGTTAAATACTAATTTGCCAATTTATATTATTCTTCTCTAATAATTTGAACCTTCCCATCATTTACCTCTGTTTTCCAAAGCTTGCGATCTTCTTTATCTATATAATGAACAGATTTAGATTTTTTACTTCCATAAATCCCTGTCACTTTCCAAACCGATCTTAACCCAGATTTTTCAGTTTGGTAATTTTCAGAAGACACTTTTAGTATTTGAACTTCTGAAAAACCAGTTTCAGAATTTGGATCATAATTAAAAGTCTTAATCTTTTGGGTAAACCCTTCTTTAAGAGGCAGCCATCTAATGGCATTTTGATATACACTTGTTTCAATAAAGGATATATTTTCTTTTATGGGTTGAAAATAGGTTTTGATTTGGTCTTCATTTGCACTTTTATATATAGCATTGATACCTTGATTATAAGCCACTGTTATTATCCTTTGGTCACTAAATGATGAATGAAAAACAGGTTTTAAAGTAATGGCTTGGTAAGTCGTTATATCAATAAAATCATTTTTAAACATTTTGTTTTTCATTATCATACTTTGTGTAATAAAGCCATCATCAATTTGTACCGTGTTGCTCATTCTGCCTATTTCAGTTTTAATTGTGTCAGTTACAGCGTAGAATATCGTGGTATAATTTTCATTTTTAATCCATTTGCTTTCAAAGCTAAAATTTTGATTTAATTTTTGTCCGAATGATACGTTATTGATTATTAATAATAAAAGCAGAACTATTCTTTTCATGACATATTATTTTTTATTTAATGATTTAATCTCTTTTTCCATATCTAACTTAATTGAAAACAATTACCACCAATTACTTTTAGTCCATCATTTAATTGTTTCCATATTCTGATGTAACGAAATTGTCCTTGAATAGGATTACCTAGCATTATCCCTTTCGTGTCATAAATAGCAACTACAATTGCCATGTTACTAATTATTTTTATGTCTTCAATTGTAAGTACAATATGTTCGTTTATTTAATTATCACCTCTTCCCAAATACGCTCTTATTGATTTTATTTTACCATCTGAATTAATCGTAATTACATCAACAACGTAGAGTACATCCTTAGTATTAACAGTAATTTTCAATTCAACAGCTAGCGCATTTAAATTCTCATAGGTAGAAAGTACTTCTATATCTATTGAATAAGCAGATTCGAAATTTTTACGCGTTTCTATTATAGCATTTTTCTTACCAACAACGCGTATTTTCCAATCACGTAATGAGATATCTTCCGAAAACATCTCTCCAATAGTGTTTATGTCCTTCTCAGCGTATTTACGCAAGTACAAAAAACATATCTCTTTAAATGAATCTTTAGTCATCTAGATTTTTTTTATATTTAGGTTACTAAATTTGGTTTTGGTATATATTCCTTATTTCTCTTTCAAATTTTTGTACATTATATAAGTGTCTACCAATCCTAGTTTTGTATGTCTAAATCCGTTGGGTGTTGTACCAATTATTTTAAATTCATATTTTTTCCATAATTCTATTGCTTCTTTATTTGTACTTACCACAAAATTGAACTGAATACCTTCAAACCTATTGTATCTTGCAATCTTTAGGGAATGTTCACAAAGTTTTTTACCCACTCCTTTACCTTGAAAATTTGGATCTACCATATAACTACAATTCGCAATATGATTTCCCAAATCAATTTGGTTAGGTTTAATAATATATGTTCCGAGAATTTGTCCATTATCTTCTATTACATATGTATCCATAGTGTCGGCAAACCAATGTTTTTTTAAGTCCTTTTTAGGAGTTTTTGGATTAAATACATATGTATCTCCAGTTTCAATGACTTTGGAGAATATTTCCCAAACTTTGTCTAAATCAGTTTCTGTCGCTTTCCTTACATTCAAATTCATTATATTAGATTTAAAATTTTCATCTTAATTATTTTGATTTAAGATCTTCCCAATGAATTGATTTCTTAAATTTATTCTACTGTATATGTTAATGAATTAGTCTCTCCTAACCTAAAATAACCTAAAGCATACTCTTGCGGATTGGTTTGATTTACAATATTACCTCTTACAGTAGTTGGCGTGGTCTGAAATGGACCATCCGAACCAGATATTGCAATTATAAGCAAGTTCATATAATTATAGTATCTTTCAGAGATTCCGAACAATTTAATATTTAAAGTACTCTCCTTTTTTAAATCTGGATGGGTGTAAATACCAATTATTTTATTGCCTTGATTGTATTCATCTGGTGCTATTTGCAAATCGGGCAGTACGCTAACACTGGATATAGTTTTTATCAAATAATAATTGTTTAATTCAGGCAAATCGATATAATTAATTTTAATGCCAATTTGATCGTTATTTAAACCTAAGTTATCTTCTTGTTCTATGTCTGTAATGTTGGGTGTTGCCATTAATTTTTCTACAGCTGTATAAGTTTTTCCTTCAGAAATAACCGTAAGAGTATATGTTTCTCCTAAAACAGGTTGAAAATTTTGGCAGGTATATTGTCCTGGTTTATTGTTAGCACTAGGCTCCTCTATAAAATCAAATACAGCATTGGAACTATTGGTTATAAAAACACTTGCATTTGAAACTTTTGGTGTAACGTTGTTATAGTACCCTGTTGTTTTTGATAAGATAATTGATTGTACATTTCCTGTGGTTCCTTTTTCCCAATTGATGTTTGCATCAATCACTAAACGCTCTGGTGTTGTGTTTAAATCAACATCTACTACCGTTTCACAACTTGTTAATATGATAAGTACTATTATAAAAAGTATATTTTTCATTTTTTTATTAGAATTTAAAATTATATGTAATGCCTGGGATTATACCGAAAATAGAAAATTTTACAGCCTCATTTGCAGCTGTATCTACATTTTGCCTAAAGTTTATAGAGGCCGCATTTTCTCTGTTATACACATTGTATATACTAAAAACCCATTCACCTTGCCAACCTGAACGTTTTTTAGGTTTTGGAGTATATGTAGCTGAAATATCGAGATGGTGAAATGCTGGTAAAGTGTTTTCATTTCTTAGTCCAAAACTTGGTATTAAAACACCTTGATATTCATATTGTCCATTAGGAAACGTAGTAGGTTGACCAGATTGTAGTGTGAAAATTGACCCGAAACTCCATTTGTCACTCCATTTGTACATAGATGTTATTGATAAATTATGAAGTTTATCATAGCCCCTTCTATACCAGTCTCCATTGTTTATACCTGGTTCATTGGCTGTTCTTCCGGGTGTTTTTTGTTCGGTTCTTGATAGTGTATATGAAATCCATCCTTCTAGCTTACCAGTATTTTTTCTTAACAGAAACTCAGCACCATAAGCTCTGCTTTCGCCATTTAAAATTATTTGTTCTAGATCATTATTGGCAACTAACTGAGCTCCATCAATATAATTAATGGTATTGTTAGACTTTTTATAGAAAGTTTCTACTTCTAAAGAATAGGCATTGTTATTAAAATTTTGAAAATACCCCAAAGCAAATTGATCTAAAACTTGAGGCTTAAAAAAATCATCACTCGGAGACCAAATATCTAATGGTGTTGGAGAACTAGTATTTGTTACTAAGTGTAAATACTGTGCCATTCTGTTATAACTTGCTTTAACTGAATGATCAGTGTTAAAAGCATAAGAAATAGCAAAACGTGGTTCTAAGTTACCAAAACTTGCAATGGTTTCATTTGCATCGTAACTTTTCACCCCTATTGGCGTTGCTTTTTCATAAACACCAAACTCCTCGTTATATAATACGGCTTGATTGTTTTCATAAATATTTACGTCCTGTTTTCCTAATCTATAAAATTTACTGTAACGTAATCCATAATTAACTGCTATTTTATCAGATAATTTTTGTTCTACATCCAAATACATAGCAGGTTCAAAAGCATATTTTTTATCTAATTGATCTGGGTTTATACCAGACTCATTATCAATAGGTGTAATTTTTCCTGGATTAAAGTTGTAGTATTGAGCATTCAGTCCATAGGTTAACTTAGTTGAATTGCTCAAGTAATGCTTAAAGTCATACTTTAAATTGAAATTTTGAATACCACTATCCCAATTAAAGCCAAAATAGTCTAGCTTTAAACCATAATAATAATCACTGTAAATAATAGATAAATTAGAAAATAATTTATCTGAGAATAAATGATTCCATCTTAGATTACCAAAAGAATTTCCGTAAGTGTTTACAAAACCACCATTTAGATCAAACAAATCCCTACCAAAATAGCCTGATAAAAATATGGAGTTGTTATCATTTAATTCATAATTGAGTTTGGTGTTCAAATCATAGAAATAAGCCGAATTTTTGTTATCCGCTAGTTTTAAAAACAAATGTCCATAAGAACCTCTACCGGCAATTACAAAAGAGCCTTTGTCTTTCACAATGGGTCCTTCTGCCATTAATCTACTAGAAATAAGTCCAATACCACCATTAAATTTATACTGTTCTTTATTGCCTTCTTTTTGATAGATATCCAAAACCGAAGAAAGCCTTCCTCCAAATCTTGCGGGAATACCGCCTTTGTAAAGCTTTAAATCTTTTATCACATCTGAATTAAATACAGAAAAAAAACCGAATAAATGGGAAGTATTATAAACCGTTGCCTCGTCTAATAATACTAAATTTTGGTCGGCGGAACCGCCTCTAACATTAAACCCAGATTGTCCCTCTCCAGAATTTGTTACCCCTGGAAGCTGCAAAATCGATTTTATAATATCAACTTCACCAAGTACTACGGGCATCTGCTTTACAGTTTGAATATTTAATTTATTTATACTCATTTCGGCATTCTTAATGTCTGCTTTTTTCTTGTTCTCGGTAATAATAACTTCGTCTAAATTTTCATTTTCTTCTAGTAATGATATATCTTTTTTAGTACTTTTATCTAAAATAAGATGTTCTTTATAGGTTTTATAACCTAAATAGCTTGCTTGAATAGTGTAATTTCCCGAAGGAATAGTTATGGAGTAAAACCCATAAACATTAGTAACAGCCCCAACATTTAGTTCAGGAATATAAATGTTTACTCCAATAAGGGTTTCTGTTGAATAGTTATCCTTTACTATACCACTTATGGTTACTTTTTCTTGGGCATATGATGCCATTGAAGCTATTAAAACTAATAGCATTAATACTTTTTTTAAATTCATTTTTATTTGATTGATTGTTTTAAATTGTTGTTTTTAAATTGTTTTTGAGGTGTTCGAGAAACTGATATCGGTTTTTTATTAATCAAGATTTCATAAATTATTATGTTTATTTTTTTATTGTTCAGCATTCTTATTAATACTATTACTTTTAAAAGTATATTGAATATATTTTATCTAATTGCTTATTATTTATAGCATCAGGAGTTATTCTTAGTAATGATTTTATTATTGATTTTGTGAAACCAGAAGTATTAGTGAGTTTAGTATATTTACAAGATACTTTTCTAATAAATGATGCTTTCTTAATCCTTTTTTGTTGATAGTTACTTAAACAAGTTTCAACATCATTGCTCAAACTTAATTCTTCAGAAATCATATAAGCATCTTCAATAGACTGACAGGCACATTGTCCTAAATTTAGTGTGGTTGTATGTACTGAGTCTCCAATTAAAACAAATCGTTTATCAACCCAATTATTAATTGAGTTATGATAATACAAATCAGTTCTTATTACATTGTTAGGGTTTGAAGCAAAAATCATTTGTTCAACCATTCCTGGGAAATCAGAACAAAGCCCAAGTAAATCAAGTTTTAATGTTTCAGTGTTGTCTTTGCCTCCGGCTTTTTGATAATTGGTTATAAATACATAAACCTGTTTTTCATTTATTTGAGTGTATCCAACCCTTAATCCTTTACTTTTAGCCCATATTTCATACATGTTGCCATCTTCTCTTTTAGGGAATGTAAAGTCTGTAATAAAATGCCAGCAGGTTTGTCCAGAATAACTTAAGTTTGGTTTATTATTAAATTGAAATCCTCCATTCGAATCAATATCTTCTGCGCAGATTAAAAAATCACCATCTACTGAAGATCCATCAGTAAATTCAGCAATTATTCTTTTTTCTGACTGCCTATATGATTTGAATTTTTTGTTGAGAACAATACTATCAGATGGAACATTATCTTTTAAAATTTTTTGTAATGTTGCTCTATGTAATGCTATAGTTTTAAATTGATGTTTTTTTTCAATTTCGTTTCCATCTATTATAAATAATGGCTTATAATTTAAATCAACTATGTTTATTTTATTTAATGCTTTGCCACATTGCTTAATCTGATTTGATAGACCCAATTTCTCGAATACTTTCATTCCATTTGGCGGCACAAATATGCCTTCACCATTTTCTTTTATATCGTTGGTTTCTTGAAATAATGTTACGCCAATTCCTTTTTTAGCAAGAGCTATAGCTGTTGTTAGTCCGCCTATTCCTGCTCCTATGATTATTCCTTTTCTCATGAAAATTCCATTAGTTTATTAATTCCTAAATTCATTTTTAATTATAAATTTTAGTTTTATCTAATAGGATTTATAACATTTTTCCATGTGAATGCAATCCAAAATATAGAGATGCAAGCTGTAATTTCTATCATGCTAAAAAAGTAATAGTGAAGCGTACAACTGTCTGCTATTAAACTTCCTATTTGAACTACAATCAATAATAAGCTTGCAATGATGTTTAATATTCTGTTTGTTTTATAATAAAGAAAAAGTGATCCCAATATCATTGCCATTGGGATTTGCATTATCATGGCAAAACCTAACAAAAATTCTTGAGTTAGTTCCAAATCACCAACCTTCCCCTCAAGAATCTGTTTTAAATCTCCAGAATACATTAGAGAAAACACATCACAGAAGATATAATTGACTGTTAGGAATATCCATAAAAAAGAGAGTAGATATCTCTTATCCATTAAACTATTTTTCATTTTTCATCAGTTTTTAAGATCACTTTTGTAGACGAGTTTTTTATTTAAAAACACTTGTCCAAGCGATGAAGATTCTTCTAAATAAAGCGATTAATTTTTTAAGAAATAATCAACTTTTTTACTAGTCTTTTGTTTTCAAATAGTCCTTCTAAAATATAAATGCCTTTTGATAAATGGGAAAAGTCAAAGCTCATGGTGCTTTTTGAAGATAATTTCAACGTTTCTAAATGTTGTCCAGAAATCGAGTAAATATTTAAAACTCCAAAATCATTTACCTTTACTGTAACTTTATTAGTTTTTGAATCTTGATAGAATATAAATGAACTCGTATCTGTCAATAACTCATCAACGCCTAATGTATTCTGCACATAAACCCTAAAAGTCATATCTTGACCATTTATAACGAACCAAGTATTTCCGTTATCATTAGAAGAAAGATAAATACCATTAGCATAAGGTCCTGGAAACTGTAAATAAGAAATATATTCATTATTTGTTTTGGGTATTATAATTGCATATTCAGTGCCGATGGAAAGCGTTGGTTTCCCTGTAAATGTGGCTGTTCTCCATGAGGTATTGCTATCACTAAACGCGCCTATACTTGCAGTTGAAATTGGGCTACCAATAGGTTTTTTATTTATATCTATATTGAAAATATTTACTATAATATTTTCTCCCCCACAGCCAGAGGCATCCGTACAGGCCATTGAGAATTCAATTTTGCTTAATGGAGCCGAAACTACTGGAGTAAAGGTTTGTCCTAAATAAAAAAACAATAAATCATTAAAGGTGTTTTGTTGCGTTTGTTGCTGGTCAATGACTTCTTGTGCATTAGAACTGTTTGACGCTATAAAAAAAAGAATAGCTATGGGAAAAAATATTTTTTTTGTTTTATAAATTTTCATGATTTGAGGTTTTGATATGTTTAAAATTTAAATGAATTATTTTAATGTAAGTGCTACTTTATATGATGCGAATACACTTATATCAATAAATTAGTAGTTCAGAATTTATTTTTATTGTTTTACTTCCTATTCTCCTAAATTTTATTGCTTTTTATATTTACTTGCATTTTTAGCGAATTATTTTTTTTTGAAATTCACTTCTACTATTTCTCCTTCCTTAGTAACTTCTACAAATTTTTCAACTCTTTCATTCTTTGGATTAAAATGCATTTTATTCTCGTATTTTGGATTATAGGCATCGTAATAATTGAATCGTTTATTAGATTGGGCTTTTCTGTTTTTTTGAAAATTCTCATCCTTAAAAGCCTGTAAAAAATATTTTCCGGGTTTAATATTGTAAAAAGTGAAATAACCATTTTTATCGGTTTTCGTATTAATTCTATAAGTTAAAGCTTCTTCAGACATAAGAATCACATTTCTTTTATTCTCCTTTTTTTTCTTAACCTATACCAAGATTCAAAATACTCAGTTACAGGAAAAAGGGTGGCATATTTAGCAAAAACATGATTTCTCTGTATTAAAACACCCTTAATTGTTGCAGACCCTTTAGCTAACTGTTTCGCACTTTCTTCTTTATTGAATTTTGCTTGGGGATAAATTATTGTTATTTTATTTTTCCTTGCATAATTATCAGCTTGTCTATGTGGACTACATGAAGTTAGGATGTTTAAAAAAATTAATGAAATTAGTATTGATCTTTTCATTAGTATTTATTTTAGATTTAATAATATTTGATTTTTTGTAAAATTGATTGAATTAATTAAAAAGGAAAATAAATTCAATTTTGTTTGTCAATAGGGCTTCCCTGTAAGTTGAGATCTTAAAATTTATTATTTAAAATTATGGGTATGATTTTAAGTTGATAAATTGATATTATATTTAAGGGACTTTCAACTAATCAAAATTAATAAGAACCTTTATCTTGACATATCCTTAATAAGTAGTAAAAAAAACTACTATTAATCAGGTATGTTTTCACTTATCTATTTTAATTGATTTAGATCATTTTACTGTTACAAAATAATTTTAGTAGCATATAAATATATATTATAGCTTATATGAAAACCCTACATTAAATCCAATCCAAGTATCCATTTTTCCATCTGTCCATTTTTTAGATAGAATTGTGTATGGAATTTTAATTGTTCCATACTCTCCGTTAACTTTTTGTTTAGTAACATAAATATTAAAGGAAGGACCAACTAAAAAACTAATTTGTTTTGAAACCTTATATTTATAATTAATATCTAATTTGTTCAAAAGGTTTAAATCTTCCTTCCATTTAGCATCGTACATTAAATTGTTTGTAGAAATATCAATATTTAGATTTTGTTTTTCATTAATCGAGATTTTGCTACCTAAACCTAACCCTAAACTATATACTGGATTATTTTTATAAGCAGAATAACCAACTTTAAAAACAGTATACAGCTTTTCAATACCCATTTTGTAATTTATATTAGATAATACCTCGCTACCAGTTAGTTCTATTTCATAATTTCCGTTCTTAACTATACTGAATAAACCAATTGGAATTCCTTTGTCATTCTCTTTAATAATATTAATTACTCCGAATTGAATTCCTTTTAATTTTTTTGCATAATTGAACATGCCTAATTGAAAACCACTAAATTCTTTGTTGGTAATATTGAATGTGGATAATTGAAAACCTCTAGAGTTCCCTGCGGTATAATTTAATAATCCAGATGTTAGAAAACCAGAGGATGAATCTTCACAAATATTGGTTATGCCTGAAATTATAACTCCTCTAGAATATTTTCTATTAATGTTTGAAAGTCCTGCAAGTTGAAAGCCATCAACAATCCCATCGTTATAATTGAAAAGAGACCCGATTTCTGCACCATTTATACCTCCATTTAATCCATATAAAATATTAAATGAGACATTATTAGAATAATTTAGCGAACTCTTTCCATTACTACCAACTGGAAAAGCAAATGTAACCTGCCCTTTTCGGGTTTTTAAGCTATCTTTTTCTTGAGCAACAAGACTTATGGATATAAGAAAAATAAGTATACTTATTAAATTTGTTTTTTTCATCATTTTTTTAATTCTGTGATGCAAAACTATGTTGTTGAAATGTGAAAAACGACTTAAAATGTAGGTTGACACTTCTTTTAAAAAATTATAAATTAATAATAATCAAATAGTAACATCGTATAGGAAATAATAACCGACAATGTACCCCTTCAGTTGCTTCAATTATAAACTTTTCAAATATTCACTAGGTGTTTTGGTTGTAGAGTTTTTGAAATTACGATTAAACGATGCCTTAGAGTTAAAACCACAATCAAATGCCAAGGCAACTAATGTGAATTGTTTGTTTTCTAATAACTGAACACGTGAGATAAATTCTTGAATTCTTCTCTCATTTATTAAATCATAAAAACTTTTATTAGTTCGTGAATTTATTACTTGAGATAAATTATTGGGATGTACACCTAACATTTTGGCTAAATCACTTAAAGTCAATTCTGGATTAAGGTAAGCTTTACCTTTGTCTAAAACTTGAAGTAAATTTTCATGAATTTCAGCAATAGTATTTTCGTCTAAATTAGATTTTAAATATTTTGTTGTTTCAAAATTCTCATTAACTAACTCTGTTTTAGAATTTAGAGTTTTTTTTTCTGCAATTTTATTGGAGTTGTTACCGAAAATATTTATTTGTTTACTGCCAAAATAGCTCAACCAAATAATGAATATAGATACAGAGCCAAAAATAAAACGGTCGTCTTGTAAAAATAATATTAAAACCCAAACATTGGCCATACCTACAATTTGATACAAAAGCCAGTTGAAATTTATTCTTTCTGTATTTGAAAATTGATTGTTTAAATTCTTTTTATACTTTAAAAGTTTTATTAATGTCCATGGTATATAAATTAAACCAGAAACATATATAGCTACAAGTTTTATTAATCCTTGTATCTCATATTCTTTTCCTTCATTTTCTAATATTGCAACCCTTGTTTCAAAAGGTAGAAAATAAAAATCTATAAATAAAAGTGATACAATAATTAATGGAACAAAATGGATTAAATCGATTTTACTAAAAGAAATAAGGTTTGTTTGATATTTGACATAAAGAAATAATAATGGGCCTATAGCCAATGGAAAGGTCATACCTACCACAGTCAATGAGGGATAAACTAAATATAGTTGAGTATAAACGAGATAATAGGAAAACAAAGGTATTCCTGAAAAACTAAACCAACACGCCAAAAGATAATCAGAAATTGTTTTATCGTTTTTTGAAAACAAAACAAAAGAATGAAACGCTGAAAGTATTATTCCTGTTAAAAAAAGGTATAGCATGTTTTTATTAATAAATTAAAATGTGAAAAGATATAGGTAATACCAACCTTCTTTAGCATAGATTAATCTATGCTAAAAGCAAACATAAAATCATTCGATCCAAAAAAGTACTCGCCTTTATTCAACTCTTTTACTACTAAATAGTAGTAGCCTTCTTTTATTTTCTCAACTTGATAATTAATCTTTTCAAAAGATGTAGATGTACTTGTTGCTTTTGCCTTGGTGGTAATAAATACTCTTTTATCATCTCGTACTTCAAATTTTACAAAGTCTAGTACTGATGTAGGGTCAATGCTGGGTAGAACTTTAACTATAAATCGCAACTCATTTTGCATGGCTATTTTAACCGAGGAACTGCTTCCATTTAAAAAGAAACCGCCTTCAGCCTTAAACAAACCTTTTGCTTTCGCCATTGTATTGTATTGTGATTTTTCTAATTCAATTAGTTTATTATACTTTGAATCGAAGTAAGCGGGTTTATCATTAAATTCTGGCAAAATGATTTGAGCTTCTAAACTTGAAAAAGCTAAAATAAACAAGGTTAATATTGTTATTTTTTTCATGATTTAAATGTTTTAGTAAATTAATCTTAAACTCTTACGTTCTATATAATAATTTCATAAAACTAAAATACCCTAAAACTTATTTATATAAAGTGGTAGGGCATTTTTTGTTTTATCGATCACTTATATGCTTTAAAACTTATATGTTATTCCAATTTTGCCACCACTAGTAGCGTTACCACCACCACCTTCAATGTTAATACCGAATTGTTCATTAAAAAAATAGCGTGCTCCTATTTGAGCACCAATACCGAAAGGAGTGTCATCTACAACATTGCTACCGCCACTATCTATACTCCATACATAATAATTTCCGGATAAACCTGCGTACAAATCCCATTCAGTTGGAATACTTAATAATTCGTTAAAATGGTAGTTTCCATTGACCTGAATGCCAATAATGGTACTAGTATAACTTAAGTACTTGTAGGATACATATGAAACTTCAGCTCCAGCTGTAAAATTGTTACCTAGTCCATAGTCTAGTCCAGCGTAAACTGGTGTCCCCCAGCCAGAAGTGCCAAAACCTGCATTTATTTGTAATTTCCCTTTCTCTAGAGGAGCTTGTGCGTAACTAAAAGTTACAAATAAAAGTGTAATTAAAAAAGCTGTTTTTTTCATTTTATTAATGTTTTAAAAATTATTGTTTATAAAAAATAGAGTTTATTATATAAGTTTTTGCCGTATTTTTACTATTTATTCGTTTTCAGTTAAACTAGGAAGGTTATAAATTACAGGCATTTGTCCTTTCCATTTATTCCACAAATTATCATCCACAATAAGTCTAGCTATAAAGTGTGCAACGTTTATCCGGCTAGTTTTTCCTGGATTGAAAAATGCACTTCTTGTAGGAGAAATGTGAAGTGAATAATCAGATACTGTGTAATCGCTGATTAAACTATCAGGACGTACAACTACCCATTCAATTAAGGAATTGTTTTTGCCAATGTTAACACTTAAAAAATCCGCAGCTTTTTCGTTGTCGGGATGTGGTGGTAAAAGAACTCTAAGTAATCCTATTACAATTTTCTCACTAATAGTAATAGGTTCGTTAATGTTTCTATTCCTATTTCCTGCCGTGTTCATCAAAACCAATTTAATTTTTTTTTCAGAGTTTTGAATTTTAATTGCATTACATAATATTATGATTGTTTCTGTAACGAGTTTTTGTGGCTTGCCATAAATACCCTTCCAGTTTAAATTGTGTCCAAGACAAGATACAATTGCTTTGCAATCTTTGATATAATCCGACATTTCTCTCACAGAAATATCAGTGATATTTGCTTTAACAATTGATATTTTATCATTCACACTCCAATATTCAGGAATATTGCTTGTTTCACGAATAATTATTTTAACATGTTCTCCTTTGCTTAACAATTCCCTAACCAAGTGTTTACCTGTTGCTCCACTTGCTCCAACAATTAATACTGACATTATTTCAATACTTTAAATTCCTGATATTCAATTTTCTATAACAAATTTTATAACGATGTCGATACAGTTACATCAATATACCCTGAGCTTGTAGAATTTGTAGAAGCAGTTTTCTTTTGCACTCCACCAACTGAAATTTTACCAGTTATAGTTTGGTTTGCTTGCCCCTGACCACCAACTTCTGTGTTAGCACTAAGAATTAATGGTGTTGTACTATTTCCTTTAATAGTTACTTCTTTAGACCATGGAAGCGATACATTATCAGCTAATTGATTTACTCCATCTTCATTAATATATACTATTAAAAGAGTGCCGGAGTAAGACCCTGATAATTCATACTTTACTAATCGCGAATTATTTCCTCCAGTATCTTTATCATCATCTTTGCTGCAAGAAACTACGAATGCAAAAAAAAGAGTTATTAAAAGTGTTGGTACTAGATTTGAGATTTTTGTTTTCATGGTTTTTCAGGTTTTACTTAATATGCCTACTTTATTTAAAACGGTTGTTCGGCTTTTTCCGGCTTTAATTTATTTTATGCGCTATTAATTTTTGATGTTTTTATTGTACAATAATTTCTTAACAAGTTTTATTTAGCATTATTTTAAACTAAATACCAATTTGTAATATGATGAATAAAACCAATTTTATTATTGGTTAAATAGTTTTGATTGAAATAAAAAACAAATTAAAACCTATTGCATTTTATAAAAGTACTAGCCTACAAGTTGAGACCTTTTTATTTTAATATTTAAAATTGCAAGCATGATTATAATGTTTAGTTTATTCTCAACAAAACGTATTTATGCATATTCAAAATTAACTAGAGTTTAGTTTTTTTACGTCCTTAGTAACCAGTATAATAAACTACCTGCAATCAGGTAATTATTAGTATTTTAATTAAAATTGATTAATCGTTATTACATTTGTGTATATTTATTTGAAATGAAGAGATTGTATTTTATAGCGTTAATGTTTATTGTATTTAAAATACATGCTCAAAGACCTATTGAATTAAATGATTATCAAGTTAAAATAGATAGTTTAAAAAATATCATTTCTTACAGTAAATCGGATAGTTTAAAATGTGTTTTAAATTTTGGACTTGCAGAAATGTATATTAAAAATTTATACAATAAACAATTAGGTTTGGTCTATTTAAAAACTGCAAACCAATTATCAAAAAATAATATTTACTTAAATGACTTGTCATATTATTATAATAATCTCAACCTTAACTTAAAAAAAGAAAATTTATTAAAATTTAGGGAAGCTGATGAAAAACTGAAGAAATATGAGAATGCACATATATATACATTAAGAACTAAAATTCTATTTAACATAGCATTAATTTACCAAAGAGAAAACGAACCTTTAAAAACATTAAAAATATTAACTGAGGAGGCAATTCCTGTAGTAAAAAAAAGCAAGAATAAACAAGAACTGTCTAATATTTACAAATTAATTTCAGTTGTGTTTTATAATAATGAGGATTTAATCAAAACAACTTATTATTTGGATCTTGCAATTGATACTTTAAGAAAAAGTAAAAATAAAGAAAATCAATTTTATGAGGATTTAATAGAATTATACTTATTTAAGGTTGAAGTGTTATCTGTCCAAAAGAATATAAATGAAGCTGTAGAATTTTTAAATAAAGCCGAAATTCTATTAAAATCGTATCCTTTAAAAAGCTTATACATAGAGTATTATTTCTCAAAAGGCAGTCTAAATATGGAATTAAATAATTATAATGCTGCTATTTTAGATTTTAATAAAGGAATTGAGTTTGCTCAAACTAAAAATGATACGTTATCAAGTTTGAGATTTAAATTAATGAAGTTTGATGTACTTTTAATTCAAAATAAACTAATTGAAGCCAAGGATTTAATATTGGATTTATTAAAAAAGAATGAATTAAATATTAAGGATAAAACTTTATATTCCTACGAACTCTCAAAAATATATAAAAAGTTAAATGATTTGCCAAATGCCATTAAATATAGCGAGCTTCATATAAGTTTAAAAGATAGTTTAAGTACAATGTTTGAAAAGAATCAAGTTAGAGACCTTGAAGCAAAATTCAATAAATTAGAGAACGAAAATAAAATAAAAATCTTAAAGAAAGAAAAACAAAATGCAGAGTTAATTGCTAAAAATAATAGGCTATATTACTTAGTTTTTGTTATTCTTTCTGGAATATTAATTCTAATTCTAGGTTTTTTATGGAAAAATTATAACAATCAAAAAAAAATAAATTTTCAAACAGATGTTATTCACAAGCAAAAACTTATCAACCTAAAAAACCAAAAAGATGTTGAAGTTATGCAAGCATTGATTGATGGTGAAGAGTTAGAACGAAAGCGTGTTGCTAGGGATTTACATGATAGTATTGGGAGTAAATTATCTTCACTCAAAATATTATTTTCGAGAGTTTCAATTGATAAAATTAAAAAAGATGATATTGAAAATTTCGAGATACTTCTTACGGATTCTATTGATGAATTACGTCAAGTTTCATATAACCTTGTGCCAGAATCTTTGCTTAAATTAGGATTAGAAAATGCCATAAATGATTTATGTTTCACCTTGAATTCTAAAGAAATAAAAATAGAATGTCAAATCTTCGGATTGAAAAATGATCTATCTGAATCCGTTCAAACTAATATATTTAGAATTGTACAAGAACTTATCAATAATGCTTTTAAGCATTCAAAATGTACAGAAATTTTAGTGTCTTGCAGTCAAAATAAAAGTGCATTTTTAATATCTGTTGAAGATAATGGTATTGGTTTTAATTCCAAAGAATTATATAAAATGAATGGTTTGGGATTAAAAAATATAAAGAATAGAGTTGATATATTAAATGGGTGTTTTAATTGTCATAGTGATTCTAAGGGAACATCAATAAATATTGAGTTAGAAGTATAATTGTGAATATACAGAGAAAAATAAATATTGCTATATTAGATGATCATCCACTGATAGTCCAGGGATTATATAATCTATTTTCAAATGTTGAAAATTTCAATCTGCTTGGAGGTTTTAACACTTGTGAAGATTTATTTGGTTTTAAAGATATTAATCAGATTGATGTATTATTATTAGATATTTTTTTTAGTGATAATAACGGCATTGATGTTTGTCGTAATTTAAAAAAAATATATCCTAAGATGGTTGTGCTTGGAATTAGTAGTCAATCTGAAAGAAGTATAGTTTTGCAGATGATTAAAAATGGTGCTTCTGGATATTTATTGAAAACTGCCAAAATTGATGAGTACTTGTATTGTATTAAAGAAGCTTTAAAAGGTAATATAGTATTTAGCAAGGAAGTACAAGTTATGTTAGATAAGATTCAAATATCTGATTTAAAATCAATTCCAAGATTGACTAGAAGAGAAAAAGAGATTTTGTCATTATTGATAGAAGGAAAATCGACAAAACAAATATCGGATGAATTATTTTTAAGTTATTTAACCATACAAACCCACAGGAGAAACCTGCTTCAGAAATTCAATGTTAAGAATTCTATTGAGTTAATAAACTTTGTTAAAGAAAATGGGCTGCTTTAAATAAAAGGTTTTTGTAAAACCCACCACCATTTTTCAGTACATTAACATTTTTAATTTTTTTTGTCTTTATTCAAAAGTCCTTCAATTATTCCATTTTCGATCGACGATTACTTTTTAACATATAAAGTCTTGGGTTAGCTTTATTTTTCTCTATTCTTTGGATTGTTCGTAATGAAATCCAACAGTTTTTAGCAAGTAATTCTTGTTATAAATCCTTTTTTTTCTTTCCAAATTTATTTTTTTCTCCAAGGGCTATTATTTGGTTAGGTTTTTTTAGGATTTCTTAAATTTTTGTATTCTTAACTGTGCCGTGTCACGGCAAGAACCTTTCCAAATAAAAAATGACTTTGAAAAATCAGCAGGATTTTCCAAATGGAAACATACCAAGCCAAATCTTATATACACTTTATGAATCAGGCATAACATAAAACTCATTATATAGGACTCATCTAATAATTTAATCTACTTGTTTTCAGGTAATAAATATTAATTGTTTATGGGTAGTCATTACCATATTTATATTCAAATTATTGGTATTCAATATCTTATAAAATTATATAAATGGAATTATTATTAATATCGGCAATTAAAAAAAAATGAAAAGCAACCTATTTAATAATTATGCATCTATAATGAAAATAGAAAATGATAATATCAATAATTGATGCTTTACCAAAAATTGACACAAAAGAAAAAACTCATCTTCAAATATGAAAATTTTAATTATTCAACAAAAAATGATAGGTGATGTGCTTTTAAGCACAATGCTTTGTGAACAGATTAAAAAAAATATTTCAAATACTGAAGTCCATTATTTGATTAATAACTATACAGAGGCTATTGTAACTAACAACCCAAATATTGACCGTATCATTTTATTTAATGAAGCATATCGTAATAGCAAGTGGTTATTATATGAATTTTTGAATAAGATTACTAATGAAAATTATGATGTGGTAATAGATGCATATGGAAAATTGGAGAGTATATTAATTAGTTTGTTTTCCAATGCAAAAGTTAAAATTTCAATGGATAAATGGTACTCTAGGGCTGTATATACCAATACGTTTAAGTACAAGAAGTATGGAAATTCATGTTTTGGTTTAGCAGTCGAAAATAGATTAAAATTGCTTAATCCATTTATTAGTGACATTACCGCGATTACAAATCATCCAAAAGTATATTTAACAGATGATGAAATTTTACAGGCTAAATTGTTTTTAGAAAATAAAGACATAGATTTTTCTAAACCAATTCTTATGATCAATATTCTTGGAAGTAGTCCGTCGAAAACCTACCCACTTCAATATATGGCTGAAATAATTGACCAAATTGCACGTCAAGGTGAATTTACAATGCTATTCAATTATACACCCACACAATCAAAACAGGCTAGGGAACTTTATAATTTATGTTCACCCAAATCAAAGGATAAAATTAGATTTGATATATATGCGCCTTCATTACGTGCTTTTTTAAGTGTTTTATATCATTGCAAGGCTATTCTGGGAAATGAAGGAGGAGCAATCAATATGGCAAAGGCTTTAAACATTCCAACATTTAGTATTTTTTCTCCATGGGTGGATCAAGCAACTTGGGAAACTTTTAAAGTTATTAAACATAATGTAGCGGTGCATCTAAATGACTATGAACCATTGCTTCTTAACGGTAAATCTAGGAAGAAATTAAAAAAATATTCTAAAAGCCTATATGATCATTTTAAACCATTTTTATTTAAAGATAATATTAATCACTTTTTAGACGCATATATTTTTATTAATAAAGATAAACTTCCTTGTAAGCATCTTCAAGCAACTGTGAAAAGCAAGAGTTTTGAAAAATTCCTGGTATAAATTAAATCGATATTAGCTGATGTTTTGTTCTCTTACTTTTCTTTAAAGATCTAATCTTTTAAAGCAATCATTTCAATACTTTTTTATCTTAATACTGTTGCATTTATCACTTAAATAATTTGATAAAAATCTTAATACTAAATAAAAAATTTGACTAACAATTAATTTATTTAAAATAACACAAACCATATTTATGGAAAAATTATCTCCTAAAAAAATTTTTTTAGAAACACACAATTTAAGGAATCTACATACAGGTTTTGGCAATTTAATTTTAATTTAGCAAAAGCATTAAGCAAGGAAACTGAGTTTCTAAGCGAACATGAGATAATACTTAATTGTAATAATAGCAATGTAAAAAAAGAATTAGAAGGAAATATTTCTTTCAATAATTATTTGCCAATAACGAGATATCCACTATTTAGAATTAAGAAAAAATTTAGTTTGTGGCATTCTGTTAATCAAAACACAAAAATAGAACCCGCCTCTATGAATGTTCCTTATTTGTTGACCATTCATGACGTTAATTTCTTAGAAGAAGAAACAGGACAACGTTTAGATTTCAGAATAAATCAACTAAGGAATAAAGTTAAAAGAAGTTCTGCTATAGTTTATGTTTCGGAATTTGCTAAGAAAAACGCCCATGCTCACTTTAATATTCCAGATATTCCTGAGTATGTAATATATAACGGTAATAATTTCAATGATAATTCGGCTAATAGCATTGAAAAAAATCAAATTAATTACGTTCCAAACCAACCGTTTATTTTTTCAATTGGTCAGGTAGTTGAAAAAAAGAACTTTCATACATTAATAGAAATGCTAAGGTTTTTAAGTGATATTGTTCTGGTTATAGCTGGGGCATTGAATACTGCTTACGCTGAGATTCTAAAAGAAAAAATAAAGGATTATAAATTAGAAAAAAGGGTAGTTTTACTAGGTAATATTACCGAGTCAGATAAAATATTTTACTATAAAAATTGTCTTGCTTTTGCATTTCCTTCTTTACGCGAAGGCTTTGGACTTCCTGTTCTAGAGGCTATGACTTTTGGAAAACCAGTATTCCTTTCCAATAAAACATCTTTGCCCGAAATTGGTGGAGCTCATTCATTTTACTGGGATAATTTTGATCCAAAATGTATGGCAAATGTTTTTGATGCAGGTATGTCCACATTTGAGGACAACAAAGAAATTTTCAAATCCGCTTATATAAATCGATCACAACAATTTACGTGGGAAAAAGCAGCCAAAGAATATATAAATGTTTATAAAGATATTTTAAAAAATAACGCTTAATTATTTTATTATACAACCATATGAAAAACTTTAAAAGATTTCTTAAGTATCTAATTCCATATAAAAAATATCAAATTTTAAGTATTATTTTCAATATTCTATATGCTCTTTTTTCCTCAATATCCATGCTTTCTCTATTGCCGATGATAAAAGTACTTTTTGATGAAGGTGAAAAATTAAGAGAAAAACCCGCTTTCAATGGCATTAAGGATTTTGACCTAAATTACATTGAAAATTACCTTAATTTTTTCATTACCAATATGAACGAAAACAGCGGTCCACTAACTACATTGATAACTATTGTGGGGTTTGTTTTAAGCACTTTCTTGCTAAAAAATTTGTTTAGTTATCTTTCTATTTTATATATGACATATTTGAACAATGGTATATTAAAAGACTTAAGGCAAGATGTTTATAATAAAGTTATAAGTTTAAATGTAGGTTTTTTTTCTAATGAAAGAAAAGGTGATCTCATAGCTCGAATGACTTCCGACATCAATACCATTAAAGTATCCTTCATGAGTATTTTAATGATGATAAGAGAACCATTAACCATACTGTTCACACTAGCAGGTATGATAGCTATAAGTTGGAAATTAACCATTTTTGTATTCTTTTTTATTCCTATATCTGGATTTTTAATTTCTAAACTCAGCAAAGGTATCAAAAGTCAATCTGGAGATATTTTTGCATTAGAGGGTCATTTACTTTCTAATATAGAGGAAACATTAGGTGGTATAAAAATTATTAAAAACTTTACAGCTGAAAGTTATTTTTCTAAAAAATTCAATGATTTCACAGAGAATATAAATAATCTCAATAATTCAATTGGCAAAGTCATGAGTTTGTCTGCTCCAGCCAGTGAATTTTTAGGGATTTTTGTGATTTCTATTTTACTTATTTATGGAGGTTCATTGGTTCTCATAGACCAATCTCTAAGCGGTGGCGCTTTTATGGCTTACATGGGTTTAGCATATCAAATTCTAACTCCAGCAAAAGCTATCACAAGAGCCCATCATGCTTTACAAGGAGGTAATGCAGCTTATGAAAGAGTTGCTTTTATTTTGGATGCTGAAAACCCATTAAAAGACAAACCCAACGCTAAAATAATCACTGAGTTTAAGCATGAAATAAAATTTAATAATGTGTCCTTTAAATACAAAGATGACTATGTATTGAAAAATTTCAATCTGACTGTCCCTAAAGGAAAAATTGTTGCTCTAGTGGGAGAATCTGGAAGTGGGAAATCTACCATTGCAAATTTAGTTACCCGTTTTTATGATGTAACTCAGGGCAGTATCACTTTTGATGGTATTGATATTAGAGATGTAACTACAAAATCTTTAAGAGAGCAAATGGGCATTGTAGCTCAAGATTCAATTTTATTTAACGATACAATCGCTAATAACATATCATTAGGCATTGAAGAAACCAATGAAGAAAAAATTATAGCGGCTGCTAAAATAGCAAATGCTCATAATTTTATTTCTGATTTTCCAGATAAATATCAAAACAATGTAGGAGATGGGGGCAGCCTACTTTCAGGCGGCCAACGTCAACGAATTGCTATTGCCAGAGCGGTCATGAAAAACCCACCAATTATGATTCTTGATGAAGCCACATCGGCCTTAGATACAGAATCTGAAAAATTAGTGCAGAATGCCCTTGAAAATATGATGGAAAATCGTACTTCAATAGCTATTGCTCATAGACTTTCAACCATTCAAAATGCTGATCTCATTGTGGTAATGAAAAATGGTCGGATTATTGAAAAAGGAACACACGAAGAGTTGTTAAAGATGCATGGAACTTACAATAATTTAGTATCTCTTCAATCATTTGACGTTTATCAACTTCAATAAATAAAAACGAATGAAACCCCAAATTAAAGGATTAAACATTGTTGGATATACCGATGGTATGTTTGGCTTAGGAGAAGCTATAAGATTGAATATTAAAGCAGCTAAAGAAGTTGGTATCCCTGTTAATTTAATAAATTACGAAAAAGTAAAACAAAATACAAACTATCAATATTCATTCAAATATTCAGTTAATTTGGTTCAAATATCGTTAATGGATCTTGAATCATTTTTTGCTAATATTGATCCAAATTTCTTTAAAAAAAGATATTCTATTCTTTTCTTAGTATGGGAATCAGAATATATCGCTCCTGAATTAGCTGAAAACTTAAATCTTTTTAATGAAATTTGGACACCTTCAGAATATTGTAAAAAAATATTCCAGAAAACATTCAGCAATCCTATTATCATAGTCCCGCATCCTGTTGAAATACATCTTGATCCTCTTCCAAATGATTACACTATCAATTTTTTTGATAAGAACAAATTTAGCTTTCTATTTTTATTTAGCTATCACAGTTCCGTAGAAAGGAAAAATCCTCTTTTCCTGATTGAGGCATTTAAAACAGCTTTTGGTGATAATGAAAACGTTGAATTAATTATTAAAACTGTTGGAGGCGAACAATTTAAACAAAAAAAACGATGTTTAAATCAATCAATATCTTATCATAAAAACATCAATATTTATGACATTAATCTTGATAAAAATAGTATAAACAATTTAATAAATAACTGTGATTGTTATATTTCACTGCATCATTCCGAAGGATTTGGCTTAACACTTGCAGAAGCTATGTTTTTAGGTAAACCTACCATAGCCACTAATTATTCTGGCAATACCGAATTTATGAAAGAGAACAATAGTTTTTTAGTTGATTATGAACTAGGATTAATCGAAAATCCAGATAATAATTTTTGCGCTAAGACTGTATGGGCTAATCCTATAATGCATGATACCGTTCAAAATTTAAGAGAAATTTATAAAAACTCAACTTTAAGATTAGAAAAAGCCAATAATGCGAGAATTTTTATTAAAGAAAAACTATCGTTTTATTCAATAGGATCAATTATGAATAACCGAATGACAATGCTTTATGATAATTTTGATGATTTAGTATTAAATCAAAACACTTATTTTATAGATAAATTGCAGCTTGCGAAAATTGAAACGGCTCAACTTAAAAGGGAAATTAGAAGAATGAAGAAAAATATGGTTATCCGTTTTATTATAATTTTAAAAGATACGACCAGAAAATTTAAAAAAAAGTACAATCAATTATAAGTATTTTTTTATTAATTAAACCCGTTGGGTGTAATTATTTTGAAGTAAAAACATTGAATAGATATTTTTCAAGATACTGAAATTCAGTATCTTGAAGTTGCAAAACAAAACAATATCCATGTCAAATATAGTGAAAAATTATTTTAGAGTTTTAGAAATTATAAGTTCTTTGAATTGTGAATTAGAGTCTAATTCTTTTGTTGGTAGAAAACGAAAAATGTCTGATTTAGAAGTGGTTGCATTGAGTTTAACTGCGGAATTCATGTCTATTGATAGTGAAAATGCTCTTTTTAAACTGATTAATAAACTGGAAATAACCAATTTAATTGAGAGAAGCCAGTTTAATAAAAGAAGAAGAAAATTGTTTTTGTTTTCTGAAGAAGTCAGAATTAAATTAGCCTCTGCTTTTGTGAACTTTGAAGACTATTTCATTGTTGATAGTATGCCCTTAGAAATTTGTAAATTTTCTCGTCATAATAGGATTAAAATTTGTAAAAATGATTTTGAAACTGCGCCATCGAAAGGTTTCTGCGCATCACAAAACAGTTGGTTTTACGGTTATAAACTTCATGGCGTTTGTTCTATAACTGGAGTTTTTCATTCATTGGATATTACCAAAGCGGAAGTTCATGATATTCATTTTTTGATAAACATCAAACAACAAATGTCTGATTGCGTGGTTCTTGGCGACAAAGGATACTTGTCAGAAACCATTCAGTTGGATTTATTTAAAACTGCAAACATTAAATTGGAAACACCAAAAAGAAGCAATCAGAAAAACTATAAGGCACAACCTTATATTTTTAGAAAATCAAGAAAAAGAATCGAAACTTTGTTTTCACAATTATGCGATTAGTTTTTAATTCGAAGAAATTATGCTAAAACTTTTGAAGGTTTTAATACGAGAATTTTAGCAAAAATCACAGCATTAACATTGATACAATATGTCAATAAATTTATATTTGACATACCTATAAATAAAATTAAAAACCAAATTATTTAATTACACCCAACGGGTTAATTAAAATATATAAGTTATTTGACAAATTTTTTTATCGCCTCTATCAATAAAAAAACTTGTATTTATTATTTAAGCCGCATATAAGAAATTACTGAAAAGTGATTAATTCATTAGCATTTTTATATATTTATAAACTGTGCTAATTCTAAAAGTTCATCCTTAATTACACGTTACTTTTCATAAACACGTTGGTGGCAAGTGTAATACAGAACTAAAAAAACAGATAAAAAATGCAAGAATTACTATTTGACTTTATATCAAAATACATTACTCTGACTGAAGATGAAAAGAATGCTATCACTTCTATGGATGTATTCCGCTCTGTTAAGAAGGGGACTATTTTACTGAAAAAAGGACAGAAATCCCAAGATGAATATTTTGTTTTAAAAGGATGCATACGGAAATATTACATCATAGAAGGTGAAGAAAAAACTACCGCCTTTTTTACAGAAATGGAAGCTTTAACAGCCCATTGTACAATAAATAATGCGCCGTCTGAATATTTCTAAGTTGTGTTGAAGATACCATGCTAACGGTTGGAAACATAGATATGGGAATTAAATTATTTACTCAAGTTCCTAAATTTCAAATAATGTGTAGAATATTGTCAGAAGAAGTTTTAGCCAAAGAACAAATCAGTTTTGATGAGTTTAAGACTTCATCACCTGAACAACGATACCTTAGCTTAATACAAAATAGACCTGAACTTATTCAACGTGTTCCACAACACCAATTAGCCAGTTTTTTAGGTATAAAACCTCAATCTTTAAGTAGGTTACGAGCAAGAGTTTTAGAGAAAAATAAGGTATAAGGTTCATTTCTTAACTTAAGTGAACGAATCATAGAAACTCACCAATTTACTTTTGCATAATAATTTAATAATTAAAAAAATACGCACCTATCCATTTTAGGACAAATGCTTTGTTTTAAGTTATTGATTATAAACTATATCCATCGGTTTTCCGACTGGTTTATAATTGTTAAAATGATTTTCCTCAACTAACGCATTTTCAAGTAGTTGCATAAAAGCATCTTTTTGTAAATGACGATTATTATATTTATACGAGAACTCGGCAAGGTAAAACGGTAAGTATTTTTTGCTTATACTCCTATAACTACCCTTGATTCCGTTCTTTAGTATGCTCCAAAATCCCTCGATTGTATTAATCGTTTTGATTCCCTTTCCATAGCCTTCTTTGTGCTTAATGGTAATATGTGCTACTTCATTATCAAATGATTTGTAGCTTCTAAAATCATCGGTTATAACTACCGAATCGCTTGTTTTTACAACTTGTCTAAGCATCGCTAAAAGATTGCGCTTTGTTAGTTTCTCAATGATTTTCACATAAACCTGACCTTTCTTTTCGACTGCTCCAACTACTGAAACTTTGTTAGTTCCACGACCTCTTTTACCTGTAACGCTTGCTAAATTTGCTTCTGAATCATCTGCTTGAACTTTATTACGCTTCCTTGCTTTACCGCCTAAATAAGCTTCATCAAATTCAACGATTCCCTCTAATCTTAATTCTTTGTCTATCATAGCGCATCTAATACGGTGGCATGTGTACCAAGCTGTTTGATATTTTACACCAACTGCTCTCCCTACTTCGGCAGCCGACACTCCCATTTTAGCGTTGTTCATAATAAACATTATCTGCATAAAGCGTGGTAAGTCTAATCGGGTTTCCTCAAAGATTGTTCCCATTAATACGCTATAATCCCTTCTACAACTATTACAATGCCAACGGATTCCTTCTTTCCGTTTTCTAACGTGATCAGAACCGCAATTAGCACAAACAGGGTTCTTTCCCCAACGTATCTTTTTGAGTTGGGCAATGCACTTCTTTTGAGTGCCAAAATCTTTTTGTAACTGTTTTAGGTTCATTTTTTGTCTTAAATGAGGTTTAATTATTATTCAATCTCATTATTTACATTGTTTATTGAGTTTTGTGATTGTTATAAAAACCTAACTGCTACTTTTATTGGTTCAATATGAGAGAATGTCGAAAGTCTCGAAATTGAAAACGTATATTATTAACTATTAAAACTAAGAAATATGGATTCTATTCAACTTTCAGGTTGTAAAGGCTCTCTTTGTTCAAATTTGGTTATTAATGGTAAAAACAATGTTTTGGCGTTCTGTCTCGGAATTAGCTTAACATTAATTGCCGTTAATTATGCTCAAATGAGAATAAAATAGCTTTTCAAATCAGGTAACTTAGGTTAACCGAACAAGAGGGTGCGCAAGGCGTAACCCTTTTGTTTTTTGTAGCAGTTTGGATTTTTAATATTTCTAATTGTTTTATTTTTGTTTATTGTTTTGTCTTAAAATGGATAGGTGCGAAAAAATATATGCAAAATAAATTTTTTGTGATTGGAATTGTCATTGTATTGGCAAGCAACTTACATTTGAATGCGCAAGATACCATACAATACAGCACTTATAAAAAGTGGTTTGTAGGGAGCTCACTTTTTATGTTAGGGAATTTTGATAAAACAAATAACCCTGAGTATGTACAATTAAATTTTGGTTATAGAATAACGCCTAAAGATGTTATTTCCTTAGATTTTAAAAGATCTATCTATGCTTGGCCTTTAGGCATACCTTTTGGATCATCATCATTTGATACAACAGGAGAAAACTATCCTGGACATGCACGTATACTTGCGCCTACAATAGGATACCAGCGCTTTTTGTGGAAAGGTATCTTTACATCCGTTCATGCATTGAATGCATTTGAAAAATATCTAGATGAAGATGATAAAAAGATTGGAAATGGATACACGTTATACCTGAACTTCCATTTGGGTTACCAGCTTAAGTTCTTTAAAAACCGATTCTTTTTTGAACCAGCTATTGGCTGTAGTTATTGGCCTGTAAGAACTAATGTTCCAGAATCTTTTAAATCAGTAGAAAATAAATGGTCTAATTACTTTATTCAACCTGGGCTTAATTTTGGATATAATTTTTAGCATCATTATAGAGAAATTAACCGAATACCTTCCAACTTAATAAAATTCCCAACAGCAGCTCCCACAGTTTAAGAATTGGTTTTTTATAGAACCTTCTATTACGGACACTTTCTGTCCTTGAAAACTAACACGATGGAAAGTTTTAAGGTGAAAGACAACAGATGGGAAAAGTACTTTATTGGTAAGTCAGACTTTCGTTTCCGATTTAAATTTTAGTAAATGTATAACAATAAATAAATAATTACTTTAATGAAAAAATCAGCATTTACACCTTGTTCTTATTGCTCGCAACTTTATTTAGTTCATGTGGCATCGGCACTGCCGTTGTTGCCAACCACAATCAAAATGCCACTGAGGTACACTTAAGCACAAACAATTTCAAAGTAATTGATCAGGTAAGTGGAAGTTCGAAGGTGTCTTATGTATTGGCATTTGGAGGTATGAACAAAAGGCAATTATACGAAAATGCGTATTCATTGATAATGAAGAAAGCCAACTTGCAGAATGGTTCCAAAGCCATAATCAACGTGATGACAGAGGAACACGTCAGTGGTTTTGCCCCTTTCTTCATCAGAAGAACTATAACTGTGAGTGCCCAAGTAGTTGAATTTACAAGGTAAGTTTAACTACTTGAGCTGTGTATTGTTTTAGGATTGACAGTTGGGTTCATATTAGGTACTAATTAAGTATATTAGATTAAAACGCAAAAGTTAAAGAACATTGTTTACAAAGAATTCAGTAAGGTAGATATGCTTTAAATACCAATACTTGAAAAGCCATATTTATAAGTGTATAAGTCACTAATAATCTTCAGTTATTTCAGAAATTGATAGCTCAATAGGAAAACTTATTTTGGTGATTACCCTATCAGTATAGTTATAAATATTAAATGTGAAGTCTTCTTTATATAAAGTTTGGAGGCGCTCCTTAATGTTACTAAGTCCAGTTCCTTTTTTTAATAATGTTGTTAAGGAATCTATTAATTCTTTACCAGTATTTTCAATTTTTATATAAAGATAATTTTGTTTTCTGTATATCCGGATATAGATATCCAAGACAGTGTGATCTTTATCGTAACCGTGTTTAGTGGCATTTTCTATAATTGGCTGTATGAGTATGTTGGGCATTAAGATATTTTCAAGACCTTCCTCTATGTCAACGTGAAATTTTAGTTGATCAGAAAAACGTGTCTTTTTAATATGAATATATTTATATAGAATTTCCAGCTCTTCTTGTAGCTCAATTAGGTTTTGGTCTTTTTTTTCTAGAACATTTCTCAATAAATCACTTAAATCTACTATCATGGTTTTAGATTTATCTATATTTATATCCATCAATGAATGAATGCCATTAAGGGTATTAAACAGAAAATGAGGGTGCATTTGAGATTGTAAAAATTTTAAATGTGTCTTGGAAAGCTGATCTTGAAGTTCTATGGTTTGTATTTTATTCTCTTGTAATTTTTTAAAATAATAGTACATATAGATTATTGTAATTAAAGACATGTATATTAAAAAATGCAAATCGACAAGCCTTACAAAAGATGTGAAAAAATCAGAAAGCGTATAAGGTTCTGGCATATTATATTTAATTTGATTTATTATTTGTGACAGACCTATTGTAAAAGCACCAATAAAAAAAGAAAAGAATAAATGAATGAAGGCAATGTAAACCAGTTTTGTTTTTTTTTGGATCATCATTTTTGTTGTAAATGCCAAAAAAATCGAAAAGATTATTATAATAAAATAATCTAATATGTTTCCAAAAATAAACTCTCCCCAATCTACTTTACTTTTAAAATATATAATTAAGTAAGCATTTTTAGAAGCATAAATAATTACAAATATAAGATAGAACAAAGATAAAAGTCCTATAAGTTTAAAATCGAAATATTTTCTTATTTTACTGATCATAAATTAAATACCCATATTATTTTGAAATTCTTTTTTATGTGATTTGCTTATTCTAAATAGTTTCTCGTCTTGCATTTTTACATCAATTTCTCCATAATTGGAATATAATACTTCATTAATATAAGATGTATTAATAATTGTTGACCTGTGAATTCTAACAAAATCATAAGATTTCAATTGATCCAGTAATGAACTTAAAGATTCTCTTAACAGATATTTTTTTTGTTCGGTAAAAATTTCTGCATAATACCCTGAAGCTTGTATGTATTTTATGTTATTTTTTTCTATAAATGAAATTTTACCATTTGCTTTTATAGCCAGTTTAGTTTTTTTTAATGTGGAAAAGTCTTCATTTGGGTTCCCAATGTAGCGTAATAAATCACCAATCTTATTATTTAAAATGTTAGATTTATTCGATGCAAACATCTCTATTACTTTGCTTGTAGATTGATAAAAACGCTCATCTTTAAAAGGCTTTAATAAATAATCAAAAGCAAAAAAGTCAAAAGCCTTAAGAGCAAATTCATCAAAAGCAGTAATAAATATAACTAAAGGTCTTATTTTTGGATCAATTTGCATCAATACATCAAATCCGGTCATATCAGTAATTTGTATATCAAGAAACACTAGATCTGGTTTTTTATTTGATATAGCATGTATAGCCTCTTTGCCAGAACTGCATTCTTCTAACACTTCAATTTCGCTAACATCACTTAACAAATTTGAGATTCGTTTTCTTGCTAAACTCTCATCATCAATAATTAAAGCTTTAATAAGATTACCCATAGCGGTTTTTAATTAGAAAGTCTAAACTAATATAAAAAAACGAATTTAAAATGCGTGTAAAAATTATTTACTTCACTAATCAGTAGTTAAATATCATTATAAATCAATTTCAATTCAATAATATAGTTTTTCAAATCAATTTTTAATGTATCCATATTTGAAATTTTCAAATTAATAAGATGTATAATTTGTTTTTAAAATATTGATTTTAAGAACTTTATGCGTTAGTTTGCTTTTGCACAGTATAAAATAGAATTAAAGTTAATTTACTTATCGTGAAGAATGATTAAACTAAATCAAAATAGATACACTTCAAATCAAATTTACCCAAAACCCTCCTGTAAAGTCATTCATTTGCTATTGCAATTGTAAAGGTAAGGCGGTTAAAGAGCTTTACAAAAAATGAAGTTTCAGTAAACTTTGTTTTCGTTTATGTGATTTTTTTTGAATTAGTCTTTAAAAAAAACTTTTCCGTCTTCCTTTCTTACAATCTGCAATGACTAACTCATAAACAAAATTCAAATGAAAAAAAAGTTTAGTAGATTACTAATTCTATTACTGGCGTTAGTTGTGCAATTTTCTCTTGCACAAGAAAAAACTATTTCAGGTAAAATTTCAGATATATCTGGTTTACCCTTGCCAGGAGCAACAATTTTGATTAAAGGTACAACTACAGGTACTTCTTCAGATTTCGATGGAAAGTATTTAATAAAAGCAAATACAGGAGCCACACTTGTTTTTAGCTTTGTTGGATATGCGTCCAAAGAAGCCAAAGTAGCAAATTCAAGTTCAATTAATATCGTTCTAAATGATGATGCACAGGCTTTAGAAGAAGTTGTAGTTACAGCCTTTGGAATTAAAAGAAATGCCAAAGATCTTGGCTATTCCGTAAGTCAGGTCGAGTCTAAGGAAATAATTGAAAATTCCGAACCAGACTTATTACGTTCCTTATCTGGTAAAGTTGCTGGTGTTAATGTTAACTTCTCTAGTGGTGTAGCAGGTGCATCCAATCAAATAAACATTAGAGGTCAAACAACTATCGGTACTGCAAGTCAACCTTTATTTATTGTAGATGGTATTGCGTACGATAACACCCAGATTTCTACTGTAGAATTACAGCCGCCAAGTGGTTTTTCTACTGGTGGTGGTGGCTATGAATCTGGTATTTCTAGTTTAGATCCTAACAATATTGAATCTGTAACTGTTTTGAAAAGTACTGCCGCTGCTGCTCTATATGGCTCAAGAGCAACAAATGGTGTCATTGTTATTACAACAAAATCTGGATCGTTATTAGGAAAAAAAGCAAATAATAAACTAAGTGTTAGTGTAAGTAGTGGTACTTACTTTGAGAAAATAGCAAATTTACCAGACTATCAAAACAAATACGGACAGGGCTCACAGTTTGCCTTTAATCCTGGCTCTAATGGGTCATGGGGTGCTGCTTTTGATACCCTTGAAACTATTCCTGTTTGGAATAGTTGGGTTACTGCCTTTCCAGATGTTTATGGTCCTGGCTTGATTGAAAGACTTCCTTATGTGGCACAACCTAATAATGTTAAAGATTTATTTGAAACGGGAGTTGTTTTAGATAATTCAGTTACAGCGTCTTCTAATAATGAAAATGGTAGCTTTAGTGTAACGCTCTCAGATTTAGAACAAAAAGGATATATGCCATACAATACTTATAATAGAACTTCATTTTCTGCTGGGGGAAATTTTAAACTACCAAATAATATTACCATTGGTGGTTCGTTAAACTATTCTGATACTAATCAAGTTGGTGGCTTTTTTGGCAACCAACAATTTTCTGGTTCGTCATCTTCCTTCGCAAGATCATTATGGCTAGGTCGTACATGGGATCTTTCAATCCCTTTTACTAATCCCACTACTGGTGGCTCTGTAATTCCTAATTCAGGTTGGGATCATCCACTTTGGTCTTGGAAAAATGACCAAATTATTACAGAAACCAACAGAATTGTTACAAATTTAAGCATTAGTGCACCAATTAACGACTATATTTCAGCCTCATTTACGTTAGGCTATAACAAATATAATTTGGTTAGAAATGAGATTAGGCATCCAGCATCTATTGCATCAGCCTTAACAGGAGGAACGCTTATTAAGGACTTGGCTACTATTGAAAATATTGAATCTACTTTTTTATTGAATTTTGATTATAAACTAACTGATGATCTAGGATTTGCGGCCATTGCTGGACTAAATACCTATCAAAACACCAATAAAAGAGACGCAAATTTAGGAACCAAATTTATATCACCAAATATTTATACGCTTAAAAACACCATAACAGTTTCAAATTTGGCCGATTCTTATGATAGGAAACGTAACATAGGTGTTTTTGCAGACTTAACATTGTCTTATAAAGATTTTCTTTTTCTGAATGGAACTGGTAGAAATGATTGGTCTTCCACTTTACCAATAGATAATCGTTCTTACTTTTATCCCTCAGCTAGTATGTCCTTAATTGTTACCGAAGCTCTTAAATTGAATAGTAAAACACTCACTTTTGCTAAACTTAGAGGAGGATGGGCTTCAGTTGGTAATGATGCACAAGCAGAGTTTTTAAACACGACATTTGCATTGGGAATACCTTTTGCATCTATCCCTGTTATTGGAAATAGAACAGCTTTAGGAGATCAAGATATTACTCCAGAATTTACAAATGAAATTGAGATAGGTGCCGATTTAGAGTTTTTTAAAAGGAGAATAGCGCTTGACTTTACATGGTACAAAAAAACCACTACTGATTTGATCTCTCCAGTTTCTGTTCCTCGTTCAAGTGGTTTTATATCCTTTAATACTAATATAGGAGAAATGACCAATACTGGTTTCGAAATAGGTTTAACGTTAGTACCTATTCAAACAACAAACTTCAAATGGGACATATTTACCACATTTACAAAAAACACAAATGAGGTAACAGAGTTGGTTGAAGGTCTGGAAAGAATAAGGTTAGACGGTAATCAAATTGCTTACGCCATTAAGGGACAGCCTTTTGGTGTTTTTTATGGTTCTAAGCATCTTAGAGATGCAGAAGGTAATTATATTATAGATCAATCTACTGGTTGGATATTCCAAGACCCAGTAAGTGACATCATTGGGGATCCAACTCCAGATTTTAAAGTAGGGTTCATCAATACGTTTTCTTATAAAAAACTCACTTTACGTGCTCAAATAGATTGGAGAGAAGGAGGAGATATTCAGTCTATAAGCATTGGATCTCTTTTGGGGAGAGGTGTTACTAAGGATACCGAAGATAGAGAGCGGACATGGGTTATTCCAGGCTATTATGGAGACGTAAATGGTAATTATACTTTAGATAGTAATAATAACCGTATTCCAAATACAACACAAATTGATACTAACGATTTATATTTTACAGGTGGAGGCCCCAGTAATACTTGGGGTATTAATTCAACAGATCAAGGTACCGTGTTTGATGGTACTGTTTACCGTTTAAGAGAATTAAGTTTAACTTATGAACTTCCTGCTAAATGGTTAGAAAAAACAGCGTTTGGTAAGGTTTCTTTAAGTGCAGTAGGTAATAATTTGTGGTATTTCGCACCAAATGTTCCTAGATATACCAATTTCGACCCAGAAGTTACTTCTTTCGGTAACGGTAGGGTTCAAGGTATAGAAAACTCTTCGGCTCCGACTTCAAAACGCTATGGATTTAAAATTAACTTAACTTTTTAATAAAAATAAAATGAAAAATATAAAGTTTAATAGGTATTATATATTACCAATCCTAATAGTTGCTATTTCTTTCTTTGGATGTAGTAATTATTTAGATGTAGATACCGACAAGGATAATCCTACTGTTGCACCGATTAATCAATTACTGCCAAACATTGAAGTTGCTGTAGCCTTACTTGGCGATTGGAATAACTTTAGTGGTGAAGTACTAGGAACACAAACCCATCAAGGCGTTTCAAGAAGTAGTCAAGACCAATATGGTACACAAGCTAATGATATTCCATTAAATAATGATTGGAATAATGTTTATTTATCTTTAACAGATTTAGAAACGTTAATTTCTCAAGCTGATGAAGAAGGAGCAACAGTTTATAAAGGGATAGGGCAACTACTTAAAGCTTATATAATGTCTGTAGCTGTTGATTTGTGGGGAGATGTACCTTATTCGGAAGCAACCCTTTTAAAACAAGGAAAGGTAGGCCCAGTTTTTGATAATTCTGAAAGCGTCTATGAGTCTATTTTTGATTTAATTGATGAAGCAAAAGTGAATTTGAAAAATCCTGCAGGTTTAATTCCTGGTGCCGATGATTTTTATTATTCAGGGTCTGCTTCTAAATGGATTAAATTTGCAAATACTTTTAAATTAAAGTTATATACTCAAATACGACTGTCTTCCTCCCCTTTATTTAACCAATTGGCACTGAATACTTTGGTAACAGAAAATAATTTTTTCTCATCCAATGCTGACGATTTTCAATTTAAACATACTGCTACAGTTTCTCCTCAAGATGAGCGTAATCAACTTTTTCAAGCCGCTTATGGTGGCGCACAGGTTGATCACTATGTAAGTCCTTGGTTTTATGAAATTTTAATGGGAATGAACCCTAGAATACATACAAACAACAAGGATCCAAGGATACCTTATTATTGGGCAAATCAGTTAAAAGATGATCAATTTCCTAGAGACCAATCGGATCCAATTACTGGAAATCCAAGAGCTGATTATTGGGATTCATCAACAGGGTTCTTATCTATACGTTTCGGTAGCGTTGGGCCTTGGAGAGATGGCGCAGTGGCCAATGATGCTACGTTTCCTGGAATATTTCCTTGTGGAGGCAGATACGACGATAATCAAGGTTTTGCTAGAACAGTTGCAAGTGGCACAGGTGTTGCGCCAAGAAGAATACTTACTTATGATGAATTTTTATATATACAAGCAGAACTTATGCAGGTTGGTTTAATATCAGGGGATGCAGGGTCTAAATTAACGCAAGCAATGACTGCAAGTTTTGCTAAAGTAGATCAAGTTGTAGTTGGTACAGGTACCGCCCAAACAGTGCCAAAATTAATCGGTTCTGCAAGCGTTGCAACGTTTTTAGCCAACATAGGAACTGAATTTTCCGCAGCCAGTCCAGCAAAAAAATTGGAAATTATCATGACCCAAAAATGGGTGGCGACTTATGGAGATCAATTAGATCAATATAATGATTATAGAAGAACGGGATATCCCGTTTTGGCTAATCCTCTTGCTTCAAATGAGTATCAGTTAGACAATGGAGACGCATTCCCATTACTTGATTCAGATACTACTTTAAATAATCCATTTAAAAGAACATATTTTTGGCCTGAGAATGAGTTAAACCTGAATCAGAATGCTCCAGCGCAAAAGACTATTGCGACTTATAGAGTGTTTTGGGATAAAAATTAAAAAAATATAAAAATGAAAAATATAAAGATTTTATTATTTACTATTATAATCGCATTTGCAAGTTTTTCTTGTGAAAATGATGGTGGAAGTTCATCCCTTGTTTTACAGGATGGTGCAGTTCCTAATCTTTCAAAGATTGCCTCTACAGATCAAATATTTGATTTAACAAAGGTTTTGAACGGAACACCTCTAAACTTAAGTTTTAAGGCATCTGTGTCTCAAGGAACACCGGTAACCACAGACATTATTGCTACTTATGCAACGCTTGCAGGCCCCGTTTATAAAAGTGTATTATTTAGCAATGTAACATTACCTAGAGACTTTACGTTGAACACTAATGATGTTTTTGCAGCCTTTTCAGAATTGGACAGCTCTGATGATTTTCAACTTGGAGATGTATTAACAATTTCAACAAGGTTTACTATGGCAGATGGTCGAGTGCTAAGTTTATTAAATGATGATGGGACAGATAATACAGGCACAACTTTAAGTAATTCTAAATTAGTTAATATAAAAATAAATTACCCTGTATCCTGCCCAACGATGTTAGAAGGTAACTATACATGTACTGTTATATCATCTAATGTGCCTATTTCTGGAAATTTTAGAAGTCCTCAACCTGTTACAATAACACAACCATCTGCGGGAACATATAATTTGAGTGATGGAACTGCGGATATTTTTGGTCCTGACTTCCCTATTGGTTTAGAATTTACGGATGTTTGTGGGACAATTACGGTTACAGAGAAATCTTTAAGCTTTCCAGGTCAAGTAGATTTTGCACAGGGTGATGCAACTAGCTTAGATCAAGATACCGGAATAATTACACTTGACTTAACATTCACACCAACGTCATGTTGTGGTTTGGCAGGTATCCAATATACACTTAAATTGACACCAAACTAATATAGTTAACGTTTATAAATCACATGTAACTAATTTTATAAAATCTTTTAAAAAGGCAGTCGATGTTGGCTGCCTTTCTTTATTAATCAATGATTTCCAATCTTTCTGAGCTAAAATGTTATTTCAATATTATTCTTAGCTGTTAACGAAATTTCGGCAAAATTAAATTTCTAGTGCTTTGAATAAATAACATAATAGAAATTTATTTGGTAGAGAGAACTTAGAGTGAGGTGATGTATTTATTAAATTTATACTCGCTTATCCCATTCCCCTGCATTCCGTTACTCTTCATTTCGGGAAAAGCGCTGCACTAAAAAAAGTCTTGGACACAACTTCAAAGCTTCCGATTTCCATTCCACTTGCCCACTTATTCCCGAGAAAAATCGGGAAGCGGTCAAACTCCATTACAATGCTCCAGCTTTAAAGTTAAGTCCGCTTTAATCCTGCTAAGAACCAGCATTCGTTTTCAAATGCAATCAGCCCATTGCCGCTGCATTGCGCGAAAAGCTGCATTTCGGGCAAAGCGCTTCTTTGCAAAAGTCTTGAACACAATCCTGAAATTTTAGGTTCCCACTTTGTTACGCCTGCCGAAAAAGGCAGGAACACGCCGTTCCCACCCTAAATTTCAGGATTACGTTCGCTTCATAGGAACACTTTATTTGCATTTTGTTCCACTTCCTATGCCTTTGTATTTCACATAAGGTTTAGATCCACTCCCCGAACCACTTCTGTCATTACCTTTTTTTGACAGCAAAATAACAACATTTAGAAATTAACCGGACTGCATAACCAGGCTCATGCTTCGCTCTTTTTATAAGTCCTCGATTAATTCTAAATATTGAATCACTAACGGCAACAAAAAAAGGTAACAGCGGTGGCTCTATGGGAAGTAAATCTAAAATAAACAATATGAAATCATACAAAACCAACAAAAAGGAAGCGGAACAAAAGTTAAAAAAACAACAAAAGGAAAACGCTCCAGATATAATAAGTAAATCAATTTCAAAGCCTTGCTGAATGGTTCAGTTGGGTAACTATTAACCTTTAAATATTTTAATTATGAGTACACTAAAAAACAAAGTACAGTTAATTGGCAACGTAGGAAACGAGCCAGAAATCACAACCCTAGAAAGTGGCAAGAAAGTCGCAAAATTTTCAATGGCGACCAATGAAAACTACAAAAATTCACAAGGTGAAAAACAGACCGATACCAATTGGCACAATCTGGTAGCCTGGGGCAAGACCGCAGACATCATTGAGAAGTACGTTGAAAAGGGCAAAGAGATTGCCATTGAGGGCAAACTGACATCACGCTCTTACGATGATAAGGACGGCGTAAAACGCTATGTAACTGAAGTGGTAGTTAGTGAAATCCTGCTAATGGGAAGCAACGGATAGCAGTAAACAAAAGCGGGTGCGACCACCAAGGAAACGCCCGCTTTTCAAAACAAAAATCAAACCTAAAAACAGAGAAATATGAATACTAAAATCACTGATTTACGGACAAACCTTCAGCAATTTTGTGGCACAGAACGTTTTTTTAAATTGCCCTTGATACAGACCCGTTTTACCGATGGGGTTCACTATTTGGCACAAAAA
>Ga0138256_10000317_pt1 | contig 54825 bp, 30 predicted proteins | sample KNB2016incub_MG_FD_105486 | JGI IMG/M metagenome (GOLD analysis project Ga0138256, IMG submission 105486) | Active sludge microbial communities from wastewater in Klosterneuburg, Austria - KNB2014incub_MG | ecosystem: Engineered > WWTP > Activated sludge > Unclassified | place: Austria...
CTTGGCGAAGGTGGTGCTCTCGTTGAGGCCCACGGTGGTGATCTGGTCGTTCACCACGAGGTATTTCTCCTTGCTCGCGCGGATGGTGTAGCTGGTGTTCTCCTTGATATAGCGGTCCTTGCCTTTCTCGGCAAAGACGAAGCCGCCATTGGCGTCGGTCATCGCGCTGAAGCTGCTGCCGTCGGTGCCCACCACCTCGACCTTGGCATCGGGCAGCACGTTCCCGGTGAGCTTGTCGTAGCAAGTGCCCTGCAGGGCGAACTCGAGGTTGGGCATCATGAAGCGCCAGATGTCGTCCTGGCCTTTGCCGCCCGGGCGGTTGCTGGTGAAGTACCCCTTCTCCTCATCACCGTCGAATACGATGCTGAAGTCGTCGCCGCTGCTGTTGATGGGGCTCTTGAGGTTCTCCACGTGGCCCCATGTGTTGTCGCCGGTCTTCTCGGCCACGAAGATGTCCAGGCCACCCATACCGCTGTGGCCGTCGCTGCTGAAGTAGAGGTTGCCGTTCTCACGGAGGAAGGGAAAATACTCGTCCTTCTTGGTATTGATCTCGGGGCCGAGGTTGGTGGGCGTGCCGGTGGGCTTCCCGTCCTTGTCCAAGCGCACGTACCAGAGGTCCTTGCCGCCCTGTCCGCCCCGCTGGTTGCTGGAGTACATCAGGATGCCGTCGTCCTTGCTCACCGTGGGCTGGCCCAGCTTGAACTGGTTGGTGTCCAACTTGCCCGCAGGGGCATGCAGCACGAGCATCTCGGGCTCGCTGTAGTTGCTGCCCACCTTTTTGCTCATCCAGATCTCGCAGCCGAAGGCCTTCTTCTTCTCGTGCTCGCAGCGGGTGAAGTACATCACGGTGCGCTTGGCGTTGAAGGTGGCGCTGCCCTCGTGGGCCGGGGTATTGATGGTGGGCGGCAGTTTCACGGGCTCACTCCACTTGCCCAGTTTGTCGCGGCTGCTGGCGAAAAGGTCCAGGTAGCTCTCCCCGGCGATGCCGTCCGTTTCGGTCCCTGTGCTGGCCGGGCGGCTGCTGGAGAAGACCACCTCATCGTTCTTCTTCACACTGAACGAAGCGCTGAGATCATACTGGGGCGTGTTCAGCAGCACCTCGGGATCGGCGGTGTAGCGCGAGGGCCCGTCCTTCCACGTTTGGGCCAACTGGCAGGCGGCGAGGCTGGCGTCGGCGCGGCTGTCACCGGGGTTCTTTTCCTTGTACTTGTTGTAGGCGGCGATGGCCTCGGCATACTTGCCCTGCTCTTTCAGCGCCTCACCGATCCAGTAGTAGGTGATGGGGTCGGTGTATTGGGCCTTGTTGGCCTTCTCGTACCACACCTGGGCGTTGGGGGCGTCGCCCAGCACGCGGTAGCATTCGGCCACCTTGTAGATGAGGTTGGCCTTCTCGCTGGCCTTCTTCTCAGATGTGTACGCCTTCTTGTAGAGCTCGATCGCGTTGAAGTACTGCCCCGCCTGGTACGCGGCGTCCGCTTCCTCGGCCTGCTTGTTCTGGGCCACCGCCAGGGTGGCACACAGCAGGCTGAAAGCGACACTGGCCAGGATCTTCCTCATGCTCATCATGTTCCGGTTCGGTTTCTGGTTTGGGAGGCCGGGCGAATGTAAACGAAAGTCCGGATAGCCGACGCTGTGCTCGCCTGGGCGTTTCCGCAGCCGCCGGGCCCGAAGTTCTGCGCCATGTGTCCGGTAGGACAGAGATAAGAAGGCCGGTTCCGCAGTACGCTCGGCGATGGACCCGACCCACGGACCACGAAGAGATCCCGGAGGCTCGCCCCATCGGAGTTCATCGCAGCAGCACCAGGCGCTGGGCCCAGCGTTGCGCGCCGTCCGTGAGGCGTACCGTGTACACGCCGGGGGCCAGATCGTCCACGGGGAGAGCCTGCCGCCGCGCGCGCAATGGGGCGCTGTGTACCAGTTGGCCGACGCCGTTGATCAGATCGATGCGCATACCTGTGCGAAGAGCGCCACCGAGTTGCAGCGTAGCGGAGCCTTGCGCGGGGTTGGGCATCAGGGTGAAGACCTGTTCCCCGGCCATCGCGTCCAGCCCGTCCACCGTTGTGATCACATCATTGCGCCAATAGCTGAGGCCGCCCCTGTAGTTGCCGATCACGGCGTCCAAGTGGCCATCGTTGGTCCAATCGTAGAGTGCCACGCCCGTTTTTTCGCCCTCGTCGATATCCTGCCAGTGGGCATCCACCAGTGTCCATGCGCCGTCCACATTGCCATCGATACCGCCGTAGTGGCGGATCCATCCGCTTTGTGAGCCCACCAGCAGTTCCCGTTCACCGCTCTCGTTGAGGAACATGAAGGGCGCGCTGTAGCCGGTGTTCAGGCCGGGCTCCGCAGCCGTGAAGCCGCCCACGGTGTCGTTCACCAGTTCCCAGAGCTGGTCCGGTGCGGGCTGCAGCATGCGGTAGAAATTCACGTTGCCGTTGCGCTCGCCCACCAGCAGGTCCAGGGAGCCGTCACCGTCCACATCGAAGAGTTGCGGTGTGGAGAGGATGCCGGCGTCGAGTTCAGTGGTCGTCGTGTCTGTCACCCATTGATCGACCGAGGGCTCGGCCAGGGTAAACTGGGCAACGCCATCCACGGGGTCGTTGCGGAAGTAGTGCAATTTGCCGCTGAAATCGCCCACGAGCATGTCGGCATCACCGTCCCCGTCCAGGTCGCCGAAGGCGGGGTATATGCCCTGGGCCAGGCCCACGGTACTGAGGTTCATATAGTCGCGGGTCACCAGGGTGAAGGCCGGAGCGGTGGCGGTGCCCGTGTTGCGCAGTGCGGCCAGCATGCTCGGGTACACGCCGCTGGAGTGGTAATAGCCATAGTTGCCCACCAGCAGATCCATCAGGCCGTCTCCGTCGAAGTCGAAGGGCACGGGATAGGCGCCTTCGCCCACGTCGAGCATACCGCGCTGGAAGAGGTCCGGTCGTTGGAAGCTGAAGATGGGCGTGGCATCGGTGCCCGTATTGTGGTAGTACCAGAGGCAGGCGGTGTCTTCGGCGAGGGTCTCGCTGTTGGGGGCCACCAGCAGATCGCGTTGGCCGTCGTGATCCACGTCCTCGTAGAACGCGGCCGGGAACACCTCAAGGTCCGCCGGGGTGTCATACGTGGGAAAGGTGACGTCCTGGGCCACCATATGTGCGCTGTCCGGGTCGCCCCCGTTGGTGAGGCCGCACAGGGTGGGTGAGATGATGTCGCCGATCAGCAGGTCCTTGTCGCCATCACCATCCAGGTCGAGAGGCAGGCTGGCGCTGCCGGTATGGGCGCGGGCCTCCTCATCCCGGTCGGACGACGATCCGCGCGCTCGCTCCATGGCCGTCACACGGATGATCTCTTCCGCGGCCCGGGGGTCGGGCACGTTATAGTCGCACGCGTCGTTCAGGAAGACCGAGTTGTTGTTCACGTCCTCGCTGAAGAAGCCCCAGCACCGGTTGTAGACCTCGAACTCCAGGCTGTCGGCATTACCATAGTACTCCATGCTCATGTTGCGGTGGTACTCCATGTAAGTGCCGAAGATGCTGAACGTGATGACGTCCAGGTCGCCGTCGCCGTCAACATCCTCGATCCCGGGTATGTCCACCTGGGAGACATAGAGGTTCGCCTCCGTGGGGTAATAATTGGACCGCACGAGGGTGTCGTACAAGGCGAAGGACAGGCCGTTACCGGTGGAGGTGTTCTTCCAGCACGCGAAGCCACCGGTGACGTACGTGAAGATATCCTCCTTGCCATCGCCGTTGAAATCGCGCAGCAGGGCCCATTCGCGCAGGTTCCGGAAGGGCGGCGTGGCGTCCAGGTCCAAGGTGAAGCTGTAGGAGGCAGAGCCCTGGGCCTGGTTGTTCAGCAGGGTGATCACCTTTTCGCCCGTACGGTCGAAGAGGAAGAGATCCTTGTCCCCGTCACCATCAAGGTCAATGTCCGAGACCTGTGGGAAATTGAGCCCGCCGGCCCAGCCCATGGACAGTTGCTCGCCGTACTTGTGCAGGGGCACCGACTGGTCGAAGGTGAGGTCGAACTGCGCACAGACCAAAGCCGGCAGCAACAACCCCGGAACGATGGGGAGAAAACGCTTCATAGCGGGCGGGCGGGGCCGGAAAAGGACCCGGGCAGCGAAACTACGCCCATGGGGAGGCCGCTGCCGACGGGCCTTTTGCCTGTTTTTTTCACCGGCGACGGTGCACCGGTCGCCGCACCTTCCGCCCATGGGGCAGACTTCTATATTTGCCGCCCCTTTGCGCGGACCTGCCTTGTTGATGGCCGCCGCCGGGGGCAAACAACCGACCTCCCGTCATGCAGAATCGTACCGCGCTGCTGGTGTTCACCATCCTGCTCACCATCGCGTGCCTTTACCAGTTGTCCTTCTCGTTCTTCTCCGGTGGCATCGAGAAAAAGGCCCTGCAGGAGGCCGTGTTCCAGGCCGATTCCGTGATGGCACTGCCCGGCAACGCGGGGCTGGACAAGGACTCGGTGGAACTGGCCTTCGAGAACCGGTACATCCGCGAGCACGCTGATGACGAGGTGTACCCCGTGTTCGGCTACACGTACAAGGAGTGCAAGGAGCGCGAGATCAACCAGGGCCTCGACCTCAAGGGCGGCATGGCCGTCACCCTGGAAGTGAGCATCCCCGAACTGGTGGAGAACCTCGGCGGCCACAACCCCGACCCCGCCTTCCAGCAAGCCATCGCCAACGCACGCGAGGCCCAGAAGCGCAGCACGGATGACTTCATCACGCTGTTCGACCAGGAATTCAGGAAGGTGGCCCCGCAGGCCAGCCTCGCGGCCATCTTCAGCACGCAGGAGAACGCCACGATCTTCCCCCGCGAGAGCACCAACGAACAGGTGATCGCGGCCCTGCGCGAGCAGGCCTCCATCGCACTGAACAACACCGAGAAGATCCTCCGCACCCGTATCGACAAGTTCGGCGTCAGCCAGCCCGGCATCCAGAAGCAGGCGCTCAGCGGCCGCATCCAGATCGAGCTGCCCGGGGTGAAGGACAAGGACCGCGTACGCAAGGTGCTGCAGAGCACGGCCAACCTGGAGTTCTGGGAGACCTTCGACCGCAACGAGGTGTTCCCCAAGCTGGGCGAGGCCAACCAACACCTCAGCGCCATCCTCTTCCCCGCCCTGGCCCAGCGCGACAGCATGCGCATCGACAGCATGAAGGCGGCCCAGGCCGAACTGGACACGCTGCGCAAGCGCATCAATGAGAACACCGCGCTGGACAGCCTGCGCCGGACCTTTCTGCTCGATTCGCTCACCGCCGCCGATTCCACCAAGGCGGCCGACGCGCAGATGGACTCCCTTACCGCGATGGCCGAGCAGGAGAAGCGCTCCCCGCTCTTCGGTACGGGCCGCATCGAGCCCAACCAGCAGCAGGTGCCCGGCAACCAGCACATGGACATCCTGGGCTACTGCCGCGTGGTGGACACGCTGAAGGTGAACGGCCTGCTGCGCCGCGTTACGGTGGCCAGCCCCGACCCGAGCTACGGCATCCGCCTGGCCTGGAGTTCCAAGCCCGAAAAACTGTCCAACGGCACGGTATCGGCCGACTTCCTCACCCTGCGGGCCTTGAAGGTGCCGCGCGACGGCAAGCCCCGCATCGACGGCCGCTACATCATCGACGCGCGCCAGGACTTCGACCCGCTGAAGGGCGATCCCGTGGTGGGCATGGACATGAATGACGATGGCGCGCGCATCTGGAAGCAGATGACCGAGGAGAACGTGGGCAAGCAGATCGCCATCACGCTGGACGACGCGGTGGTGAGCTCGCCCGGCATCATCGAGCCCATCCCCAACGGCAGCAGCCGCATTACCCTCGGCAGCGGCGACCGCAACAAGCAGCTGGAGGAGGCCACCGACCTGGCCAACGTGCTGAAGGCCGGGGCCCTGCCCGCGCCGGCCCGCATCATCGACGAGACGGTGGTAGGCCCCTCACTGGGCGCCGAGAACATCCGCGACGGCCTCATCTCCTTCGGGGTGGCCATGCTGATGGTCATGGTCTTCATGGTGCTGTACTACAACGGCGGCGGCTGGATCGCCAACGTGGCGCTCATCGCCAACGTGTTCATCCTCATGGGCACCCTGGCATCCATGCAGGCCTCGCTCACTCTGCCGGGCATCGCGGGTATCGTGCTCACGGTAGGTATGGCGGTGGACGCGAACGTGCTCATCAATGAGCGTATCCGTGAGGAACTGCGCCACGGCAAGGCCCTCAAGACGGCCGTGGACCTTGGCTACAAGCACGCCATGAGCGCCATCATCGACGCCAACGTGACGCACTTCGCCAGCGCCGTGATCCTCTACATCTTCGGTACCGGTCCCATCAAGAGCTTCGGCACCACCTTGGGTCTGGGTATCCTCACCTCGCTGTTCACGGCCATCTTCATCAGCCGCATGATCATCACGCGCCGGTTGGAGAAGGGCAAGACCATCAGCTTCTGGCACGAATGGAACAAGAACATCTTCGCCAATGCCAACTACAACTTCATTGGCAAACGGAAGGTGTTCTATGCCGTGTCAGCGGTGGTCATCCTCGCGGGCTTCGTCAGCATGTTCACCCGCGGCTTCAGCCAGGGCGTGGACTTCAGCGGCGGGCGCCAATACGTGGTGAAGTTCCAGCAGCCCGTGGCCGTTGATGATGTAAAGTCCGCGCTCGTGGACGCCTTCAAACTGGACGATGGCACCGAGGCCGCAGTGACCGCCAAGACTTACGGGGGGAACAGCCAGGTGATGGTGACCACCAACTTCATGGTGTTCGAGAAGGACCGCCGTACCGATTCCATCGCCGAGGCCAAACTGAAGGCCGGTCTGGGGGTGCTTGGCGGCGGATCGGAGGTGATGGCCTCGCGCAAGGTGGACCCCACCATCAGCGACGACATCCGCAGCGGCGCCGTGTGGGCCGTAGGCCTCACGCTGTTGTTCATGTTCGTGTACATCGCCCTGCGTTTCCGCAACTGGCAGTTCGGCATCGGCGCGCTCATGGCCCTCGCTCACGACGCGCTGATCGTGCTCTCGCTCTATTCCCTGCTGCACGGTCTGCTGCCCTTCTCGCTGGAGCTGGACGAGCATTTCATCGCCGCCGTGCTCACGGTGATCGGCTACTCGATCAACGATACCGTGGTGGTGTTCGACCGTATCCGCGAATACCTGCAGGACCACAAGCGCGAGCCGTGGGCCACGGTGTTCAACAAGGCCATCAACTCCACGCTGGGGCGAACCATCAACACGGCTGTTACCGTGCTGCTGGTACTGCTGGTGATCTTCCTGCTCGGCGGCGTCACGATCCAGGGCTTCATCTTCGCCATGCTCATCGGTATCGCCGTCGGTACCTACTCGTCCATCTTCATCGCGAGCGCAGTGGTGGTGGACCTGCACAAGGACGGCGTGGCCGAATCAGTACCGCAAAAGCCGGTGGCCGCCTGAGCACTTTCCCAGCCTGTTCAGGCGAAGGGCGTCCCTTTGTAGAGGACGCCCTTCGTTCATGACAAGGCGGTGACGTCATGGAGTGGGCCTCCCGGGAAGCCCCCGCATATGGCAATGGAGCACAGGGCGGTTCCGCTGGGTAACTTCGCCCCACCATGGCCCACCTGCTCATTTTCGACGTAAGCGGCGGCGAACTGCTGCTGATCCTGGTGGTGGTGCTGATGTTCTTCGGCAGCAAGGGCATCCCCGGCATCGCGCGTACGATGGGCCGTACCATGCGGCAGATCCGCGATGCCAGCACCGAAGTGCAGCGCGAGATCCAACGCGGCGCCAATGAGGTGCGCGATGCGGCGCAGGAGCACCAACGGCAGGTGCGGAGCATGGTGGAGGAACCGAAGGGCGGGACAGAGGAGCAGCAGGGGGGAAAGGGATGACCCCGGCTCCCATTTGCTTGGTTGCGCAACCAAGCAAATCGGCATTCCTGGTGATTTTTGCCGCTCTTAAGCCATCTTGTATTGGCTCGAACGGGCGGTTTCCTTTCACATATCCCTCTGCGACAAGCTATTGCGCTTGCTTGGTTGCGCAACCAAGCAAATGAAAATGTGCTATTTTTTCATCCATCCCCCATTTTTCACCACCTGTTCACAACCATTCAAGCTTTTTTCTGAAGTGCCCCCCGCCATTTGATAGCTTCGCCGCCATAAAAGCACCACTTTCCTATGCCCACCCCCCATCTGCGCGCCAAGGCCATGGCCGATGTCCTGGATCGCCGCCCCAAACACGTGGAATTGCCCAGCCACCGGATCAGCGAGTACTTCGGCAGCAGCGTCTTCAATGAGGAATCCATGCGCATGTTCCTTACCGAGGACGCCTACCTGGCCGTTCGCCAGGCCATGCACCAGGGCACGCGCATCGACCGCAAACTGGCCGACCAAGTGGCCAGCGGCATGAAGGAATGGGCCGCCAGCAAGGGGGCCACGCACTACACCCACTGGTTCCAGCCCCTCACAGGCACCAGCGCTGAAAAGCACGACGCCTTCTTTGAGCCCATCAGCGGGGGCCGCAGCATTGAGCGGTTCGATGGCAGCATGCTTGCCCAGCAGGAGCCCGACGCCAGCAGCTTCCCCAGCGGCGGCATCCGCAACACCTTCGAGGCCCGCGGCTACACGGCGTGGGACCCCGGCAGCCCGGCCTTCGTCATCGGCCGCACCCTCTGCATCCCTACGATCTTCATCAGCTACACAGGCGAGGCGCTGGACTACAAGATGCCCTTGCTGCGCGCCATCAAGGCCGTGGACGAGGCCGCCACCGCCGTGTGCCAGTACTTCGACAAAGACGTCACCAAGGTGACCTGCACCCTGGGCTGGGAGCAGGAGTACTTCCTGATCGACGAGGCCCTCTATTACGCCCGTCCGGACATCATGGCCACGGGCCGTGCCCTCTTCGGTCACACACCGGCAAAGGGCCAGCAGCTGGAGGACCACTACTTCGGCAGCATCCCCGAACGTGCGCAGGCCTTCATGCGCGACTTCGAGACTGAATCCCTCAAGCTCGGCATCCCCGTGAAGACGCGCCACAATGAAGTGGCCCCGAACCAGTTCGAGTGCGCGCCCGTGTTCGAGGAACTCAACCTGGCAGTGGACCACAACATGCTGCTCATGGACGTGATGGAGAAGACCGCGCGCAAGCACGACTTCCGCGTCCTCTTCCATGAGAAGCCCTATGCTGGCGTGAACGGCAGCGGCAAGCACAACAACTGGAGCCTGGCCACCAACACCGGCAAGAACCTGTTGCGCCCGGCCAGGACGCCCAAAGAGAACATTCTCTTCCTGGCCTTTTTCGTCAATACCATCAAGGCCATCCATAACCATACGGACGTTCTGCGCGCCAGCATCGCATCGGCGAACAACGACCATCGTCTCGGCGCCAACGAGGCACCTCCCGCCATCATCAGCGTGTTCATCGGTGAGCACTTGAGCAACCTGCTGGACGAGCTGGAGAAGAACATCAAGGGCACGATGAGCCCTGACCGCAAGACCGAGTTGAAATTGGACATCGGCCGCATCCCGTCGGTGATGCTCGACAACACCGACCGCAACCGCACCAGCCCCTTCGCCTTCACGGGCAACAAGTTCGAGTTCCGTGCCGTGGGCAGCAGCGCCAACTGCGCCGCCGCCATGACCGTGCTCAACACCATCGTGGCCTCCCAACTGCGCGTGTTCAAGAGGACCGTGGACGCGCTGATCAAGAAGGGCACAAAGAAGGATGAGGCCATCCTGCGCACGATCCGCGACCTCATCGTGGAGAGCAAGGCTATCCGCTTCGAGGGCAATGGCTATGGCGATGAATGGAAGGCCGATGCGGAGAAGCGCGGGCTCAGCAACATCGCTGACACGCCGCGTGCACTGGACGTATGGGCCCGCGAGGAGACCAAGAAGCTCTTCGCCGGTATGGGCGTTCTGAGTGAAGTGGAACTTGAAGCGCGCCACGAGATCGAACTGCACAGCTACGTGCTGAAGTTGCAGATCGAAAGCCGGGTGGCCGGCGACCTGGCCGTGAACCACATCATTCCGGCCGCGATCACCTACCAGAACCGCCTGATCGAGAATGTGCGCGGCCTGAAGGACGTCCTGGGCGTGGAAAAGTCGAAGAAGGCTGCCGCCACGCAGGTGGAACTGATCGAGGAGATCAGCGAGCACCTGGGCCAGGTGAAGACCCTCACCGACGCCATGATCGAGGCCCGCAAACAGGCCAACACCATTGAGGACCACCGCGAGAAGGCCATCGCCTATTGCGACCGGGTGAAACCCTACCTGGACCGGATCCGCTATCACGCGGATAAGCTGGAACTGGTGGTAGAGGATGAGTTGTGGCCGCTGCCGAAGATGCGGGAACTGCTCTTCACACGCTGAGCGACAAGAGCGGGTGGAAGGCATTCCCAGGACGGGAAGCCATCTCCCGCTGATCGAGCGCCGTTCCATGTATCAAGAAAAAGACCCTTCGGACTTCCGAAGGGTCTTTCCGCTTCAGCATGAGCGTTTGCGCACCGGGCAGGCGCAGCAACACACGTTCCACAGGTATCAGAGAAGGCCGAAGGCGCCCTTGCGGGCGCCTTCGGCCAAAAAGAGCGGGCAATCCCGGTCAGGCGGTCACGCTGTTCATTTTGTCCAGCACATCCATCACCTCCTTCACGGCCTTGGCGCTCGCGTTGCAAAGTTCCTGCTCCTCTTTGGTGAGTTTCAGTTCAATGATGCGCTCGATGCCGTTGCGGCCCAGGATCACGGGCACGCCAAGGTACACGTCCTTCAGACCATACTGCCCGGTGAGCCACGCGCACACAGGGAACACGCGCCGCTGGTCGCGCACGATGGCCTCCACCATCTGCGCGGCGGCGGTGCCGGGGGCGTACCAAGCGCTGGTGCCCAGCAAGTTCACGATCTCGCCGCCGCCTTTCTTGGTGCGCTCCACGATGGCGTCGAGCTTATCAGGGGCAATGAGTTCGGTAACAGGGATGCCGCCCACGGTGGTGTAGCGCGGCAGGGGCACCATGGTATCGCCATGGCCGCCCATGAGCACCGCCTGGATGTCCTTGGGGCTCACGTTCAGTTCGGTGGCCAGGAAGGCGCGATAACGGGCCGTGTCCAGGATACCGGCCATGCCGAACACACGGCTGCTGGGGAACTTGCTGGTGATGTACGCGCAATAGGTCATCACGTCCAGCGGGTTGCTCACCACGATGACGATGGCGTTCGGGCTGTGCTTCACCACGTTCTCCGTCACGCTCTTCACGATGTTGGCGTTGGTGGCGATGAGATCATCGCGGCTCATGCCGGGCTTGCGGGGCAGGCCGCTGGTGATCACCACCACGTCGCTCCCGGCCGTTTTCCCGTAATCATTCGTGCTGCCGGTGAGGCGGCTGTCGAACAGGGTGATGGGCGCGGTCTGCCAGATGTCCAAGGCCTTGCCCTCGGCGAAGCCCTCTTTGATGTCGAGCAGGACCACTTCATTGGCCAGTTCCCAACGGGCGCAGGCGTCGGCACAGGTGGCGCCCACATTGCCTGCCCCTACAACGGTGATCTTCATCGGTCGGTCGGTATTTGTTCGGGCGGCGAAAGTAGGCGCGCAACCCCGGCGGGAAAGCTGCGTCTTATCCACGATCCGCACGCTCTTTTCCAACGATCCGCTTTGCCATACCCTGAAGTCCTCTTAACTTTCCCCCTTCAAGGCCCCATGCCCACGCTGGAATTGGCAACCCTGAAGGAGCGCACCCGTCTTGGCGGGGCATGGGAGAGCGTGGCACCATCCGAGGGGTTCACCGGCATCATCGATGGGTGCATCGCCGGGGAACGCCGCAGCCAGCAGCGCGTATACGAGCTGTTCTACGGCAAGATGATGGCCGTATGCCTACGCTACACCAAGAATACGGACCAGGCCAAGGATATCCTTCAGGACGGCTTCATCAAGGTATTCCGGTCCATGGAGAAGTTCAACCGCGACGGCAGCTTCGAGGGTTGGATCCGGCGCATCATGGTGAACACGGCCATCGACCACTTCCGCCGGGCCAAGAACGCCTACCTGTTGTTGGGCGAGGAGCGCAGCATCGAGGATTTCGGCGACCAGGACGAAGAGGATACGCTGGTGGACGAGGCCGAGGACGACCTGCCGGACCTGAAGCCGGCGGACGTGATCAACGCCATGCAGAAGCTCACCCCGGCCTACCGCACCGTGTTCAACCTGTATGTCTTCGAAGAGATGACGCACAAGGAGATCAGCGAAGTGCTGGGGATCAACATCGGCACCAGCAAGAGCAATTTCGCCAAAGCGAAACACAATCTGAAGAAACTGCTTAAAAAGGAGCACAAGCTCCCTTGAGATATGGATACTGGCAGCAAAGGGATGGATCCTTTCGAACGGCAACTGAGGGAGAGCCTCGGCCAGTTCGAAGTACCTTACAACAGCACGGATTGGGCCCAGATGGAACGTGCTCTGGACGGTAACAAACGGGGCTGGTGGGTCACCGGGGCGGGTGTGTCCGTACTGGTGGCCGGGCTGGCTGTGATGGCTGGCGGCGCTTGGTACGCATGGGACAAGCTGGGCGCTCCGGAGGGTAGGACCACCGTGGCCGATCATGCCGTGAACACGGCCTCTGCCGGTACCGAACTTCCCGCAGCCCATGACCGCACCACCACCGGTACCGATGCCTCGCCCACCGACGGGACGGAGCCCGGAACCGCCGTAGGGGCTGGAACGATCAACGGGCACGACGGACCCGCCACCATCACGATATCGGAAACAGCACCTGCGATCCCGGATCCAGCTTCCCGCAGTACGGCGGGGCGGCAGGACACCGGAGCGCCAAGGACCACTGCGGAAAGGATGACGCAGGCGCATACCCCGCACCCGAATGACGGCGGCACGCCCAAGCATGGTGGGGCGGTGGCTTCGGACGATGCGGCCTTCCGGTCCAGCGTGACTGAAGGCTGCCCTGGCACCTCGGTGGAATTCAAGGTTTCCAACATGTCCGAGGACGGCATCTACCTGTGGAACTTCGGCGACGGCAGCTTCAGCAACAAGGCCAATCCTGAGCACACGTTCACCAAGCCGGGCGCCTACCAGGTGATGCTCTCCATGAGCGCGGCCGGCGTGGGCAGCATCCAGAACAAGCCCAGCAGCGAGATGATCGTGATCCACGAGGCGCCCATGGCGGCCTTCAATGTACTCAAACAAGAGTACGATGGCCACCTGCCCTCGGTCCACTTCGAGAACCGCAGCCTGGCAGGCAAGAGCTACCGATGGGACTTCGGCGACGGACAAACGAGCACCATCGCCCATCCGGACCACATCTACAAGAAGAAGGGCGTGTACCACGTGGAACTCACCGTGGCGAACGGGACCGGTTGCGAGGACAAGCTGATGAAGGACGTGGTCGTGGACAAGGACTATAACCTGGACGCGCCCGTGAGTTTCTCACCCAACGGCGACAGCTTCCAAGAGACCTTCATGCCCGAGGCGTTGCGCACGCTGGGCGTGAAATTCAACCTGCAGGTATACGCGTCCAACGGCACGCTGCTGTATCAGACCACGGACGCCAGCAAGCCTTGGACCGGCCGCCCGCAGAACCGTGGGAACCTGTGCGCCTCCGGCGAGTATGTATGGGTGGCCGATGTGCGGGAGAGCCTGCACCTCAGCGAGACCTACACGGGCAAAGTGCGCTTGGAGCGCTGAGCAAAGATCAACCAACTGGAAAGGGCCTTGGCGATCGCCAGGGCCTTTTCGTTCTCCGGTGGGTCATTCAGAATGCGGTACGCTGCAGGTGATCGGCAGCCGCCTATGTGCAGTGTACTACCTGCTGCTTACGGCCTGCCCAAAAAAAGACCTCCCGCTCATCCCTGGCCACCACTTGCTCGGCGGCGCATGCGGTCCCTTCCGTGGCGGGTTTGTTTCGCACCATCAACGACAACAACGACCAACACCAGACAATACCGAGCCACCATGAAAACCTTCAAACTCCTCGCACTGATCGCCACCGTGTCCTTCTTCGCGTCCTGCAGCAAGAACGACCTGGTGGAACCCGCCCTTCCCGCCGCGCACAACAACAACTCGGGGAATGTCACGGGCTCCACCGCAGGCGGTGGCACCATAGTAGCGGACGAGGACAACGACGACACCCCCGCAGGCAACAACGGCGCGGTCGCTCACGGCACCATCGTGGCGGACCAGGGCAACAGCGACACCCCGGCTGATACGGACAGCGGTAACAACAACGGCGCCGACGTGGAATGATCCGCCCCACGGGCCCGGGCTTGATCCCGGCTCTGCCGCGCATCATGGGCCGCCCTGCGTCAAACGACGGGGGCGGCTTGTTTTCTGATCCCGGGACAGTTCACAAGTCTTTCTCCCCTCCAGTGAACCGAAGTGCTGGTTCCTGCGTCATCCATACGCTGGTCACGGCCCGCTCCTTATTTTCGCTGAACCTCCCAAGCCTCCCGTGTGGATACCATGAGGACACCCCGACCCGGATTCCAGACTCTGCGCCTGTCGTTGCGCCACATTGCGCTCTCCACAGCCATCACGCTCTCTGGGGCGACGCTCCAGGCCCAGGACCTGTTCTCCATGTCCAACGGCAGCGAGCAGAGCTGCCAGGGGGTGCTCTTCGACTCGGGCGGGCAGGGCGCCACCGGATACCAGAACGGGGAGAACTACACCTTCACCCTGTGCCCCGACGTACCGGGCAATGTGATCTACCTCACCTTCTCGAACTTCGACCTCGACCAGAGCGGCCCACAGAACTCGTGGGACAACCTGTCCATCTACGACGGGGACAACACCTCGGCCACCTTCATGGGCTCCTACACGGGCGACGACCTGCAGAACGTGATCGTTAGCGGCACGGTGTTCAACTTGACCGGCTGCCTCACGCTCGTGTTCCAGTCGAACGGTACGGGCACCGGCGTTTGGGCCGCGGGCTTTTCCTGTACCATTCCGTGCCAGAATCCCCTGGCGGTGGCCAGCATGAGCGAACCGGTCCCAGCGCTGGTGTGTCAAGGTGAAAGTGTGAGCTTCGACGGCAGCGCTTCATACGCCCAGCCCGGGTACACCATCACGCAATACCTGTGGGATTTCGACGACGGCACGGTGGACAGTACGAGTGGCGCCGTGGTGGACCACGTGTTCACCGAACCAGGTGAGCACGTGGTGCAATTGTACCTGACGGACGACAACGGCTGCAAGAATCTGAACCTCGTCGACCAGCAGGTGCTGGTGAGCACCACACCCAGCTTCGCGCTCACTTCAGAGAGCCAGGAAACCTGCCTCGGGGCCACCGTGTCCATTTACGGTGAGGCGGAACCGGTCACGTGGACGGGTATACCGGACGCGAATTTCGGCGATGGCGTCTATCTGCCCGATGACGTGGGCCTGCCTTTCAGTTCATCGCTCAATTTCCAACAGTTCGATCCCGGACAGACGGTGACCAACGTTTCCAACATCGAATCGATCTGCGTGGACATGGAGCACAGCTTCATGGGCGACCTGGTTCTGCAGGTGATCTGCCCGAACGGACAAACGATGATCCTCCACCAGCAGGGCGGCAGCGGTACATTTTTAGGAAGCCCGTACGACGGGGACTCGGACGAGGCCCCGGTCCAGGGCGAATGCTGGCATTACTGTTGGAGCCCCGGGGCCACGAACGGCACTTGGGTGGACAACTCCAGCGTAGGCGGCACACCCAACACGTTACCCTCGGGCGAGGACTGGACCGGTCAGGCACTGGCGCCGGGGACCTATGAGCCCGTGCAGTCGTTCAACAACCTGATCGGTTGCCCGCTCAACGGCGAATGGACCTACCAGAGCACGGACCTGTGGGGCGCTGATAACGGTTTCATCTGCGCGTGGGAGATCAACTTCGACCCGGCGATCATTCCCGATGTCACCACGTTCACCCCGAGTATCGGTAGCGAGGCCGACTCCTCGCAGTGGGAAGGCGGTACTACCCCCGACTACGTATCGGCCGACGGCGACACAGCGGTGTTCACGGCGGACACACCGGGCGACCACGCCTTCGTGTACACGGTGACGGACAATTTCGGCTGCACGTACGATACCACGATCACCGTCACGGTGAACCCTGCGTTCAACGCCAACGCCGGGCCCGACCAGACGATCTGCAACAACGCCGTGCAACTCAGCGCCAGCGTGCAGAACAGTTCGGGCCAGGCCATGTCCTACACTTGGTCGCCACCTGAGGGTCTCTCCAACCCCAACACGGCAAACCCGAGCGCGTTGCCGGACAATACCACTACGTACACGCTCACCGCGTATGTCACCGGGCACCCGGAGTGCTCGGATACGGACGAGATCACGATCAGCCTGGATCCCGGCGTGAACCCCGGCCAGGACACCGCCATCAGCGTATGCATGTACCCACCGTCGTTCGACATGGTCACCATGCTGGGCGGCACGCCCAACGCGGGCGGTACATGGGTATACAACGGCCAGCCGGTGCCGGCCATCTTCGACCCCACAACGAGCCCGGCGGGCGTATATACATACACGGTAACGAGCGACCTGGGCTGCAGCGGCTCGGCCGACCTGACGATCACGCTGCTTGATGCCACGGACCCGCTCTGCTGCGGCATCGTGGACGCCGGCCCCGAAGCCGTGCTTTGCCAACTGGACCACGGGCTCACGGCCTCCATCGGCAACACGGGCACGGGCTCCTGGAGCGGTCCCGCCGGTTACGCCTTCGCCAACGCTTCCGATCCCCAGACCACGGTAACGGCCCCCGGCAGTGGTGCGGCTACCTTCTATTGGATCGAGGATGACGGCATCCTCTGCTACCTGATCGACAGCGTGACGATCATCTTCACCGAGCCCTTGCAGGCCACGGTGACACCGATCGACGCCGTGTGCTTCCAGGCCTGCGACGGCAGCGCAAGTGTGGCGATGACGGGTGGTAATGGCGAATTCACCTACGCGTGGAGCGGGGGCAACGGCGGCAACAACCCGCAGACCATGGACCTGTGCGCCGGTACCTACCAATTGGCCGTGACCGATACGAACGGCTGCGCCACGGCAGAGGACCTGACGATCGGCGAGCCGCCGCTGCTGGAGATCGACGGCAGCGGTCACGTGGAACCCTGGTGCAATGGCGATTGCAACGGCTCGCTCACCATCATCGATACCGAAGCTGTGGAATTCAGTTTCAACGGCGGTTCCACCTGGCTGCCGGTGGCGACGTTGGACAGCGCCTGCGCGGGGGTCTATGACATCGCGGTCCGCAATGCGGACGGATGCATCGGCACGGGGCAGGCCACGGTGACCGAGCCGCCCGCCGTTGTGGCCGAGTTCACGCACCTGCCCATCCCGGCCAACATAGACGCGCCCACCATCGACTTCCGCGACCTGAGCGCGCATGCGGTCGCCTGGGTGTGGGACATCGCCGGGCAAGCCACGTTCACCGAGCAGAACCCGCGGTGGACCTTCAGCAACAAGTACCCGGGCGTGTACGACGTATGCCTGGTGGCCATCAACGACCACGGCTGCCGCGACTCCATCTGCCATGAGGTGACGATCGACAACGTGCTGCAGACCTACATTCCCAACTCGTTCACGCCTGACGGCAACGGCGTGAATGATACCTGGTGGATGGTGCGCAACATGGACGACGTGGCGGATTTCGATCTGCGCGTGTTCGACCGCTGGGGCCAGACCGTGTTCGAGAGTTCCGACCCCAACATCGCTTGGGACGGCACGTTGCGCAACGGCGGGGGCGAGATCCTGAAAGAGGACGTGTACGCCTACCGCTGCACCTTCCGGCTGGTCAGCACGGCCGGCGCGCGGGAATATCTGGGCCATGTGACGCTGCTGAAGTGAGCCGCCACCGGACCCCACACGGCGATCGCTCGAAGGCACGATCTTCGCGCGCCATGGCGCCTACGGCTCCCCTCCATGCGGTCACTTTGGCGCTGGCCCTCTGGGCAACGGCCGCACGCGCCCAATCGATCTTCAACATCGCGGACGGCGACGTGGTGACCTGCTCGGGCGCCATGGTGGACAGCGGCGGTGAAGGCGGGCCGGGCTACGGCAACAACGAACAGGTCACCGCCACGATCTGTCCTGACCAGCCGGGCGACGCTATCTCCCTGAATACGGTGATCTTCGATCTGAACGCCGCTGGCAGCGCCCCTGGAGACGTGCTGAACATCTACGATGGCCCCACTACGAACGATCCGTTGCTGGGCACGTGGACGAGCGGGCAACCGCCGGGAATCGTGACGGCCAGCTATGGCAACCCCACCGGCTGCCTTACGATCGAGTTCGTCTCCAACGAGGTGGGCACGGGGGCCTTCGCCTTCGCGATCACCTGCTTCGTGCCCTGCGAACCCCCAGTGGCTTCCGCCGTCATGAGTGAGCCATCGCCCGCACTCGTCTGCCAGGGTGATACGGTACAATTCGACGGGAGCGCATCCACCGCCCCGGCCGGCTTCAGTGTGACGCAATGGACCTGGGACTTCGGGGACGGCACCATCGACAGCACCAGCGGCCACATCGTTTCGCACGTGTTCCCTGATCCACCGGGCGGCCACGTCGTGCACCTGATGGTGGAGGACGACAATGGCTGTGTGAACACCAACAGCGTGGAACTGGAGGTACGCACGAGCACAACGCCTGTTTTCAGCGGTCTGGACAACGAAACGCTCTGCGTGGGCGAGTCCGTCACCTTGGACGCCGATGCGCAGGCCGTTACCTGGACGGGGCAGCCGGTGGTTGATTTCGGGAATGGCATGGCCTTGCCCGATGAGCAGGGCGTGGTATTCACGAGTTCCGTGACCATGAGCGTGTTCGCCATTGGCCAGACCATGACCAGCGTGAACGACATCCCCTCGGTCTGTTTCGAGATGGAGCACTCCTTCATCGGCGACTTCGTACTCCAGCTGATAAGTCCCACCGGCCAAACGATCACTTTCCACCAGCAAGGCGGCGGAGGCACCTACCTGGGCGAGCCGGTGGATGATGACAGCCAGCCCAATGCCGTCGGAACGTGTTACCAATACTGCTTCAGCCCCACGGCCACGAACGGCACTTGGGTGGAGAACGCCGGAGGAACATTGCCTGCTGGCACCTATGAAAGCCTGCAGCCATTCACCAACCTGCTGGGGTCACAGTTGAATGGCACCTGGACGATATCCTTGACCGACCTGTGGGGCTCTGACAACGGCTTCATCTGTTCGTGGTGGATCGAATTCGACCCCGCCCTCCTGCCGGACGTGACGGCCTACACACCGGTGCTGGACCTCACGGATCCCGATTCCACAGGATGGAGCGGTGATGACCTCACAGTGAACCCGTCCGACCCCACGCAGGCCACCTTCACGCCCACGGCCTCTGGTCAGGAGGTACTAACCTTCAGCGTAACCGACAATTTCGGCTGCACCTACGACACCACACTCACCGTGACCGTGACCCCGGCCGCGACGGTGGAAGCCACCTCCATCCCACCTGCGGAGTGCGGCGATCCCTGGCAATTGAACGCCGCGCTGCAGCAGCCTGTTCCTCAAGGTCCGGTAACTTATTACTGGACGCCGACCACCGGGCTTTCCAACAGCATCAGCCCCTACCCATTCGCTACACCGGACGAGGATACCTGGTACGTGATCACCGCCTTCCCCGCCGGACACCCGTTGTGCGGCACCACGGACAGCATTTTCGTGAACGGCCTCACCTGGCTGGAGAATGACAGCATCGTCACCGATGCGATCTGCCATGGCGATGGCACGGGGAGCATCCAAGTGGTGACCACCGGCAACGGGGGCCCATGGAACTACACGTGGATGAACGCGGGCGGCACGGTGGTGCAGACCACGATGAACGCCAATGGCGATTCCTATTCCGGTGACGGCGGTACCTGGACGGTGATCGTCGCCGAAGGGGCCAACGGCAACAATTGCTCGGATACCTTACAGGCCGAGATCATGGAGCCTTCGGCGGTGGAAATGGTCTCCTTGAGTGATGATACGCTCATCTGCCGCACGGGCACGGCCACGCTTATGGCCACGGCTACCGGCGGAACGGGAGCGCACACCATTCATTGGAGCGATGGGGCAACCGGCTCCGCACACGCGGTGGGGCCGCTGAACACCGCGAGCTGGTCGGCCTGGGCCACGGACGAGAACGGATGCGTGAGCGATACCCTTGAAGTGGAAGTAGCGGTGAACCCACCCTTGGCGCTCACCTTGCCCGACTCGGTGATAACCTGCTTCGATCTCGCCACGCCGCTGATCCCCGACACCGTGTATGGAGGCGACGGCGCCTACCAGTTCGCCTGGGCCGGCGGGGACTTCTCCCCGGATCCCGCATACTCCGCCGCATGGCAGGACACCATCGTGGTGTGCGTGACGGTGACGGACGGCTGCGAAACGCCGGACGTCACGGGTTGCATCGTGGTGGCCGTGAAACAGATACCGGACCTGGTGCTCACGGCGGACACCACGGAGGGCTGCGACGCGTTCTTCGTCATCTTCAACGTGCAGGACACGACGGGCGCCGCCACGGTCACGTGGAATTTCGGTGACGGAACGGTAGTGGACGGCCCACCCGCCCCCGTGGGCCATACGTACATGGATCCGGGGATCTTCGACGTTGAGTTGACGGCGCATTGGCCGAACGGCTGTGATGACGACAGCACCTTCACGGACATGATCATCGTGGCGGCGGTGCCCGATGCGCAGTTCACTTGGTCGCCATCACCCGCGAGCACATTGGACCCCACGGTGCAATTCACCGAGCAGGCCGGGCCCTATGCGGTGGAATGGTGGTGGGACTTCGCCGGGCTCGATACGGCCAGCGGCCCCACGACCGAGTTCGTCTTCCCCAACGACCTCGGCGGCCGCTACCCCGTTCAGCTTGTGGTGGCCAACTACCTCGGCTGCACGGACACGGTCGTCCGCACGATCGAGGTGATGGACGAATTCCTGGTCTTCATTCCTTCGGCCTTCACGCCCGATGGCGATGGGGTCAATGAGCAGCTCTTCGTGCTGGGTGATGACATCAGCACGGAGGACTTCCACCTGATGATCTTCGACCGTTGGGGCGAAATGATCTTCGCCACCGAGGACCGGTCCATCGGCTGGGACGGGACCTACGGCGGAAGACCCGTGCCTGATGGATCGTACAACTGGAAATTGAAAGCGACCTCGTTGTGGACGGGCATCAGTCATGACCTGTCCGGCCATGTGAACGTGCTGCGCTGAGGCCGCCGGGCCCGTCCCTGGACCGGCTTTTCCCGTCGATCGTGTTGATCATTCTGTCGGGAAACACGTACCGTCAACGCCAGGCGCTTAGCTTCACCTCGGCTCTCCAAACCCCCGTCCGGGCCGTTCACGCATGGTCTGATGCTACGCTGGACAAGATCGGGTATCCTTCGTCCGCGGCCTTCTCCTTGGTTGGCCGCCGGGCTCCTCCTGCTGGCCTCCCCAGCACATGCCCAGGTCTTTGAGATCGGCAACGCCCAAGTGAGCACCTGCACGGGCGCCTTCCTGGACAGCGGCGGGCAGGGCGCCTCGGGCTATTCGAACAACGAGGACTACACCTGCACGATCTGCCCCGATGAACCGGGCGCGGCCATTTCGGTGAACTTCATCACCGCGCAATTCAGCACGGGGGGCGCCGCGCCGGTCGATAACATGACCGTGTACGACGGCAACAGCACGGCTGCGCCGGTGTTGGGCAACTGGACCGGGACCGCGCTGGAGGGCCAGGTGGTCTCGGCCACGGACGGCAACACCAGCGGCTGCCTCACCTTCGTGTGGCACAGCAACAACACGGGCACGGGCGTCTTCGCCGGCAGCATCACCTGCTACGTACCCTGCGCGCGGCCCACAGCCGCTGCCGTTATGAGCGAAGCAGCGCCGGCCCTGATCTGCCCCGGCGAAAGCGTCACCTTCAACGGTGGCGCGTCCACCGCTGCGGCAGGCTTCAATATCACTTCCTGGTCCTGGGTATGGGGTGACGGCACGAGCACCACCGCGAACGCGTCGAACGCCTCACACACCTTCGCCGACCCGGGTGGATACACCGTGCAGTTGTACGTGACGGACAACAACGGGTGCAGCAGCGTGAACCTGGTGGACCTGGACGTACTCGTGGGCACCACGCCGGATTTCAACGGTACGGGAGGAACGCTCACCGGCTGCACGGGCCAGGAGCTCTGCCTCACCGGCCAGGTGAACGCGCAGACATGGAACGAGCTTCCGGACGTCAACCTCGGCGATGGCGTGGAACTGCCGGACAACGTGGGCGAGTGCTTTACCTCCGAACTCACTTTCGGCCAGTTCCCTCCGGGATCCACGCTCACCAATGTGAACCAGCTCGGGCAGATCTGCTTGAACATGGAGCATTCGTTCATGGGCGACCTGATCGTACGGATCATCGGCCCCACCGGACAGACCGTGGTGATGCACCAACAGAACGGCGGCGGAACCTATCTGGGCGTACCCAACGACTTCGATGAGGGGAACCCGCAACTCGGCACCTGCTGGACCTACTGCTTCAGCCCCACCGCCACGAACGGCACCTGGGTGGACAATGCCGGGGGCACGCTGCCCGCAGGAACGTATGAGAGCCTGAACCCGCTGGCAGGCCTCGTCGGATCCCCGCTGAACGGTACATGGACCATCCAGATCTGCGACATGTGGTCCATCGACAACGGCTTCCTGTGCGACTGGAGCATCGACTTCGACCCGTCCCTGTACGACGACCTGATCCAATTCACGCCGGTGTACGGCACCGGTTGCGACAGCACGTGGTGGACCGGCCCGGGCATCACCGGCACGGCCAACAACTGCGAGGGAATGTGCGTGAGCAGTTCCACTCCGGGCACCTTCGCTTATACCTACCACGCGGTGGACAACCACGGCTGCGCGTACGACACCACACTGACGGTGACCGTGCTGGACGGCCCGCAGGCGGGAACGGACGGCGCGATGACGGTATGCGCCAACGGTACACCCATCGACCTCTTAACGCTTCTCGGCGGCGCGGACCCGGGCGGTACCTGGACGGCGCCGGGCGGAGGGGCCACGGGCGCTGTGTTCACGCCCGGCACCAGCACACCCGGTAGCTACACCTATACCGTGACCGGCACAGCCCCCTGCCCGAACGACCAGGCCGTCGTTACCGTTGCGCAGAATGTCCCCGTCAATGCGGGAACCGATGGCGCCGTCACCCTGTGCGCGGACGGTGGTACTGTCGACCTCTCGACGATCCTCGCGGAAGGGCAACCCGGCGGCACTTGGACCGACCCCGATGGCGGCCCCAGCACCTCCATCTATACGCCGGGGACGAGCGCTCCGGGCACCTACACCTATACCGTGGCCGGCCCCGCGCCCTGCCCGGATGACGCGGCCACTGTCACGGTCACACAGAACGATCCCGTGGATGCGGGAACCGATGGCACGATCACGGTTTGTTCCGATGGCGCCACAGTGGATCTCTTCACGCTGCTGGGTGGTGCGGACGAGGGCGGCGCGTGGACCGACCCGGGCGGCAACGCGGGTTCGGCCATCTACGCACCGGGCAGCAACGCACCTGGAACGTACACGTACACCGTCACCGGGCTCGCGCCCTGCGTGGATGACCAGGCCACCGTAACCGTCACGCAGAACGATCCCGTGAACGCGGGAACCGACGGCACCGTCACCGTCTGCTCCGATGGCCCTGCCATTGACATCTTCGCCCTGCTCGGTGATCCGGACGCAGGCGGTGCCTGGACCGACCCGGGGAACAATGCGACCTCCGCCACATACATACCGGGCAGCAGCACGCCGGGCACATACACCTACACGCTCACAGCGCTCGCACCCTGCGCGGATGACCAGGCCACGGTCACAGTCACACAGAACGATCCTGTGAACGCGGGAACCGATGACGCGATCACGGTTTGTGCTGATGGCGCTGCGCTGGACCTGTTCGCCCTGCTCGATGCTCCGGACGCGGACGGAAGCTGGACGGATCCCGGTGGAGGTGCTGCTTCCGCCACGTACACACCGGGAACGAGCAGTCCGGGCATCTACACGTACACGGTCACCGCGCTCGCGCCCTGTTTGGATGACCAGGCCACCGTCACCGTCACGCAGAACGATCCCGTAGATGCGGGAACCGATGGCACGATCACGGTTTGTTCCAATGGCGTTACGGTGGATCTGTTCGCCCTGCTCGGTGCTCCGGACGCGGGCGGAAATTGGACCGATCCCGGTGGAGGCATCGTTTCCTCGACGTATGCACCGGGAACCAGCGCTCCGGGCACTTACACGTACACGGTTACCGCGCTCGCGCCCTGTTTGGATGACCAGGCCACGGTCACCGTCACACAGAACGATCCCGTAGATTCGGGAACCGATGGCACGATCACGGTTTGTTCCGATGGTGCTCCGGTGGATCTGTTCGCCCTGCTCGGTGCCCCGGACGCGGGCGGAAGCTGGACCGATCCCGGTGGAGGCACAGTTTCCTCGACGTATGCACCGGGAACCAGCGCTCCGGGCACCTACACGTACACGGTTACCGCGCTTGCGCCCTGCGTGGATGACCAGGCGACGGTGACTGTTACACAGAACGATCCCGTCAACGCGGGAACCGATGGCGCGACCACGGTTTGTGCCGATGGTGCTGCGTTGGACCTGTTGGCCCTGCTCGGTGCCGCGGACGCGGGCGGCGCTTGGACCGATCCAGGGAACAATGCGGCCCCCGCCACATACACACCAGGAACGAGCTCCCCGGGCACCTACATGTACACGGTCACTGCGCTCTCACCCTGTGCCGATGACCAGGCGACGGTGACTGTTACGCAGAACGATCCCGTCAACTCGGGAACCGATGGCGCGATCACCGTCTGTGCCGATGGTTCCACGGTGGACCTGTTCGCCCTGCTCGGTGGTCCGGATGCGGGCGGCGCATGGACCGATCCTGGCGGCGGGGCCTCATCCGGGACCTACACCCCCGGCACCAGCACGCCGGGCACCTACACGTACACGGTCACCGCGCTCGCGCCCTGCGCGGATGACCAGTCCGTCGTCACCATCATCCAGAACGACCCCGTGAATGCGGGAACCGATGGCGCGGTCACCCTGTGCGTCTCCAGCCCACCGACCGGCCTGTTCGCGGCGCTGGGGGGCGCGCCGGACGCGGGAGGCACATGGACCGCCCCGGGTGGCGGCGCGTTCAACGGCACCTTCACGCCGGGTACGGACGCACCGGGCATCTACACCTATTCGCTGGACGCGCTCGCGCCCTGTAGCGGAGCGAGCGCCACGGTAACGGTGGCGGTGGTGAGCCTGCCAGACCCCGGCACGGACGGCAGCGTAACGCTCTGCGCGTCGGGAGCGGCCCTGGACCTGTTCAGCGTGCTGGGCGGATCACCGGACGCGGGCGGCACATGGGCAGCTCCCGGTGGCGCTGCGCACACGGGTTCCGTGGATCCTTCCGTGGATGTGGCCGGCGTGTACACCTACACCATCGATGTGCCGCCGCCGTGCGTAAGCGTGAGCGCCTCGGTCACCCTGACGCTCCAGACGCCGCCCGATGCCGGGCAGAACGGCGCCGAACTCTTGTGCGTGACCAGCACCGCCACGGACCTTTTCGCCGCGCTGCAAGGGACACCGGACGCGGGCGGTGCCTGGGCCGCGCCCGGCGGTGGCGCATCCGATGGCGTCTTTACTCCGGGAACGAGCGCGCCCGGTGTCTATATCTACACGGTTCCAGGCACAGCCCCCTGCCCTGCGGCCAATGCCACTGTGGATGTGACGGTGACGAGCATCCCTGACGCGGGAACACCCGGCAACGTCACGCTCTGCACCTTGGGCGCGCAACAGGATCTTTTCGGGGCGTTGGGCGGGACGCCCGACAACGGTGGCGCTTGGACCACGCCCGGCGGCAGCACGCACAGCGGTTCGCTCGATCCCGCGGTTGATGCGGCGGGCGTGTACACCTACACCATCAATGCACCGCCCCCCTGCCCCAGCGTGAGCAGCACGGTGACCGTGGCCCTGAACGCTCCGCCCGATCCCGGCCAGAACGGATCGGCCCTGCTGTGCGTGACCAGTCCGGCCACGGACCTCGTCCTGTCCTTGCAAGGCACGCCCGAGGCGGGCGGCACTTGGACCACGCCCGATGGTACCCCGTTCAGCGGATCGTTCACGCCCGGGACCGACGCGCCCGGAACCTACACGTACACCGTGCCCGGCAATGCGCCCTGCCCGGCCGCCAGCGCCATCGTTGAGGTCACGGTCATCGACATACCCGATGCGGGAACACCGGGCAATATCACGCTATGCACTTCAGGAGCGGTGCAGGACCTGTTCGCCGTTCTGGGCGGGACACCCGATGGTGGTGGTGCGTGGACCGCACCTGGCGGCGGAGCGCACAGCGGCTCACTGGACCCGGCTGCGGATGTACCTGGCCCGTATGCCTACACCATCAATGCGCCCCTGCCCTGCCCGAGCGTGAGCAGCACGGTGACCGTGGTCCTGAACGCGCCGCCCGATCCGGGCCAGGACGGGTCGGTCCTGCTATGCGTGAGCAGCCCGACCACGGACCTGTTCGCCTCCCTGCAAGGCACGCCCAATGCAGGCGGTACATGGAGCGCTCCCGGTGGTGAGACCTTCAACGGGATCTTCCTGCCCGGCACGAGCGATCCCGGCACCTACACCTACACTGTCGCAGGCACGGCGCCCTGCCCGGCCGCGAGCGCCACGGTGGATGTCCAGGTGATCACATACCCTGACCCGGGTACGAACGGCCAGCTCACGCTCTGCGCCGTGGACGCGCCAGCGGACCTCTTCGCCGCACTCGGCGGAAACCCCGACAGCGGCGGGGGGTGGACCGCTCCCGATGGCTCGGCGCACGACGGCCTGTACGATCCGGCGGCCGACGCGGCGGGCATCTACACGTACACCATCGCCGTGCCCGCTCCCTGCTCCAGCGTGAGCGCCACAGTGACCGTTGCCGTGCAACAGCCGCCCTCAGCAGGGTCCGGCGGGGCCCTCTCGCTCTGCATCAGCGGCATGGCCACCGCCCTGTCCGGCGGACTGAACGGCACACCTGACGGGGGCGGCGTGTGGAGCGACCCGGTCGGCAATGCCACGGACGCCACCTTCGTTCCTGGTACCGATACACCGGGAGATTACACATACACCGTGACCGGCCTGGCCCCCTGCCCGAACACCAGCGCCATCGTTTCCGTGACCGTGAACAACGAGCCGGACGCCGGGTTGAACGGGGCCATCGTGCTCTGCGCGGGTGGCCAGGGCACAGATCTGTTCAGCAACATCGGTGGAACACCGGATACGGGCGGCACCTGGAGCGATCCGGACGGCAACGCGCACAGCGGCAACTACGACCCGGCTTTGGACGCGGCGGGCGTGTACACCTACACGATCACGGTACCTCCGCCGTGCTCCAGTGCGAGCAGCACAGTGACCGTGGTGGTGGAGAACGGGCCCGATCCCGGAACGGACGGATCGATCACCTTGTGCGTCACGGATGCGCCGTTGCTGCTCTTCCCCGCGCTCGGGGGAACGCCCGATGCGAACGGTGTGTGGACCACGCCCTCAGGCGATCCATCGGATGGCACCTTCAACCCCTCTGCCGGAGAACCCGGCACCTACACGTACACGCTCGCCGGAACGCCGCCCTGCCAGATGGTCTTCTCCACCGTGGAGGTGGCGGTACACACACCGGCCGACGCGGGCGCGAACGGCGCTGTCACCATCTGTTCAAGCGACGGACCGCAGGGTCTTTTCGCACAGCTCACCGGCACGCCCGGCGCGGGTGGCACATGGACAGCGCCCGATGGCGGCGCGCATACCGGCATGCTGGACCCCGCGACGGACGGGAGCGGTGTCTATACCTACAACCTGACGAGTTCCGCCCCTTGCCCTGGCGACGCGGCCGTAGTGCTGGTGACCATCATCGCCCCGCCGGACGCCGGAACAGAAGCTCCCCTCTCCCTCTGCTCCAACGGTGCCGCGACCGTTCTCATCGGCGTGCTGGGCGGAACGCCGGACGCGAACGGTACCTGGACGGCCCCCGATGGTTCCGCGTTCACTGGTTCCTTGGATCCGGGCATCGATGCGCCTGGTACGTACACGTACACCGTCACCGGGACGGCACCTTGCCCCGATGCGGTGGCGGTGATCGATGTGGCCATCACGGCCGCGCCCGATGCGGGAAGCAACGGAGCGATCCTCCTGTGTTCGGCGAGCCCCTCCACCGATCTCTTCAGCCACCTGAACGGCACGCCGGACACAGGAGGTGCCTGGAGCGCACCCGGCGGTGGAACGAGCGACGGCAGCTTCGACCCGGCGACCGGGACGCCCGGTTCATACACTTACACGGTATCCGGTACAGCGCCCTGTGTTGACGCCAGCACCACAGTGCTCGTGAACGTATCATCCGACCCGGACGCGGGGTTGCCTGGCGAGGCCGTGCTCTGCTCCACCGGCGCGAATGTGGACCTGCTTGGTCTGCTTGGCGGAACGCCCGACGCGGGCGGCGCGTGGACAGGCCCCGATGGTGCGCCGCATACTGGGCTGCTCGACCCCGAAGCCGACCCGCCAGGCACCTATTCCTACCTGATCGCCGTGCCGCCGCCCTGCACGAGCGCCAGCAGTTCGGTGACGATCGCCTTCACGGCTCCCGCCGATCCCGGCGCTGATGGCGCGGCCGTACACTGCGCCACCGATGCGCCGATCGACCTCTTCGCACAGCTCGGCGGCACGCCCGATGCGGGTGGTAGCTGGAGCCTGGACGGACAGCCGGAGGACAACGTGTTCGACCCCGCCGTTGATGCACCCGGCACCTACCTGTACACCGTGATCAGCAACGCGCCCTGCCCAGCGATGAGCGCGGCCGTAGCGATGACGGTCCATACACCGCCCGACCCCGGTACGGACGGCGCAGCGGCGCTCTGCGCGAGCGGGGCCCCGGTACTGCTCAGCGGCCTGCTTGGCGGATCGCCGCAGGCGGGGGGCACGTGGACCTTCCAGGGCGCACCGCATTCGGGCCTGCTCGATCCCGCGAGCGGCCAGTCCGGTATCTATACCTACACGGTGCAAGGCATCGAACCATGTCCAGCGGAACAGGCCATCGTGGAGGTCACCATCGCCCTCGAGCCCGATCCCGGCACCAACGGACTGGCAACGGTCTGCATGAGCGGTTCCACGATCGACCTCTTCGCCGAACTGGGTGGTACGCCCGACGCCGGTGGCGCATGGAGCGGTCCCAGTACGGTCGTGGGCGGCCTGTTCGATCCGGCGACGATGCAGGCGGGCGACTATATCTACTTCATCGACGTGCCGCCGCCCTGCACCAGTGCGGGCAGCACGGTGACCGTGGTTGCCATCGCACCACCGGTCCCGGGCACGGACGGTGATCTGCTCCTGTGCGCGAGTTCATCAGCGACCGGTCTGATCGGTGCGTTGGGAGGCGCACCCCAACCGGGCGGTGCATGGACGGCCCCTGACGGCAGTCCACACGGCCCTCTCTTCAACCCGGCGAGTGACGCACAGGGCGACTATGTGTACACGGTGAACGGTACATCACCCTGCCCTGCCGCACAGGCCACGGTGACCATGACAGTGGTGAGTTCCCCCGATCCCGGTGGCAACGGCTTCTTGACGCAGTGCTGGACCGACGCGCCGGAGGACCTCTTCGAGCGCCTGGAAGGCACGCCCAACCCCGGTGGCACCTGGGGCGGCCCCAGCCCCTGCCCGGACGGGTTCTTCCACGCCAGCACGATGCTTCCCGGCACCTATTTCTACCTGCTCAATGCCCCCGCACCCTGCCCGGATGCCAGTAGCAACGTGCTGGTGAGCGTATCCCTGCCACCCGACCCGGGAGCCGATGGAGCGCTGACCCTTTGCACCACCGCGGAAGCCATGGACCTCTTCGGTCTGCTCAATGGGACGCCACAGAACGGCGGCACATGGACGGCCCCGGGCGGAGCACCGCATGCGGGAGCCTTCCTGCCCGGGCAGGATCCCGCCGGGACCTATACCTACAACGTTCCCGGCAATGCACCCTGCCCGGCCGCTTGGGCCACAGTGACCATGGCCCTCAACACGCCGCCAGATGCCGGCCTTGACGGCAGCCTCACCCTGTGCCCCGAAGCGGACGCGGCGGACCTCTTCGCTCAGCTTGGCGGAGCGCAGGGTGGCGGCAGTTGGAGCGCACCCGGCGGCGGATCGAGCAACGGCGTATTCGACCCTGCGACCGGCATACCCGGAACATATACCTATACCGTTCAAGGTATGGCGCCTTGCACCGATGACGCGGCCGTCGTCGTGGTGGCCGTGAATCCCGCGGTCGCGGCCACCGCCAGCGCCACCGATGCCGTGTGCCACGATGCGTGTGACGGTACGGCGGTGCTCACCATGCTCAGCGGAACGCCCGGCTACACCATGCAATGGAGCGGCGGCGTGGCGGGCAGCGCGGCGATGGAGGCGAACGGTCTCTGCGCGGGCGCCTACACCATCCTCATCACGGACGCGAACGGCTGTACGGGCAGCACGGCGTACACGGTGGATGAACCATTGCCCTTGGTGATCGACGCGATCGGTACGGGCGACGAGAACTGCATCGGCAGTTGCGACGGCTACGTGAACGTGGTGGACAGCGAGGGCGTGTTGTTCAGCGTGGATGGTGGCGCCACATGGTCCGAAGGGAACGTGCTTGGAGGGCTGTGCGCTGGCGGCTACACGGTGCTGATGCAGGATGCGAACGGCTGTCTCGCGAGCGCCCCGGCCACCATCGCGAGCCCGCCGCCCGTGACGGCCGGGTTCACCCCTGTACCCGACACGATGAACGTGACCGGCACCACCGTGACCTTCCTCAACCAGAGCGGCAACGCTACCCAGTTCGTGTGGGACTTCGGCGGTGCGGGAACCAGCACCGAGGGCGAGCCTGTGTTCACCTTCCCCGATGTGCTGGGCGGCGTGTACACGGTCTGCCTTACCGCGATGGACGCCAACGGCTGCGTGGACAGCACTTGCCTCCCGGTCGTGATACTGGATGAACTGCTGATCTCGGTGCCGAACGCCTTCACCCCCAACGGCGACGGCATCAACGAGGTCTTCCTCCCCGTACTCAACATGCCCGCCAGCGGAGAGGACTACACCTTCATGGTCTTCGACCGGTGGGGCCTGCTGCTCTTCAGCACGGAGCGCCCGGGCCACGGCTGGGACGGCGAGCACGGCGGCCAACCCGTACCGAATGACGTGTACGTATGGAAACTGCGCTGCCGCGACCGTGTGACCGGGAAGGCCTATGACCCGATCGGGCATGTGACGGTGGTGCGGTAACACCGTTGCATCCGCCTCGCGGCTCGTGATCCATGAGTAGCGAATCGTGCGACCCTACTGAGCGGATCGTTCAACTCACCTTATTCTTGTGTGCAACGCCATGGCACATGGATACCATGCTGAGCAAAGCCCGACAACTCCGCGACCTTTTCACTCAGCGAGCTTCATCGGACCCGTACATACTGAGCAAGAGCGACCAGAACAACGTGTCCGGGTTGCATGTGGCAGTCGCTTTGGTCGAGTTCGGTATCCTCGCAGGACGTGCGATAACCCGATCAGAAGAGATCCGGTACGAAGGGAACATCGCGCTCGCACGTAAGATGGATGATGGTGGGGAACAAGGAGAAGAGATCTTCAGCCTTTACCGGCACCTGTTCAAAGAGGTGAAGGAACGCCGCTATTTTCGATGATACCTCCCGCCCTGGCAGAGTCACGCCAACCGATGGCTCCGACCCTGAGAGGATCCTCTGGGCAGGTCTCGGATAGCTCTGGAACGCATGATCACGTTTCGGCGACCATGCTGAGCGTGGTTCAAGGATAAGAGGATATCGCAACTTGTGACAACCTTCGAAAAATGCGAAAGCCCCGTCTGCCGGGGCTTTCGCGTATCGTATCACCGGCGGATCGCCGGTGGTTCTACACGTCCAGCTTCGCGTACACCGCGTTCTTCTCGATGAACTCGCGGCGCGGGGGAACATCCTCGCCCATGAGCATGCTGAAGATGCGGTCGGCTTCGGCACCGTTCTCGATGGTGACCTGGCGCAGTGTGCGGTTGTTGGGGTCCATGGTGGTTTCCCAGAGCTGCTCGGCGTTCATCTCACCGAGACCCTTGTAGCGCTGGACGTTCACACTGGCATCCTTGTTACCGGCCTTCATGCGCTCGATGATGGCGTCGCGCTCGGCATCGCTCCAGCAATACTCTTGCTCCTTGCCCTTCTTCACCAGATAGAGCGGCGGGGTGGCGATGTAGAGGTGGCCGTTCTCGATCAGCTCCTTCATGTGGCGGAAGTAGAAGGTCATGATCAGCGTCTGGATGTGGCTGCCGTCCACGTCGGCGTCGCACATGATGATGATCTTGTGGTAGCGGAGCTTGCTGATGTCGAGCGCCTTGCTGTCCTCGTCGGTGCCGACCTTCACGCCGAGGGCGGTGTACATGTTGCGGATCTCCTCGTTGTCGAAGATCTTGTGCTGCATGGCCTTCTCCACGTTCAGGATCTTTCCGCGCAGGGGCAGGATCGCCTGGAACTCGCGGTTGCGGCCCTGCTTGGCGGTGCCACCGGCGGAGTCGCCCTCCACCAGGAAGAGTTCACTGAGCTTGGGATCCTTCTCGCTGCAATCGGCCAGCTTGCCGGGCAGGCCCATGCCACTGAAGCCGCTCTTGCGCTGCACGAGCTCGCGGGCCTTGCGGGCGGCGTGGCGAGCGGTGGCGGCAAGGATCACCTTGTCCACGATCTGCTTGGCGTCGCGCGGGTGCTCCTCCAGGTAGTTCTCAAGCATCTCGCTCACGGCCATGTTCACCGCGCCGCTCACCTCGTTGTTCCCGAGCTTGGTCTTGGTCTGGCCCTCGAACTGCGGTTCGGCCACCTTCACGCTGATCACGCAGGTGAGGCCCTCACGGAAGTCGTCACCACTGATCTCGAACTTCAATTTGCTGGCGGCGCCGCTGTTGTCCGCGTACTTCTTCAGCGTGCGGGTGAGGCCGCTGCGGAAACCGGCCAAGTGCGTGCCGCCCTCATGCGTATTGATGTTGTTCACGTACGAGTGTACGTTCTCGCTGAAGCTGTCGTTGTAGATCATCGCGATCTCCACGGGGATGCCCTGCTTTTCGCCGGTCATGTGGATCACATCCTCGATGAGCGGGAGACGCGTGCCGTCCAGGTAGCGCACGAATTCGGGCAATCCGAGCTCGCTCAGGTACGTTTCGGTCACGAAGCTGCCGTCCTCATTCGTCCGGCGCTCGTCGGTAAGTGTCAACTTGATCCCCTTGTTCAGATAGGCGAGTTCGCGCAAACGCGCACTGAGCGTGTCGAAGTTGTATTCGCTGACCTGGAAGATGGTGTTGTCCGGGGTGAAAGTCACCACCGTCCCCCGATAATCCGTGGTGCCCGTCTCTTTCACGGGGTACTGGGGCTTGCCCTGACTGTACTCCTGTTTGTAGCTCTTTCCGCCGCGATAGACATCCACCTCCAGGTGCGAGCTGAGCGCGTTCACGCAACTCACGCCCACGCCGTGCAGACCGCCGGAAACCTTGTAGCTGTCCTTGTCGAACTTGCCACCGGCGTGCAGCACGGTCATCACCACTTCCAGGGCGCTGCGCTTCTCCTTGGCGTGCATGTCCACGGGGATCCCGCGACCGTTGTCCTTCACGCGGATGCTGTTGCCCGGCAGGATGCCCACCTCCACGGTGTCGCAATGCCCGGCCAACGCCTCGTCGATGGAGTTGTCCACCACTTCGTACACCAGGTGGTGCAGGCCTTTGATGCCGATGTCGCCGATGTACATCGCCGGGCGCTTGCGCACCGCTTCCAGTCCCTCCAGTACCTGTATGCTATCGGCCGAATAGGCTGCCGCCGCCTTCTGCTTCGTCCCGCTCATTTCCGCTGTTTCTGCCATGTTATCGCAAGGTGAAAAGCCCCTTTTTGAAGGGCACGCGAAGATACCTCATCCGCCCCCGCCGCCGACCAGAAAAACCCAACAGGGACGGGCGGTGTGTTGATAATTAACGCTTGTTTGGAAGGGGTGTTTTACAGGTGCCGGAAAGGCCACGGCTCCGGATCGATGACCTGCGTCAGGAGTGCTTTCAGAACGCGTACGTCGCCCCACCGATCAGCAGCACACGCTGCACAGGATAGCGGTACCAGCGCTCGTACTTGCTGGCGCTCAGGTTGCTCACGTCCAGGAAGACGCTGAAGCGCTTGGTGTAGCGGTACTCGGCGCCTATGTAAAGGTCCACGAAGCCCTTCAGGTCGTGCGTCTCGTAGGCCATGTAGGGTTCACCGGTGATCCCGTTGGTCGCTTCATAGGCCAAGGCCCCCTTGCGGGCCCCGAGGAATTGCGCCTCGAACTTCGCGATGAGCTTGTCGCGGAAATCGTAGCGCGCGCCGAGGGAGAGCTTATAGGGCGGCAGGTTCCACGGCTCGGCCTGGTAGCTCGGGGTGTAGGTGTACACGTCGATGCGGCCGGTGAGGTCGATGTGCTCGTCGTGGCTGTAGGTGAGCGTACCGCTGATGTTGAGCTGCTTCACATCGTCGCGGGCCACGAGGAAGCGGTCGCCGATAGCCGTGACGCTGTCGATCAGGGTGGTGCTGTTCACGAAAAGCGGGCGGTCCTTGGTGCGGCTGGCGCTCACGCGCACGTCGAACCCGATCTCGCTGCTGAAGCTGCCGCGCAGGCCGCCGTACACATCGTACATCAAACTGCTGTTCGCGATGGCGGAGACGTTGTCCACCGAGGACTTGAGCGGCGCACCGTCGAGCCAGGGGTTCTCGCGAGTAAGGCTGCGGAAGTTGTTGCGGATGCGGCGGCCGTCCACGCCGGCGTAGGGCACGAGTATCTCATCGAAGAGGTGGTAATCGAGGTAGGCCTGCGGGTAGAAATGGAAGGTGGTCTCGCCCTGCGAATCGAGAAAGATGCCCGCACCCACCTTCACCGTGTACTTGTCGCCGCGCGTGCTCACGAAGGGCTCGGCGCCGATGAGGATGCCGTTGATGCGCTCGTCCTGTTTCCCGCTGCCCCGCACGCCCCGGTACGCGTTGTTGTCGATGAGCAACTTGCCGCCGTACGTCTCGTGGCCCTGTTGGTAGCCGAGCAGCGCATCGAAGCGCACGTTGGTTTCGGTGCTGCCGGTGAGGTTCTTGTAGTAATGTACCTCCAGACCCACATCGTGCGCGAGTTTCGTGCTGTCCTTGTACATGCTTTTAACACGGGCCGCGAAACCGATGTCGTTGTACACCTGCTTCCTGTCATCCTTCTCCAGGTCCTTGCTCTCCAGCACGTCCTTGATGCTGTCGTTGCTGGTATAGCCATAATAGCTCACGCGGCGGCGATCGTACATCAGGCGGCCGCTCACCTCGTGGTGCTCCAGGTAGGCGTTGTAGAAGGCATCGCCGGTGTTGAAGCTGTACGCGCTGGGGCCGAGGTCCTTCAGCCCGCCCGCGCTGCTGAAGTGCTTGTAGTGCACACCGTAGCCGCTCTTCCTGTTGCGCGTCTGGTCATAGTACAATTCCGCGAGCGGCGTCACGTAAAGGCCGAAGCCCGCCTTGGCGAAGCCTTTGTAGAGGCGCTGCTGGGCCAGCTGGATGTTGAGCTTGGCGGCCTCAATGCTGTCCACCCGGGCCGGCACCTCCCCGCGCACAGGGATCATGTCGTAGGTCATCGGCGCGTTGGGCAGCACGGTATCGATGGGCTGGGGCACCAGGTCCAGCTTCTTCGCGTCGGCGATCACGGGATTGAAGACGCCATTGATGTAGTACTCGCCGCCGGGCGTGGTCTGGGCGAGCGCACCTGTGCCGCAGAGCCCGAGGAACACGAGGAGGTGGATGCGGTTCTTCATCGCGTTCATTGGCCGTCGTTCGGTTGCTGCACCTCGCTCTGTTCAATGATGGTCAATCGCCTGCGCGCCTCCTCCACCAGCTCGGGCGAATCGCTGTGGTCGATCACGCTCTGCAGGGTGGCCTTTGCCTGGAAGCGGTCGTCCAACTGCACGTACACATCACTGAGCAGGATGAAGCCCTTGGCCTTCCAGTGGTCGTAGCTGGCGAAGTTCTTCGCCAGGTCGAAGACCTCGGTCTCGGCGTCGTTCCAGCGTTTCTGCAGGTGGCGGACGTAGGCCATGTTGTACTTGGCCTCGGCGCCCACCTCGCTGCGGCTGTCCTTGGCCACGGCCTTCAGGCGGGTGTACGCGCCGTCCAGTTCATTGCGGCCCAGCATGGCGAGCCCCGCGACCAGCCCCGCCTCCTGCTTCAGGGCGGCATTGGCGTCAGCGTTCTTCAGTACCTTTTCAGCGGCGGCCCCGGCGGCGTCCGTGCGCGCCAGCTCCTTCAGGCAACGCATCTGGCCGGTCTGCGCGGCCAGCGTGTTCTGCGGTGTGGTGGCCACGTTCTCCAGCCGCTCGAACCAGGCGAGCGCGCCCTCCCAGCGTTGCTCGCGGTAGAGGATATCGCTGGCGGCCACCAGGGAGGGTTCCAGGAACTGCCCCGGGTTGCGGGCGATCACCTGCTCGAAACGCGGCAGCGCCTCGCCGTCCTTCTTCGCACGGTACAGGCAGTCGGCGCTGTAGAAGAGCGCGTTGGTGGTGAAGGCGCCGTTGGGGTACTTGGCGATGTAATCGCCGAAGGCGCCGACGGCCTGGTCGCACTTCTCGGCCTGGTAGAGCCCCTCGGCGCTCCGGTAGTATTTCTCATCCAGGTCGAGTGAGCCCTTGTCCACGAAGGTGAGCGAACTCACGTACGCGTCATACTCGGCTACACGGCCTTGCTCCACGTAGATGCTCTCCAGCCCGGCCAGCGCCTCACGGCTCTCGTCCACCGTGGAGTACTTGTCCACCACCGCCTTGAATCCCGCGATGGCCTCCTCGGTGCGTCCCTGGCGCTGGTGGATGAGCGCGATCTGCAGCATGCTCTGGCGCATGTGCGGCGAATTCGCGTGGTTGTCCACTACCTGCTTGTAGTATTTCAGCGCCTCGTTGTCCTTCTCCAGGTTGATGTAGGTCTCGCCGAGCTGGAACTTGGCGTCAGCGGCGTAGGGGCTGTTGGGCTTCTCGTCCAGCAGCTTCTTGAGCGTGACGATCTTGGCATCGTACTGCTTCTGCAGGCCCTGGCACACGCCCTTCTGGTACATGGCGTAGTCGCGGGCCGCGGTGCCGTTGGCCATCGCGTTGTCGTACCACTGGATGGCCGTGGGCCCGTCCTTCTCTACGAAGTACGCGTCGCCGATGCGCAGCATGGCGTCGGTCTTGCGGTCCTTGGGGATGCCCGCCACGTCCGTAAAGCGACGCAGCGAGGTGGCGGCCTCGCCGTACTGTTTCAATTTGAAGTAGCAATAGCCCTGGCTGTAGCTGGCCTCCTCGTAGAGGTCCGTGGCATAAGCCCCGCTACTGTTGCGGATGTCGTCGTACTTCGTGAGCGCCGCCTCGTACTCGCCCAGCGCATAGTGGCTCTCCCCTTCCCAGTAGTGCGCCTTCGCGTTGGTCGACTTGTCCACCGGGAACTTCAGGGCCTTCTGGAAAAAGGGGATCGCATCGGCGTACTTGCGGCCCTCGTACAACTCCACACCGCGGTTGAAGGCCAGTTCCTGGTACACCTCCTGCAGCCGCAGGTCCTTGTCGCGTATGGCGTCAAGCGCCTGAAGCGCGGCCTCGTAGTTCTTCGTCTTCAGGAAGACGTTCATCAGGAACTGCTGGGCCTCGTCGTGGCGCGCCGAATTGGGATAGGCCTTCAGGTAGTCGCGCAGGGCGATGATGGCCTCGTTGTAGGGGTCGAAGCTCAGTTCGTAGGCGAGCTTGGCGTAGTTGAAGAGCGCGTCCTCCGTCACGCGGGGGTCCACACCGATGTCGTAGGCGCGTTTGAAGGCGTTGCGCGCGTAGTTCTTCTCGTTCAGGCTGAGGTAGCAATCGGCCATGTGGTAGGCCGCGAGCTGCGCGAGGCTGTCCTCCACGGGCTGGTTGCCGGGGCTGGCCACCAGGTTGAACTGCGCGAGGGCCTTCTTGCAGTCGCCGTTCTTGTAGAAGACGTAGCCCGCGATGTAGCGGTCGCCGCGCTCCACGCCGCTTCCCTGTAAGCTCTTTTCCAGATAGGGCTGGGCCTCCTTGAACTGGCCGGTGCGGTAGTAGGCCTCGCCCGCGAGCCGGTTGATGTCGCCCTTCGACTTCACGCTCCCGCCCTCTTCCAGCAGCGGTTTCGCGTATTCGAGCAGCGCATTGTAGTCCCCTTGCAGGAATTTGATCTGCGCGATGTAGTACGGCACCGTCTTGGCGAAGGCCTCGTCGTTCTGCAGTTTCTGGAAACCCTCCAGGGCGGCCGTGTAGTTCTTGCGCGTGTAGTTGATGTGCGCCGTGTAGTAGGAGGCCGATGGCGCATAGGCGCTGGTGCCGTCCTTCACCTTGCTGAACTCGGCGAGCGCGTTGTCCATTTGCTCCTCCTGGAAATACGCATAGCCGCGCTTGAAGTGGAACTCGTCCTGGCCGCTCCGCGAAAGGCCGTGGTCATCCACCTTGGCGGCGAAGGCGAGCGCCTCCTTCCAATCCTTCTGGTTGAACCAGTGGCGGAAGATCTCCAGGTTGACGGCGCCGGTGCGGAAGCTCTCGGGGTGCTGGTCCAGAAAGCCGAGCAGCCGCTGGCCCGCGTCATCGTGGAAAAGGCGCACCGCGCAGATCGCACTGTAGAATTCGGCCTCGGTGCGCACGGGGTCGTGCGGATCGCGAATGCGGTCGCGCACGCGGTCCATCTCATACTGCGCGGCGCCGTACTTGGCCATGTCGAACAGTTCCTGCGCATGTACGAGGTCGGCGTTGGCGTGCTCGTAGTGCGCGGGGCGCTGAGCATGGAGAAGCGCGGTGGCCACCAGCGCGCAAACGGCCACGACCGGTCGTGAAAGCGTGGCCGAACGATAGGGCGTCATCACGGGATCAAAGGTGCCGGGGCCGGGCGCGGGCTTCTGCGCGCGGGTGCCGAACTTGTCCACGCGGCGGTGTTGGCCCGGAGCGCCCTTCATGGAGTGGAGAACGCGCGGTGGGGCGGCGGCATTATCCCGGAACCGATCGTGGATATCGTGCGGCACCCACCGCACCCACGGTGCGCCGCCCGTTATCTTCGCCGGACCATGCGCAAGACGGCACCTGTGAAGCCCGTGGGTGGACATGCCCGCAAGAAGCGGCCCGTGCGCCGCAAGCCGAAAGCGAAGGTGTTCGACGCGTGGCACCTGTACGGCTCGGTGCCCGGCATGGCCGATTGGGCCCGCGATCAACTGAAGAAGATGCGGGATGAATGGTAGCGGGATCCTGTTGGACACCAACGGGGTCATCCACTTCCTCGATGCCACCATGCCGCCCGCAGGCCTCGCGGCGCTGAAGGACCGCGCCTTCCATCTGTCCTTCATCAGCGAGATCGAACTGCGCTCATTGAAGCCCGACCGCCCGGAATCGCGGGATCGCACACGGGCCTTCCTCGCGCATTGCGCACGCCACGGCCTGAGCGAATCGTTGAAGGACCAGGCGGTGCGCCTGCGTATCGACTACGGACTGAAAACGCCGGACGCCATCATCGCCGCGACGGCGATCGTGAAGAACCTGCCCTTCCTCACCGGCGACAAGGGCCTGCGCCATCTGGACCACGAGATCGACATCCTCTTCGTACAGTACCCATGAGCACCGACGGCCCCATCATCGAACTGAACGCCGCGCGCATCTTCCAGCGCGAGAACCTGATCCTGGACGACGTGTCCTTCAGCGTGCGCAAGGGCGAGTTCATCTACCTCATCGGCCGCACGGGCAGCGGCAAGAGCAGCTTGATGCGCACGCTTTACGGCGACCTGCCGCTCACGCAGGGCGAGGGCCACGTCTGCGGCTTCGACCTGCGCAAGCTCAAACGTGCGGAAGTGCCCTATTTGCGGCGCAAGCTGGGCATCGTGTTCCAGGACTTCCAGCTACTGAGCGACCGCAACGCGAACGAGAACCTCGTCTTCGTGATGAAAAGCACCGGCTGGAAAGACCAGCAGGAGATCGATGCGCGGGTGAAGGAGGTGCTGGAGCAGGTGGGCCTGGGCAACAAGGGTTACAAGATGCCGCACGAATTGAGCGGCGGCGAGCAGCAGCGCGTGAGCATCGCCCGCGCGCTCGTGAACCGGCCGGAACTGATCATGGCCGACGAGCCCACGGGCAACCTGGATCCCGATACCACGGGAGAGATCCTGGACCTGCTGTACACCATCAGCCAGTTCGGCAGCAGCGTGATCATGGCCACCCACGACTACACGCACATGAAGAAGCTGAACGCCCGCGTGGTGCGTTGCGAGGGCGGGAAACTGCTGGAGAAGACGGCGGAGGCGGCGGGGTGAAGGCCGTTGGGCCCGTCCGCGTTTTCCGCTGCGGTCGATCGTGGGTCATGATCAACCACTGCTCATGCCACCCCGGGATCGGCGGTGGCGATGAAGGATACGCCCGCAACCGCCGCAGAAGCTGGAATTCGATGGTGTCGCCGCTTTCCACGGGCAACGCCAACAGGGTATCCGGAACGAAATGGAGGCCGGTCAGTGCATAGCCTCCGGTCTTCTCGTTATTGATCTCGCACAGCTTCTGCCCATTCCGGGCCATTACCCATCGAAAAGGACCGCTTGCCGTTTGGTCGCGGGGATCGGCCAGGTTCAGGAACAAACCATCCGAGTACATCGCCTGGCCATCCCGGTGCAAGGTGGCACGGTGAAGAACAAGATCCCGAATGGCACCAACAACGGGTTCAGCACAATAGACAGCAACACCACTGGGACCGATGATGGCCGTCGAATCATCGTCCAACGTCATGTAGAATGTCCCCTTGAAGTCGAAATAGTCGTGCCGACGTTCCACGTACAGGCCGATTACCAGGACCAAGAGGCCAAGCAGCAGGCGCGAACGTTTCTTCATGGCCGGGAAACGCAGGACATCAACGATCCTTGCCCCCTACCCCGCCATCACCTTCAGGATCGTTTCCGCGTTCTTCCGGTTGCAGAAACGTTGTTCCAGCACGGCGGCGCGCTTCTCCACCATGGCGCCGTCGGCGAACTGGCTCATGCACGCCTGTATGCTCAGGCGCATGCGCTCCGGGTCATCATGCACGTGGCAGAGTTCCTCCAAACCGGTATCCTTCACCATGGGCGTGTTGCACACCACGTGGCGCCCGGCGAAGAGGCAGAGCAGCAGCTTCAGTTTGATCCCCGTTGATTGGAACGTGGGCAACACGTTCACCTGGGCGGCCCTCACCAGCGCCGTGATCTCCTCCGTGGACAGATGCTCGCGCAGCTTCACGTTGTTGCTGCGGGCCACCGCGTTCTTCAGTTCGCTGCTGGCGCCGCTACCGGCTATCACAAGCGGCACGGGCAGGCCCTTGAACACCTCGCGCACTAAGTAGAGGGCGGCCTGGTCATTCTCTGGCACGCCGAGCGCACCATGGTAGAAGCAGAAATCGCCGAGGCCCTGGGGCACATCCACGCGTTCGTTGGCGTGGAAGGCGGGCACATGGCGCGCGTGGCGGAAGTGGCGGCTGAAGTAGCGCTGGTCGTTGGGCGAGATGGTGAAGATGCCGTCGGCCTCGCTGAGCACGGGTTCGAACTTCTTCAGCTTGCGGGCCTCGTTCACGAAGTAGGTGCGCTTGAAGGCGCCACGCTCGGCGTTGGCCAGACCCTCGTAGTAGTCATGCTCCACATTGTGCGCGCGCACGAAGCGGCGCCGCCCGGCCAGGCGGCTGTCGCCGAGGTGGTGGCAGGAATGCAGCCCCTCGAAGAGGATGGGATGGCCGTCCTGCAGCAGGCGCTCCACCAGTTCATCGCTGCGGCGGCTCACCACCACGTAAGGCAGGCTGTTGAGCAGCTGATGCTTGCCCGTGTGCCGCTCATAGAAATGCACCGATTCGCAAATGGCCCCCAGTTCCACGGCACGTGCGCGGCCGTACTCGAAGCAGTGCAGGTGTACCCGCGCGCCGATATCGTGCAGCGCTTTCACCTTGTAGTACACGTCGATGACGCCGCCATAGTTGGCGGGCCAGGGCACATCGAAGCTGACGATATGGATATGGCGTCCGGTCACGCGTTCCTGAGCACGGCCAACAGCGTCTCCATCTCCTTCGCGCCGTCCAATTGGTGGGCCGCGAAAGTAGCGTTGTCGCGGACGCGCGCCACCTGACCGGCATCAGCGAAGAGGCCGCGCACGGCCGCCGCAATGGCGGCGGGCTCCGGGGCCGGGATCACCACGCCCGCATCGTACGCGCGCACGATGGCCGCCACTTCGGGCAGGTCGGTGGCCAGCACGGGAATGCCCGCCCGCAGGTAGTCGAAGAGTTTGTTGGGCAGACTGTACCGGTAGTTCAGGTTCGTGTCCTTGTCCAGCGTGAGGCCCAGGTCGGCGTTGCGGGTGTAGCCCATCATGCGCTCGTATGGCAGGCGGCCCAGCAAGCGCACGCGGTCGTGCAGGCCGTGGTCTTTCACCAAGCGTTCCAGCACGGGCCACGCATCGCCACCGCCGATGATCAGCAGCAGATGGCCCGGCAGTTCCTGCATGGCCAGCACGGCCTCTTCCGCGCCGCGCTGCACGTTGATGCCCGCGCCCTGTAGTACGAGGATGCGGCGGTCCTCTGGAAGCCCGAGTTCGGTACGCGTCCTTAGCGGCCCGAGTTCCTGCGGCATCGGGATGTTGCGCACCACCGCTATGTCACGCTGAGCCCGCCGAAGCGCGGCATAGCGCGCGGTGTAGGCATCGGCGATGCTCAGGTTCACGGTGATCACGGTGCGCAGCTTGGGGAAGATCCAGCGCTCGATACCCAGCCACACGCGGCGGGCGAAGCGGCCTTGCAATTCGGGCACCTCGGTGAAGAACTCGTGGCTGTCGTACACCAGCTTGCGGCGGCCCCTGGCCAAATAGTTGGCGAGCAGGGTATCGAGGTCGTTGGCCACCAGCAGGTCCGCGCGGGCGAAGACCAGCAGCAGGAAGAGCCGCAGGTTGTATTCCGCGTAGAAGAGGGGTCCCTTGCGGAAGAGCAGGCGCATACGCCGGGTGCGGTAGGGCCTATCCAAGGCGGTACTCTTCGGCAGTAAGCGCCCTACCAGCGTCACCTCATACCCGAGGTCCTCCAACGCGGTGCAGGTACGGTGTACGCGGTTGTCCGTCACCAGGTCGTTGGTAACGCTGACAATGGCGCGTTGACGCTTCGGCGGCATGCGGCGAAGTAACGCGGAGGGCGCGGTTAAACTTGCGCGCTCTTCCGAAGGCAGCCTCATGACCCTCGAACGCCACGCCGACCTCAAACCCTGGAACACCTTCGGCATCGCGGCGCGCGCGAACGCCATGGCCGGTTTCACCAGCGCCGATGAGCTGCGCGCGCTGCTGGCCGCGCCCGAGCTGGCCGGGCTGCCGCGCCTGATCCTGGGCGGGGGCAGCAACATCCTCTTCACGCGCGACTGGCCGGGCGTGGTGCTGCGCAACGATGTGCCGGGCATCAATGTGCTGCACGAGGATGAGGAGCACCTGACTGTACGCGCCGGGGCGGGCACTGTGTGGCACGAATTCGTGAAGCACACCGTGGCGCAAGGTTGGGGCGGTCTGGAGAACATGTCATTGATCCCCGGCCGCGTGGGCGCCGGGCCCATGCAGAACATCGGCGCCTACGGCACCGAATTGAAGGATCATTTCGACCACCTGGAGGCGCTGCGCATCAGCGACGGGGAACTCGTCCGCTTCACCAAGGCCGAGTGCCGCTTCGGGTACCGCGAGAGCTTCTTCAAGCGCGAGGGCAAGGACCTCTTCGTGATCATGACCGTGGCCTTCACGTTGAGCAAACACCCGGTGGTGAACACGGTGTACGGCAGCATCAAGAGTGAACTCGAGAAACGCGGGGTCACCACGCCCACCATCGGCGACGTGAGCGAGGCGGTGATCGCCATCCGCAGCAGCAAACTGCCCGATTTCCATGTATTGGGCAATGCGGGCAGCTTCTTCAAGAACCCTACCGTTCCTGCGGAAGAAGCTGGGCGCATCAAGCATGTCCTGCCCGACCTCGTGACCTTCCCCGGCGCCGAGGGCACGGTGAAACTCGCAGCGGGCCAACTGATCGAGAAGGCGGGCTGGAAGGGCTTCCAGGAGACCAGCGATGGCGGCACCTACGGCGTACACAAGGACCAGGCGCTGGTGCTGGTGAACCACGGCGGCGCCACGGGCGAGCAGCTGTACGGCCTCAGCACGCGCGTGCTGGAGAGCGTGCGCGAGCGCTTCGGCGTGGAACTGGAGCGCGAGGTGAACATTGTCTGACCTTATTCGCGTTGCAGAGGCGTGATCGTATGCGGTGTCACGGTGGGCCTGTCGACGGTTCGGCAGGCTCACCGTGACACCCTTGGGGGAATCGTGCAAGAGGTCCATTTGAACGTTGGGATCCCCACCTTGGGCGATCCTTGTGACCCGAAGAGGCCACCGCCCCGACAATAAAGGCGACCTTTCAGGCCCAAGTTCATCCGCCGTGCGCACGATACCCGCCATCCTGTTCTGTTCCATCTGCGCAGTGCTCATGTTCAGCTGCCGGAAGGACGCTCCAGGAGAGGACCACCCCGATGTCGGTGGCCCAACACCGTTCACGCTGTCATTCCCTGTCTGGGTCGATACGGTCGCCGGTCCCCAACATGTGTCACCGGGGAACCCATTGACCATGGAGGGCATCGCCCTGGGCCGCCGCCTGTTCCATGATGTGCTCCTGAGCGACGACCTCTCCCAGAGCTGCGCCTCGTGCCACAAGCAGGCCAACGGCTTCAGCGATCCGGAACAGTTCAGCACGGGCACCAATGGTGCCTCGGGAACGCGGAACGCCATGGCGATCATCAACCTGGGGTGGGATGATCGCTTCTTCTGGGACGGCCGCCGGTACACCTTGGAAGAGCAGGCGCACGATCCGGTGACCAACCCGATCGAGATGCGCAATACCTGGCCGGAGGTGGTTTCACGCCTCCAGGCGCACGCGGATTACCCGGCACTGTTCGAGCGGGCATTCGGCACACCGGGCGTGGACAGCAACAAGGTGGTCATGGCGATCGCGCAATTCGAGCGCACGCTCATCTCGTTCAATTCGCGCTTCGACCGCTTTCAATACCTCGGCGACAGTACGGCATTGAATGAGCAGGAATATCGTGGCCTGGACATCTTCATGCGCGACGGGCACTGTGTGGATTGCCACACGGAACCGCTCCTCGCAGGCCATGGAATGCGCAACAACGGACTGGAACTCGCCGCGGTGGACAGCGGCCTCGGCAGCGTGACCGGCAACCCCGCGGACAACGGCAAGTTCAAGGTGCCAACGCTACGGAACATCGCACTGACGGCACCCTACATGCACGATGGCCGCTTCGCCACACTCGAAGGGGTGGTCAACTTTTACGCGCATGACGTGCAGGTGGACGCGCCGAACCTCGATGGCCACATGGACCCATGGCGCTTCGGGCTGGTCAACCTCTCCGCGCAGGATGAGGCCGATCTGGTGGCTTTCCTGCACACGCTTTCGGATACGGACTTCCTGACCAACCCGTCCTTCGGCCCACCATAGGTCACATGCATGTGCCGAACCCGGCACGGTTCTGCGTACTTCGCCATCTTCGCCACCCCGCCGGAATACACCTCCGGTGACCGGAGCCCACGACCCCATGCGGTATTCCCTGCTCGTACTCGTCCTCCTGGCTATCGCGCCGCGCACCCAAGCGCAGGAGAAACTCAAGGACCTCACCCTGAGCGACGCCATCACCAGAGCTTATAGCACCTACGCCCCGGAGCGCGTGGACGGGCTCCAATGGATACCGGGAACTTCGGAGTACAGCTTCGAGCGGGACAACGCGCTGCTGCGCGGGGGCATCGGCAAGATCGCCGATCGGCCGATCGTGACGCTGGAGCAGTTGAACGCGCAATTGCCCAAGGACGCGCAGTTGAAGAGCCTGCCGGGTCTCACATGGGAGAACGCCACCACGATCGCCTTCACACATAGCGACCGGGCATGGACCTGGGACGTGCCCAAGGGTGCCCTGCGCGAACGCATGGCGCTGGACCCGGCCGCTGAACGCGACGATGCCGACGCGGCGGGCCATGCGGTAGCCTACACGATCGCCGAGGATCTCTACGTCCGCATACCGGAAGAAAGGGAGCCGAGGCGCGTGACCAGCGACGGCGCGGACGGCATCGTGAACGGGAGCAGCGTCCATCGCGAGGAGTACGGCATCACGAAGGGCACCTTCTGGAGCCCGGACGGGAAGAAGCTCGCCTTCTACCGCATGGACGAGCGCATGGTGACGCCATACTCGCTGGAGGACATCAGCACGAAGCCGAGCACCTTCAACAGGATCCGCTACCCCATGGCGGGGCAGACCAGCCACAACGTGACGGTGGGCGTATACGACCTGGCCAGCAACAGGACCGTCTTCCTGCGCACCGAGGGCGCGCCGGACGACTACCTCACCAACATCAGCTGGGACCTGGCGGGCAAGCAGGTCCTCATCATCCACCTCAACCGCGCCACGGACCACCTGCGCCTCGTGCAGTATGATGCGGTCACCGGGGCACCCTTGCGAACGATCCTTGAAGAAAGGGACACGAAGTGGCTGGAACCGCAGCATCCGATCACCTTCTTGAAGCGCGCACCCGGCAACTTCATCTGGTGGAGCCAGCAGGACGGCTTCTGGCATCTTTACCTGTACGACCTGCAAAAAGGTCTTGTGCGGCAACTCACCAAGGGCGCATGGGTAGTGAAGGATGTCCTCGGCTTCGACGCGAAGGAGACCGTCATGTTCGTGGAGGGTACGGCCGTCATCGACCCGAAGAGCCCATCGGGCGCGCTGGAAACGCACATCTACCGGGTGGAGCTGGCAAGCGGGAAGACGCGCCGGCTCACGCAACAAGCGGGCACGCACCACGGGCAGCTCAGTGTCGATGGCCGATACCTGACCGATACGTGGAGCAGTCTCTCCGTCCCCGGCCGCACGGAGATCATTGGCGCAACGGATGGCGCCGTGCTGAAGACACTGGTGGACAGCAAGGACCCGCTCGCGGGCATGAGCACGGGCACTGTTGAGTTCGTGCGCGTGCAGGGCGAGAACGGCGACGTGCTCAACGGGCGCCTGGTGAAGCCGGCCGGCTTCGACACGCGGAAAAAATACCCTGTCATCGTCTACGTCTACAATGGCCCGCACGTGCAGCTCGTGACCAATTCCTTCCTTGGCGGCGCGCAGCTGTGGATGCTGCACGCGGCCCAGCGCGGGTACATCGTCCTCACGCTCGACGGCCATGGTAGCGACAATCGGGGCAAGGCCTTCGAGCAGGTCATCCACCGGCAGCTCGGCATTACCGAAGTGAAGGACCAATTGCGCGGCGTGGACTTCCTGAAGGGCTTGCCGTACGTGGACGCGGATCGCATCGCCGTTCACGGCTGGAGCTTCGGCGGGCACATGACGGTAGCCATGCTGCTGCGCGCGCCCGGCACCTTCAAGGCGGGCGTGGCGGGCGGCCCCGTGATGGACTGGAGCATGTACGAGGTGATGTACACCGAACGCTACATGGACACGCCCGAAGAGGACCCCGAAGGCTACGCCCTTACGCGGCACACCGACAAGGCCGCACAACTGCGCGACAAGCTGCTGGTGATCACCGGCGGCATGGACAACGTGGTGCTGCCCGAGCACAGCTACGCCTTCCTGAAGAACTGCGTGGACAACGGCGTGCAGGTGGACTTCTTCGAGTACCCCGGCCACGAGCACAACGTGCGCGGCAAGGACCGGGTGCACCTGTACACCAAGGTACTGGACTACATCGACGCCGCGCTCGGCATGGGGCGGTGACCGGTCCCTCGGTGATCGACCGCGGAACACCCGGATCGGGTCGTATTATTGCGCAACAACCGATGGATCCTACAGCATGAAGAAAACCATGACCCTGCTCGCCCTGGCCCCGCTGGCCGTGATCGCACAGACCACTTGGGAAGTGGAGGCAGGTGGCAGCACCGGACCCGGCCAGACCGATCCCTACTATCTGCCCATGATGCTTACCATACATGTGGGCGACTCCGTGCATTGGACGGCTGTCAGCGGGAGCCACAATGTGTACGGGATGCACGACGATTTCCCTGACAATCCGGAGGAATTCAATTCCGGCCAGCCGTCACAGGACCTGGACTTCACGTTCGTGTTCAACATCCCCGGCGAGTACGGCTACCACTGCACGCAGAACGGGCACTCGGCCACGCAGCACGGTATGATCCTCGTTGAGGACGGCACACAGGTGCAAGAGGCGGTTGGCAAGGCGGGGAGCATCTCGCTCTTCCCCGTCCCCTCCTCAGGACGGCTCACCATCGGCCTGGAAGATGATACCTACCGCATCGCGCAGATCGTGGGCACCGACGGCCGCACGCACGGGGAGCATGGCATCCTCGCCGGCGCTTCCAACACGATCGACATCTCGCGGCTGGCCAACGGCCGGTACATGCTGCGGCTCATCAACAGGGACGGCAACGCCATCGTGCGGCCCTTCGTGAAGGAGTAGCATCTCATGGTTATGGATCCGGAACGGCCTCCGCCACATGGCGGGGGCCGTTCGCGTTCAGGGCACGCGCACCATGGGCACGCTCACCGCCCGGCCGTTACGGGCCATGCGCAGCGAGTATGTGCCCGCCGGAAGAGCGCCGGCGTCGAACTGGACGAGTCGTCCCTCCACGGCCGTCCTTCCCGCCAGGAGGTCCAACACATGGCGCCCCATGGCATCGTACAGGTCCAGGGCCAACGGACCGTTCCCGGGGGCAACGCGTACCGCGGTGGTGCCCATCGTGGGGTTCGGGAACACGGTGAGTTCGGGAGCGCGAGCGGCGGCGGGCGCCACGGTCAGCGGCTCTTCGGCCACCGGCCGCGCCAGCACCGCCGCCGTGCCGATGCCGAGCCGCGCCAGCCCCTGGAAGTATGGCTGGTCGATATGCTCCGCGAGGTCCGTAGTAGTATGATAATGCGGGTTACCGTCGTCATCGAAATCCTCGATGATGAGGATCGCCCCGATGCTGCGGCTCCAGAACGAGGCGTGATCGCTGTACGTGGCGCCCGGCAGGTTGATGTCCATGGGCAGTTGCAGGCCCGCGTAGGTCTGGTTCACGAGCACGGCGGTGTCCTTCAGGGCGATGCTGTTGGCGATGTTCCGGGTGTGGACCCGCATGAGCCCGTCGCCGTCACCGTCCCAGGCGATGGCATCCATGTTCACCACGCCCACGACCGGCGTCTCGCCCATGTCCACGCCGTTGGCGTAATTGATACTGCCGAGCTTGCCCTGCTCCTCCATGTCCCAGAAAGCGAAGATGATGGAGTTCTCGAAGCTGTGCTGGGTGAGGATGCGCATGGCCTCCATCACCGCAACGGTACCGCTGCCGTCGTCATCGGCCGCAGGCGAGGCCACAGGGCCCGCAGGCATGGAATCATAATGGCCGCAGATGATCACTTTCCTCTCGGGATGGACCGTGCCCGGCCATTCGGCCAGCACGTTCTCGCCGTTGCCCGCGCTGAAAATGTCGAGTTGCGGCGTCAAACCCGCCTGCGCGATCCGCTGCTGCAACCAGTCCGCCGCGAGCGCGTTGCCGGGTTGCGCCTCGTTGCGGCTGAAGATGGTCTGCGGTCCGCTGCCGACGTCCACCGGCACCTGGCCACTGAGCGAATCGATGTCGGCCATCAGGCGGCCGATGTCCACGGCATCGATGATGGACTGGACAACCGGGTTCTGCGCGCGGCCAGCCAGGCAGGCGAGCGCGGCAAATGCGATGGCGATGGGACGCATGGCCGAAAGATAACGGAGCGTTATCCTATCGGACGACCACGATGCGCTCCGCGAACGCCCGCTCTTTCGTGCGCAGCACTACGATGTATGTGCCCGCACCGGCGTTCAGCGGGATCAGCCAGGTAGTACCCGTGCGCGTGCCGCGATCGGCCACTATGCGCCCGCTCGCGTCGTACACGTCCAGGCCCGTCACGCGCTCGTCGAGACCGGTCACGATGATGCGGCCGCCCACCGCGTCGTAGCGCACGTGCGTGCCCATTTCGGCGATGTTGTCCACCGCCGTGCTGATGTCGGTGAACACGGTGTCCTTCACCAGGAAAGGCGTGTTGTCGGCCGCGTCGTACATGTCGCGGAAGGCATCGATCTCCGTGCTGTTGTGGCCGAACATCTCCTCCATCCACTTCGGCGGGGCGCTCTGGTACCATACATGCACACCAACGTTCACATTGCCCGCGTAGCCGCCCATCGGCGCATGGTAATGGATGATGTCCGAACCGCTGCCCTCGGTGCCGAGGTCGTCGTGGTTGAAATCGGTATCACTGGCGGGCACGTTGGCCACGTAAGCGGTATCGTAGGTGTAGTGCGCCTGCGTGAAGCCCTGCGGCACAAGGCGATTGTCCTTGAGTTTGCTGGCGGCGCGTTCGAGCACGGTGGTCTTGTCACCGTTCACGTCGCCCATCACCATCTCGTATATCTGCGCCTGGTCCGGCTGCGTGATCACATCGTGGTGCGGCTCCCATTGCGCGTCGTGACCGACCACCTCCCAGGTATCATTCCAGCCGCCGCTGCGGAAGAGCGTGTCGCCATCCTCATCGGTGAGGACGATCTCCACCCAGGCGCGGCGGGCGGGGTATCCGCTGGGGAACTTGTGGCCGGCGGTGTTCAGCAGCGTCACGTCCACGAAGGCGGTATCGGCGTCGCGCGCCACCATGCGCGCATCGAGCACGAGCCCGCTGCGCAGCATGCGCTCCGTGCGGTTGATGGTACTGTCGAACTGCGTGGCATTGGCGAAAAGCCCGAGTGTACCGATGTTGTTCTTCAGCATTTCCAGCATGAAGGTGTTCGCACCGGCGAAGTGGTGGCGCCCGAAGGGTGTGCGCGGCTGCAGGAACATGTAGTTGGCGGAGAGCACCACGCCGTCATTCTCGATCAGGGGCAGGTGGCAGCCCTGGCAGGTGACCCCCTCCTCGGGGTTCGCGTCGGTATTGAAGTACGAGTTCAACCACTCATGGTAGGTGGCCTGCTCAGTGAACATGTCGCCGGTAAGGTTCCCGTCGAGGTCGGCCGTGGCGGTCTGCAGCGTATGGCAACCAGCGCAGAGCCCAGCATCGTTGATGTGAGCGCCGTACAACGGCTGATAGCCCACGAAGGAGGTCATCGGCGCGCCGAAGAGGGCGATGGTGTCATCGGGCCCACCGTAAGGCCCGTAGAGCGGGCGGTCCAGCGTGTCGAATCGCAAGTTCCCCGAGAAGAGCAGGCCGATGCTGTCGGCGCTCTGGATATGGCAGGGCACACAGCTCACACCATCCTGCCCCAAAGGGTCCTGGTCCAGTTCACCGATGGAATAATGCCCCATACCTGTGAGGAATTTGTCATGGTGGCCCGAGGGCGCATGGCAGCTGGTGCATTTGTCCTCCAGTTCGGCCTGGTGCGCGGGGTTCACCAGCACCTCGTGGCTCACTTTGGCCCGCCAGAAGGGGTCCTTGGCGGAGTTGGCCATCATGGTGCTGCGCCAGTCGTCCACCACGTTCACATCCTCGCCGCCTTCCTGCGTCACCATGGCGAAAGCCAGGGGGTCATGGCCGTGGCACCCGCTGCACGTGCCGCTTCCCTTGAAATACGTGTTGCTTCCGCTGGCCAGCCCCGCGCCGCGATCGAAGGCCGCCAGTTCCTCTTGCGAATGGAAGGAGGCATGGGCCTTCGGCACGGAGCCGGAGGACCAGGCGATGAAAAGCGCTACGGTGCCGAGCAGCACGGCAACGGTGAACGCACGAAGGACCAAGGCGGAGCGGTGTTTCATGTTCGGTGCTTACGCGGTGCGGTGTCGTTGCGGGGGGAACGAACGCCGCAAGATAGGTTCCAGCGGGCCGTTCGGTAAAATCAGGAAAGACCGGACACGGGACCACACGCCTGATCGACCGGGCGCACCGCATGGGTCGGCGATCCGCGGAACCGATCCGTGCCGGCGTTCAGGTCCGCATGGTGCTCCGCCCCCCACCACCCGGGCCCACTGACCAGGCCCCGCACGGTGATGCGGTGCCCGGTGACGCCTCTTCGTGCGCCCACGATCACCGCAGCGACCGTTGGTACTGGATCAGGTCCGTACCCGGCACCTCCTCCAGTCCCGATTCCCGCATCATGGTGATCAATTGGCCCCGGTGGTACGTGGCGTGGTTGAAGGCGTGCATGAGCGCCTCCCAGCGCAGCGACATGTGTTGGTTGCCCTTCAGATCGCGGTAGAGCACCTCGGCAAGCAGTTCGTCCGCTGAGAGCGCGAGCGCGTAGCCGTTCATCACGTACACGTGCTTGAGGAAGCTCGTGAACGCTTCGCCCGGTTCGGCGGGCCATGTCTGCGGAACGCCGCTCAAGCGCTGGAACCATGCATGATGGGCATTGCGGACGTGCATGAGGGTCGCACGCAGCGATGGAAAACTGCTCTTCAGCGGCACATCGAGCACACTATCGGGTTCACGCGAAAGACGCTCGGCGATACGCGTGTTGGCCCACAGGTCGTAGCTGGCGTAGTGATGGATGACGGTGGCGATGTCCATGGGCGCGTTGTTCATGTCGGGTTGACAAACGTGTTGAAAATAGCCGCCTTCCGGCTCCGGGGCACCCTGCACACCCCGGTACTTTCGCCGGAAGATACTTGACGATGATCTCGACACTGTTCGGCCGCAAACGCATCACCGAGGAGAAGCTGGCGAACGCCGTGGTGAATCGTGTGCTCGACCTGACGGAACGGGGCTATCCACTGGTGGTGGAAGAACTGCAGGAGGCTCCCGAGTTCACGGCGCGCCCCGTGTTCGGCCCCGGCGACGACGAGCTGTTCGCGCTGATCGTGCTGGCGGGCAACCTGCTCGATGCGCCCAAGCACCTGCCTTCGGGTCAGGACCGCCGCTTCATCGCGCACGCCCTCAGCAAGTATGGTGCGGCGATGGACATCCCCGCGAGCGAACTGGAAACGGAGGTGATCGCGCTGCAGCGTTTCATGGAGCGGGTGAACCACCCGAGCAAGAACACGGTGTACGCCATGAGCAAGGCGATCTTCCACAAGTACGACCTGTTCCGTTTCCAGGATACCTACTTCCGAAGCATGAGGGCACCGAACCCCATCGTGCTCGGCCGGCTCAACAAGCTGATGATCTTCTGCCTGTGGGACTGGGCCGAGGTGCTGGAAGGGTGGAAGGTGACGCAGTGACTCAGGTTTCGCGAGGGCCCGCGCTCCGGTAGGTCCGAAGCGATCTGACATTCTCGTGAAAAGAATGACGGATCGCATCGCCGCAGAGTCTCCTCGTGAATTCTTCAGAGCACCCCCTCCTTCACCGCCATGTTCACGATCTCCTCGCCGATGGCCAAGCAGGCCGTGGCCGCTGGCGATGGCGCGTTGAGCACGTGGATGTGGCGGCCGCGCCGTTCGATGCGGAAGTCGTCCACCATCTCGCCATCGCCGCCCAGCAGCATGGCACGCACCCCTGCCCGGCCGGGCTCGATGTCGTCCATCGTCAACGACGGTATCAAACGGCGCAGGGTCTTCAGGAATAATTTCTTGCTGAAGGCGCGGCGGTACTCGTCCACGCCGTAGCTGAAGTTCTTGAAGAAGAGCTTCCAGGTTCCGCCGTAGGTGAGCGCGTCCCACGTGTCCGCGAAGCTGAAGTCCGTCTTGCCGTAGCCCTCGCGTTTGAAGGTGAACACGGCGTTGGGCCCGCATTCGATGCTGCCGTCGGTCATGCGGGTGAAATGCACGCCGAGGAAGGGGAAGCGCGGGTCGGGCACGGGGTAGATCAGGTGCTTCACCTTGTGCTTGGCCTGCGGGGTCAGCTCGTAGTAATCGCCCCTGAAGCCGACGATGCGCTCCTTCACCCGGGCACCGTCGTTGCGCGCCATGCGGTCGCTCTGGAGCCCGGCGCAGAAGATGACGGCCCGGGCCCTGTGCATGCCCTTGGCGGTGCTCACCTCGCTCACGCCGCCGCGCTCGGCCGATGAACGTACCTCCTCGCCGGTACGTACCTCGCTCAGTGGGTTGAGCGTGCACGCCAGTTCGGCCATCTTGTTGGTGGCGCCCCGGAAGTCGATGATGCCGGTGCAGCCCACGCGGATGCCCGCGATGCCGGTGCAGAAGGGCTCGATCTCCTTGATCCGTTCCGGCCCGATGCGCTCCATGTCCTCGATGCCGTTGGCCTGGCCGCGCTCCCAGATCTTGTCCAGGCGCGGCAGTTCATCGTGCTCCATCGCCACGATCAGCTTGCCGCACACGTCGTGCGCGATGCCGTGCTGCTTGGCGAAGGCCACCAGTTCACGGCGGCCATGCACGCAATTGCGAGCCTTGTAGCTCCCGGTTTTATAGTAGATGCCGCTGTGGATCACGCCGCTGTTATGGCCTGTCTGGTGGTCGCTCAGGATATCCTCCTTCTCGATCAGCAACAGCCGTTTCTGCGGGAAGCGGGCCTGCAGCTTGTAGAAGGTGGCGGCGCCCACGATGCCGCCGCCCACGATGATCGCGTCCCAGGTGATGTCCTCTGTCATTGCGGCGGCGAAGATCGCGATCAGGCGGCAGCGGTGGGCAGGACCTCCTCCTTCGGCACGCGCCAAAGCAGCAGCAGGCCGGCCACGAAGAAGCTGCCGATGGCGATGATGGTAGAGCGCAGATCCTCCGTGAGGGCGTAAACGATGCCGTAGGCCGTGGTGCCGAGCACGGTGCCCACGTAGTAGCTCACGTCATAGAAGCTGAAGAAACTGGCGGTGTCGGTGGTTTCGGGCAGGAACTTCGAGTAGGTGCTGCGCGTGAGGGCCTGCGACCCGCCCATGATGAGCCCGACC
>Ga0138256_10000318_pt1 | contig 54816 bp, 51 predicted proteins | sample KNB2016incub_MG_FD_105486 | JGI IMG/M metagenome (GOLD analysis project Ga0138256, IMG submission 105486) | Active sludge microbial communities from wastewater in Klosterneuburg, Austria - KNB2014incub_MG | ecosystem: Engineered > WWTP > Activated sludge > Unclassified | place: Austria...
AAAGTTAACGGCTAAAATGCCAACACGTTTTTTTACATCTGGGTTACCAATCATTTGAATGTTTTTTTCACTTTCGAGCATGTTTTGTAAATTTTTAATGAGATTGGATTCTCTGATGTGAATAGCCTCAACACCATAATCTCTAACAAATTCTATGCCGGCTTTTAATCCGAGGATCCCTAAACTATTCATCGTACCGGATTCGAACTTATCTGGCATGATGGCCGGTTGCGTCAATTGTTCAGACAAGCTACCCGTCCCACCATAAATTAAAGGCGCCACCTTAGTGGCAATTTCTGGTGACATAAGAATGCCACCGATTCCCTGGGGACCATATAAACCTTTATGGCCTGTAAAAGTCAAAACATCGATAAACTGTGTTTTCATATCGATAGGTACAACACCAGCGGTTTGTGCGGCATCAACCAAAAGAGTTGTTTTATATTGCTGTGTAAGACGACCTATCTTCGTTAAATCTTGAATATCGCCACTCACATTAGAGGCATGATTGACGATAACCAGTGCCGGGCACCTTTTAAGTGCGTGTTCAAGTGCTTTAAGGTCCATTTGACCATAGGCATTACAAGCTATCGTGATCACTTTAATATCGCGGTATTTTTTAAGGATTTCTAATGGCCTTGCTACCGCGTTATGCTCAAGTGCACTGATCAGAACATGATCACCTTGTTTCAAAAAACCAAACAGAAAAAGATTAAGACTCTCTGTTATGTTTTTTGTAAACACAACATGGTCCGTATACGGAAAGTTAAAAAATGTCGCTATTAGATGCCTTGTGTCATATACCAGACGCTCAAGTGTGTGAATTTCAGTGGCACTGCTTCTTCCCGCACTGCCTTTATAATCGTTCAGTGCACTTAAGATAGCCTCTTGAACTTTCTGAGGCTTTGGAAAGGAAGTTGCGCCATTATCTAAATATATGCCCATCAGACCTCCTTAAACATATTGTTATTTTTTGTTTTTATATTTATTATAACATATGTGCTTTTGATTATTACAAAAAAATTACAGACCCCTTAGGTCTGTAGTTTTTTTAATCATTGCCGCTAAAATGGATCCCTTCTACACTATAGATGACCCACTCGGCGATATTTGTGGCATGATCCGCCATACGTTCGAGGTATTTAGTGATCATCAGAAAGTCCATGCATTGTTTGATGCCATCAGGTTTTTCTCGCATGACTCGCTCGAGGTCATTAAAGATGATTTTGAAATAGTTGTCAACAATGTCATCATTTACACAAATCAACCTTCCTTTTATTACATCTTGATCGATATAACAGTCAATGGTCATCTTGACCATTTCTCTCACTTGCTTCGCCATTTTGGGGATATCAATGATCGGTTTAACATAGGTTTGCCCTGCAAGGTCAAGGGTCAATTTCGAAATATCTTGGCAATGGTCGGCTATTCTTTCAAGATCAGTAACAATTTTAACGATTGAAAAAATTTTTCTTAGATCCGTTGCTACAGGTTGCTGTCTTGCTATGAGTGAGATACATTTGCTTTCAATATCGAGTTCCATCTTATCAAATCGATCGTCGCCATCTGCAACACTTTTCGCAAGAATCACATCCTGATTGACCAAGGCCGTTATCGTTTCTTCAATTGTTTTTTCAATCAACGTGCCCATCTTGATGATGTCTAAATGAATCGCTTTTAAGTCGTTATCTAGTGAAGCTCTCATAATTATCTCCTTACTTTTACTTTGTTTTATTACCTTAGCTATGTGCAATCAACCGAATCTGCCCGTTATATAATCTTCTGTTCGCTTGTCTCTAGGATTAGAGAATATACCTTCTGTCGCACCAAATTCCACCAACTCACCCATGAGAAAAAATGCGGTTTTATCTGAAATACGCCCCGCCTGCTGCATGGAGTGTGTCACAATATTGATGGTATAGTCCGCTTTCAAACTGTCAATAAGTTCTTCAATCTTAGCCGTTGCAATTGGATCCAGTGCTGAGGTTGGCTCGTCCATGAGGATGACATCTGGTTGAACCGCTAAAGCTCTAGCGATGCAAAGTCTCTGTTGCTGACCACCCGATAAGCTATAAGCGTTGTCGTGAAGTCTATCTTTGACTTCATCCCATAAGGCAGCACTTTTCAAACTCGTTTCAAGGGCTTCTTGCAAAATGTGTTTGTCTTTGATGCCGTGTATCTTTGGCCCGTAAAGGACATTCTCATAAATAGACTTAGGAAATGGATTGGGCTTTTGAAACACCATACCCACTCGGGTGCGCAGTTCTTCAATGCGCATCGTCTTATCGAATATATTGGTGCCATGATAGAGGATTTCACCAGTCGTTCTCACGCTGGGTATATTTTCAATCATTCTATTTAGTGTCTTTATAAACGTTGACTTGCCACAACCTGATGGTCCGATGATTGCAGTTACTTCGTTTTTTCCAATTTGTATATTGATATTTTTAAGGGCTTGATCTTGTCCATACCAAAGGTTGAGGTCACGTACGTCATAGACGATTTTTTCATTTGAATGAGCCACTTTTCTCTGCCTCCTTTAAAAGCCTTTTTGCGATTTATTTCTAATAAGAATTGCAACTGAGTTCATCAAGAACAATACGACGAGCAATACGATGATCGTTGCTGCAGCTAGATTCGCATACTCAGGCGTTAACACGGTATCTAGTGTCCAGTAGTAGATTTGTATGGGTAGTGCCGTAAAATTGTCCATAAGGCTTGTCGGTACTTTCATGATGAGTGCTGGAATTCCCAGTACGACAAGTGGTGCCGTTTCACCTATCGCTCGGGAGATCGACAAGATTGCCCCAGTTAATATACCTGGTATGGCAACGGGTATAACCACTTTCCAAATCGTCGTCCATTTACTTGCTCCCATGGCGAAAGATGCTTCTCTGAGAAAACCCGGGACCGCTTTCAAAGCCTCTTGACTTGACACGACGACGATAGGTAGTACGAGGAGCGATAGCGTCAATCCTCCTGCCACCATGCTAGAGCCGAATTGCATGATTCTACTGAAAAAAGATAGACCGAGGAGGCCGAAAATAACAGAAGGCACACTGGCTAAATTGGCTATATTAATTTTTATAAAATTTTGTAGCTTGCCTTTTTTTGAGTATTCTTCCAGATAAATGGCAGTAGAGACGCCTAACACCAGTGTCACAGGTATGACGATGAGCATTAGTCCAAGTGAACCGACGATTGCGCCAAATATGCCGGCCTTTTCTGGAAAAATCGACAATTTACCTGTCAAGAATTTGAAATCAAGCCAGCCAATGCTTCCTGCGATAATTCTGTATAATAACATGCCGAGAACGACCAAGGCAAAGATAGTAGACATTGAAAATATAACTTTTGCAATGCCATTGATTCTTACACGTCTTTCAATGTTTTTATAATTTATGGTCATATCAATACACCTCTCTAAACTTCTTAGAGATTTGGTGCGCTAGTATATTCATAACAAAAGTAAATGCAAACAATAAGAGACCGACAGCATACAAACTATAATAACCCGTCGTACCACTCCCTGCATCGCCGCTTGTAAATTCAACAATGTAACCTGTCATAGTCTGCATTGATTGTGTGATATCAAGTGAAAAGTTCTTGGAACTGCCACTGGCAATAGCCACGATCATAGTCTCACCAATCGCTCTTGAAATCGCAAGTACAAAAGATGCCATGATTCCTGAAATCGCTGCGGGTAAAACGACCTTTAAAGTCACTTCAAGTTTCGTAGAACCAAGACCGTAAGCCCCTTCTCTCATGGCATTGGGTACCGCATTCATCGCATCTTCCGATAATGAAGCGACCATGGGGATAATCATGATGCCCATAACGATTCCAGGACTGAGTACATTTTTTGCCCCAAGAGTCGGTATGATATTTATAAGCAGGGGTGTCACGACTGAATAAGCGAAAAAACCATAGACAATCGTAGGTATACCCGCCAATACTTCCATGATGGGTTTTAGTACCGTTCTTGCACGCGAACTTGCAAACTCGCTCATGTACATAGCAGCTGTCAAACCCACTGGTATCGCAACCAACATGGCGATCAGTGAGGATAGCACGGTTCCTGTTATCAGCGGTAGGATGCCAAAAGATGGATTGGCACTAAGTGGCGATAATTTTGTTCCGAAGAATTCAAAGATTGAAACTTCGCTAAAAAATTTAGCGGCATCCGTCACAAGGGTTAAAACAATTCCAAGTGTTGTGACAACTGAAACACTTGCCATCACGAAAAAGAATCTTGGCATGATCTTGTCTACATGATTCTTTCTCTTACCGATATTGGTGCGTATTTGTGATCTTACGTTCGTTTCTCTTTCCATAGACTCACTCTTTCTAGATTTCTTCTAGTTTATTTATTTTAATGCATCAAGCTGAGCGGCATACTCTGCGTATACAGATTTTGGTAGCGGTGCAAAGCCATTTTCGCCAGCTAATCTCGCAGCGCCTTCAGGAGATACAATATATTTTGCAAAGTCCAGAACGGCTGGCTTTTCTTTTGCATAATCTGCATTGAGGTAAGTGTAAACCAATCTTGTAAAGCCTGCATATTCAAGCGCTTCACCAATTGTTGAAAGTTCAGGTGCTACTGGGCCGTTTCCAAAGTCTATTTTTACGGCCGTTAACTTGTCCATGTTATTCGCATAGTAGCCATATCCGAAGAAAGCAATGGCGTTTCTATCTTTTGATACTAAATCCACAAGTGTTGAATATTCTTGTTGAAGGTTGGCTGTTGTAACCATTGGCTCTTTACCTAAGATAACTTCTGCGAAGAATTCATAGGTGCCGTGGTTTTCATTTGGACCATAGAATTTTACTTCTTCTGCTGGCCAGTCTGCTCTAATATCCGACCATAGAACCACGTCATTTTCTTTAATTTTGCCCGCTAAATACATATTAACGATTTCTTCTTGTGTCATTTCAGTTGCCCAAGTATTTTCTTTGTTAATGACCATTGTAAGACCGTCGTAAGCGAGTTTGAGTTCGATGACATTTTCACCCATAAGCAATCCATTTTCAGCCAATTGAGTAACTTCTTCATCCTTGATCTTTCTTGATGCATCAGAAAAATCCGTTTCACCTGGGATGAATTTTTTGAAGCCTGCACTTGAACCTGCTCGACCAACTTGTACACTTACATCTGATTGAACATTTGTCATATAGTCTTCAGCAATATGTGCCATAAGTGGGTAAACGGTTCCAGAGCCATCAACGATGACTTCGCCTACTACAGTTGGTTCAGTCGATTCATTTTTTGTATCCGCTTGACCACATGCCGTCACAGTGAAGATCATCACAACGATGAGCATTAATAGACCCATTAATTTAAGTTTTTTCATTTTTTCAAACCCTCCATAATCCTAATATTTTTATCGTATTCACATACTCTTTTCTCTTGCTGTCATTAACTACACGCTTAATTTAACATGGCAATGTTAGAAACAAATAATCCCTATGTTAAAACTGTGTAAAGTCTAATAAACATGTGGCAAATAAAAAAGCCATGCAGCGTTTACTCTTCATGGCTTAATGGCTTAATGGCTATTTATTTTGGCTATTGGGTAAAAGTATTTCAAAAGTACTTCCCACGCCGGGGGTACTTTCTACCGAAATTTTCCCTTTATATAGGATGACAATATGTTTGACGATGGATAATCCTAGTCCTGTCCCACCTTGATTTCTACTTCTGCCTTTGTCTGCACGATAAAAGCGTTCGAAAAGCCTTTCCTTATGTTTTTCAGAGAAACCAATACCCGTGTCTTTTACAATACATAGCGTCCAGCCGTCTCGTCTTTGAAGCTCTATGGTAATTTCGCCCTGTTCAGTATACTTGATGGCGTTGTCAACGAGATTGATAAACATTTGTTTGATGCGATCGCGATTCGCAACCATTTTAAACGGTCCATCTACTTTAGCGATGAGACAAAGTGATTTTTCATCTGCCTTTTGTTGAAGAATATTAAAAACCTCTTGCACAATATCACCAAGTTCAACTTCTGATTGTTCTGGTTCCTGATGCATGCTTTCAATTTCTGAAAGTACTAAAATGTCGTTAATCAGTCGATAGAGCCTATCTGATTCAATGTCGATGATGTCGAGGAATCTTAAAGCTTGATCAGGTTGATTAATTGCCCCACTCTTTAAGGTGTCTACAAAGCCGCGAATAGAGGTTAGAGGCGTTTTAAGTTCATGTGAAACATTGGATACAAAATCACTTCGCATCTGTTCAAGTTTCCGTATTTGCGTTATATCTTGAATGACGACGATACTGCCCATGATTTCTCTGCTCGATGACAAGATCGGGTTGACGTAAATACGAAGCACTTTGTCAAGATGCACATATGGCAGCTCCCTAGTCTGTGAAACACCCTCTGTCATGGCTTGCTCAACTAAGCCTGCGATTTCCTCGTTCCGAATGATTTTGTACATGGATTCATTTTCAACGACATAGTCTTGAGGCAAATCCAATATTTCAAAGCAAAACTTGTTGATAAGTATAATATTATTGTTCTGATCAATCGCGATAATGCCGTTAATCATGCTGTTGAGGATCGCTTCAAGTTCAAGATTTCGTTGTTTGAGTTCCTCAAGAGAAGCACCTAGGCTTTTACTCATTTTATTGAATGCTTTAGTGAGTGTACTTATTTGATCGTTTCCTGTGATATAAATTTTTCTGCCATAATCACCGTCTGCAATTTCATTGGCTGCCTTAGTTAAAGAATCAATGGGATCTGTGATGCGCTTTGAAATGACGATGGACATTAGCAGTGCAATGGCTGCCACCCCCAACATTAGTAGAAGTCCCACATTTATGATTTGTCTATTTAGCTGCTGTAGCGCCACTAACTGTTGCGATACCCGTATAATCCAGAAGTTGTCACCTATTTGAACTGGGACTGCCACATATAAAAAATCAGTCTTTACCGTATTGCTATAACGAATGGAAATACCCACTTCACCTTTTTTAATTACTTGACTTATTTCATCTCTATTGAGGTGATTGTTCATATTTTTAGGGTCTTCTAATGTATCCGCTAAAACGACGCCAACTTTGTCGATGATGGTCACGCGTGTTTTGCTATCGAAATTGATACCCTCTACAAACTTCTCAAAGTCTAGATTTGGATCTAGGGCATAAGCTTTAATATAGATGTCTTTGACAAGCAGTGCTTCATTTACAAAACGTTCTTTGAACTGCAATGTCATTAAGTCATTGACACTATTTGTCATAATTAATGCAAAAATCATTGTCAAAAGGATTGTCAAAGCAATATAGGAAGCAACAATTTTTTTTCTCATAATTTCTCCATTTTAAGATTTGTATTTGTATCCGATACCTCTTACAGTCAAAATTTTTTCAGGGTTCTTATCATCTTGTTCCACTTTTTTTCTTAGCTGTCTAATGTGTACATCAACGGTACGGGTTTCACCCATATAATCATACCCCCAAACGGACTCAAGGAGCTCGTCACGGGTAAACACACGCCCAGGCGATTTGAGTAGTTTCTCAAGCAATTCAAATTCTTTAAGTGTCAAAAAAACTTCTACACCATCATTGAAAATTTGATGGGATTCATTATTGACATATAGCCCTTTTTCCATCACTTCTTCATGCTTTTTATAGCTTTCTTCTCTAAGTTGAGCGCGTCTCAAAACGGATTTCACGCGTGATATGAGTTCCCGGGTTCTAAAAGGCTTACCAATGTAATCGTCTGCACCCATTTCAAGGCCAATGACCGCATCTATTTCTTCATTTTTCGCCGTCAGCATAATCACAGGCAAAAGCATGTGATCGGATTGTCTAATTTGTCTTAATACTTCTATACCGTCGATTCCAGGTAGCATTAAATCAAGAATGACGCCATTTACTTTTATAATTTTAAGTTTCTCAAGTGCCTCTTCTCCAGATTCTGCTTGAATCACTTCATAGCCACTACTTTCAAGATTGTACCTAAGCAGTTCAAGTATGTGCACCTCATCATCAACGATTAGAAGTCTATTTTTCGTCATATGTCCCTCTCATTGAACCAAAATTTGCACTTGTTACAGCAAAGGTTCTAATACCCTAATTTTAGCGTATTTAAAAAAATATACCACTTTTTTTTATTGACAGTTGCTTTTCAATAAGTTAATCTAAGTATAGCATCATATACCCATATGTGCATATGTGCATTTGAGAAAGAGGTTAACGATGAATGTGCTCACGAATCTTTATAAAACACTGTCCGATGAAACACGACTTAGAATTCTAATGCTTTTAATGCAAGACGCACTTTGTGTCTGTCAAATCAATGGCATCATTGGCGCTTCACAACCTAAAATATCTAAAAATCTTTCAAAGCTTCGCGATTTAAATTATGTCATTGATACGCGAAAAGAAAAATTTGTATATTATACACTGAATAAAGAGCATCCCTTGTTATTAAAAACACTTGAGAGCATCTTTTCAGATTTGGAGGATTATCCAATACTTATCCAAGATAGAAGCAAAAGCCTCCATAAAGAACAGTTTATTACGGTATCTCAAATCGAGCACATGTATTAATATCCTTTTTATTAAAATAAATGCAAGGGAGCGGTAAAATGTTTGTATTAGAATGGCTCAATAACCAACTACTCAAAATGGAATGGCTCAACAACGGTGTTAAATGGTTTGTAGAAACCGTTATCGGCATGGGCATTGATACAAAACTCGGTGGCAGTTTACATTTTTTCATCTATGATGTCTTCAAAATATTTTTGCTCCTTTCAGCACTGATATTTTCTATTTCGTATATTCAAAGTTATTTTCCGCCCGAGCGAACACGCAAGATTCTTGGTCGATTTAATGGCATTTCCGCGAATATTTTAGGCGCATTGCTTGGCACTATTACACCTTTTTGCTCATGTTCATCCATTCCTTTGTTTATCGGATTTACAAGTGCTGGCTTACCCATCGGCGTTACTTTTTCTTTCTTGATATCATCGCCACTTGTGGACCTTGCTTCTGTATTATTACTTGCAAGCATCTTTAACTGGAAAATCGCCATTGCTTATGTCATTGTAGGTCTTTTGCTGGCCGTTATTTCAGGCACCATTATCAGCAAAGCTAAGATGGAAAAATACGTTGAGTCCTTTGTCTATGGCAATACGGTTTTAGACGTCGATGCAGACACTTTGACCTTTAAAGACCGCATCAGTTTTGCACAGGATCAGGTCAAAGATATTGTCAAAAAAGTTTGGATTTATATATTAATTGGCGTCGGTATCGGCGCGGCCATCCACAACTGGATACCAGAATCGGTTATTTCAGCAGCTCTAGGACAGGATAAATGGTACTCTGTGCCACTGGCCACACTGGTTGGCATCCCAATGTATGCAGATATTTTCGGCACACTTCCAATTGCTGAAGCACTGGTGTCAAAAGGTGTTGGCATCGGCACCGCACTCGCTTTCATGATGGCAGTTACGGCACTTTCACTACCATCAATCATCATGCTTAAGAAGGTTGTAAAAACGAAATTGCTTGTGATTTTCGTTGGCCTCGTAACCATAGGCATTTTGATCATTGGTTTCAGTTTTAATGCGTTTGGCTATTTGTTTTTATAATTATTTTTGATATGATTAATTGATTCTAATTTAGGAGGCTTCTATGTATATTAAAGTATTAGGTTCAGGCTGTGACAAATGTAAAAAACTCGAGGCAAATGTGAAAGAGGCGCTACAGTCTCTTGGCATTGAAGCAACGGTGGAAAAAGTTGAAGATTTCAAACAAATTATGGCGTTTGGTGTTATGCAAACACCAGCACTCGTCATCGATGAAAAAGTAAAGTCTATAGGCAAAGTTCTTTCTGTGGATGAACTCAAAAATATATTTAAATAATCCACAAAGAAAACACCTATGGAGGATTTATGGTCTCGCTCGGTTATAAAAAAAATCTAGAATTTTATAAAATACTTCTTACCGTTTCGATACCTATCGTCATCCAGAACTTAATTTCATCGTCGCTAAATCTAGTCGATAATGTTATGGTCGGTCAACTCGGTGAAACCTATATTGCTGCTGCAGGACTCGCGAATCAAATATTTTTTGTTATGACCTTGATCTTATTTGGCGGTAATAGTGGCATCAGCATCTATATCGCCCAATATTGGGGCAAAAAAGAAACCGATAAAATTAAATCGGTTTTGTCCATTGGCCTTATATTTGCTTTAAGTATTTCTGCCTTATTTTTCATCGTCGGATTTCTTTTTCCAAGACAAATACTGGGCCTTATGTCAAATGATGCATCCGTTGTAACACTGGGTGCCAATTATATGCGTATCGTCAGTTTAAGTTATATGATTACAGCTATCAACTTTGCTTATGGCTTCTCGTCTCGAAGTGTTGGCCATCCAAAACTGCCAATGATGGCCAGCGTCATCTCGCTTCTAATTAATACAGGTCTCAACTATGTCCTTATATTTGGTAAATTCGGTTTTCCTGCAATGGGTATTGAAGGCGCTGCTATTGCAACGGTTATCGCACGCATCATTGAAATGATCATTATTTTATCGGGTATTTATAAGTTGATTCCCGTTCTTGCCGTTACCGCAAAAGACTTTTTCACCATCAAACTGAGTCTGGTCAAATTAATATTTAAGACGGCTTTTCCAGTGATTTTAAACGAAAGCTTCTGGTCGCTCGGTATGACGGCCTATGCCTTAGTCTATGCCCGTATTGGTACAGAAGCCATTGCAGCAGTCATGATCACCAACACTGTGAATAGTCTTTTTATGGTCGTCGGTTTTGGTCTGGGTAATGCGTCCTCGGTTATGCTTGGCAATACCTTAGGTTCAGGTGAGATTGAAAAAGCCATTGATTACAACAAGAAATTTTTATTTCTCAGTATTATACTAGGTGTTATTGTAGGGTTTATGATTGTTTTAACGGCGCCGCTTATTGTGTCCGCGCTTTACCATTTGACCCCTAGCTCATATGACATTACGATAAAAACACTTAAAATTTTAGCATTCTTTATGGCTTTCAAATTCTATAACACGATAATCATCATTGGTACATTACGAAGTGGTGGTGATACGATGTTTTCTATGCTTTTAGAAGTTTCATGTGTTTGGTTAATCGGCGTACCTTTAGCACTGATTGGTGCTTTTGTTTTAGATTGGCCTGTCTATTATGTCGTTGCTCTTGTCAACATCGAAGAAATGATCAAATTACTTCTGGGTTTGCCACGCATCATGTCAAACAAGTGGGCGAAACGGCTGGTTTAATTGTTGCCATTCAATTTGTATTGAGACGCATACGGCTTGGTCCGAACCTATAATTTGATGTTTAGAGACTGCACGCTGTGCGGTCTTTTTTACTTCAGTACGAATGGTTACAGGCTCACCTTCAAACACTTCACACTTAAAAGAAACTTTTAGTGCCTTAAGTTGATAGTGGTCCAAAAGTTCACTCCCTAATGTATCTATTGCCCATTTGATATAGGTAACATTGTTGACATGGTGGTTGACATCGATATCCGAGTAAACCGTCATTCTTGTCATTTCATGTTTTGACGCACCAAACATCTCTTCAAATTCGATTTTTCCAGGTTTTTCACAATTTTCTTCAACATCAAACACATCATTTAAAACTTTTGGGATATTGATTTGTTTTTTTGTGATCGGATCAATATACGCCCATTTACTTATTGCATGTCCCATCTGTTTGCCCTTATCATCCTCTATATCGTAGCGTCTGTAGGCGATAAATTTTCTAAAGTAGTTTGGCTCTGTTCTTACTGTTAAATCCATGACAAATTCTGGCATCTGAAGAAGATTGACTTGCCATTCCACAATAACCCAAATGCCAGGAAGTTCATCTTTAGGAAGATGTGCGGTCCTTACACCAAAATGTAAAGTAGAAATATCTTGTAGAAAATTCATCAGCGTCGTCGGTTTCAATTTGAAATTTTTATCAAAATCAAAATAATTGAGTGCGTATTTTTTTTCATATATTTGTCCCATAAGTGTCCTCCGTTGACTACAGCCATCCTATCTATCATACCATAAAATCAAGGTCGAATAATTGCAAAATTTGATTTGCTTTTGACTATATAATATGTTATCATTCTTAAGAATTATATAAAGCTTTTTAATTTGGTCCTGTGAGGCTAAGAAGAGAAGATTGCGATCTTCTCCTACAAACGAAGAAAAAGGGGAGGTTTTTTTATGTCTACAAATAGTGCAGTATTAAAAGTATCAACGTTAAGAGATCCTAAAAGTTACGTACTTGGCTTGCAACATCTTATTGCTATGTTCGGTGCTACAGTACTTGTTCCAATACTTACAGGTTTTAACCCATCCGTTGCACTTTTTACAGCTGGTGTCGGCACATTGATTTTTCACTTCTGTACAAGTTATAAAGTACCTGTATTTCTAGGGTCTTCTTTCGCCTTTATCCCATTGGTGATCCAAGTAAAAGAAATGTATTCCGGTGATCTGACATACGCTCAAGGTGGTATAGTCGTTGCGGGATTTCTTTATGTTCTTTTTTCTTTCATCGTTAAAGCTGTTGGCGTTACGACCATCAAAAAATACTTGCCATCGCGTGTGGTTGGCCCAATGATTATTGTAATCGGCCTCAATCTAGTACCTGTTGCGTATGGCATGGCTTCAGCTCAGTTTACTTTAGCGGCCATCACACTTGGTACCGCTCTTGCTATAAACTTCTTAGGAAAAGGTTTTGTACGTCAACTTGCGATTCTTGCTGGTGTCATCACAGGTTACATCGCTGCTTCTTTCATGGGCGTTCTAGATGTTACTGGTATTCAAAATGCAGCCATCTTTGCGGTACCTGCTTTTACATTTCCTAAATTTTCTATCGAAGCCATTATCGTCATCGCACCGGTTGTCCTTGCAGTGTTCATGGAACATGTTGGCGATATCACAACGAATGGTGCCGTTGTCGGTAAAAACTTTATTGAAGATCCAGGTTTAAACAGAACTTTACTTGGTGACGGTTTAGCTACTTTATTTGCTGGTTTTGTGGGCGGACCTGCCAATACAACTTACGGAGAAAACACAGGTGTTCTCGCACTTACTAAAAACTATAACCCAGCTATCTTAAGAATCACGGCATGTTTTGCAATTATACTCGGCCTTGTTGCTAAACTTGGCGCGACGCTTTCCTCTATTCCAGTCGCTGTAATGGGCGGTATCAGCCTCATGTTATTCACAATGATTGCCTACATTGGGGTTAAAAACATTAGAGACAATAAAGTCAAAATGAATGTGCCAAACCTCATAATCATGGCAACTATCTTATTCATAGGTTTAGCACCAACGTATGTGCCTTCTTTGAGCCTTGCGATTCCAGTACCTGGAACTGAGATTCCTCTTACAGGACTTAGCCTTGCAGCCATCATTGGTATCATCTTGAATGCATTTGTTGCACATTTTGTTAAAGAAGCATAATCATCAGCAAATGAACAAAATATAAGAGCGATTGTGCATCGGTTATTCAGTTGCACAGTCGCTCTTTTTTAGTGTCATACACACCTTTATCGCTTGTGTTCACAGTATTTCAATGGTACGATTGTCTTAGACAAAATATTAAGAGGTGACCATAAAAATGCATAGAAAATACGCTGTTTTAATATCATTTGTAATCCTGCTCGTTCTTTTAAGTGGATGCACTAAAAAATCGAATACCAATGAAGAAAATGTTGAAAAGAACCTATATGTCGCTTATAAAATCATTGATAACCAAAAAGTTTATGGCTACATAGATGAAAAAGGTCTCTTTTTAATAGAACCCCAATATATGTATGCTTCTGATTACTCAGAAGGTTTTGCAGTCGTATACGATGATATCAACTATCGCATAATAGATATAAATGGAAATACAGTATTTGAAACGACTAAACTTATAGAACCTGTGAAAAATGGCGCAGCCATCTTTACGGATCCGGACACTTATAAAAGAGGGTTTCTCGATATCAATGGCCTCATTATCGCAGAGCCGGTATACCAAACCATCGAAAATTTCAATTCAGAAGGTACAGCACTTGTTTCTTCTACTGAAGGCATATTTGAACGCATTGATAAAACTGGAAAAACACTTCAGATCTATCACCTAGATCCATTCTTCACTTCAATTTATGAGGTCTTTGACGGTTATGCTGCTTATATGCAAGCAGATAATTCTAAAATGGGCATTATTTCAATAGAGGATTCGCGCGTTGTCATAGATCCCTCCTTCAATGAAATCATCATCCTTGGTGAAGGCTATTTTGCAGCAAAGGATCCAACAAAAGAAAGTTTTGAAAGCCTATCAACACCTTCGGCAATAATGGATAGTAAGGGTAACAAGCTCTCAGATTATCAATACTATGACGTCAGCCATTATCATGAAGGTTTAGCTTCCGCTACGGACGATCAGTCTACTTTTTTCATTGGGACAGATGGACAAAAGATAAACACACTTCCAGTTGTGGCAGGAAGAGGCATACTTACAAAAATAGGGGCCTTAATAAAAGCCGACATCGATGGTGATCTAAGCTATCTTGATTCTGAAGGCAACACAATATGGCAAGCGGATACAACAATTGCAGTGTCAGATCAAATAAAAGTCGTTCAAAACAGTTATAAGCCACTACGATTAGTCAACATCAAATATCCATCCGTCACCGGATTAAAGGACAAAACCATTGAATCCACTATCAATGAAACGCTTAAAGATTATTTTACTTTGCCGCGTTCAGATGAAGATTTGTTGAATCTTTCAGTAGAGGATGTTTTTTCTGCAAGCCTCCGCGAAAATTTATTAATTATAGAAAAAAATGGTTACGATTATTATTCTGGTGCTGCACACGGAATGCCCATTCATGATTATTATTACATTGATATAAACACAGGCGTAGCCTATACATTTAAGGATCTTTTCAAAGAAGACAGTGATTACTTAAATGCACTCAGCATGATCGTAACTCAGCAAATACAAGAACAAGCTACATCTGAAGATTCAATGTTTTTTCCAGAGTTCTTTACCGGTCTCACGGAAACTACAAATTTTCAGCTTACTGAAAATGGCATCATTATCTACTTTTATCCTTATGAAATTGCGGCTTATGCTGGCGGATTTCCAGAGTTTGAGATCCCCTTTGCTGATATTACTGAGTTTCTTAATGAAAAGGGTAACTTCTTCAAATCATTTAACCCTTAAATTTTTATCGGCAATCCTTATGATTTCTGAAACAACGTGATCCATCACATGGTCAGGAACCCCGCTGTAAGAAAAGACAACGATATTGCCTTGCTTATAACCAGCGATTTCTTCAAGGATAATTCCTAATGCTTGGCCAGCATCAATCACCTTTCTTATGTTGACACTTGCATCAAAGGATAATGTGACATGTAGTCCAGAACCCTTTCCAATAAGTGCCACAAGTGGAGATTCATTGCGCTTAAACGCATCGATTAGTAAAGCGTTTTTTCGGCCATATATTTTTTTGATTCGCCTTATGTGGCGTTCAAAAGCCCCTTCCCTCATAAAATTTTCAAGTGCAAGCTGCTCAATTTTTGAGACTGACTGTGAATATCTTGGTAACACCATTTCAAACTTGGCCATTAGCGACTCTGGTAAGATCATAAAGCTAATTCTGAGAGCGGGTATAAGAAGCTTTGAAAAAGAGCCCACATAAATAACATTTTCGCCTTCATTTAGACCTTGTAATGCAGGTACTGGATAGCCTTCATATCTGAGTAAACTGTCATAATCATCCTCTATAATGTAGGCATTATTTTTTTTTGCCCAATCCAGAAGTTGTAACCGTTTTTTTATAGCCATGACGTTACCTGTTGGATATTGGTGCGAGGGCGATACGTAGACGATATTGGCTTGAGATTTTTCAAGCGTTTTCATGTCAATACCATCCTTTTCAAGTGGTATTTTTACCATTTCATAACCATAATCTTCAAAGATGACCATCCCCTTTGAAAATCCGGGATATTCAAATGCAATGCTACCATATTCATTTTTGAACGTCGAAGCAATCAGTCCAAACAGGTACTGGATACCTGCGCCAATAACCACCTGCTCAGGTTTACAAACACCGCCTCTTGATTGATGGACAAAACTTGCAATCTCTTGTCTCAGGCAGTATTCTCCCTTTGCATCACCGTAACTTAGCAAAGCCTTTTTTTCATATTCAAGCACTCGGTTGACCGCCTTTTTCCATTCTATAAAATTAAAGGCGCTTTCTTCTGTACCATCTGTGTTGAAGGGCTTTTCTATTTCAATAATCGCTTCACGATTGCTTTGAGTGATTTGCACCCTCTTGAAATGTCCCAATTCACTTGCATTGAATCCCAAAACATAATAACCACTTTTAACCTTACTTTCAATATAGCCTTCCAAAACAAGCTGGTTGTATGCGTTCTCAACAGTTGCTTTACTTATGCTTAATGTCTTTGTAACCGCACGCACAGAGGGCAATTTTTCTCCATTTTCCAGGTTGCCGCCTTCAATTTCTTTTTTTATATAATCGTATAACTGAATATATTTTGGAATACTATTGACCTTAAAATCCACCACAAAACCGATCATACACGCCTCCACTGACCCTATCTATTATAGCGTTTCTGTATCTTTTAATGATGTCAATTATATATTATGATAAGATTAACATCAAGATTTTTAGGAGGCACTCATGAAATATAATTTGAGAACATTAATCTATACAGCTTTGATGACCGCATTCGTTTTTATCACCACCTCAATTATCAAAATTCCAATTCCCTTTACAGATGGGTATATCCACGCAGGTGACATGTGTATCTTTGTAGCTGGCATTTTGCTTGGACCATGGTATGGTGGCGCAGCAGCTGGCATAGGATCAGCTATGGCCGACTTTCTTGGCGGATATGGGCAATGGGTTTTGCCGACACTAATCATTAAAACCATCATGGGCATGTTAATTGGCTACTTTGCAAAACCAACAACCCGTGTAAAACCTTATCTCTTTGTAACGATGCTCATCTGGGTCACCTCACTACTCGCCTTTTTCTACGCCGTTCGACAATCAAGCATGGCGACCATTGTGTCTCAAGTTGAAATTGAATCCTTAGAAAAAGCACTTACCATTGTTGCAACACTTAAATCACAACTGCTTGCGGTTTCAATCATCATTCCTGTGCTTATGATTGTTCTATTGTATTTTAAAAACCATTTTAAAGTATCACTCAACTACATGGTAGGTATGGTGATTTCTGGTATTTGGATGGTTTTAGGTTATTATGTTGCATCCGGCATTATGTATGGTAATTTTTTGGTACCTATATTCAGCATCCCTTGGAATATTGTACAATTTGGGGTTGGTGCGGTGCTTGCGTTCTTAGTTGTTGCCTCACTGGACAAAGCCAATATCAACTCAAAGACACTTTTAAAATAGTCATATTACAAATTATACCCTTACAAACCATAACATTATAAGAAGTTAAATCATTTATGCAAAACATTAAAAAGCCTCGAACCGCTTATTTAGAGTGGATTCGAGGCTTTGATTCTATTTATTTATTGATTGCTTATTTGTTTTTATAGTGTTCCACGAGTTTTTCAAATGCCGGGAATGATCTTTCAATCATGTTCATATCGACACAATATGAAATTCTGAAGTATCCAGGGTATCCAAAGCCACTTCCAGGAACGAGGAGGATATTAAATTTCTTAGCTTCCATAACAAAATTAACGTCATCTGCTTCTAGTGCTTTTGGGAACAAATAGAATGCGCCTTGTGGCTGAACCATTTCAAAGCCAAGCTGTGTCAATTTGCTGTAGAGTGCATCTCTTCTAATCTGATATTGAGAGATATCCACGGATTCTTCAAGTGAATCGGCGATTACCTTTTGCCATAATGCAGGTGCGTTTACAAAACCAAGCGTTCTGTTTGCAAATGCAAGCGCGCCCATGAATAGATCTACATCTTCAAATGTGCTGTTAAGCGCTATATAACCAATACGCTCGCCTGCAAGTCCAAGAGATTTAGAATACGAATTGACCATGATTGAATGTTTGAAGTAATTGTGTGAATTAGGTACGTAAACATTGTCATAGACCAGTGCTTTATAGGGTTCATCTGAAATTGTATAGATTGGACGGCCAAATTCTTTTTCTTTTTTCTCTACGATGGCATTTAATCCCTTAAGCGTCTCCTCAGAGTAAATGACACCTGTTGGATTGTTTGGAGAATTGATAATAATCGCTCTTGTTTTCGCGGTTATCCCTTTTTCAAACGCTTCAAGATTTGGTTGAAAATCCTTTTCATCAGTCATCAAGATAACAGGTACGCCATTATGATTTTTGATATAGAATATATATTCTGCAAAATAAGGGGCAAAAATAATGACTTCATCGCCTGCGTCTAGGATGGTTCTTAAAACGACGTTAATCCCTCCGGCTGCGCCAACGGTCATAAGAATATGTTCAAAGCCAATAGGGTTTATGATATCTCTATTAATAGCGTTGGCAACTTTTTGTCTAACATCTTTAAAACCTGCATTGTCCATGTAACGGTGTGTGCCTAGCGCATCGCTGTTCACAACTTCTTTCAACTTTTCCATGACCGACTTTGGGGGTTCAAAATATGGATTGCCTAGGCTGTAGTCATAAACGTTTTCATCGCCAAATTGTTCGCGAAGTTTCCCGCCCTCAACAAACATTCTTCTAATCCAAGAAGCATTTTTTAAATTCTCATGAATTTCTTTTGATATCATTTTGTCGCCTCCTTTAATATTCTCCACACTTATTATATCATGAAAAAAAAGCTTTGCAATTTTTTAGTAAACATTAAAATTTTTTATAATTTTTTTTGAATTGACTGATTTGACGTTTTACTATAAAATAAAAATGTTATAGGTGCCATGAAAATGGAGAATAGGGAATTAGGTGCAAGACCTAAGCGAACCCATCACTGTATGAACGAGCTGTTGCGGATACCACTGGGAAACTGGGAAGGTGCATATAGCCATGACTTCAAGCCAGGAGACCTGCCTACTGATGATTTAATGAACGAAGGTAAAGTTCATTACTTATTGACGTTAATGCCCATTTGGGTTTTAACGCTTGTAAGTAATGGGCTTTTTTTATTGCTATCACCCAATTAAGAAATGACTATGGAGGCTTATTATGTACATGAATCAAGGAATAAATTACACTAAAACCGCATTGACACTTGGAGATATCCACTCGATTACAGTTCTTGACGCCGCATCTATGGCACAAACACGAACACGTGTGGACAACCTCGTAAAACCACAAGGTTCACTTGGTGCACTCGAAGACATTGCTGTGCAACTTGCTGGAATTTATGCAACAAACGCACCTAAAATTGCAAAGAAAGCTGTCATAGTCATGTGTGCTGACAATGGCGTTTGTGTGGAAGACATTGCCTCCGCCCCTCCTATTGTCACTTTGATCCAATCACTTAATATTGCAAATGGTGTTTCTGGCGTCGGTGCGCTTGCCAAGGCATCAAACGCCAAAGTTTATACAGTCAATATTGGGATTGATTCTGAAGAGATTCATCCTACCTTGATTCATAAAAAGGTTATGAGTGGTACGCACAATATCGCCAAAGGTCGTGCAATGACGCGCGAACAAGCACTTGCCGCTATTGAAGTCGGAATGGATATGGTGACACGTGCGGTAACTGAAGGACACAACCTGATTGCCACTGGTGAGATGGGCATCGGCAATACGACGACGTCTACAGCCATCTTATCCCTCCTCAGCGGTCAACCGCCTTCTGAGATCACAGGCGTTGGTGCCAATTTCCCAGTGGAAAAGCTCGATCATAAAGCGCACATTATCGCGCAATCGATCGTCTCGAAGACAATCAATGTTGAAGACCCTCTTGATATATTGTCTGCTGTTGGCGGGCTAGACATTGCTGGTCTCACTGGCGTCATGCTCGGCGGTGCAATCCACCGCATTCCAGTAATTGTAGATGGCTATATATCAACTGTTGCGGCGCTAATCGCTTGTAAGTTCAATCCTGATGTCAAAGCGTATCTATTCCCCTCACATGCTTCCGAAGAAAAAAGTGCTTCCCTTGCAACAGAACTACTTGGTATGAAGCCCTACCTTAATTTGAATATGCGACTAGGTGAAGGCAGTGGCGCTGTCCTTGCTTTTGGTATTATAGAGGCAGCATGCACAATGCTTAATGAAATGATTACCTTTGAAGAAGCGGGCATCAGTGTTGTGTAACGGTCATCGTATCTCAAATACAATGTTTTCTAAGCCTAAAAAGATTAATTATTGCCTATGTACAAAATGTCACTACTCGGTTCGGTAAAATCAGTTTATAATAGAGATAAAGATACTTTGGCTTAGGAGGCAAAAATGACACTGATTTTGGGGCATCGCGGTGCTCGGGCATATTATGCCGAAAACACACTTTTATCGTTTGAACAAGCGATTATGCAAGGTGCTGACGGCATCGAACTCGATATCCATTATTCAAAAGATGGCGTTATAATGGTCTTTCACGATTTCACACTGGATCGCATGTGTGGTATAAAAGGTGCTATATATGACTTTACAGCTGAAGCGCTCAAAAAATTCAAAGTACAGTTCAAGAATCAATATGAAACGATTCCCACACTAGAAGAAGTTTTGAATCTCATCATCGCGCTACAAATCAAATTTGATCGTAAGTTAATCCTAAACGTTGAATTTAAAGCAGGGTCAGATTTTTATCCAGATATTGAAAAAAACGCTTTAGCCCTCTGTTATCAATACCTTTCAAAAGAGCAAGTTATTTTTTCTTCTTTTGATCATTTTGCTTTGAAGCGCATTAAAGAAATTGATTCTACGGCAATAACTGGCATACTCACAGCATCGGCATTGGTGGATCCTTGGGATTACATTAAAAAACTAAACGCAGATTACTACCACCCTAATTATCAAGTTTTAACGCCACCTATGATCAAAGCTTTTATTGATCACGATATATTATTAAACCCATATACGGTTAACGATCCTAAGATTGCACGTCGTTTTATTGAAAATAACTTGCATGCCATCATCACTGATACGCCGGACGTTATGGTCGCACTGAGTCATGAAATCCAAACACGAGGTCCTTATGAAAATTCTATTTGAAGACAAACACATAATTGCCGTTGAAAAACCCCAAAACTGTCCAATACAACGCGATCAAACGAGACAAAGATGTCTAATGGACATGGTCATTGATTACTTCGAATTTGAATGTGGCATTTCAAATCCGTATATTGGGTTAGTTCATCGTTTGGACCGCCATACGGGTGGTGTTGTGGTATTTGCAAAAACGGAGCAAGCGACACGAACACTAAATGCAATCTTTGTTTCGCATTTTATTACAAAGCGTTATTTGGCGCGTGTAGAAGGCAGACCGGTCGAAGGGAAAGCCCTTTTAATTGACTATTTGACTGTAGATTCCAAACTCAATAAAACCAAAATAGATGCTTACACAAACCCAAGTGCAAAGAAAGCGAAACTCAGCTACGTCATTACCCAAGTTTATGAAACGGAGCAAGGTATACTCAGCGACCTAAGTATTAACCTTTTCACAGGTAGACAGCATCAGATTCGTGCCCAAATGGCCAATCTTGGCCACCCAGTACTTGGTGATGAAAAATATGGTTCTAAATGGCCCAATACCGCACACGTTTCTATGGCACTCTGGGCCACAGAGCTAAAATTTGATACTTTTGGCAAACACTATCACTTTGAGTCTATGCCACCTGAAAGTGGTATTTGGTTGATCAAGTAATGCGTCAAAAAATGAAATACGCTCAGATTGCTTTGGCAGCCTGAGCGTATTGTTTTTTTATTATTTTTTATAAATTTTTATGATGTGTAGACTACTTAACGGTTACAATCCATCCTTCAGGTGCTTCAATTTCCCCAAATTGAATACCGACCAATGTTTCGTAGAGTTTTTTAGTTATAGGACCCACTTCTGTTTCACTATGGAAGACATGAAGATTGCCTTTGTGCTCGATGCCGCCGATTGGCGTAATCACAGCCGCGGTACCACATGCGCCAGCTTCTGCAAACTCGCCAAGGTTGTCAACGAGGCAGTCGCGTTCTTCAACAGCCATTTTTAAATAGTTTTCAGCGAGATACATCAATGAGTACTTCGTGATACTTGGTAAAATGGATGGCGAAACTGGTGTTATAAACTTGCCGTCATTTGTGATGCCAAAGAAGTTTGCTGCGCCGACTTCTTCGATTTTGGTGTGCGTCATTGGGTCAAGATAGATACAGTCTGCAAAACCGCGATCTACAGCAACTTGGTGTGGCAATAAGCTACCTGCGTAGTTTCCGCCAACTTTTGCTGCGCCTGTACCAAATGGTGCCGCTCTGTCCATATCTGAAATCGTGAAATTCACTGGCGCAAGTCCTGATTTGAAATAAGGACCCACTGGAACAGCAAAGATTCCGAACATAAACTCAGGCGCCGGTCTGACACCTAAATTGTGGCCTACGCCTATGACGTAAGGACGCAAATAAAGTGTTGCACCTATGCCATATGGCGGTACAAAGTGCATATTCGCCTTAACGACCTGAATACACGCATCGATAAATTTTTCAACTGGAATCTCAGGCATCATCACACGTGAGCAGCTTCTGTTAAGTCTTTTTGAATTCTCGTCTGGTCTGAAAAGCTGTACGTCTCCATTTGGAGTTTTGTACGCTTTAAGACCTTCAAAGCATTGTTGACCGTAGTGAATTGCAGTTGATGCTTCACTAATAGAAATCATGTTGTCTTCAACGAGCTTTCCATCATCCCAACTGCCATCTTTCCACATAGAGACATAACGCAAATCTGTTTTCATGTAACCAAAACCTAGTTTTGCCCAATCGATGTTTACATTTTTACTCATATTCCAAGCCCCTTTCAAATTATAAAATTGTTCTTGGAAAAAGATTACCCAAAACCATTATAATCGGTTCATCGAAAAATTTCTATCTAAACTCAATAAATATTTTTTATTACAGTGCCATAAATGATTATTAACGTTTTATAGCATTTTTGTTTTCACCATTGTCTAGGCACCAATTGCTGAGGTATGATAGATGGGATTCACGCTTACTATTATATAGAAAATGGAGGGGACATGAAACTTCCTGAACTTAAAATTGGTCAATTGACCATCAAATTTCCAATCGTACTTGGCGCAATGGGCGTCGGCGTCACACGTTCCGGTTTAGCTGCTGCCGTAACTTCTTCGGGAGGACTCGGTGTTATCTCTGGTGTCAATCTTGGCTTTAATGAAAGCGATTTTTACACGAACAGACTTGAAGCCAATTTAAGAGCACTTCGAAACGAAATCAGAACAGCAAAAGCAAAATCAAACAATGGTTTAATCGGCGTCAATTTTATGGTTGCCATGAATAACTATAAGGAACATGTTGAAGAAGCGGTCAAAGAAGGCATCGATTTTATCATCTCAGGTGCAGGCCTTCCCACTGAACTGCCTGCTTTTGTGAAAGGTTCTACGACAAAAATTATTCCAATCGTGTCTTCTGTTAAAGCGGCACAAGTGATTTCTAAAATGTGGGATAGAAACCACCAAATAGCTGCTGACGCTATCGTTATCGAAGGTATCAAAGCAGGTGGTCACCTTGGTTTTTCAAAGGAAGAGCTCGATGAAAAAGACTTTGATCCTGAGACGATTATTAAAGGCGTCAGAGAAGCAATAAAACCTTATGAAGTTAAATACGACAAACAAATCCCTATTATTTTTGCTGGCGGTGTTTTTGATGGCAAGGATATCGCTGAAATGCTCTCTTATGGTGCCCAGGGTGTTCAAATGGCGACACGATTTGTTGCAACGGAAGAATGCGATGCACATATTAACTTCAAGCAAGCATATGTTGATTCAATTGAAAACCAAGCACAAATCATCATCAGTCCAGTTGGAATGCCAGGTAGAGCGCTTGATAATCCTTTCATCCAAAGAATCGCTGAAGGCGATAGACCGCGCATAGAACGCTGTGTCAATTGCCTAAGAACGTGTAACCCAGCAACAACACCATATTGTATTTCTCAAGCACTTGTTGCTTCTGTAAAAGGTGATGTCGACAATGGACTCATCTTCGCAGGCGAAAATGTGCACCGTGTCACAGAAATTACGACCGTTGCAAATTTGATGCAAACGCTCATTAGCGAAGCAGAAGCTTGCAATTAATATTTTACAAAAAAGTAACCCGGCCATCGGCCGGGTTTTATTTTGCTTAAAGCGCATCAACTACTTTTGCCTCAAAGGGTTCAAGGTTCGTGCGACCAATGCGCATTTGTCTATCCGTATGATTCAAAACGATAAATTTATCTCTTCTTTTGACCACTTCAGCCCCCTCAGGAAGCGTTAACCTATTAATATTTTGTGTGTCACATATGGATTGAACCAATCTATCGAGGGTTTCCTCGCAGATGCCGCCCCCCATATAATAGACATTGCCACCGCGCATACCAACTGTGTTGACCGTTACAGCCGCATAGTGATCAAACATAAAGTCTGTATATCTATAAATAGGTGCTGCAGTAATGGTTTTTACAAGATCTCGCCAAACTGTAATTTTCCCATGATGGCCATCTTCACCTAAAATATCGACGCTTTGTCCTTTTCCAAGCGATTCATATTGACCCAGTTCAATCCCACAAAAGGTGTTTAAAATATTTTTAGAAAGCCTTAAATTGTTATTTCTGTCTTTGATGCCACTTCTAAAACCAAAAACCACGGTACCCCCTTCAGCTGCAAAAGTTTCTAATCTTTTCAAAAGTGCCTCATCGACGATTTGCATCACCGGCAATAGAACCACTTTATAAGCAGAAAAATCTTTCTCAACATCAATGACATCCGTCATAATGCCCAATTTATGAAAACCGGCATGAAGTCTGACAAATTCGGCCGTAAAATCAAAGGCATGGCTTTGTGGTTGCGCCGCCCAAGACCAGCGATTGTCATAATCATATAGCAGTGCAACATCTGATTCTATGTTCGATTCAAATAATGCCTCTTCCTTTTGAATCTCTTCAAAAAAACCTTTGACTTCCAAAAACTTGTCATTGATTTGGTTGTCTGAATCTAAGATGCCTTGACAAAATTGCTCTGCCCCTCGGGTCATGCCTCGATACCTAAAATAAAGCAAAGCCTCACACCCTCTTGCCATTGCCTGATACGACCATAATTTTGCTTGATTCGGCCTTGGGAGATAGCCAATAACCGTATGCCCTTGCGCCCCCATAAGGGCTTCAAGAATCCAAAAATTCTGTTTTTTAAGCCCTCTTATATAATCTAATGTCATGGCGATATGTGCTGGCAACAATGGCTTTTCAAGCCCGCCCCATACGGGGTAATTGTCATAAGAAACGATATCCAGCTTATCGGCCAAAATATTCTGATCATAAGCTCTATCGAAGAAACCGCCAAATAAATTATGTGTCACCTTTTGCTCTGGTCTTTTTAATCGATTGACGATATTGATTTGTAAGGCTGCATAGTCATTGATGCTTACTGATCTAAAACGCGCCCAGTCCAACATTAACGACGGATTGTGCGTGGTTATCGTAGGTTTTGGTGCAGGGATTTCATTAAAATCATTATAGGTCTGTCCCCAGAATACAGTTCCATAAATGTCGTTTAGATTTGTAATGGTCTTGTATTTATCTTGAAGAAACTGTTGAAACCCCGTGTGACAGTAATCACAATAACATTGATCAGAACCCTCATGTCCGAGTTCATTATCAATTTGCCAAGCGATAATAGCCGCTTCATTTTGGTAATGTGATAAAAGTGCTGTGACAATTGTCTCTGTTGCGTGTCTGTATTCCGGAGAATTGTAGCAATATAACCTGCGTCCACCGAATGTACGGCGCAGACCATTTTCATCAACCGAAAGAATCAATGGGTATTTTTTAGCTAACCACGCTGGAAATGTTGCTGTTGGTGTGCCAAAAATGACCTTTAGCCCATTTGCCTTGAGTCTTTCAATGACATGATCAAAGAAAGAAAAGTCGAATTGACCCGGCTTAGGCGCCATTAAATGCCATGCAAATTCACCGATGCGAACCGTATTTGCGCCTAGCGATACGATACGTTTTATGTCTTCCTCCAGCATCTCCGCTGGCCAATGTTCTGGATAATAATCTACACCTAATATCATAGCAACCTCTCAAAAAAAGTTAGGTCAAAACTTCAATCGCTAAACCACACCAACAAGGGGCGTTGTTCTAGAAAATGAAACTTGACCTAAGGTGGGGGGGATTATTTTCTCTTGATATATTTACGATTGTCGATGGCAACAGCCACGATTATAATTAAACCTTTAATAATGAACTGAAGATATGGGTTGACGCCGATAAATGTAAGGCCATATGCAATAACCTGGAAAATCAAAACACCTGTTACGATACCTGTGATACTCCCGATACCACCCGAGAATGATAAACCACCCACAATACAAGCCGCAATAGCGTCGAGCTCGTAGCCATTGCCTGTATTGTTTGTTGCAGAACCAATACGCGCGGCTTCAAGTGACCCGCCAAGTCCGTATAAAAGGCCAGCAAAAATATAAATCATAATGAGCATTTTACCAACATTAACGCCTGATACAGCTGCAGCTTCAGCATTACCACCCACTGCAAATAAATTTTTTCCAAACCTTGTTTTGTTCCATAAGAACCAAGTGAACACAACGGCGACAATGGCATATAGTACCAAATAAGGAATGAGAATTTCACCAAACTTGAAGGACCCTTGAGCAACCTGTGCAAATCTTGGATCTAACCCACCAATTGGTTGTGCGCCGTATGGCGGTCTATCATAATAAATCGACGTTACACCATATACCACGACCATCATGCCGAGTGTCGCAATAAATGGATCCACTTTAAATTTTGCGACAATGATACCATTAATCCCACTAAAAAAACCAGTGATGATCATAACGAGTAAGATTGGTGCAATGACCCAAAGGGTCGGAAGATCTGGATACATTTTATATAAATAGTTAGGCGCTTGTAACAATGATGCAGAAATAACCGCAGCTAAACCAACTTGACGACCTAGCGATAGATCGGTTCCCTTAGCAACGATAATGGTACCGACGCCGAGTGCAAAAATCGTTCGCGTTGAAGCTTGCGTCAATATGTTTGTAAAGTTTTTAAGTGATATAAAACTCGGCTCTAATGCGACAATTACGACCATCAATGCGAACAGCACAATTATGATGGCATTGTTCATTACAAAATCAAAAACGTCTTTTTTTGTCATGTTCGAAAAATTGACGCGTTTTTTTCCATGCTTATCTAGCTTTTCTGACATATACCCATCTCCCCGCTATAAATATTTTGCAGACAATCTTAATATTTCTTCTTGTGTCGTTTCCTTTGTATTGACGATACCAGCTAACCTGCCGTTACTCATGACAAGGATACGGTCTGTTATTCCTAGAAGTTCTGGCATTTCTGAAGATACCATGATAATGCCTTTGCCTTTTGCGGCGAGGTCTATCATCAATTGATAAATATCGTATTTTGCACCAACGTCGATACCACGAGTTGGCTCATCTAGAAGCAACACTTCAGGCTCCGTCAGAAGCCATCTGCCGATGATTACCTTTTGTTGATTACCACCTGAAAGTGACATTATTCTCGTTTTATTGTTTGGCGTTTTTACACTCATACTATTGACGACCCAATTTGTATCGTCGATAATTTTCTTGTCATCCAGTATGGAAAAGCGCTTTACATAACGATCAATATTCGCAATAATCGCATTAAAATAGATATCTTGGTTCGGAAATATACCCGTTGCTCTTCTTTCCTCTGTAACAAGTGCCACACCTTGCTTAATGGCTTCACGGGGTGATTTGAAGGTGACTTCTTTACCATGTAACGTTATTTTTCCTGTGGCTTGTCTTTCTGCAAAAATCGATTCGACGACATCTGTACGCTTAGCACCCACTAGACCTGCAATACCAAGTATTTCACCTTTTCTAAGTTCAAATGAAATGTCATTGATTGAAGGTTGGAAAACTGCCGTCATATTTTCAACTTTTAAGATGACCTCAGAGGGTATATTGGTCTTAGGCGGAAATCGATTGGTCAATTCTCTACCAACCATCAAGCTAATAATTTCATTGGTACTGATCTCAGCCACTTTGCGCGTTGCAATCCATTTACCATCTCGCATAATCGTAACTTCATCACAAATCTGTTCAAGTTCTTCCATCTTATGAGAAATGTAAATAACGGAAACCCCTTTAGCTCTAACTGTACGAATAATATTAAATAAATGACCCACTTCTTTTTCAGTTAATGAAGAGGTTGGCTCATCCATGACGATCAATTTTGAATTATAGGATACAGCCTTGGCAATTTCAACCATTTGACATTCTGAAACTTGAAGCTTACTGATCGTCGTTCTTGGGTCAAGTTTTATATCTAAGTCTTTAAAGATTTCAAGCGTATCGGCAAACATTTTGTCTTCATCAACGAAAATTCCTTTTTTAGGAAAACGTCCCAACCAAATATTGTCCATAATTCTAGTACTTCTCACTTGATTCAACTCTTGATGGACCATTGAAACGCCATTATCAAGTGCGTGCTTTGAGGATGTGAAATTGACATCGCTGCCATTGAGTCGAATTCGACCTGTATCCATATGGTAAATCCCAAATAAACATTTCATAAGTGTAGATTTGCCAGCGCCATTTTCGCCCATCAATGCATGTATGCTGCCTTTACGAACTCTCAAAGTGACGCCATCTAATGCTTTTACACCAGGAAACTCTTTAGAGACTTCAGTCATTTCAAGCAAATACTGAACATCGTCTTTTATTGAATCTTCTTGCATGGATTACGCCTCCTTTCTCATGGAAATCGTATGACCAGACATCTACAATTTCCCAAACTATATTGTAAATACCCATATTATATGAAAATAACAGTCTATTCCCCATACTTTGGGTGTTTAATTTTCAATTTAATTGATCTAAGATTTGTTTGATTTTTTCAAAAAATTCGAGATGCATCTCTGCATCTCGAACAGTTTTTATCCTGAATAACTATTTGTATGCTTCTTCAGCAAACGCTATATTATCGATTGTAACTGCTACATAAGGTACACGAACTGCTTTACCAGCATCTAATACCCATGTTGTACCATCAAGTGGGTCTTTACCATTAGCAACGTTAAGTGCTAAATCAAATGTAGCGCCACCTTGGTTCTTAGCATCATTTAATACAGTACCAACCATTCTACCCGCTTTGATTTCTTCTAGTGCATCTGGGATAGCATCTACGCCAACTACAGGCATGAATTTTCCAGCATCAAAATAACCAGAAGCGTTTAACGATTGAATTGCACCAAGTGCCATACCATCGTTGTTACAGATAACCATTTCAATTGCATCGCCGTGTTTTGCGATCCAAGCGTCCATTAATTCTTTGCCTTTTACAGAGTCCCACATACCTGTTTGAAGTTCTAACTCTTCAACCTTGATACCTGCAGCAACAACTGTTTCTACAACGAATTTTGTTCTTGCTTCTGCATCTGGATGTCCTGGCTCGCCTTTAAGAAGTACGTATGACATAATGCCATCGCCATTTCTATCGTAGGCTGGGTTAGCTTTCCAAGCATCTGCAACGACATTGCCTTGAATAACGCCAGCTTCAGCTGAAGCCGTGCCTACATACCAAGCTTTATCATAGCTAGCTAATACAGCAGCATCTGGCTCTTTGTTAAAGAATATAACAGGAAGTTTAGCAGCTTTTGCTTTTTCAATAATTGTGCTTGCTGCTTGTGGGTCTACCAAGTTGATTGCAAGTGATTTAGCACCTTTAGAAATCATAGTATCCACTTGATCATTTTGAGTTGCTTGAGAATTCTGTGAATCGGTCATTTCAAGATCTGCTTTATCAACCGCTTTTACTTCAATTGCTCTTCTTACGAATGACATAAAGTTATCATCGTATTTATAGATTGTAACGCCGATTAATGGCATGTCGCCTGAAGTGTCTTCAACTTTAGCGCCACATGCTGATAATGAAAATACCATTACCAAAATTAATAAAATAGCCATAAACTTTTTCATAATTCATCTCCCCAAGATATAATTGTGTACTACATTTCCATATTAGTAAATATTTACGAAATTGTCAAGAAAATTTTACTTAAACTTTACAAATGCTATCACGAATTTGCAAAGCGGTTGGCACGATGACTTTCTTTGAGATCGTTCTCTTTTTTACTATGCGTTCAAGCAGCAGTTCAACCGCTGTTTCACCCATAAATTCCTTATGGACTCTAATGGACGTAAGTGGCGGTACCGTATACTTTGACGTTGGTATATCGTTGAAACCAACAATACTAATATCCGAAGGCACTTTTAACCCACACTCGTGGATTGCTCTTAAAACCCCAATAGCGATTGAATCACTTGCAATAAAAAATGCTGTTGGAAGTTTTTCCGAGGACTGAATCACTTGCTTCATGATTTTATAACCCGATTCAGCCAAAAAGGCGCCAATATGAATATTTTTTTCGTCAAATGCACCCAGCTCAGACATTCGCGACCTATAGACGCTTTCACGTCTTTCACCAAGTGCAATGTTGTCTGGACCAATATACTCGCGTCCACCTATATAACCTATATTCCTGTGTCCAATACCCCATAAGTAATCAAGTGCACTCGTCACTGCTTTTTCGAAATCGATCACAACGCTGTCAAAGCGATCTTCCTGTGGGGAAGAATCGACAAACACAATATTCTTTGACTTTTCGTAAACTTTGGAAATCTGACCATCGGTGAATTTCCCAATAGCTATAAAGCCAGCTACTGGTTCTAACTTTTGAAAATCAAATTCATCTGGCTTAAATATTTTTACAATTTCAATACTGTTCTCATAGCACATCTTTTCAATGCCCAGTCTAATTGACATATAGTATGGATCGTCCAATTCTTGAGACATGGTGTACCAATGTACAAGTCCAATCTTAAGTTTTTTTGGCGTCTTACTGATATTGCGCTTGCGTGGCGTCATATAATCTAGAGATTCTGCAATCTCAAAGATCAATTTGCGCTTTTCGTCGGATACCGATAGCGATTCATCATAGTTGAGGACTCTTGAAACGGTTGCCGATGAAACGCCCGCTTTTTTTGCTATGTCTAATACTGTTGCCATTTTTTACCCTCTTTCAAATTATGACTTGCACCCGTTGCACGGTCATATTGATCCGCGATTGAACGGTTTATTTTTAGTAAAGTTTTACTCCTTTATCATATCGCTTTCATGATCATTTAGCAATATACTCTACTATTTTAATCGTTTCAATGGTAAAAGTCACATTTTTTGAAGAAATAAAATAATGGTTTTAAATTTGTGCCTATAAAAATTTTACACAAGTTTAACATTAAAGTCACTTCACTAACTTAATCAATTGTCTTGCGTTTTAATCAATTTTAAGGATTAGACTGTCTAGAAAACGAAACAAGGACAAATTTAAGGTTAAATTTGTCCTTGTTTCGTTACGGTTTGATGTGCGCTATTTTTTATCCGTTATGTTTCTATAGATATCCTCTTTGCGGTGGAACCCGCTCTTTATTATAATCGCTTCCATATTATCAAGATCAACCACACTTGCATCCAGTTTTAAATATGGGATGCTTTCAAAGCCATTATAGATCGTGTCGTTTGTAATGATTTTTTCACCTTTCGCCATACTAACTGCCATTTTAGCTGTCGTTGTTGCCAAATCGTAAATCGGTTTATAAACGGTTGCCAGCTGTGAGCCTTCAACGATGCGCTGACAAGCGGATAATTCTGCATCTTGACTCACCACTAGAACGTCACCAGCTTTTCGCCATTTAGCCAATACTTCAATTGCACCTGTGGCCAAAACGTCATTCGCAGCGATAATGCCATCAATTCTGATCCCTAATGCCAATTGCTTTTCAACAATTTCTTTGGCATATTGTTCACGCCACCCATTTGCCCAAGTTTCATCAATAACTTGAACTAGGCCGCTATCGATTGGCGCTTGTATGGTTTCATAAAACCCTTTATTGAGCAATATCGAATTATTGTCTTTAGGATCCCCATTGATTACTAATAAATTGAAGGGTTCTGGAGGCTCCTGCTCTTGATTATCCATATCTATTAGCGCTTCAATGAGGCGCTTTGAAATGCCTTTTCCTATTTCCATATTGTCAAAGGAAATATACAAATCCACATCCGGATGCATGATCAAACGGTCATAAGCAATGACATCGATGCCATTTCGATCGGCTTCGCTGATGACGTCATAGAACGCTCTCGCATCATTCGGTACGATAATGAGCACATCTACCTTTTGGTTGATGAGGTATTTGATTTGTTCTGTTTGTTTTTCAATACTCTCGTTAGCAATTTGGACATCCAGTTTCGCCCCAAGCTCGTCAACAGTGGCAACTAATATTTCCAATTCTCTTTGCCACCTCTCAACGACAATACTATCCAGAGATAAACCAATTAAAATCCCCTCTTTTTCCTTGTTGTCATCTATGGCACACGCTGTAAGCACAACAATCAAGACGATCAACATCACAAAAAATACACGCCATTTCTGTTTCATCAGTAGCTCCTGTCTAAGACCTTCTCTGCATTTAACGATAGATCTTCTGATAGTCTTTCGGGGTAATTCCTTCAAATTTTTTAAAGGCTCTTATGAAATAACTTGTATCGTTATAACCCACTTTAAAACAGATGTCTTTAACACTGATTTCACCTAGTCTTAGAAGATTTTTGCTTTCTTCAATCCGAAGCTCTGTTAAATATTCTTTAAAAGTAAACCCTGTATCTTCTTTGAAAAGTTTTGATAAATATTGCGGCGTCACATTTAGCGCTCCAGCAACTTGCTCCAGAGAAATTTCATTTGTATATGCCTTTTTAAGTTGTTCAAGGGCACTTAATGTGAGGGCATTAAATGTATCACTTTGCATTTTAGCATAGAGCGCAAACCATTCTGTGACAACCTTTTCAAAATATTGCAGTTTACCAAGACCATTCTGTGCCAACAGTTCCGCTAGATAATGCGTCTGCGACTCATGCTTTGATTGCATATTGGTACGACGGCTCCGCTCATGCATGATGACCATCAATTCTATAAGTACCGCTTCTGCATATTCAAGTGTCACTTTCTGATTGGTCATCTTAATATATTCCCCTTCAAAATGTTTAAGCATTATTTTAAAGGTTTTATTGCGATTTATAAACGCTTCATAGAGATCTGTTTTGAGTGCATCAAATTTGTCTGCTGTTGCTTCAGTACTCTTAATATCTTGCATTGAACAAACCGCATCATCCAAAACGCGCATCGTCAATAGAGATTCCGTATATGAGGCTGTCACGTTTTCAATTTGTTTCACGGTGCCTAGTCCAATGCGTACCCGAATCTTGAAGCGTTCCATAATCAACGGTGCAAGGTTGTTCCAAAACACGCGATCAAGATTTCCTTCCATATAAACAAAAATACGATTTAGAAAAGGGTTACTAATGATAGATGTATGCTGATGCTTGATATATGTTTTCAGATAATCTGCGCAGTCGTATAGTTTCTGGTTATAGTTATTTAACGCATGGGATTCCATACTGGTTGACAACTTGTCAAATTCAATCGTAACAATTGATCCCTGAATAAAAGGGACTTCAAGAAGTTCCCTATAGTGAGGCATATACTTTAATATATTGCGATTCAATAAAATTGAATTAAAAAAATTACTTTCCACCAATTGTATGGATTGGTAGTATTTTTCAATGTTATCGAGTTCTTTATTTCGAAGATCATCCTCTAAGGCTACCTTTTCAGAAATTCTCATTATGACTTCAATGAGTTTGTTTTTTGAAAGTGGTTTTAAAATATAATCTTCAACGCCATATTTGACCGCATCTTTTGCATATTCAAAATGATCGTACGCAGAGACGATGATGATTTTCACAACTTGATTGACTCTTCTAATGCGCTCAATAAACTCAAGGCCATTCATTCCTGGCATTTTGATATCTGTCATAATGATATTGGGTCTAAATTGTTCGACTTTAATGAGACCTTCACGACTGTTTTTAGCCGTTTCTATGATGATATTATCAAAATAACCTCTAAGTACTTGTGATACCGATTCCAAAACGATGGCTTCATCATCTACAATTAACACTCTCAACATGTTATATGTCCTTCCTTGGTAAAGTAATCGTCACTTTTGTGTAGGTATCCATTTGACTTTCAAAGCGCATCAAATTGGGTGCATCAAAAAAATGCTTTAAGCGCTCAAAAACATTGCCAAGCCCTAACCCTGTTGTATGTCCGCCATTATCAGACATGTTTGCAAAATCACCTAAATTGAGTTTTTCAAGATCGCTTTGTGTAATGCCTTCTCCATTATCTGTAATTTCGATGATTACTTCTTGTGGACTAGAATATGCCACAATACTAATCGTTCCATTTTCAGTCTTGTTCTTAAAGCCGTGAATTAATGCATTCTCAATAATCGGTTGTAAAATGAGTGGTGGCATTTCAATATTTTCGACGTCATCTTCTAGTGCAAATTTAAAATTGAATTGATTGCCAAATCTGACCCGCATCAGTTCATAATAACGCCGTGCATTTTCAAATTCATCCATCAATCTCACTTTATTATGAAGACTTTGAATGTTGTACCTGAATAATGAGGATAAATCCTCTAAAAAATTACCCGTTCTTTCGGCATCTTCAATAATAGCAAGTTGCATGCCTGCATTTAAAGTATTAAATAAAAAATGGGGGTTGATTTGCGCCTGAAGCGCCATAAGTTCTGCTTGATTTAAGGAATTTTGCATCCTAAGCTTCTCTGTCTCAGAAAGTCTAAGTTTATTTTCAGTATCTACTTTGTCTTTGAGTTCGCCAATATAGTCTTGAATATGTGTGGCCATATCATAAAAAGCGTCTTTAAGCAATTCTGCCTCAGTAAAATGATTGCCTTTGACGCGTTCAAATTGATAGATCCCACTGGCTATATTTTCAGCTTGTCGACTAAGCTCTTCAATAGGCCGCGTCACATTCGTGGAGAATGTAAATACAAAAAGGAAACTAAGCGCAATCAGCAGGGTTACGATGGCAACTAGGCTAACTTGAATGTCTTTAAACTGTGCCGTTAACTGCATATAGTTTTCTAAATTTGTTTTAAAATCAGAATTTTCAAGATGCACCACTTTAAAGTCAATATAATAACTTGTTTTAAGAAGGTCACTAAATGCAGCTAAATAGCCTTCTGTATTTCTACCACGCTTGTATTCAATAGCTAATTCAGACTGATCTAGGTATTTACTCAGCAGTTTGCCAATATTCTGCATTTGTAAACTAGAGGTATACGGCCCGCCATCTACTTGTACCGCATTGACCAAATCGTTTAATTTATTATAATCGTCGAGATATTGAACAAAACTGTCCGAATCTTTAGAAGCCAAATACGCTTCAAGATGCGTTTCAAATTGATCCATATCATCTTTCATTGCGTTGAGAACAATACTCGTTGTAAACATCTGATTGATTTGTTCGTTGACTTTAAAAGTCACATAAAATGTATAAACGAAACCTGAAAGAAAACACAAAAGAATCACTAAAATAAATGACAACACTTTTCGTTTAAGGGTATTGCGTAACATAAGCGTTTTAAATGGCTTCATAATACCTCCTATTCTAACCCCAGAGTGCTATGGTGAATCGTTTCAAACGGTATACTTATATAAGTAGACACGCTCTCACCGTCAATAATCTGGCTTAAATAGTAAACAGAAAGTGAGCCAAGTTCTGTATAATCTTCAACGATGCTTGCGGTAATCAGTTTTTTCTCAATGCCATCTATAATTTCAGTCGTATCGCCACTTGCAACAATCTTAAGATCACCCACCCTGTTTCGGTCTACGAGCACGCGAATAATGCGATTAACATCAACTGGATCCGTACAAATGAGTACATCAAGCGGGTCATTCATTTCTAAAAGTGTGTCCATAAGAAGTTCAGCACGCTTATCTTTCGTGTAGGCAATCGTCGACAGCGAAACCCCACTAGTTTTTGTAATAATGTCTTGAATGCCATTGACGAAATTATTCGTTGCAATGGCTTGATCATCGACATATTCGTTGCCTAGGATGATGCCTACATTGCCAGTACCTGCAATTGCTCTAATCGCTAAATTGGCCGCATGCCTACCCAGGTTGAATTTATTGGTGCCAATATATAAATCGCGCATAGATTCAGGGGCATCATTGCCAACTACGACGACGTGAATACCTTCTTGTTTACAGTGATCAATATAAGCACTTGCCAAAGCATTGTCACTAAGTCTAAAAATAACGCCATCCACATCGGTGATAATCACAATATTAACAATATCTTCAAGAGACAATGTGTCAACCTCATAAATTTCATAGTTAGATCCAATCGTCTCAATGGATGCTTCAACGCCGGCTATAAATTTATCGAATGCATATGATTTTACATCATCTGTAATAATCGCTAAGTGATAGTCACTGTTAATCGTATTCTCGGTTTCGATAAGCTTCACTTGATTAATCTTGTTGAACGTCATAATACTCAGTGTCAAAAGGACGATGACTATGGTAAATTCGATGCCTTTTATAATAATTTTCATAATCGCTCGACCACTTTTCTTTATTTTGGTAATAGGTACCCGTTAATTATATATTATAAATGAGGTCCTTAAAGAATACAAACACTATCAAAAAACAATAACTTCTGCACCCCTTCATGCAAAAGTTATTGAAAATTTAATAAGCATTATAATCGATTAAAAGCTCTTGTAAAAATGGTGTTAATTGATCAATTTCAAACTCTGAAAAATCGCACCATTTCGTGATGATAAGATCTTCATCATCGTGCTTTGGCATCAGTGATTTAATATCTTTTAACTTAACTTTGAAAATAAACCCAACATGATGCATCGTCACTTTTCCGATTTCATCATCCACATAATTCACTACGACAGAATCTGATTTAAGGTACGTTTGTTCCGCTATTTCAAGTCCTGTTTCTTCTAGTATTTCTCTAATTAATGTCGTCTCCGGCGATTCACCGAACTCTATTTTACCACCTGGCAAATCCCATAGCCCTTTAAAAGGACCTGTTGATTTTTGAACCAGCAATATCTGATTGGATTCCACAATCAACCCATACACTGCGAAATTTTGAAGCCTATGAACCATAATAACCTCTCCATAATTTTTTTGAGCATATAAGACCATTGCATCAACCTTTGAACTTATATCGTCTCTTTTAATATTTTACCCAATCTTTTAATACCTTCAACTATTTTTTCTTCTGTCATGTTAGAAAAATTCAATCTCATGAAATTTTCTTGTCCACCATTTGGAAAAAATGAGCCCCCTGGCACAAATGCTACTTTGTTTTCAACGGCTATGACAAGTATGGCGCGCGTATCAACGTGACTTGGTAATTTTACCCAAGCAAATAAGCCACCCTTTGGTAGGTCTACTTCTGCTGAAGATGGGAATTCTTTTCGAATCGTATCTAGCATTAAGTCTCTGCGTTTCTTATAGACCTCTTTTATCGAATCAATATGCGCATCAAAATCATATAGGTCAATGTAAGTATTAAGTTCTCTCTGACTAATAGAACTTGATTGTAAATCAGCACCTTGCTTTACCATAATATATTTATTGAGCACTTCTGGTGATGCCATGACCCAACCTATTCTGATTCCAGGTGAAAACGTCTTTGAAAACGTACCGAGGTAAACGACTCTTCCTTGTGTATCAAAAGATTTCATAGGCGGTATCCAAGCACCATCGAATCTGAGTTCACCATATGGGTTATCTTCTATGATGATAAGGTTATATTGGTTTGCAAGCTCAAGAACGCCTCGACGTCTTTCTTCAGACCAAGTGCGACCAGATGGGTTTTGAAAATCTGGTATAACATAGATAAATTTGACTTTAGGCGTTGACTGAATCATACGCTCAAGATGGCTCAAAACCATGCCTTCAGCATCGGTTTCAATTTCTTTAAACTCACATTCATACGCTTTAAACGCATTGACTGCCCCTAAATAACTTGGACTTTCGCATAGAACATAGTCACCAGGATTTAAAAATATTTTTCCTGAAAAATCTAAACCTTGTTGCGAACCACTTGTAATTAGAATATCTTCCTTTTGTGCAGGAATATTCGACTTGCGCATTCTTTCTGCAATTTTATCTCTAAGTGGATCATAGCCTTCCGTCGTGCCATACTGTAATGCCTCGCGCCCCATATCCGTTAGTACCTTTTGAGCAACGACTTTCATCGCTTCAATTGGAAACAATTCAGGCGCAGGCAATCCACCTGCAAAAGAGATGATATCTGGTCTTTGTGTGAGTTTTAAAATTTCCCTGATTTCCGATGCTTTAACTTTTTTTACCCGTTCCGAATAAAGATGTTCCATGCTTCGTCCTCCTAAAATTTATAATAACACCATTTAAGCAAAGAAGTTTTTAGACATTTCTTCAAGAAAAAGTCGTGTATGTGCTTCCGTCTGAATTCTTGCTTCTTCGCTATTGCGCTCTTTGATGGCCGCAGCAATTGTTTGAAGTGACTCCATGAGCCCATCAAACTGCTGGATGACATAATGTATCGATTGCAAAAATCGAGCAGTCTTTGAATTGAGCATATCTAAAGTGTCAATTAGAATGTCATTTCTTGAAGCTTTTCGGATGACCTCATGAAAGAGCTGATCATCTTGAATACACTTTTTATAATCTAAGACCAAATCATAAGATGAAAAACGGTCAATAATTTGAAAAAGCGTTTCGATTTCACTTTCAGTTGCCCGCTTTGCTGCGAGTTCTGCAGCAAAAGCCTCAAGATTTTTCTTGACCTCATAGGCACTTTTTACCGTTACGATGTCAATTTGAGTAACAAAGGTACCCACACGCGGTCTAAACTCGACCAAATCGCTCTGCGCTAATTTGATTAATGCCTCTCGAATGGGTGTTCTGCTGACGTTAAATTCAGCGATCAAGTCTTTTTCAATAATTGGATCTCCTGGCTTCATTTCCAGTTCAATGATTCTTTTTTTGAGTTCTTCATAAATTAGAGAATTTGATTGTTTTTGCATTGATAGCCTCTATCCATTTATATTGTATAATTTCACTGATATATCAGCTATATATTCAAAGTATCATTTTTGTGTAGCATGTACAATATTTGTTGATAATGTATACAGTATTCATCGTTTTATTTAAACCATATCTCAATTTCTCTACACACATTCTCTTCACAGTCCGAACTATGCACGCAGTTCTCTGTAATGGACGACGCGTAGAGACCTCTTATTGAACCACCCTCAGCTTCTAAATAATGAGTTGCCCCATTTATCTTTCTAACACTATTAACCGCGTCTAGACCCTCTAAAATCATTACAACGATAGGTCCTGTGGTCATAAATTCTAGCAAAGTGTGGTAAAACGGCTTGGCTACATGCGCCAAATAATGGGCTTCAAGCTCAGTGCGTGAGGCAGATACCATTTTCATCTCAATTATTTTCAAACCTTTAATTTCGTAACGTCTAATGATCTCACCGATGATACCTTTCTTAACGGCATCTGGTTTAATAATGACGAGTGTTTTTTGAATGTTCATAATGTGCCTCCCGTTAATCAATATAGGTTTAATATACCCCTATAAGGCATAACAACTAACATCTTAAAGAAGTGAATTGTCAACTGAATTTAATTTTAGGTTGACAATTATGTGTGTTTTTATTATACTATCTTTTGTAAGACAAACACTTTAAATTAGGAGCTTATTTATGAAGACGAAATCAATGATTTTAGTCGCATTATTTGCGGCTATAACAGCAGTACTGGCTTTATTGCCAGCCATACCACTCCCATTTTCACCTGTGCCAATTACATTTCAAGTGCTTGGTGTCTTCTTAGCAGGGGCTATATTGGGACCAAGACTCGGATTTTTATCGCAACTCGTCTATTTATTACTTGGTAGCATTGGACTACCCGTATTTGCAGGTGGAAGTGCTGGATTTTCTGTAATCCTCGGTCCAACGGGCGGGTATTTGATTGGGTTTCCGATTGCCGCTTTTCTCTGTGGCTTACTCATTCAATACGGAGATCAAAAGAAATTAGAGCCTAAATTTGCATCAATCTTGGCATTGTTTGCGGGCATATTAGCGATATATGTTATTGGAACCCTTCAACTCAGTATGGTTTTAAATATGTCACTCAGTAAAGCATTCTTAGTCGGAAGTTTACCTTATATACCTCTTGATATTTTAAAAATTATCATTGCTTTCGCAATTGCAATGCCAACACGTGCTAGACTTAAAGCGTCTAAATTACTTCCTGAATAGTCCTATTGGGTTAGTTCCTGATACCTTGATAAGGCGCTCTTACCATATGGGTTAAGAGCGCCTTTTTTGTGTCATTTTAATGTCTCATCCTACATAACCATGCACATTTTGTGCGTTTAGTTAGTTAGATCTAAAATTTCTCTTTCCCTAAGTTTAATTTCTTCAACAACTTCACTGTATGGTTTGCTAAAATTCGTATATTTGCCAATTACTGAATTGAGTAAGAAGTGCATATCGATTATATCAATGTCTCTTATCATACATCGGCTGGCTGTAAGCAAAAACCGATCCAATTTCGGTGATTCCTTCATCAATTTGCGATACAAATACTCGGAGATTTTTTTATCATGTACATCCAGTAATGAAAAATAAAGTTTTAAGTCACGGTTGTCATAAGATTTGAAAATCACTTCACGTAATTTTGAATGGCCTTGATCTGTCTTGATTTGTCTGAGTGCCAGCATATCATATTTTAGCTTGCGGTACGTCATATCAAAATTTTTGTATTTGATATTAATTTCATTTTCATCGGTTATATCGAGGACATCTTTATCATTATAAATTCTTTGGTAGTTACTTTTTAAAAATTCTTCCCCTAACAAGGCAATTTGATAGCTTATGATTGCATTGGTTTCGATGCCCTTTTGAATCATAAGTGCGCCTGATCCTAATATGGCAATTTTGGCAAAGTACACATCACTCTCATCAAAATTATGTGCGTAGCACTCTATAACGTCAGAGGTTGTCTCCATAGAAAGATCTGACGCTAAAAGTGAAATAAAAAGATGAAACGTTTTGTCAATTTTATATAATGGTGATTTCGTTATTGCATCAATATCCGCTTTTTTTGCGATATCATTTGCTTTGCTGACAAGTTTAATATAATTAATCAATCTAAATTTGTCTGTTATCGGCAATCTTTTAATACGTGTCAAATCGAAAGTATTCTCAAAGTATTCTGTGATATGATCATATTTAGTTATCATGTCGGCCTCCTATTTTTCCTGATCAACAGGCACAAATGCCATCTTTGGTTGGTTGCAAGTTGGACAACGCCAATCATCTGGCAAATCTTCAAATGCCGTTCCCTTTGGTATCTCATGCATCCAATCGCCACGTTCAGGCTTGTATTCATAACTACAAACCGTACACCTAAAATGTCCCATATTGACCTCCATTTTCTTTTATATAGGAAATGTATAAAAAACAAAAAATCTCCCTCATTATTATTATATCATGTGCGCTTGTAAATTCTACTTTTAAAAAATCAAAAAGTGTTTAAATATAAAAACAGGGTACATAATATACTAATCAAACAATTTTAGGAGGCAACTATGCTAAAAATATACACTCGAACAGGTGACACCGGAGAAACGAGTCTTTATGATGGTACTAGAGTTCAAAAGGATTCTATTCGCGTAGAGAGTTATGGCACCATTGACGAACTCAATTCGTCGATTGGCTTAGCTAGACAATACAGCAATGATACTGAAATCACCGACTATTTATTGAAATTTCAACGTTCTCTTTTCAATGTTGCAGGAGAACTTGCGACGCAAGTTGGTGAATCTTTCCCAGAGAAAGTTTCAAATGCTGATGTTAAATGGCTGGAAGATATCGTTGACCATTATTTAGACCTCATGAATCGGGATGAAGTTTTTCAGTTTATCATTCCTGGTAGCAACTTATTGAGTGCTGCACTTCATGTGTCTCGTACCGTTTGTAGACGTGCTGAGCGCCGTATCTTGACACTTCATGAAGATGAGCAAATTAGACCCGAACTTATCAAATACGTCAATAGACTTTCTGACGCATTATATGCGATTGCGCGATATTCTGAAACCGATTTGATTCGCGTCACATTTAACAAATAGTTATCCATTACTAAATTGGCACCTTTACAAGGAGGACATTATGGAACGATTAAAAGGAATGCTCTTTGGCGCTTTTGTAGGCGATGCATATGCCTTGGGTCTACATTGGATCTACGATACAGATAAGTTAAAACAAGAAGTTCGTAAATTAAACGATTATATAACCCCTTCTAAAGACAGCTTCCACAAAGGTAAGCTTAAAGGTGATTTCACACATTACGGTGACCAGAGCTTATTGTTATTAAAGAGTATTGCTTCAAATGATGGCTTCTCTGTTGATGCCTTTAAAACACACTGGTTGACTTTTATGGCAAAATACGAAGGGTATATGGATCACGCTTCAAAAGAATCCCTTTTGATGTTGGACAGTCAATCCAATTACGGTTCATCTTCGGACGAACTTGGTGGCCTAGTGAGAATGGCACCCATTGTCTATTATCACTTCGATGATCCATCACTAAAAAAGTATATTGAAAAGCAGACCATGTTGACACATAATAATGATGCACTTGTCACTTATGGCAAATTTGTGACAGATTTATTGCTTGAACTCGTCATTGGGAAACCTTTACTAGCAACGATTCACGAAACCAGTAAAAAATATCCAGAGATAGAGGCTGTAATTGGAAAACTTGAAGCACGTCTATCCGACGATTCCACAGACGTCATCAAAGATATCGGACAAAGTTGCTCGAGTCAATTCGCATTTCCAGCCGCATTATATTTGGTTCTTAAATACCCAACGCAATTTGAAGAAGCGATGAAACAGAATGTTCTAGGTGGTGGCGATTCAGCTGGGAGAGGCATGCTTATCGGTATGATTCTAGGTGCAGCACTTGGTTATTCTAGCATCCCTCCTGAATGGATCAAAAACTTGCATGCATTTGAACCCATCAATGGTTTCACACAACATAAAATGATTTAATAGAAAATGTCCAACAATAAAAGCCTAGAAACGCTTAACGCGTTCTAGGCTTTTTGATAGGCATTAATAAAAAAAGGGTATGATTTAAATGGAGGCGATGTCAATGAATACACTAAAAAAACTATTATCAGCCTACGAAAACGCTTATAGGATTCCTTTTAATGCAGACAGCCGTATCATTTTTTTCAGTGATATTCATCGTGGAGATAATAGTCTATCCGATGAATTTGCGCATAATGAGAATATTTATTTTTATGCTATGGAATATTATTTTAGAAATGGGTATTCTTACATCGAAGTTGGCGATGGGGATGAACTCTGGGAACAAACTAAGTTTCACTTAATCCGGTACGCACACAGTCCGATTTTCATGCTCTTGAAGAAATTTTACGATGACAATCGTTTCATCATGTTATATGGTAACCACAATATGACCTTTAAAAATCCGAAACATGTCAAAAAAAACCTATACAACTACTATGACGAATATGAGGATGATACCAACGTATTATTCCAAGGGATTAAAGTTCACGAAGCCGTGGTGCTTGAAAATACTGAAATACCACTGGAAATTTTCGTGGTTCATGGCCATCAAGGTGACTTTATTAACGATCAAATTTGGCCTGTAATGCGTACACTTAACCGCTATTTTTGGCGATTTTTTCACACGGTTGGTTTCCAAAATCCCGCAAGTCCTGCAAAAAACGCACAAAAACGGCATAAAATCGAAATCAATTATTCGAAATTTATTGCCGCTTATGATAAAGTGCTTATTGTAGGGCACACGCATCGTCCAAAATTCCCAAAGCCTGGTGAGCCGCCTTATTTTAATACGGGATGTTGCATACACCCACGGAACATAACGGGTATAGAAATCGTCGACAATCATATTGCTTTAATTGAATGGCGCACAATACCTGATAATGATGGCAATCTACGCATTATTAGACGCGTTATGCGTGGACCAAGGCCGCTTAGCGACTTTGCCAATAAGTAAATTGTCGCCAAATGCTTTCCATCGGTCCAAATTTGTGGTGTTTAAGCCACCATTTTGACCCTAAAACTTGAACAGTATAAAACACAACCGCTATTGGAAAATAAACCCAGTATGGTATTTTTCCATACAAACCAGCGCCATAACCGTATATTAGCGTTGTGAAACAAATCGTTTGCATCAAATAATTCGTCAAAGCCATTTTACCAGGATATTTAAGTGGTGAGACGATTTTTTTAAATTTGGGGCTTCTATAAAGCAATATTAACGATGTTGCATAAAAAAGCGCCCCGCTAATGGTAAGTAATTCATCGAAAATCACGGCCAAAACATCTAAGTGATCAAAAACATAGCCTCCCATAATCAAGGTGTAACCGAGCCCGCAAAACAATGCGGTCTTTCCACTTATGCGCCATACGCGATTAATAAGCATCCGATTATCTTCTAAAGATTCGAAGATTTGACGTGTTCCAATGTAATAGCCAAACATGAAAAGCGACAATATTTTAGGCAGAATCGTCAGAAAATTAAAAGCAATCAAAGGTAACTCATGCATAACACGGTAGTACACCATACCCAAGTAGGACGGTTGCGAATAGGCCATTTCGGCTTCTCTCATAATAGCAGACATATCGCCTTGTGCGGCCCCACTTCCTTGAAACCAGGCAAACATTGACGTAGATAGTAGAAATAACAAGATGGCTGTCTTTAAGAGTGACCGACTGCTTCGATTGCGACTGTTTAATAAAACCACACCCGTAATGGCATAAACATGCAGTATATCACCATACCAAACAAATGTGAGATGTAGCATGCCGAAGCAAAATAAGGCGAACAATCGTCTTCTAAATAAATGTGCTGAAACCGTTGTTCCGTCTTGCTTATTCATAAAATAGTAAAACCCAAGTCCAAATAGAATCGAAAACAAAGTATAAAATTTACCAACTGCAAAAATATGAATCAAAAGCGCCGATAAACGTGTTAATGGGTCTACATGATCGAATGCAGAAGCAACATAGGCATAAAGCGTTGCATCGATCATCGTTATATTGACGAGTAGAACACCGAATAGTGCGAACCCTCTGATTACATCGATTTCAATGATTCGATTCTTATCTTGAAGCGGGTTTAAATGTTGCTTTGTCATATTAATTCTCAAGACCCATTGTATCAAGAATCATGTCTTTTAATGAGGCTTTATTCTCATAAAAATAATCGACCATTTCCATAATGGTTTTATTTTCAAACTCTGGCAATAGCGACGCATTAACTTTTAAATCGTCCATAATCATCGCAAGGGCTTCCCCATCGATAATTGTCGTTAGACCATAATCCAAGACATCTTTACCAATTTCTGTTGCAAATGCTTTATCCTCTGCCATTTGTTTGATACTAACCGTTTTTTCTGGATCCAGCACTTCTTCAATTTTTACGTCATCGTTATAGGCATTGTAAGTAATTGATTGCTCAATTCCAATACCCATAATGGTTGTTGCATAGTCCATTTTTCTAATAGTGTACTTTGAATCAATGGCAAAACGGACAACGTAGTTTGAGTCGTTTGGCATCGTTTTGCTTAGTTCGTATTGTGCATCTTGATAGGCAAAAATCATTTCATCTAGCGTGCCATTCCATAATTCTTCAAAGTTTGTTTCAATATTCGTTATTGCATCTGTAATATCCGACGCATCCATTTTGAGTATGAGATAATCTTCAGAAGTCATTATTAAGTTAAGTATTTCAACCATTTTACCTTTTACTAGGGCTTTCAGTTCAATATCAGATTTAGCTTCATTGAACATATCAATGAAAAGTTTCGTCATTTCATCTGTTGTGAGGGTCATTTCAAGTGTATCACATTTGACCGTCTGACCATTTGATAATAGCACCTCTGTTTTGTCCATCTTCTTGAGTGATTTGAGCCCATCTCTTACAATGGCTTCATACCCTTTTGTATCCTTCTTAAGTGCTTTAAAGAGCGGGTCATTTTCCAAATTTAAAAGCGCAATATATTTGTTTAGCTCTAACTTATTAAGGTCAATTTCGCTCTGTTCATTGATCATGTCAAACAATTCTTTTTTTGATAGGACAAATGTTTTATCTGACAATGTTTCACTATAAGCCAATAGTTGTTCCTCATATAAAGACATACCCATTTTAATGAGAGGTTTATCCGCATAATTTAAAGCCATTGCTTCCTTTAAATAGTACTTATTGGCATCTGCATCCATTTTATATTTGATATCGCCTGTAAATGCAACGTTATTAAACATGGTTGATACAAATTTAGAAAGCGCTACTGGGTCTTGTGAAAAGAACCCTAAAGTTTCTGAGAGTGCCGCCTCATCAATAAAAAGTTTGCCACTCATGGTTGCATCAACCGCCTCATATTTGCTGTGCACCGCACTGTAAAGCAAATGATTGACAGGGTCATTCTTAATGATTAGTCCTTTGACAGCTGTAAATCCCAATGTGCCTACCATTATCACACCAAGCACCGCCGCAATAGCGATGGTCATTTTTTTATTCATCTCTTCCTCCTGAGAATTGCGATTTCATTTCAAAACAAATTGTACATAGACTTAGTTAATGGCTATATTTTACATTGTATCATACTCGATAATGATTAAAAAGGAGGCAATCTATGCAATTTGAAATGCCTAATGATCCGATTATTTTACTCGGAATCATCAACATGAAACTTAGAGATTTTTATCCCAATATGGACATCCTTTGTGACGACCTTGAACTGGATTTTGGTGAAATTGATACCATTCTTTCAGAGGCCGACTTTCGTTATGATGCCAAAACCAATCAATATCACAAAAAATAGGGAAAGGCGTATCTTAAGGGTTATGGAAAGTCTTAGGATACGCCCTTTTGTTTTATTTATTTGTGCTGCATTAACTGGTAAAACTTTGCTACTTAAGACCTTTCAATGAGGAGCGCTGTGCCCATTCCGCCACCAATGCAAAGTGTCGCAAGGCCTTTTTTAGCATCACGCTTTTGCATTTCGTGAATCAAAGTGACCAAGATACGTGTTCCGCTTGCACCGACTGGATGTCCAAGCGCTATTGCACCTCCATTGACATTGACAATTTCTGGATTTAAGCCTAAGTCTTTAACAACCGCAAGTGATTGTGCCGCAAACGCTTCATTTGCTTCTACAAGATCAAGGTCATCTACTGTCCAATTTGCACTTTTGAGTGCTGCAAGGGTTGCTGGTACTGGACCATACCCCATAATCGAAGGGTCAACGCCTTTTGTGCCAAAACCTTTTACAAGTGCCAAAACTTCCAAATTCATCGCTTGTGCTTTTTCAAGACTCATAACAACCACCATTGCGGCACCGTCATTGATGCCAGAAGCATTACCTGCAGTTACCGACCCGTCTTTTTTGAATGCGGGTCTAAGCTTTTGCAAACCATCAAATGTCGTACCGTATTTGATGTATTCATCTTTATCGACGATAACCTCACCTTTTCGGGTTGAAATGACAACTGGAACGATTTCATCTTTGAATCGCCCTTGCATCTGAGCGTATTCAGCTTTGTTTTGACTGGCTGTGGCAAATGTATCTTGGGCTTCTCTTGTAATTTGCCATTGTTCAGCGATATTTTCAGCGGTTATACCCATATGGTAATCGTTGAAAGCATCCGTCAAAGCATCTTTAATCAAATGATCTTGCATTTCTACATGACCCATTTTACTGCCCCATCTACTTTGCATTGCTAAGTAAGGCGCATTAGACATACTCTCGGACCCACCGCATATTATTGCATCTGCGCCTCCACTGCTGATAATCTGCGCCGCAAGGCTCACCGCTCTCAGACCAGATCCGCAGAGAATATTGATTGACATAGCTGGCGTTTCAACAGGTAATCCTGCTTTTATCGCTATTTGTCTTGCAATGTTTTGACCTTGTCCAGCACTTAAAATATTGCCAATAATGACTTCATCAATTTGTGATGCATCAAGCTTGGCGCGTAAAAGTGCTTCCTTTGCTGCAATGACACCTAAATCTACAACTGACAGATCTTTTAATGCACCGCCAAATGAACCCACTGGCGTACGTACTGCAGATACGATTGCAACCTCCCTCATATCTCCTCCTATAATCTCAATCCACCATTGACCGATAAGTTATGACCTGTAATGAAAGACGATTCATCACTTGCAAGGAATAAAACTGCATTTGCAATCTCTTGCGGTTCTCCAAGTCTGCCAAGCATCGTTTTTTCTCTAATTGGATCAAGTACTTTGTCAGGTACAGTTTGCATCATTTCTGTGTTAACATAACCAGGTGCAATGCTATTCACACGAACGGCTGCACCTTTTCTAGAAAACTCTTTTGCCCAAGTTTTCATAAGGCCTATTACGCCAGCTTTCGTTGCCGCATAATTGGATTGACCAACATTGCCATATTCTCCAACGACAGAAGCGATATTGATAATGCTACCTTGGCCTTGTTCCATCATAACGGGTCCAATATACTGCGCCATATTGAATACACCCTTGAGGTTAACGTTGATAACGGCATCCCACATTTCCTCGGTCATCTTATGGATCAACGCATCTCTTGTGATTCCTGCATTATTTACGAGTACATCAATTTTGCCATACTCTTTTGTGATTGCTTCAACGAATATTTCAATTGCCGCACGATCCGTTACATTGAGTGCATAGCCTTTAATGTTTTCTTGTTCAAATACCGCTGCATTCATATCTACCGCAATAACTTTAGCGCCTTCTCTTGCGAATGTTTCGCAAATTGATTTACCGATTCCTTGTGCGCCGCCTGTTACAACAGCCACTTTGCCATTTAATCTCATATTGTCACTCCTTATATTTGCAAGTCCATCTTTTCTTCTCTGAATATCCTCGCATCCATGAGCTTAAGCGACTCTGAAATGGTTGGTCTAAAAGCCATCTGACCGACGATATCCTTCTCTAAATCTACACCAGGTGCTATTTCTGTTAAGGTAAGTCCTTTATCTGTAATTTCAAACACTGCGCGTTCCGTTACGTAGATAACAGGTTGTTCTGTTTCAAATGCGTAATCTCCTGAGAATGTTACCTGCTCAACTTCATTTAAGAATTTTTTTGAACTACCTTCTTTAATGATTTTTAGTGCTCCATTTTCAATAGCAATTTCTAAACCACCCGCAGTAAATGTGCCACAATAGACGACTTTTTTTGCATTTTGTGAGATATTGATGAAACCACCACATCCAGGTACTTTGGGACCAAATTTTGATACGTTGACATTGCCACGTGCATCACATTGCGCAAGTCCTAAGAAGGCAACATCAAGTCCACCACCATCATAAAAATCAAATTGATAAGGCTGGTCAATAATCATATCAGGATTTGTCGCTGCGCCAAAGCTCTGGCCACCTGCCGGAACGCCACCGATGGTTCCTGCTTCTGTGGTCAATATAAGGCCTTCAATGCCTTCTTCATTGGCTACAATTGAAACCCCTTCCGGCATGCCAATTCCAAGATTCGTAATGGCATTGGGTTTGAGTTCCATAGCAGCACGCCTTGCAATAAGTTTTCTTTCCGAAAGTTCAAGAGGTAAAATGCTTTTGACAGGCACTCTAATATCTTGACTGTATGAAGGGTTATATTGTTCCGCAAATGTCTGCATATGATCTTCGGGTTTTGCCTCGACAATTGCATCCACATAAATTCCAGGTATTTTAACCATCTTGTAGTTAAGCGTTCCCTCTGCGACCACTTTTTCTACTTGAAGGATCACGATACCACCAGAATTTTTAGCAGCTTGTGCAATTGAGAGCATCTCTAAACTGAGTGCTTCTTTTTCGAAAGTGCAATTGCCAGCTTCATCCGCGTATGTACCACGAATCAAGGCGACATTTATTGGGAATGTCTTATAAAACAACCATTCTTCACCACCAAGCGTGACGAGTTCTACTAAGTCTTCTGTTGCAGATTTGTTGATCTTGCCACCTTCAAGTCTTGGATCGACAAATGTCTTTAGGCCAACTTTTGATACGACGCCAGGTCTTTTGCCTGCAATTTCTCTAAATAAATGTGATATTACGCCTTGTGGAAGATTATAGGCTTCTAGTTTTTCATCCAGTGCCAGCTTCCCAAGCTTTGGAGCGAGTCCCCAGTGACCACCAACAACTCTTTTAACAATTCCTTCTTGTCCAAAATGATTCAGACCTCTATTTTTTCCATCGCCTTGTCCTGCTGCATACACAAGTGTCAAGTCCTTTGGGTGACCTGCATGTGTAAAGCTTTCTTCAACCCCTCTGCTCAAAGCTTCTGGGTGCATATTGCCAACGAAACCACCCACTGCTACGGTGCTTCCATTCTTTATAAGACCTATTGCAGCTTCAAGTGACATCACTTTATTCATGATCTACCCTCCAAATTTAGATAACAGTGCCATCTGTTATCTTATATATAAATCCCGACTTTATATTCTAATTCAATAAGAACGGGCAAGTTCAGCAGTCGCTGAACCTGCCCCTCTAATGATCATGCATTACGATTAAACGATACCAAATACCAAGTATGCAAAACATACGACAAGTACTGTTATCAACGGAATGACAACCGTCAACATTGCGATGTCTAGGTAGGATTGCTTGTGGTTGAGTTTACAAACCGATAAAAGTGTGATGACCGCACCACAATGTGGTAATGAGTCAAGTCCGCCAGCTGCAATTAACATAATTCTATGCAGTGCTTGTGGATCAATGTTCATTGCCAAAAATTCAGGCGCTAGTACTTCAAGTGCTATTGCCGTACCACCTGAAGAAGAACCAACGATACCTGCTAGAAGCGTCGTAGAAAATGCGACTTTAAACACAGATGGAATTGCCATTGCAACAATCGCACCTTTTACAGTTGCAAACGCTGCAAGTGCTTTGATAACGCCACCATAACCAACTTCAGAACCGGTATTGAAAATTGGCAACAATGATCCGACAGCACCTTCAAAAATGACTTGATTCGTATTCTTAAGATATTTTCTCATGACGATGAGTACAAATACGATGGCTACTGAAAGACCTACAATTACTGCCCAAGTGCCGTCGATAGTTGCTTTTTCATCATATGCTGTATATTTAGCGATAACAGATGGAATTTTGAAATACCAGTTTGTTAAAACATAATTTACAACAAATACAATGATAATTGGTGTTATTGACAACCAAAAATTTGGTAAGTTTTCAAAGCTTGTATTCAAACCTTCATTTTCATGCTCGCCATAACCTTCACCAAGTGACGTAAGTTTTTTTGAACGTCTATTTAACCACCATAATCCGCCGAAAAACATACAAGCACTACCAATGATTCCTAGCCAGAATCCTGCGTAAATCGTTGTACCGAAGTACTTTGTTGGCATTGTGTTAAGGTATTGTGGTGACCCTGGCATTGCTGTCATCGTAAATGTGAATGCGCCAAGTGCAATTGCTGCTGGAAGCAAACGTTTTGGAATATTTGCATCTCTAAATAGCATCGCGCCAATTGGATAAATTGCAAATACAACAACGAAAAGCGACACGCCGCCGTAAGTCAATAAACTAGTCGCAACGATAACTGCCGCAATCGCATGCTTTTTACCAAATTTTTCTGATATAAAGTGCGCAATAGAAGTTGCCGCACCCGTTACACCCATTAATTTACCAAATACTGCACCTGCCAAGAATACTGGAAAATACGATTTGATATAGCCTGCAGCTGCAGGCATAAAGACACTAGATAATGCGTAAAGTGCCGGTATTTCCCCTGACAACATCGCTGCAAGCATCGCCAAAAGCGGCGCGAGTACGAGTACAGTAATACCACGATAAGCCAAATACATAAGTGCGAAAAGTGTTAAAATAATTGCCAATACACCTAACATTCGTTTGTCCCCCTAACTGAATAATTTAATCATTTCAAAAATTACATAGAAAAGTATTAAAGCGTTGATTCCAAGTAGCACATAGAGTACACCGTTTGTAAAAACTCTGTTTTTCTTCAGCATATCAATGTGTTTAGAATGAAACTTCTTTGAAGCCACCAAATTGCTAGAGTCGTCAATCATAGTCTTTATAAAAGTACTCATTATGACTACTGCTGCACCTAGGCTGATCAAATAAAGAACCCCTAGTGGAATCGAAAAAATGCCTTCTATGATGGATACTATTGAGGTAACCACGATTGCCAATACAAAATATTGCTCATGTTTTAAATAGCGAAACTCGATCAGATATACCTCTGAAAGTACCATGCGAATGAACACCAATGCCAGATGAACAAACTTGAAGTCCTGTGGGTAATAGATCTGCTGAGCAATGACAAATAATAGCAATAACTGATAGATCGTGTTGAAATACCTTGGGTTCCTTAGTGTCTTAATCATAAAACCATCCTCTCTAAACGTCGTAACACTTTCAAACTAATAATACGCAAAACCCATGCCAATATTTAAGGCTTATTTTCAAGTGCTTTAATATTAAACCATCAAATAAATCACAATAAACCGCAATATATAACAATAAAGCAATAGAAAAACGATAAAAAGAAAACAAGTGTAATTGAAAATTTACACTTGTTTAGAAAAAACAGTTTAATCGTAATGTTTTGTTTACGTATTGAGGGTGGTTTTGAATATTGTAACTGATATTTTACACTTTCTAACTTATAAACAACAAATAAATCATTTCATCTCAAATTTTTCTATTTTTTTATGAAGCGCCATTCTAGATATGCCCAAGTCAGCGGCTGTTTTCGTCTTGTTGCCACTAAATGAAATAAGACGTTCTAAGATAATCTTCTTTTCTGCATTGTCTACAAGCGCTTTTAAAGGCTCACCTGTTGCTACCACAGATCCGTTGTTAAAATGCGTTGGTAAATGCCATAGTTGAACGAATTCTTCTCCTTCAATGATATTATAAGCACGTTCCATAACGTTTTTTAGCTCTCTTATATTGCCCTTCCAATCATAGCTTGAAAGTTGTCTTTGCGCCTTTTCAGATAAACCGCGTACATTCCCATGGTTCTCACGGTTGAGCAAGTCGATGAAATGTTTTGAAAGTATCAAAATATCTTCTTTGCGCGATCTTAACGGCGGCACATTTAAATTGATGACATTTAACCTGTAATATAAATCTTCGCGAAACGCCTTCTCGTCTACCATGTTTTTCAAATTACGATTGGTTGCTGCAATGATTCTCACATCAATCTGCTTCGGTGAATTCGAACCAACACGTTCTACTTCCCCTTCCTGAAGGACACGTAGAATCTTTGCTTGCATATGAAGAGGCATGTCTCCGATTTCATCTAAGAATATGGTTCCCTGATCTGCAAGCTCAAACTTGCCAATACGACCATTTTTATCAGCACCTGTAAAAGCGCCTTTCTCATAACCAAAAAGTTCTGATTCCAATAAATTCTCTGGAATTGCTGCACAATTAACTTTTACAAATGGCATATCGCGTCTGTGACTAGACAAGTGTATCGCATGTGCAAATAACTCTTTGCCCGTACCACTCTCCCCTTGAATTAGAACACTGGATTTGGAATGTGCCAACTTATTGACATAACTTTTAAGTTTAATGATTTCTTCATTATTTGAAATAATTTGATCTAAACTGTATTTTGCGCGATGTAAGTTGCTGATTTCAGACTTTAAATTCTTGATTTCCTTCTCAACACGTACAAATTTTTTATTAATATTTTGTAACTCTGAGACATTTCTGAAAATAACTTTTCCAATGGCACCCGCAATTTTACCATCGACATAATAAGGCATACGCGTAGCGACCATATAGTCGCCACGAATTTCCTGAAAATCATTGACCTCAGGTACACCTGTTTGTGCCACAATGTGCATACGGGTGTTTTCAATCACTTCCGTTACATGTTTGCCAATCACATTGATACTTTCTATATTTAAAAATTTTTTATACGCCTCGGAAATCATCGTGATATAACCTTTTGTATCAACGACAAGAATGCCATCATAAGCTAATTCAAGAATTGTTTTAAGAATTGACATTTCATTTCGATCTGCTTCAATTCGATTGCTTAACTGCTCAATTCTGGTGACATCATCAAAAATAGATACCGCACCAACAATTTCGCCCGCTTCATAAAGAGGCACTCTAGATGCAATACAATTTTTCTCATGTACTTTTAATTTAATCATTCTCTGTGTCTCTCCGGTGACAATCGTTTGCGTCAACAATGAGTCGGGATATACGGTGTTCATGTGACTTCCAGTAGCTTCTTCTGAAGTAACACCAAGAAGTTCAAGTGCTCGAGCATTGACAAAATTAACGATACCCGCTCTATCTATTACGACGATTGCATTGGATAATTCTTCAATAACTATTTGATTTTCTTGTAGAAAGTTAAAAACATTTCCCAAAAACCTCACATCCTTTTTATTTGATACCTTAAATACTATGCAATATCGGTACCAACTATTTCATCTCGAAGGTCACTGGGCAGTGATCACTCCCCATTATCTGAGGTTCTATGCTTGCACCAGTGAATCTTGGAACCAAAGCCTTTGATGCAAGAAAATAATCAATTCTCCAACCGACATTTTTTTCTCTGGCATTTC
>Ga0138256_10000321_pt1 | contig 54672 bp, 54 predicted proteins | sample KNB2016incub_MG_FD_105486 | JGI IMG/M metagenome (GOLD analysis project Ga0138256, IMG submission 105486) | Active sludge microbial communities from wastewater in Klosterneuburg, Austria - KNB2014incub_MG | ecosystem: Engineered > WWTP > Activated sludge > Unclassified | place: Austria...
CCGACATTCAACGTGGCCGACATGGCAATTGTTACCGGCGCAGGATTGATGATCCTCGATATAATATTGTCAAAGCGTAAGGCAGAAACACGACCTGTAGGGAGTGTGCCGGAGAGCAAGTAGTTTGACCGTTTGCGAGAAGAACCCACCCGCTAACGCGAGGTGGTGCTGACTTATGTACCCAGAACTTTTCCGCATCGGCAGTTTTCCCGTGACCAGCTACGGTCTTTGGCTGGCGGTTGGGATGCTGCTTGCCCTATTCGCCGCTTCGCGGCTGGCGGCGAGAGACGGACTTCCGCGCGAGCGGATATATGATCTTGGCCTCTGGACGCTGGTCGGCGGGCTTTTAGGATCAAAAGCGCTGATGTTCTTTGTTGACGAGAACGTCCATGTTTTTACGCTCGATTTTCTTCGTTCGGGCGGCGTTTATTACGGCGGATTGATCGGTGGTTTTCTTGCTGTGGCGATCCTTGTGCCGCTATACAAGCTGCCGTTTTGGAAAGTGGCGGACGCATTCGCCCCGGCCGTGGCGCTCGGCCAAGCGTTTGGACGGCAAGGCTGTTTTGCGGCCGGGTGCTGTTGGGGCAAGCCGACAGACTTGTTTTGGGGCGTACATTTTGGTGAGCAGGGCCATGAATACACTGGCGTTCCGATGTATGGGCCAGATGGAAGCGAACTTTTCCTGCATCCAACTCAGCTAATAGAGTCGTTCACGATGCTTGCCGTATTCGGCCTCCTCTTTTGGCTCCACCGCCGCAAAAAGTTCGACGGACAGGTGCTGATCGCCTACGGCATTATTTATTCGATATTTCGCTTCTCGATCGAATTCATCCGCGATGATCCGCGGGGAGACCTGTTTGGCCTAACGACCCTCACGGGCCTCTCTACGTCGCAGATAGTCAGCCTGGTAGTGGCGGCGGCGTGTGTAGTCTTCATGATAATGCGGCTTAGGAAGGTGGAAACACTACCGGCAGCGAGTGTGCCCGATCCATCTCCGGACCGCTAAGCGGCACGCTCCCTACCGCTCGTGCTTCTGCTTATGCCGCAGCCTGATTCCACAATTATCAAAGTTGAACCGGCGGATAAAGGATGCCGGCTCGACGCGCTTCTTGCCGAACGCATCGACGGCTGGTCGCGTTCCCAACTGCGGAAACTTATCGAAAACGGTGACGTGCTGGTCAATGAACGGCCGAGCAAAGCTTCATATAAAGTGCGCGACGGGGATGAGATAGACGTTGACCTGACTGAAGAACCTGTTGCAAGGTTCGAGCCGGAACACATTCCGCTTGATATTGTGTTTGAGGATGAGTATCTGGCCGTCATAAACAAGCCCGCCGGAATGGTCGTTCATCCCGGTGCCGGCGTATCAAGCGGCACGCTCGCAAATGCGATAGCCTGGCATTTCAAGTCAGTACCGCCTGCGTTAGCGGGTGGTCGAGACTCGTCGCTTTCGGATGTTGATCTGAACTTGCGGACTATACCTCCCGCTAACGCAGGCGGCACTGACAGGGTCGGTATCGTGCATCGGCTCGATAAGGACACATCCGGCCTGATCGTCGTTGCTAAAGATGAGCAAACCCACGAAGCATTGGCCGGGCAGTTTCGTGATCGCGCGGTATATAAGTCGTATATCGCGCTTGTCCACGGCAGCCCGCGTGAGAATTCGGGAACGATCGACCGCCCTATCGCCCGCGACCGATGGCATCGGACAAAGATGACCGTCGCTGCGAACGGCCGCAACGCGCTTAGCCTTTGGAAGGTGCGGCAGCGGCATGAGAAATTCACGTTGCTTGCTGTCGAGATCAAAACCGGCCGAACGCATCAGATACGCGTCCACTTAGCGTCGATAAATCATCCGGTCGTCGGCGATGCAATTTACAACGAAGGCCGTGACAACACGGTAGCGGATATTAACGTCCGCAAGGCAATTCAGGGCCTCGGCCGCCAGTTCCTCCACGCCGAAAAACTCGCGTTCACCCACCCAAAAACCGGCGAACGGCTATCGTTCAGTCTGCCGATGCCGGAGGAGTTAGATCGCCTTTTGAGAGTGATTTCTTAACAATTCAGCTTCTCTCCGACGACTTAGTCTGCGAAGCAGACGCAATATTTGTAGCTACAGGTGAAGCGACGCGAAACCTGTAGTAAGGTAAGTATATGAATCGGAGCGTGTGAAACACGCGGAATATATCGCCCGTTTCACAGGCTCGATCCCGGATGACGGCTCGAACCCCACGTTCCGTTTCGCTCCACGTGGGGCTAAGTTTATTTCGTCTGCTTCGCAGACTGTACTTTCGCCAGACCACTCGAACAACGTTATGAAATTAATCGCGTCGATACTGCTGATAATAGTTTCGTTTTTCACATTTTCCTTTGCTCAGGCTGATGAGATCAACATCATTCCAAAGCCGGAAAAGATCGAAGTGCGGGATGGCTCATTTACTTTGAATAGTAAAACGAAGATCCTGGCACAGGATAAGAGCCAGCGGGAATCTGCAAAAATATTGAACGATCTGCTGCAAGCAAGATACGGATTCACGCTTGAACAAACATCAAAGCGGCCGAAAGAAAATTACATCCAGTTTTCCACCATTGCTGGAGGGTTGATCGATTGGAGGCAAGGCACAACTCCGGGTTCATATTCTATAGACGTAGATCGAACCAATATCACGCTCGTTGGATTGCGATACGGCGAGGTCGGCAAATTCTATGCGATCCAATCACTGATACAGCTGCTTCCGGCAACCTTTGATGGAAGTGCCGAAATTCCCGCGATGAAGATTCTCGACCGGCCCCGGTTCCAGTACCGCGGAATGCATCTCGATGTCAGCCGGCATTTTATGCCCGTTTCATTCGTCAAGAAGTACATCGACCTGATGTCTCAGTTTAAGTTCAATACGTTTCACTGGCATTTGACGGACGACCAGGGCTGGCGGATCGAGATAAGGAAATATCCGAAGTTGACCGAGATCGGCTCGAAGCGGCCGGAAAGCCACGCGGGACCGTATTCACCGACCTTCAAGGGCGACGGCCGTCCGGTCGAGGGATTCTATACGCAAGAAGAAATAAAGGATGTCGTGAAATATGCAAAAGACCGGTTTATCACAGTAATTCCCGAGATCGAATTGCCCGGCCACGCATCGGCAGCAATGGCCGCATATCCGCAGCTCGGCTGTAAAGAAAATGTGCAGTTCAAGGTCCAGATGACGTGGGGCATATTCAAGGAAGTGTTTTGCCCGACGGACACGACGTTCAAATTTCTGGAAGACGTGCTCGACGAAACGATAAAGCTTTTCCCTGATTCGCCCTACATTCACATAGGCGGCGATGAAGTATTAAAAGACCACTGGAAAGAATCGGCTTTCGTTCAGGATCTGATGAAGCGGGAAAACCTCAAGGATGAGCACGAGGTGCAGAGCTACTTCATCCGCCGGATCGAGAAGTTTATCAACTCAAAAGGCAAAAAGATCATCGGTTGGGACGAGATATTGGAAGGCGGCGTGGCGCCGAATGCGACCATTATGAGCTGGCGCGGCGAGAAAGGCGGCATCGAAGCGGCGAAGGCGCATCACGATGTCATAATGACGCCGAACACATACGTTTATTTTGATTACGGCCAGGGCGATCCGGCCTATGAGCCGCTGAATATCGGTGGCTATCTTCCGCTCGAAAAGGTGTATTCCTTCGATCCTGTCCCGGCTGAGCTAACGCCCGAAGAGGCCAAATATATCCTCGGCGGCCAGGCAAATATCTGGACCGAATATTTAGAGACACCGGCCGCGGTCGAATATATGGCATTTCCGCGAATGCTTGCCCTGGGCGAGGTTAATTGGTCAAGAAAAGAAGGGCGCGATTTTGCGGATTTCAGCCGCCGGATGAACGCTATCTTGCCGCGGCTCGACAAACAGGGAGTAAATTATCGAATTCCCGCTCCTGACGGTTTACGAAATATTGTCCGCGAAAGCGGTCAGGCAGCGATCGAACTATCGCCCGCACCTGGAACCAGGGTCCTTTATACGACCGACGGTTCGACGCCTAACGATTCATCTTCCGTTTACAACAAGCCTGTAACTGTTGATCTAAACGAAGGCGAAGTTAAAACATTAAAGACGATCGTGGTCAACGCGGCCGGCCGCAAAAGTTCAGTTTATGCCGCGACCATCGTTCGCGGAACAATGCGCGAACCTGACACGACAAACGCGGTGAAGCCAGGTGTTAAATATACTCTTATCGCTCCGAACGAGAACCCGGACCTCAAGGGAATGGAGGCGACGGCGGAGACTACCTCGATCCTTTTGACCCAGTTTCAAAAACAGGTAAATTTCGATAGGCCGTTCGGAGTGCAGTTTGACGGGTTTTTAAAGATCTCCGAGGACGGCGTTTATGAATTTCAGGTTGATTCGACCTGGGACGCGACCGTTGTTCTTGGCGGCAATAAAATGATCATCAATGAAGCGGGCACCAAGGAACGCTCGGTCAAATCGGTCGTGCTGCCGTTGAAGGCGGGCATGCACCAATTGTCGCTGCGCTACAATCATCGCGGAGGCGTAGTGCCGCACTTTCGTTTTCGGTACGGAATGAAGGGCCAGGGATTGCGTCAGGCCTATGGCGGAGAGTTTGTACACTAGATAGCCTCAATAAATGATCCGGAGAATGACATCAAATGTCGTGACCCAAAGATTGGTTGGCGGCGCCATCGCCGCTCTCGTATTTGCTTTATCATCGCCGGCACAAATACGGCCGCCGAAGCCGGCCGCTCCGGTCCCGACCAAGTCACAACTTGCATGGCAAAAGCTGGAATATTACGCTTTCATCCATTTTGGGATGAATACGTTCACCGACCATGAATGGGGCGAGGGCCGGGCCCCGGCGGATGAATTCAACCCGACCGAATTTGACGCCAGGCAATGGGTGCGTGTCGTTCGTGATGCGGGAATGAGCGGCATTATCATCACGGCAAAGCACCATGACGGCTTTTGTTTGTGGCCATCGGCGACAACCGAATATTCGGTAAAAAATTCGAAATGGCGTGGCGGACGCGGTGATGTTATAAAGGAATTATCCGATGCATGCCGCGAATACGGCCTGAAGTTCGGCGTCTATATCTCGCCGTGGGACCGGAATCATCCGTTATACGGCACGCCAAAATACAATCAGATCTATAAACAGCAATGGCGTGAGCTTCTTTCTAACTATGGCCCGGTCTTTGAAGCATGGCTCGATGGCGCAAGCGACAACAAAACGCGTATGGTCTATGATTTCAACGGCTTTTTTTCGACCATACGTGCCGCCCAGCCCAATGCGGTCATTTTCAGCGATGCCGGCCCTGACAGCCGCTGGGTCGGCAACGAGGGCGGCATTGCCGGCGAAACAAACTGGTCGCCTCGCAATAACGAAGGTTCTTTTCCCGGCTTCGCCGACGAAAAGGCCCTCAATACCGGTGACCTGAACGGCACAAGCTGGATTCCGGCGGAATGCGACGTATCGATCCGACCGGGCTGGTTTTATCACCGTACGGAGGACACAAAGCTCAAATCCGTCAACGAATTGATGAACATTTACTATGGCTCAGTCGGCCGCAACTGCAATTTATTGCTGAATATCGGTGTCGATCGCCGCGGACTCGTCAACGAGAACGACGTCGCCAGGTTAATGGAATTCAAGGCAACTAGAGAAAGGGCATTTTCCAAGAATGTCGCACATGGCAAGATAACCGCGTCAAACACAAGGGGCGGCAGTAAAAGATTTGCGGCGGCAAATCTACTCGACGGCTTGTTCGACACTTATTGGGCCGCTGACGACGGTGTGAACAAAGCGTCGATCACACTAGACCTTGGCCGTGAAACCGATTTCGACTCTATTTTATTACAAGAGAATATTTCCCTCGGCCAACGTGTTAAGAAGTTCTCGATTCAGGCTTGGAAAGATTCTGCGTTTGCTCTGATCTCAGATCATACAACCATCGGTTATAAGAGGATCATTCGATTTGCTCCCACTCGGACGAGTAAGATCAGGATAATCATCGAAGATGCAAAGGCAAGTCCGGCGATTTCGACGCTGCAATTATTCGATTCGGGTATTTGGACGCAGTCACAGCAATAAAAAATATGACAAAATCACTGCTTCTGATCACATTGTTCGCGTTGCTTGCAGGCCCGATCGTTTGTCAGGAGACACTGGTTTTTGAAAGCGGCAGGGACGGGGCCGCTAGCTACCGGATACCGGCGATCGTAAAGCTAAAATCGGGAAACCTGCTTGCGTTTGCCGAGGCGAGGCGAAAAGGTGCTGGCGATTTTGGCGACATCGACATTATCGTCAGGTCGAGCAAAGATAACGGCAGAACTTGGTCCGTTTCGGAAGTTGTTGCGGAATACGGCACGCTGCAGGCTGGCAATCCGGCACCGGTCGTCGATGAACTTGACCGCCGATATCCAAAGGGCCGCATCTTTCTTTTCTATAACACCGGCAACAAGAACGAACAAGAGATACGCCGCGGCCTCGGCACGCGCGAAGTTTGGTATAAGACCTCTGTCGATGAAGGCAAAACCTGGTCGGCGGCGGTCAACATTACGTCGCAGGTAAAGCCCGCCGATTGGCGTTCGTACGCAAATACGCCGGGCCACGCTATCCAACTTAAAGAGAGCAAGCATCGCGGCCGTATTTTTGTGCCGATAAATTATTCAAAAGGCGATCCGCAAAGGGATTTTTCTGATTATATGGCCGCCGGATTCTATTCTGACGATCACGGCGGTTCGTTCAAGATAAGCGGCGACATCGGCATTCCCGGCAGCAATGAAGCGACCGCAGCCGAGATTGGCGGCGGCGATATTCTGTTCAACGCTCGAAATCAAAAGGGTGATCAAAAATACCGCATCACGGCACGCAGCAGCGACGGCGGCGAAACCTGGCAAAATGTGGCCTTTGACAAAGCATTGCCCGACCCGGTTTGTCAGGGCAGCCTTTTGACGATCGACGGCAAGACGATCGCATTTTCGAACAACGCGGACCAAAAGGATCGAAACAACCTGACCTTGCGGATCAGCACAGACGAAGGCCGGACGTGGGCAAAAAGCTATCTGATCGAGGGCGTTTCCGACCCGAAAGGCCGCGATTTTACCGCCTATTCCGATATCGTCCTGCTCGGCCGCAAAACCATTGGCGTCATCTACGAACGCGACGACTATAAACAGATCGTTTTCAAAACGATAAAGTGGCGATAGGCAAGTGCATTAGGATGTGTCCGCGAGATGCAAAAAAGTACGAAAGAAAAGTTCGGCTAAGCGAAATTTTTACACTTGCGGGCCTTATAGCCGGCGACCTTTTTATTTGCACGCGAATAACGCTAATAACGCGAATGAGTGCGAAATGATCGTTACCAAATTTCATTCAGCAACATTATGGATGCGAATAGCTTTATCCTAATTTCATTCGCGAAGATTCGCATTATTCGCGGGCAAAATTCTTATTTCGCGTACTTGGCGGGCCGAAATTATGCAAAATAAACTTTCTATCTCAGCGTCTCTGTGTCTCTGCGTTTTGATCTTCCTCGCCGCCGCCGCGCTTGCCGCTCAGACGAAAGACTACACCCGCTACGTCAACCCATTCATCGGCACAGGCGGGCACGGCCACACATTTCCCGGCGCGACCGTCCCGTTCGGCATGGTCCAACTCTCCCCCGACACACGCATCGATAACTGGGACGGCTCCAGCGGTTATCACTACTCTGACGAAATCATCTACGGCTTTTCACACACGCATCTGTCGGGCACGGGCATTCCGGATGGGTGCGATATTTTGTTCATGCCAATCCTTGAATCAGATATTGAGGCCAAGGCAGGAGATAAGACTGTAAATGGATATGCTTCGAGATTTTCGCACGCGACGGAAAAGGCTGAACCGGGCTATTATTCGGTCATTCTTGACGATGACAAAATTCTGGCTGAACTCACATCCTCTGAGCGCGTCGGGTTTCACCGTTACACCTATCCGGCCACGGATGATACAAAGGTCCTACTGGATCTAGGGTGGCGGGACCGAGTTCTTAACTCTGAAGTACGGAGAGTCGGGGATCGCCGACTGGAGGGCTTTCGCCGTTCGACGTCGTGGGCAAAAGATCAGACTCTCTACTTCGTTGCAGAATTTTCCAAGCCTATTAGGAATGGAGTGTTCGGCAGCGGTGGTCGCTTTGAGTCTCATAGTTGGAAAGGCACCGATGGAAAGGGATTGCTATTCTTCGGCCCTTCTAAACGAGGCGAACAAATATTGATTAAAGTCTCTATCTCCTACGTCTCCATCGAAGGTGCCCGCAAGAATCTAGAAACCGAGCTTCCCGGTTGGGATTTTGACAAGGTCCGTGCCGATGCGAAAGCGGCGTGGAACAAGGAACTATCGAAGATCGAAGTTTCCGGCGGCACGCCTGAGCAGACGACAAATTTTTACACCGCGCTCTACCACACCGCGATCCAGCCAAACATCTTCAACGACGTTGACGGCCAATACAAAGGCCACGACGGGAAGATCCATCAATTGCGGAACGCGGACACTCCTGTCCGCAATGAGGGCAGCTTCGGCCCGAATGGACGTAGGATCCCTCAGGAGCCAAGGAAATCTAAGTCAGCTTCGCCGGCGGAACCGGCGATTGCGGACAAGAGTGTCCGCGTTCCGTCCGATCACTACACCGTCTTTTCGCTCTGGGACACATTCCGCACGGCGCATCCGCTTTATACGATCATTGATGAGAAGCGGACGGCCGATTTTATCAATACGTTTATCCGCATTTACGAGCAGGGTGGGCGGCTGCCGGTTTGGGAATTGTGGGGCGAAGAGTCGGACACGATGATCGGCTACCACGCCGTATCGGTCATCGCCGACGCGATGGCAAAAGGCATCAAAGGCTTTGACTACGAAAAAGCCTACCAGGCCGCCAAACACTCCGCCGAACTCGATCATTTCGGCCTCGCGGGTTACAAGAAGCGCGGCTACATATCGATGGAGGATGAGAACGAATCGGTCTCAAAGACGCTCGAATATGCCTACAACGATTGGTGCATTATGAGCATGGCGACCACGCTTTATAATCGTCGGTCACTAAACAAGATCGGCTCCGGGCCGGGCGATGCTGCCTACCTCAAAGCACTTGAAGTAGAGGTTGAAAGATACAAAGCTCGTGCCCGCTATTTCGAAAACCTCTTTGACACAAAGACGGGATTTTTCCGTGCTAAAAAGAACGCCGGGTTTGTCGAGCCGTTTTCGCCGACCGAAGTCAATTTTGGATTTACCGAGGGCAACTCGTGGCAGTATTCTTTTTTTGCTCCGCAAGACGTTTCGCACCTGATGACGCTGATGGGCGGGCGTGAGAAATTTATCGCCAAGCTCGATGAATTGTTCACGACAAGCGCCAAACTTTCGGGCCGCGAACAGGCTGACCTGACCGGCTTGATCGGCCAATACGCCCACGGCAACGAACCTTCGCACCATATTGCCTATCTCTACAATTACGCCGGCGAGCCGTGGAAAACGCAGAAATACGTCCGCCAGATCTTTGACGAATTCTACAAAAACGCACCCGACGGCCTCATCGGCAACGAAGACTGCGGCCAGATGTCGGCGTGGTACATTATGAGCGCCGGCGGCTTTTATCCTGTCGCTCCCGGTTCGCCCGTTTATGCCTTCGGCACGCCGCTGTTCCCGGAAATGACATACCGGCTGGAAAACGGCAAGACTTTCACGATCAAGGCAAAAAATGTCTCATCAAAAAACAGATATATTCTCAACGCAAAGCTAAACGGCGCTCCGTACAAAAAAGCATTCATCACGCACCAGGATGTAATGCGCGGCGGCGTGCTGGAATTTGCAATGACAGACCAGCCGGTCGAAACCGCGTTCAATGAGTTTCCGATATCATCCGTTGGCATCGACTCCGTTGCGGTTCCTGTGATCGCAGGCGATCGCACGTTTGCCGATAACACAACGGTTGCGATATCGACACTCACTCCGAACGCGAAAGTATATTTCACGACCGACGGCAGCATTCCGACAAAGAATTCAAAGGTTTACACCGCTCCGTTCGACATCGGCCGGACAACGACGGTCAAGGCCGTCGCGATCGGTGCAAACGGCACGATGAGCTTTCCGGTCGAAGCCGTATTGACACGCCGGCCGCACGATTGGACCGTAAAGGTGCTTTCGAGTTACAGCACGCAATACACCGGCGGCGGCGATAATGCGATCATCGACGGCATTCGCGGGACGACGAATTTTGCGAGCGGCGAATGGCAGGGCGTTCAGGGAAATTATGAAGCGGTGATCGATCTAAAGCGTGAGACCGAGATAAAACTCCTCGGCGGCAGCTTTGTCCAGGCCGCCGGGCCGTGGATCTGGATGCCCGACCGTATCGATTTTGACGTGTCGAATGACGGCATAAATTTTACAAAAGCCGCCGAGATCAAACCCAATTTCCCTCAACGAGAAATGACGCCGACCGCAAAGGAATTTACCCAAACCATCACGCCGACAAAGGCCCGCTATGTCCGCATCCGTGCCTACAATTTCGGCAAGATCCCATCCTGGCATCTCGGCGCCGGCGGCGACCCGTGGATATTTGTGGATGAGGTGATCATCCGCTGAGAGTTGAGGTGACCCACAGAAGGGAATGCATGGCTGATAGCTGAAGGCTCATAGCTGAAAGCTGTACTTTGGATCATAGCTGTCAGCCATCAGCTATCAGCGCTCAGCTTGCTCGGAATTGTCGTAAACATCTTTTTTTGCAAAGCCGCCCTTTTTAACCCTTCTTAACAATGTCCGCAGATCGCTGTCAATTTTTGTGACGAAGCGGCGGAGTTTTTGTTCGGGGCGGGCCATGAAGTAGGTAACGTGGGTGGTTTCGTAGCCGTTCGGCGAGTGCGGTGAAAAGTAGTAGTTTGAGATACAGCATCGCCGGCCGGCTGCCTTTACTTCGTTCACTGAATGCCACGATTTATCGTTCGTGGACATCAGCACCAGGCGATTGAACAGGCTTGGTATCTCGACCGGAGTTTTTACCGCTTCATCCCACAGTTCGAGGTTCCCGCCGTTTTCGGGTTTCCAATCGGGTGTTATGTAGTAAAGCAGATTCAGAACGCGGTAATTTTTCTGATCGCCGTCGTGCGAATTATCAAGGTGCGGATTAAGGAAATGCCCGCGTTCCATTGCGCTTATGCCGCCGGCGTAAAGATGCGGGTCGCCAACAGAATCTTCAATTCCGGTCAGTGCGGCAACCTTGTCGATGATCCGCCTATCTTGAAAAGCAAAGGTAATATCCGCGATCAGCGGATCGAACTCGTCAAGCGATTTAGACGTATATTTTTTCTCTCGAAAACTGTCGAGCAGCCGCATTTTTTCTGATGCCGGAAATGCGTTGCTTATCCGCCGCGCAATATCTTCGGGCAGCAGGTCGTCGATGGCGCTGAATTTCGTTTTGATCGGCCTTTCCGGATCATTAAATTCCGACCTTATCGAATCTTCATCGCGGCCGAGACGTTCGATAATGAGTTCAATTAGCTCTTCGCGCATAGTAAAGCCGGGCTGCTTGATTTCATTCTTCCTTCCTCGAGTTTATCTTCGTCGGTGGTTTGGATCAGCTTTACCGCCAAAATAGAAAGAAGAAGCAAAACCGGAAACTCCAGACTAATTCACGATGTCCGAATAATAAAATGACAAATGCCATTTTTGATGCGTCTAATAGATAGTTTCGCGGCACCGCGATCATTCAATAAGAGGCTTGTTTTATATGGATCGAAGATATTTTTTGAAAGCTGGCGGTATCGGGTTGGCCAGCTTTGGATTTATGGCGGCGGCGCCTGAGTTTCTGCATCAGTTTGCTCGTGCGGCGGATGGGCCGAGGACATTTGGCAAAAAGAAGATTCTTGTGACCATTTTTCAGCGCGGAGCTGTCGATGGGCTGAACATGGTCGTTCCCCATGGCGACAGCGAATATTACGATCTTCGCCGCACGATCGCGATCCCGAAACCGGGTAAGACCGACGGAGCGATCGACCTTGACGGGCATTTCGGCCTTCATCCGACAATGAGTTCGCTTGCGCCGTTCTGGAAGTCAAAACAGCTTGCGGTTATCCACTCCGCCGGTTCGCCTGATAACACGCAGTCGCATTTCGACGCCCAGGACTATATGGAATCGGGCACGCCCGGCATTAAAGCGACTCGCGACGGCTGGCTGAACCGGGCGCTTCAGGAATCGAGCGGCAAGGAGGATTCGCCGTTCCGCGCCGTCTCTATGACACAATCTCTTCCCCGCGCATTGTACGGCCGGTCGCCGTCGGTCGCGATGACGAATCTTGCTGATTTTACAGTTAAGGCCGGCATCTATTCGCAGGAATTGAAAGGCGGCTTTGAAGGTGTTTACCAACAGAACGCAAAGGATAGTTTGAGAGAGACGGGCCATGAAACCTTCGAAGCGGTCAATTTTCTTAGATCGGCAGATCCGGCAAAACATAAGCCCGAGAACGGGGCCGTCTATCCAAACACCCAGTTTGGCCGCTCAATGATGCAGATCGCCCAGTTAATAAAAGCTGGTGTCGGGCTGGAAATTGCGTTTACGGACACCGGAAATGATATCCGATGGGACACGCACACCGGCCAAGGCGGATCTCGCGGGCAGCTTGCCAATTTTCTGCGGACATTCAGCCAGGCGATAGCGGCCTTTGCGACCGATCTCGGCAAGCGAATGGACGAAGTTCTTGTGCTCACAATGTCCGAATTCGGCCGTACCGCACGTGAGAATGGCTCACGCGGAACAGACCACGGCCACGGTAACGCAATGCTTGTGCTCGGAAATTCGGTCAAGGGTGGAAATGTTTATGGCGACTGGAAAGGCTTGAAGAACGATCAGCTTAATGAAGGCCGCGACCTGGCCGTAACCACCGATTTCCGCGACGTTTTTGCAGAGGTTGCCGGCAAACACCTCGGTGCCAAAGACCTAAGATCACTTTTCCCGAAATATTCGGTTGACCGCGCAAAATTTCGCGGCTTTGTTTCATGATTCCCCTCCAATCGAAATCATGGGCAGGACCGCCGTTCGCAAAACCGAACGGCGGTCGTTTTTTCAATTTGCGATAAACCGAGATTACGCATCGGGATTCTTTTGCCCGCGAAACACGCGAAATAGAATAACAATCTGAGTCCCGGCTTGCACGATTGGCGAGTCTTTGCCGAGCGATATTTCTTCCGAAATTCCTTTTTTCCCTTTCATTCGCGTATTTCGCGGGCAAAATTCCTAATGCTTGATCCAGGATAAAGTAATTAGCGGATATCCTTTGACCATTGCTTTCGCTCGCGGCAACCAACTTGCTATTCTCAGATCGTGTTCAATGCACGAAGCAAAAGACTCGAACGGATCGATACTGGTGACTACACGAGTGACGAATACGAGATTTTCCTGCGTGAGATCGCGTTCATCAATCGTTATCTCGGCGACGGGCGGGCAGTAAAAAAATCGTTGCTGCGTGAAATCGGAAGCCAGGAGTTAAACGAGTTTTCAATCCTGGACGTTGGGTGCGGGTCGGGTGAGCTGTTGAAGATTATCGCTGAATTTGCGCTCCGGTCAGGCCGAAAAGCCACTCTCGCGGGCATCGATCTAAACCCGATCTCAGCCGCTGCGACCAACTCGCTATCGCTCAGCTTTCCCGAAATGAATGCTATTCAGGGAGATGCAAATAAACTGCCGTTCGCCGACGGATGTTTTGATTATGTAATCTCGTCCCTTTTCTTTCATCATCTTTCCGACACCCAGATCCCTAACGTCCTAAGAGAAATGTCCCGCGTCGCGGCCCGCGGGATCTTTGTTATCGATCTGCACCGCCATCCCGCCGCTTATTTGCTTTACAAACTGTTTTGCTCTGCATTTCGCATCTCGCCGCTCGTTCGGCAAGACGGCTCATTGTCTATCAAGCGTGGATTTAAGCCGGATGAGTTTAGTGAATACATTCGAGACGCAGGATTGAAATTGAAAACGATCGAACGGGCCACGCCGTTCAGGATCATTGTGCGGAGTGATTGTCGTTAATGATCCGCGTATGAGAGTACTTGAAATAGGCTCAACAAAGTGGGCGTCGAAGCGGATTGTTTTGTAAAAAATTTACAAGTCATTTCGGCCTGCGCAATTGCGCGGCCGGCCGTACACAAATGAAAACGTAATGCGGTGTGAATCGGTGAAAGCTTTGTTTAGGCGCCGGCTGCTCCTGCTCCGCCAAAACTCTTCACCGCGTCGGCCTCATTTTCGTAAATGTCGAAAACGGTATAGAGCTTTGTGATCGTCATGATATCTGCAATGCGGTCGGAAAGATTGGCAAGCTTAAGAGCTCCGTCGGCCGATTGAAGTGTCGAATATCCCGCGACGATCGAGCCAAGCCCGCTCGAATCAATGCCGGTCACGTTTGCCAGGTTCAAAACGACCTGCTTTTTCCCGTCTGCTACGAGCTGTTTAAGCGACTGGTGAAGCGCGGTATTCGATTCGCCAAGCGCGATCTTGCCTTCCAGATCGACAATTGTTACGCCGTCCACCTGACGATTGTTGATAGATAAATTGCTCATGCCTTTCCTCCGGATATAGGGGTAGTGAAAATCAGCCGTTCATCATCGTCCGAACCGCTGAAAAAAATGCATAATCCCGAACCGGCTAAGAATACACTTGTTCGGCGGTCAAATCAAAAGAATTATTAACAACCGGCGGCGACGGCGGCACAATCACAGCATTGCAATTTAACGGTTCGCACTGCCCGTCAGGACGGCTGCAGGTTTAGAAACGATTTTTGCGGCCGTTAACATCCTGGTTGACTTCTTCTTACACCGCCGCCCGCAGCATTTCACCCATCTTTTCATGAATGATATTGATTGCCTTCAAAGGGCGTATCATCACCTTGAACTCGGTTATCTGCCCGTTTTCATTCCACTTGATCATATCGACGCCATTGACGATGATGTCGTCAATTCCGGTCTCAAATTCAAGCACCGCATCGCTCTCGTCAACGATCTCGCGCACATACCGAAAGCTATCGTTCCCAAACACTTGTATCGCCGCCGCCAAATACTTAGCGGTGATCGCCTTTCCAGCCAGCGGCGTGTGAACGACCGGTGAAAAAAAGACAACGTCATCGGCCAATAGCCCACTCAACCCGCCAACGTTCCGTGTACGGATGACCTCATGCCAGGCTTTTATAGTATTGAGTATCATAATTACTTGCCATGCGCGTCAAAAATCGCAGCTCTAAATTGCCGGATACATGCCTGTTTATCAGTTTTTCCGCAAAGCACGTTTAGCGTCGATAAACTTCTTTCCGATTCCCGACCTTGATCACGAGTACAACAAGGCGTTTTCGTTGAACTTCATAGAGCACGCGGTAATCACCGGTTCGGAATCTGTAAAGATCTTCCGCACCTTTCAATTTCTTTACCATAAGCAGATCGGAAAACGGGTTCTGCGACAGAAAGCTCAACGCTTCGGCGATCTTTGTCCGAATCTTTGCGGGAAGGAGTTCAAACTCTTTTTGTGCGCTTTTGACGAATTCTATCGAATAGGCCGGCATCTATTTTTTGCGCTTATCCAGCTTGGCAAGGATCTGTTCAAACGGAACAGTCTCTTCATTCCGTCTCGCCCGATAAGCCTCAAGGTCGATCTCGTCCTCCAGTTGCTCGATCAACGCCTGCTCGATCAGATAACGAAGCTTGATCCCGCGGCGTTTGCAAAAGGCGGTAATAGCATCCTTCACGTCCGCATCAATGATCGTTGATAATGTTGCGGTTTCACTCATAATCATGAATTATAAAGAATTTTCATGAAAAAACAAGAAAATATTTTCCGCACAATTACCCATCGGCGCTCGCACTCAACTTGTCAGATTTAATGGTTATTATGAGAGGTCGCTGAGATCAATTACACGATTGTAGTCAACAGCGCTGTGAAGGACATGAAGTATTCTCACTCCACCGGCAATTTGATAGTAGAAAATAAGATAATTGTCAAAACCCGTTACCAGCCACACTCTGACTTCAGCTAACCGAGGATCCTCAAACTTTTGTGGTGCGCCGATCTCGGGAAAATCTTCTAGTCGGTCAAACGCATCCTCGCATGAATCGAGGAAGCGAGTTGCGACCGTTTCGTCGTGTTGGGCAAGGAATACCGCTATTTCCGTCAATTCATCAAAAACGCCCGGTGCGTATTTGATTATTCACTTAGCCTCTAATCGACGTCGGACTTCGGTCCGTACGTCATCCATCGTGAAGGTTTCGTCTTCCTTCGACGAAAGCCGTTCAAGCAGTGTTTTCTCTAATCGCTGCTGCTCGCGGCGTTTCTGATCGGCGCGGATAAGCTCCCGTACATATTCGCTTGCACTACCGTAGCCGTCATCATTCAAAGTGATCTCAACAAAATCACGCATCGAATCAGGCAAGGATATGTTCATTGTCGTTGTTGCCATAAAGGCACTCTATCGCCGTTGGCAGAGATTGTCAATATTTGCCAAACCTGCAAATCGACTCCGACCTCAGGGTATCCTATCATTCGCCTAAGTTTATTCGCTCGAGCACGCCGGGTTGTTCGCCTTCGAACTGCTGGTAACGTTGCACGTCCTTTTCATTAAAATCAACCGCGAGTTGGAGATGCTGGCAGTGGACGCAGCCGTAAGCACGAATCTTACGAGTTCCAAGGCCGAACATAGTTTTCCAGGCCGAGACATCATCGATCTTGAATTCGGGCGAGCCTCCGTTGGTGTCGATCACCGTTCCGGCAACGATCGCGCTGCTTCCACACGCTAGACAGTTCATTTCGAGCTCCTTTGAGAAAACATCCAATGAGGCCTCGACGAGGCGGAAACAGGACCGGTAGTGAGTGTGCCCTTGATCGTGGTATGCCGATTTTGGATTTCAGATTAGAGATCCGTATTCCGCAATCGAAAATCCGAGATCGAGCGGCACACTCCCTACCGGTCGTGTTTCTGCCTATTCCATTTTTCTTAGTCTCAAACGCAAAGCCTGCAATTTAATAAAGCCTTCGGCGTCGTGTTGGTCGTAGGCTCCGGCGTCGTCTTCGAAGGTTACTACGCGTTCTCTATACAGCGAGTTGGGCGATTTGCGGCCGGTTACGATGGTGTTGCCTTTGTAGAGTTTTAGGCGAACGTCGCCGTTTACCGTTTCCTGGGTTTGGTCGATCATTGAACGGAGGATCTCGAACTCAGGTGCGAACCAGAAGCCGTAATAGACCGATTCGGCGAATTTTGTGCCTAAGCTGTCGCGGAGCCGCATTACTTCGCGGTCCATTGTTATCGACTCGAGTGCTCGATGGGCGGTTTGCAAAATAGTCACGCCGGGAGTTTCATAAACGCCGCGCGATTTCATCCCGACAAAGCGGTTTTCGACCAGATCGACGCGGCCGATGCCGTGTTCGCCGCCGAGGTGGTTCAATTTCGACAACATATCGACCGCTCCGTATTTTTCGCCGTCAATGGCAACAGGCTCGCCTTTTTCGAACGTCAAAGTGATCTCCTGCGCTCTGTCCGCCGCTTTTTCCGGCGATTTCGTCATCAGGAAAATGTCTTCAGGCGGTGCGGCCCACGGGTCTTCGAGAATACCGCCTTCGTATGAAACGTGCATCAGGTTGCGGTCCATCGAGTAGGGCTTTTCGGCGGTGGCGGTGACTGGAATTCCGTGTTTTTGGCAGTACGCGATCAGGTCTGCCCGGCCCTTGAATTCCCAGTGCCGCCACGGAGCGACGACCTTGATATCGGGCTGCAATGCGTAATAGGTCAGCTCAAATCGCACCTGATCGTTGCCCTTTCCGGTCGCTCCGTGAGCGACGGCGTCGGCACCTTCGCGTTGCGCGATCTCGATCTGCCGTTTTGCGATAACCGGACGTGCGAGCGATGTGCCGAGCAAGTAAACGCCTTCGTACAAAGCATTTGCCTTAACGGCCGTCCATACAAAATCCTTGACGAATTCTTCGCGTAGGTCTTCGACGTAAAGCTTCGAAGCTCCGGTCGCTTTCGCCTTTTCTTCCAGGCCGCTAAGTTCGTCGCCCTGGCCGACATCGGCGCAATAGCAAACAACCTCGCAGCCGTAGGTCTCCTTCAACCACAAAAGCATCGCCGATGTATCCAACCCGCCCGAATAGGCGAGAACCACTTTATTGATCTTTTTTTCCATAAAAAAGGCGGAAACCCGCGCGGTCGAGGCTGTGTCAAACCCCTAAATAAGCTGCGGAGCAGCGGCATATTTGTAGCCCCACGTGAAGCGAAGCGAAACGTGGGGTTAGTCGAGCCTATATCCTAAAGCCCGCGACAGCGGGCGGCGGATTTTCGCTAAATTATTGAACGCAATAGGTGTTACATGCCTCTCTGTCGCCCACTACGTGGGCTTGCGGACTCTTTTGCCGCTCTACCCCAGGTTCCGCTTCGCTCCACCTGGGGCTACATCTATTTCGCTGCTCCGCAGCTAAGAATAGTTTTGACACAGGCTCGGTAGCAAGGGTGTTTCTTTTGGGCATGATCTAGACTCAAGACTGGAAAGAACACACTCCCTGCCGGTCGTGTTTCCGCCTGTTGTCGGATTTTGCGAATCAAGCCTACAATTATAATCACACTGAGAGAATGATGACCAATTCCGAAAAACTTTGGGGCGGTAGATTCACCGGAAAACCGGACGAAACATTTGCGGAATTCAACAATTCCTATCGTTTTGACAGGCGGCTGTTTACGGCCGACGTTCGGGCAAGCATTGCTCATGCAAACGGACTACTGCTGGCCGGAGTTTTGACGACGGACGAAAACGCGGAGATAGCCGGGGCGCTTCGGACACTGATTCAGCTTGCGGCGGACGATCCAAAATATCTCGATCTCGATTCGGAGGATGTTCATTCTTTTATCGAATCGCGTCTTGTCGAATTAATCGGCGATCTTGGCAAAAAGCTGCACACGGGCCGCAGCCGGAACGATCAGGTGGCGACGGCATTCCGGCTTTGGCTGCGCGAAGAGATCTGTGGATTGCAAACAGATATCCGCTCAACGCAAACAGCATTGCTCGCTGCCGCCGAGCGGCATGCTAAGGCAGTGCTTCCCGGTTATACACACCTCCAACGTGCACAGCCGGTAATGTGGGCCCATTGGTGCCTGGCGTATTTTGAGATGCTCGAGCGCGATTTTGAGCGACTGGCGGACGTAAGCAAACGCGTCAATGCCTTGCCGCTCGGTTCTGCCGCACTTGCCGGAACGAGCTTTAATATTGACCGCGAGGCCGTTGCAAGAGAGTTAGGTTTCGACGGCGTGACGCGGAATAGCCTTGATGCGGTTTCCGATCGGGATTTCGCGCTCGAGTTTGTCGGGGCCTGTTCGTTGATAATGGTCCACCTCTCGCGGTTGGCCGAGGACCTGATCATATATGCGACGACCGAGTTTGGCTTTATTCAATTGAGCGACGCCGTTTCGACCGGCTCAAGCCTGATGCCGCAGAAGAAAAACCCGGACGCGCTTGAATTGATTCGTGGAAAAGCCGGACGCGTATTCGGCCATCATGCAGCCCTGCTCGCGGCGATGAAAGGCCTGCCGCTGGCATATAACAAAGACATGCAGGAAGACAAAGAGGCGGTTTTCGATGCTCTTGATACGACACGAATATGTCTTGAGGTCGCCGCGATCGTATTGAATAATCTGTCGGTAAATGAGGCCCGAACCCGCGAGGCCGCGACAAAAGGTTACTTGAACGCTACCGAACTGGCCGATTATCTTGTAAAAAAAGGTGTCCCGTTCCGCACTGCGCACGACACGGCCGGCCGCATCGTCCTGGCGGCGATAGAGATGGGCCGTGAGCTGCACGAAATGCCAATCGCAAAATTATCTGAGATCTCACAGGATATCGGGCAGGACGTTTTTGAAGCGCTCAGCCTTGAAACGACGCTAAACACAAAGGGCCAAGCTGGCGGAACCGCGCCCGAGCGGGTTGCCGAGGCATTAAAGGCGGCGAGGGAGCGGATCGATGGACAATGAATCGCTGCTTGAGGGGATCAAGAATAACGAACTGGTGCAGTTTCTCGGCATAAAGGTGGTCGAAGCCGGTGCGGAACGCGTCGTTCTGACAATGGAAGTAACGCCGAAGGTGCACCAATATGTCGGGATTATGAACGGCGGCATATCGCTTTATCTGGCCGAAACCGCTGCCTCGGTCGGTGCCGTTGTCACGGCAGATCTTTCAAAAGTCACACCGGTCGGTGTCGAGATCAACGCAAATCATATCCGCGCCGTCAGCAAAGGCTTGCTGACAGTGACCGCAAAACCTATATTCGCCGGACGCACCATGGCCGTGTGGCAAACCGATATCGTCAACGAAAAAGGCAAGCTCGTTTGCACGTCGCGTTGTACACTGCTGCTGCAGCGGCGGCCTGCCTTCAGGCAGGATCAGCGTTAGGGTGCAAATCGAAAACCGCTGTGATCCATCCATGCACAAATTTGTCCTGAACCTTATAACCGAATGGCGAAAACTCGGCCTGCCTTTTGCGGGCGAGACGATAGTCGCTGCGGTTTCGGGCGGTGCTGATTCCTTGAGCCTGCTTTTGGCTATCGATACTTTGCGGGAGCAAAAAAAGCTTGATCTTCGCGTGATCGCCGCACACTTTAATCACAAACTCCGCGGGCGGGAAAGCGATGCGGATGAGGAATTTGTAAAGCAAATCGCCGCGGAACGCGGGATCGAGCTTGCGGTCGGGCATGGCAGCATCAAGACCGAAGGCAATCTCGAGCAAAATGCCCGAAACGCTCGTTACAAGTTCCTTGCCGAAACGGCTGAGAGGCTAAATGCCCGTTGGGTCCTGACCGCCCATACAATGAATGATCAGGCCGAGACGTTTCTACTCAACCTCATTCGCGGAAGCGGTCCCGACGGTTTATCCGGAATGCGGCCGATACGGCCGATGAATCAGGAGTCGCGTGACGAGAGTTGGGCGATGGAACAGTCCAGACCTCTGTTTCCTAACACTTCACCGCTGCTTGCACGTCCGTTTCTGACATGGGCAAAGCGCGAGAATACAGAGAACTTCTGCCGCGAAACGGGCGTTGAATTTCGATACGACACAATGAACGAAGACATGTCCTTCAAACGTGTCCGCGTGAGGAAAATGCTGATTCCGATGTTGAAGGAGTTTAACCCGAGGATAGTCGAGGCCTTAGCACAAACATCTGAATTGATGCGGCACGAAACGGAAAACCGGGATCCTGGCCCAACGCGGGCCGTGGATCCTGAATATCTTGTAATAAAAGAGCTTATGGCCGTTTCGCGTTCGGAACTTCAACAAACGGTCCGATCGTGGCTCAAGGCCAAGCGTGGCGGGCTTCGTTCGATCGGCCTCAAGCACATTCAGGCTATTGAACGGCTTGCGGTAAGCACAAAAAGCGGTCGTTCGATTGAAATACCCGGCTTTGGCATCGTCCGAAAACACGGCGGCCGACTGATGTACGAGAATATAAAGGTTGATAAATGAGTTTCGGGCAACTACAATCGAATGTTGACGCTTTGCGCGTCCGAAAAGGCCGTTGTTTGCCAGCAACCGAGGGTGTGGGATCCTCATCAAATGGCAATGGTAAAACTTTCGCCCAATAGCGGAAGTTAAATTGGAGGCTATAGAATTGAGTTCTAAAGTAAAGCAGATCTTATTGTGGTTGGTCATTATTACGGGCGCCCTTAGTTTTGTTTGGTTCCTTAACAACAAGCAAACAAAGGCCCCACAAGAACTGACCATTAACGAAGCAGGCACGCGAATAGAGGACAAGCAGTTTACCGAAGCATCTTTTAAGGCATCAGCAGTCGAATTTACAGATAAAGATAAGAATAAGTTCATTACGACCATCGGCAGCGACGCGACCCGCGAAATGCTGCTAAAAAAGGTTGACGAATTCAATAGAACGAATCCTGCGATCGCGATCAAAACGAATGAAGAAGCAGCCTCAAGCGGCCTCGGCTGGCTGATCCTTATTCAGGCCTTGCCATTTTTGCTTCTGATCGGGTTTCTTGCCTTTACGCTGCGTCAAATGCAGGCGGGTGGAAATAAAGCACTAAGCTTTGGTAAATCGAAGGCCAAACTGCTCAATAACCAGCAGAAACGCATTACGTTCAAGGACGTGGCCGGCGTTGAAGAGCCAAAGGAAGAACTGCAGGAAATAATTGAATTTTTAAAGGATCCGCAAAAATTTCAGAAACTGGGCGGTAAGATCCCTAAGGGCGTTTTGATGATGGGCCCTCCGGGAACCGGTAAAACTTTGCTGGCGAAAGCCGTGGCCGGCGAGGCGAACGTGCCGTTTTTCTCTATCTCGGGATCAGATTTTGTTGAAATGTTTGTCGGGGTCGGTGCAAGCCGTGTTCGCGACCTGTTTGAGCAAGGCAAGAAAAACGCTCCGTGTATTATTTTTATTGACGAGATCGATGCCGTCGGCCGTCATCGCGGCGCCGGCCTCGGCGGCGGTCATGATGAGCGTGAGCAGACCTTGAACCAGCTTTTGGTCGAAATGGACGGATTTGAGTCCAACGACGGTGTTATTTTGATGGCATCGACCAACCGGCCCGATGTTCTAGACCCTGCACTTTTGAGGCCGGGCCGTTTTGATCGTCAGGTCGTTGTCTCTTATCCGGATGTTCGCGGCCGCGAAGGAATCTTGAAGGTCCATACGCGCAAGATACCGCTTGATGAAAAAGTTGACGTAAATGTCATCGCCCGCGGAACACCCGGATTTACCGGTGCCGATCTTGCAAACCTCGTCAACGAGGCTGCGTTGGTCGCCGCCCGCAATGACAAGAAGGTCGTGACGCTGAAAGACCTCGAGTTTGCCAAGGACAAGGTCATGATGGGCCCCGAACGGCGGAGCATGGTCATGAGCGAAAAGGAGCGCCGTTTAACAGCTATCCATGAAGCCGGCCACGCACTTGTGGGTATGAATATTCCCGAGAGCGATCCGGTCCATAAGGTGACAATCGTTCCCCGCGGCCGCGCTCTTGGCGTGACCTTTTTCCTGCCGGAGCAGGACATTCTTGGCCGCACGAAAGAGGAACTGCTTGCGATGATCGCCAATTCAATGGGCGGGCGCATTGCTGAAGAACTTTTCATCGGACAGATCACGACCGGAGCCTCGAACGACATCGAAAAGGCTACTGAAATAGCGCGTGCAATGGTTTGCCAATATGGTATGTCCGACCTCGGGCCGCTGGCCTTCGGCAAGAAGGAAGAGCAGATCTTCCTTGGCCGCGAGATTGCACAGCACCGCGATTTTTCAGAAGATACCGCGATCAGGATCGACCAGGAGGTAAATCGAATCGTATCGCAGCAGTATGCCCGGGCGACGAAAATACTCGAGGACAACCGCGAGGCAATGGACCGTTTGACCGAGGCTTTGCTCGAACACGAATCATTAGATAATGCTCAGATGCGGCGTGTTATCGCGGGACTACCGCTTGAGGGCGACGATTCGGCATCGTCAACGACCGACGAGGGCGGAACTCCGCAGGCCGAAGAAACGAAAAGCCGGTTCACGAAGCCGATACTTCCGCCGATAACGCCTAACAACCCGGCAACCGCGTGAGCGAATTGATAAAGGGATAGTTGAGAAGGGATAGAGGTTCTGGCCTTTATCCCTTTTTTATTTGAATGATCCGGCCGATGGCGGCGGGAGCCTGATATGCCGCCTTTCGGTTTTTGGCAGACATTACAATCAAATGACCTCTAAACTGATCTGGAAAACATCCCGCCGGACCTTTGATCTGAGAAAACGGCCGCTCGTTATGGGCATTCTCAACATAACGCCGGACAGCTTTTCGGACGGCGGAAGATTTGCAGCGGCCGACGATGCGTTTCGACAGGCCGAGCAGATGATCAGTGAAGGTGCAGATATTATCGATATTGGCGGCGAATCGACCCGTCCGGGAAGCTCACGCGTGCCGCCGGATGAAGAAGCTGCACGCGTTATTCCGGTGATCGAGGCGGCCGCCGCCAGATTTGACGTTCCGATATCGATCGATACGACCAAGTCGGAAGTTGCAGCGGCCGCCTTAGCCGCCGGGGCCGAGATCGTGAACGATATTTCCGGCCTGCGGTTTGATCCGAAGATCGCCGGCTGCGTCGCGGAAACCGGTGCCGGCCTGGTACTTATGCATTCGAGGGGAAACTTTGAAAATATGCACTCGCAGCCGCCCGTCACGGATATCTTTGAAGAAGTACGGTCAGACCTTGCACGCAGCATCGCCGGGGCCGAGTACGTCGGAGTGTCCCGTGATTGCATTGCTCTAGATATCGGTATCGGTTTTGGAAAGACCTTGGACCAGAACCTGCAGCTTCTTTCCGGGCTCGATCGTTTGGCCGGACACTTTCGTGAATTTCCGATACTCGTTGGAGTGTCGCGCAAGTCGTTTCTCGGCCGCATCCTAAACAATGCTTCCGCGGGCGAAAGACTCGCCGGCTCCGTCGCGGCAGCCGCACTTGCCGTCTGGAATGGGGCAAGTATCATTCGCGCCCACGACGTTCGAGCGACCGCCGACGCAATATTGACCGCTTCCGTGATTCGGGACGCACGGGATCAATAGCCTTAATTTCTCAATTTCAGCATTCAGTATGAATGTCGGTGATCCGGCCAGAATATTTTCGGCAAAACGGGCCGGAGTGTTTCGTCGCGCTTATGAGTAAGTAAATTCGGAGGGCAGTAACGGGCCCTCCGCCCGTTATCAGCCGGAGGAATTAATATGGAGCGATGGCAAGCTGAAAATTTCAGAAGACTCGGGGCAAAAGACATAGCCGGATTTGTGTTTCGTGAGGGTGTACTAAAATATGGTTTGCCGCTTACTGTATTGGTCCAGCTTCTCGCCTATTTCGTCAAATATGGCCCCACAACGGCAAAACTGGGCGAATTTGCCGCACCAATGAACATCTTTCTTTTCACACTCACCGTTTTGTTTGAAGGAACGCTTTTCGCCTGGATGATCCGGCAATGGAGTGAACCGCAGAAATCGAGGGCAACTTTATTAGTCTTGCCCCGCGCCGGCGAACCAAAGATCGGGAATGGCGAATGCGTATGAATTTACTAGAGATATTCGCTTTCAATTCTGACCCGTCTTTCTAATCGTTAAGTTCGGCGAATGTATCCTGAGCCTCGTCCTCCTCCGCTAACGATACAGCAAGGCCTCAAAAATCTCTGATAACGACACTGCCCAATAGTGAGTGTTTGTGAGCCGTATTCGCTAGCATCAGTATTCGCATTTGACCCCGGACCAATCTCTAGTGGCTGGCGGCAGTTGAAAGATCGGTCGAAATTCCGATCGGCTGTTTTACCCTAAATTCATCGGACGCGGTTTGAATCGAAATCTACTTACTCCGCCGCATTCCTTTTCGGGTGCGTTACGGGTAAAATCCTAGATACGGCCCTGAGCGAAATCTTGCAATGAGTAAATACGGTTTTTTCGTCCTGCTTGGACTTTTGGCCACGGGCCTGACGATGAGTGTTTCGGCAGACGTTCCGCCTGAACCGGGTTCCAAGCGGGCTAACTTTGATCTGGTCCTGGTGGCCGGCGAAGTTATTCCCGGATACCGCTTCTTTGTCCGCTCGGGTTCAGATCTTAAGGAGATCGATCTGAAAAACGGCGAACGCCAAACGATCAAGCCGCTTGGCGGCGGGGCATGGTATCGGGTCGGGACCGTTCTCGCGGTTCCCGCGAAAAGCCTGGCGGGCTTGAGCGATATTACAGTCGAAGGTTCACGCCTGAACGAATTGCAAAAAGTGATTTATGACGGCAAGGTGCCGGGCACTATCGAGCTGTTGACACATCAGTTTATCCGCGACGTCAGTAGATCGGGAGATTTTCGAACTACTGAGACGATCTACCGGATCGAACCGGACATCGAAAAGGGCGTAAGGGCCGTTCTGATCGCCGGCGTAACAGGCGAACAGGAATCGGGGGCCGGCCCTGACTTTAATATTTATTCGAACGATGTAAAGTCGCCTATTTTCTGGGTGAGCGTGGTGGGCGCTTCCCTGATGACACTTGCGTTGATCACATTTGGAGTCTGGTATGTTCGCCGGTCAAAAGCGGGAACCAATTAGATGAAATACGTCAGGATATTGTTAATAGTATTGATACTCGTTGGGGCCACGGGTTTTACTGAATGTTATAAACCGGTGACGAATTCCGGAATGCCTCGCCATATCAAGACGATTGCCGTTCCGGCATTTCAGTTTGAGGCACGGGCTCTCAGGTACCGTGTTTCATCCAGATTCACTGAAGCCGTAACAAAAGAGATAATCAGGCGCGGCGGCGGACTGAAGGTCCAGGGAACGACCGAGGGCGCAGACGCCGTGGTCGAGGGCACCGTGCGTGATTTTAGCTTTACGGGCGTGCTGCTTGACCGCGAAGGGCGGGCACGTGTTTATGAGATCACGATCATATCGGCCGTGACCATACGCGATCTGAAAGAGAACAAGGTCCTCTACGACAATCAGAATTTCATATTCCGCGATTCGTTCGAGTTCTCGTCCGATCCGCGATCGTTCTTTAATGAGGAGGATCCCGCTGTCGAGCGTATTGCGCGGGCGTTTTCAGAATCGGTCGTTTCGACTATCGTTAACGGCATGGGCGTCAAGGAAGAAAAGAAATAGTGGTCCGGAAAGACAGAAAAAATACGTGTTGATCAATCGTGAAAAGCTTCGCGAACAGCTGCGCCGGCGCGAGATCGCACCGGTTTACACATTGTTCGGCGCCGAATCATTTCTCCGCGATACGGCGGCAAGGTACATAGCGGACCTTTGCTTTGCAGGGGGTGAGCTTCGCGAATTTAACGAGGCTGAGTTCAGCCTCCAGGATCCCGAGAATATTCGGTCGGCGATGGCCGCGGCGGCCCAGCTTCCAATGATGGCCGCAAAGCGCGTTGTGCGGATCAACGGCGTTCAAATAGGCGTTTCGTCCAACCGCGACACATTGAAAGAAGACGCCGAACCTTTACTTGCAAGCTATCTGCTTTCGCCGTCCGAAAGCTCGGTCGTCATCTTTGTCGCTGACGAATTGAACGGGAACCGGAAACTCAGCAAGCTGTTGAAGGAGAAAACGGTTGCGGTTGACTTTGCCAGGCTCGATGAGGCCGGGCTGGTCAAATGGGCCGCGGATCAGGTTCGCGAACAAAAAGCCGAGGCCGACCCCAGAACAATACGGCATCTTGTTGATCTTGTTGGCAGCGACGTTCGCCGGCTCACAAACGAAGTGAAAAAGCTTTCCGTCGCCGCGATCACTGAAGGCAGGATAAGCATAGAACTGATCGACGCTCTCGTACCCAACACACGCGAGATATCAAACTTTGGACTAACGGAGAACCTGATCGCAGGACGCGGGAAGGAAGCGTTGCGCATCCTGAAAAAAGTACTCGACGACGGGATCGAACCCCTTGTCCTACTCGGTCTCATCTCGTCCAATTACCGCCGTCTGCTTATCGCCAGCGATATGATGAGCCGGGGATCGTCGAGGAATGATGTTGCAGCCGCCTCGAAAGCACCTTCCGGCCAAAACCAGGAGCCTTTTCTCGCTGCCGCCCGTAGGCTAGGGGCAGCAAATCTGGCCGCGGCGATCGAACGTATCTCAAAGACCGACCTTGCCATTAAGACTAGCGTTGCCGGCAGCGGCCCTTCAGGTGCCCGGCTTCAGATCGAAATGCTGGTCTGTGAACTGGCCGCAATGTAATTTCAACACGAACGATAGCGTATTGGGCGCGAAACAGCCGCCCCATTCCATTTGGGCGGCCGTATTCGTGTCTGGTTGTAGGGGCAGCATACCGGCTGCCCGCTCGTCTTTCGCCTGGGAAAGGCAGATCGGCGGGGACAAGCCCTGCCCCTACAAGATTGCTGGCCGCGGATGCGGCTGATCGAAAAAATGCTTAGATCGGTTCAAGGCTAAGGCCGCGGTTCAGATAATGATATAACTCGTTGAAATCAAGTATCGCACGGTTTAAGATCAGCGGAAGCTGCGGAATATCGCTTGTGTTAACGATCAGATTAAGATTTCTAAGGAATGCCTCGTGGGCGTTCATCGTGGCCCCGCCGTCCTCGACAGATACGAGAAAGAGCCGTCGTCGTTCCGAGGTGTACATTGCATTCGCCTTCTGCTGAAGAATGGCGGCGCCGCCAAATTCGGCTGCAAAGTCCGGCGAGAAAATAACGATCTCGGTCTTGCCCTCACGAAGGCGTTCATTTGCCTGAGCAGGGGTCTGTGCAAGATATACGCGGTATCCGTTCGCGGTCAAAATTTTCGCTATTTCTTCGCGCTTATCACCCAGGCACAATAGCACCCGTCTCGGCTTTTCGCCCTTTTCGTCGCTGGCGTCCATCGAGTTCTTTCCGGATTGGAGGGCCGATAAAAGCGACTTGAGGGCGTTGTTGATCTGAAATTCCGATTCTTTCTCGCGAAAATTGCCTGAATTTCCGTCAGCCGCGGGTGCGGGCTTGTTGTCCGCAAGCTGCTGGACCGGCGACGAGACCCGGCCTTTTTGGTCCTTATTGGCGCGCAGCATGTTTTGGCACCGCGGACAGCGGACCGTGAAATTCCCACTCGGGATCTTTGACTCGTCCAACTGAAGGGAAACGGAACAGTTATCACAGCGTATTATCATTTTCTTTCTTCCGGTTAATAGTATCGGCGGTCTGCTGATCGAGAAAGTGACCGACTATTCGGTAGTGCCCGGGCAGGCTATTCCATCATGTCCAGAACCGATGTTGAGCTGCTCTTTACCGGCGGCGGCGGCGCGAGCGGTGACGGCATTTTCATTGTCGGCCGGTTCGGGTTCGTGTAATCCTCGGTTGAGGAAAGCCCCTTGAGCTGAAGGAGAAGATTATTCTGGTTCGTCGCATAAGATAGGCCGTCGTCGAGCGTGATCGTCTTCGATTCGATCAGTTTGCGAATGACCGAGTCAAAATCCTGCATCCCGTCGATCTCGCCGTCGCGGATCGCGTCAAGCAGCGTCTTGCCTTCGCTCTCGCCCTTTTCGATATACTCGCGCGTTCTTGGATTTGATTTTAAAATCTCGACCGCGGCGACACGGCCTGATCCGTCGGCTTTCGGTATCAAACGCTGTGAAACAATGTACCGGAAAGTCTGGGCAAGCCGTGTTCGGATGATCCTTTCTTCGTTCTTCGGATATAGGCCGATAATGCGGTCGATCGTTTTTGAGGCGTCGATCGTGTGTAACGTCGATAGTACAAGGTGCCCGGTTTCAGCTGCCTCAAGCGCGATCTCAGCCGTTTCCAGGTCACGCATCTCACCAACAAGGATAACCTTGGGCGCCTGACGCAACGCGGCGCGAAGGGCCGAAGCAAAGTCTTTTGTATCTGCTCCTACCTCTCGCTGGTTGATCGTGCTCTTTTTGTGATTATGGAGAAATTCTATCGGATCCTCGATGGTGACTATGTGGTAGCACTTGATCTCATTTATCCGGTCGATGATCGCGGCGAGTGTCGAGCTCTTCCCGGATCCCGTCGGGCCGGTAAGCAAGACTACGCCATTCCTGATATCACAAATATCGGCAAGCTGCTGTGGTACCGCAAGAGATTGAAATGTCGGAACCTCGTGCGGAATGACGCGCATTACAATTGAATAAGAGTTTCGCTGTTGAAAAATATTTACGCGAAAGCGGCATTTTCCCGGGAGCGCATAGCTGAGATCGGCGGTCCTGGTCCGGGCAAGCTGGGCGGCCGCATCCGGGTTATCCCGCAAGATCGACATTGCGATCATTTCGGTTTGATAGGCCGTGAGCTTGCCAAGGCCAAGCGGAGACGCGGCATAAAGCGTTCCGTTGATCTCAACCTGCGGCTTTTGGCCGCACGAGAAGTTCAGATCGCTGACGTTGTCGGACGTAAGCAGCATCTGCTCAATAATGGGTGCAACATCAAGCAAACTCATTTGATCGAATTACTCCTGGAAAGTTTCAAGAAAAGGTAGGAAAGCGGATAGGATCAGATACCGGCTGGAACAGTGGGCCGGCCGCCAAAGTTATTATCACTTATCGCCGGAGAATATTGCAAGCATTTTTTTAACGCTGCACAACATTCTATAACAACATATCTGCGGCTTGGAACATTCTGTCCAGTTCGGCCTCGATCCCGCTCGGGGCCGTGAGTACGGAACTGATGACCGCCGCCGAGTCGGCCCCCGAACGCAGGACCTGTGAAAGCCGGTTGCGGTCGATCCCGCCGATAGCAACAAGCGGAATGCCGCCGACAATTGCTTTTATATTTGCCAAGAGCTCAAGCCCGACTATGGGCTCGTGATCGGATTTGGTAGATGTGTTGAAGACCGGGCCGAAGGCTACATAATCTACCGGCATGTCTGCTGCCCTTTCGGTCTGTTCGATGCTATGTGTGGAATATCCGATGATCGCCCTTGGGCCGAGAAGCCTTCGCGCGTGTTCAGGTGCAAGGTCCTGTTGACCTAAATGCACGCCGTCGGCGCCGGCCAGCAATGCGATATCGGCACGATCATTGATGATGACCTTCACACCGTGTTCATGCGCAACTTTTACAGCCTCGGCCGAGGCGTAAAAAAGGTCACGCGAGTTAAGGCCCTTTTCGCGGACCTGGAACAGTCGAGCTCCGCCGGCTATAAATGCGCGAACCTGTTCGATCACCGGCAGGCCTGAGATCTTTGTGTCGGTTATGGGATAGACCGGAGGGAATTCAATGTTCATTACCTGCCATTGCGGGCGAGTTTATTCCATCGTCACGGCTTTCAACATCATGAAACCGTCCTCGCCATTGTTGTAATAGGACGAAAGCCGCTGGACCACGGTAAAGCCGCAAGCGGAGTATAGGCGCTGGGCCGCAATATTGCCCACACGAACCTCAAGGACGACCGAACCTACGCCGCGTGCGGCGAGTTGCCCGTTCAGGTGGTCCAACAGCTTTTCGCCCAGGCCTCTGCGGCGGTGTTCCGGTGCAACCCCAACCGTAGTAATGTGGCCGACCCCGTCGTCTCCGATCAAAACACATAGAAACGCGGCCATTGGCCCATCCGCAGCCCTGATCTGACAGCAAAATGCGTTCGGCTGAGTGAGAAGATATGAAAAGGTGTGTTTGGTATAGTTCTCACCATTCTCAAAGCAGCGGTAATTTAGGCGAAGCAACTCATCGATGTCTTTTTCAGCGATCGGCCCGATCTCATAGTCGGTCATCGGAGCCGGTTGAATGGGCTCTACCGATCTGCGGACGGCGGGTACAAGGAAGTTCCTAATAACCTGAAGAACAGCCATAATCAAAACGGGTCAATCGATAAACATGCAGTCGCCGTAACTATAAAACCGGTAACCGGATGAAACCGCGTGCCTGTACCCGTCCATTATAAGTTGATATCCGCCAAATGTTGCAACAAGCACAAGCAGTGAACTCTCCGGCAGATGAAAATTGGTCAACAGTGCCCCTACTGCCTTGAATGTGTAGCCGGGAAGAATGGTCAGGTCAGCCCGTCCATTCGCCGCCCTAAACGTACCATAGTGGTTGATCACATATTCAAGCGTCCGGGTTGTGGTCGTGCCGACAGCAACAACGCGGCGGCCGTCGATCCTTGCCCGCTCCAGCTTTTCGGCCGATTCGCTGCTCACCTCAAAGCGTTCTGGTGCGACCCGATGTGCGGCTAGGTCGTCAACGCGGACGGGTTCAAACGTGCCGTATCCGACATGAAGTGTTATGTGAGCAATTTCTACGCCGCGAGCACGGATCTGTTCGAGAATATTCTCAGTAAAATGCAGCCCGGCGGTCGGAGCGGCGATGGCTCCGCGTTTTTCTGCAAAGACCGTTTGGTAGCGTTCGCGGTCGGCCGGACGGCCCTCATCGTCGCGCCGAATGTAAGGAGGCAGCGGGGTCTTGCCAATCTCCTGAACTATCGAGTCGAACGCGTCTCCGGCATCGAAGATTACTGTTACTTTTCCATCCTGGAATTTTTCGGCGATCTCGCCTGACATTTTACCGTCAAATATCACACGCTTTCCCGGCTTCAGTCGTTTGCCTGGTCGGGCGAGGGCTGTCCACGTTTGCGGTGCTGTCTCTTCCACCAGAAAGAGTTCCACCCCTGCTCCAGTGTCGGTCCGGCCAATGAGCCTCGCGGGAAACACTTTGGTGTCATTCAATACGAGCAGGTCGCCTTTTTTCAGAATATTGGGAAAGTTAGAGAAATTGTCATCGCAAATCGCCCTGCTCCGCCGCGAAACCCGCAGCATTTGCGATGCCTCACGCCGCGGCAGCGGTTCCTGCGCGATCAATTCGTTTGGAAGATCGAACCAGTGATCTGAAAGATTCATATCCGGGTATTATTGTAAGCCAAGCCCTTATTTAATATAGTTTATCTAACGCAAAATGACTTACCAGACAGATTTTGCGCATACTGAAAGAGAGTATTTGCATCGAAGTCGCGGTTGGGCTGTTTGCGGGAATTGTGTTAATCCCTCTAAGGCCCTTTATTAGACAGATTCTTTTCAAGGAGCAGGAATTATGGGAACAAGGAAGATATTTCCGATATTGACGGCGGCAGTATTTTTCGCCGCATTTGTAATGTTTTCGGCTCAGGATATAAATGCCCAGGGGCGTTATGCCAACCGGTATTCCAAAAGAGATGTGAGCAATATTATTTCTCGAATGGAGTCCAGCAGCACTCAATTCCGTCGCGATTTTGACCGCGCGATGGACAATAGCAACCTCAACGGAACGCAGGCGGAAGACCGATACAACAACATCGTCCGCGACTTTGAGAGCTCTGTAAATCGGTTAAGGCGTCAATTTGATCGGGGCGACGGCTGGTGGGAAAGCCGCAACGACGTTCAGAACATGGTCCGCGACGCACGGCCGGTAAATACGATGATGACGTCGATCTCATTCCGGCGCAACATCGAACGCCAGTGGAGAGAGCTCCGCAATGACGTAAATACCGTTGCCGATACCTATGATCTTCCGGGCCTCGAAGGCGGCGGCTGGAATGGCGGCGGAAATAATCCGGGCGGAAACTGGCCCGGCGGCGGGCAAACCAGTACCCCGCCAAACTGGGCGCAGGGTACATTTTATTCTACATATCCGAATGTCAGGATGACGATCTCGAGGAACGGCGACGTAACTTCCGAGATCAATGGTCAGACATTTCAGGGCCGATATTACCGCGGCAGCATTTATGCCGGGAACGAAGTTGCTACCGTAACCCGCAGCGGCGATGGGTTCCGCACCTATAACCGCACAACAGGCCAGAACATAGATTTCCGCCGCGGATCGGGCGGCTGGAATCCGGGCGGCGGCGGCGGCGGATGGGAAGGCCCTACGTCAAATCCGCCCTCATGGGCTGTCGGGAGCTTTGTCTCGCTCGACGGCAACATATATATGACCATTGACCGAAACGGCAGGGTCACGTCAGAGGTAGATGGACAATCGTTCCAGGGCCGGTATTACAATGGAAGTATTTACTCGCCCGGCTCGACAGCCACCGTTAACCGGCGGGGCAACGGGCTCAGGACCTATAACCAGACCAGCGGCCAGAATATCGACTTCCGCAGACGGTAGCGGTTTACCGTCAGTCTGAATTACAAAAGAGGCTGCTTTGAAAGTGATTTCTAAGCAGCCTCATTCTTCCAATAGAAAAGTTGAATTAATTACTAATTCCCTCGTTGTGATCATGTTTCATAATTATCACCCCCAGTGCTTTTGAGTTTAACGTGAAGTCCGCTTCCCGGTCAACAAAAATAAGCTGTTCCGCCGATCTGATCTGCTCGAACCGGACCTATTGCCGTTTGCTGTCAAGATCGCGAAAAGCGCTAATTTGTGGAACCGTATTATCAGCTCACGTCGAAACCTTAGTTTGCGTCAGGGCGTAAAACTGACTTCTCTCTCCAAAATTGAAAATTGCGCTTGACATCCTTACTTAGGCTTATGTTATGGTCATATTTCGAGTGAGAGTTCTGGCCCTCATTGGATGAAGATTCAACATAATTGAATACTTAAAGTTTTGAATTCAGTAGTTAGCATCGTGGTGAACATTATTATTATCGTGCCGGTGGCGCGATACGGATGATGTTTGCGGTTTAAGAGACTTTCAAAAAACCCAGGCCGTCATCCGAAAGGATGACGGCCTTTTTGGTTTTTGCCGGAAAATGTATGCGAGATTTTATAGAGAGCCATTCGGAGATGAGATTCACCGAAGAATTACCAAAAGAAGATAAGGTCAGGAATATGCGAGGTGCTCAGATCTTGTGCGAATCGCTTTTATGCGAGGGCGTTGACACGATCTTTGGCTATCCGGGCGGAGCGGTTCTGTATATTTATGATGAATTGAAATGCTTTGAGGGCAGGCTTCGGCATGTTCTCTGCCGCCATGAGCAGGGAGCAGTGCACATGGCGGAAGGTTACGCACTTGCGACCGGCAAGACCGGTGTCGCATTGGCAACTTCTGGGCCGGGCGCGACCAATACTGTGACGGGCATCGCCAATGCCTTTATGGATTCGACGCCTTTGGTCGTTATCACAGGACAGGTTCCGCGCCCGATGATCGGGACGATGGCCTTTCAGGAAATTGACATCGCGGGCATTACAAGGCCCTGCACAAAATACAATTACGCCGTGACGGATGTTTCTGAACTTGCCGAGATCATTCACGAAGCGTTTTATGTAGCCCGAACCGGGCGTCCCGGTCCGGTTTTGATCGATATTCCCAAGGATGTGACCGCTCAGGTAGGCCTGTTTGAATACCCGTCTGACCGCCCGCGGGACCTAAGCGGAGTTTGCGATGAACTGGCGGGTGGGATGAGTGGCGATGAGAGTACGATTGTTGCGGCTCTCGAGAAGATCCAAAGGTCGAAGCGTCCGATCTTTTATGTTGGCGGCGGCGTCACGCGCTCATCGGCCGGCGTTGAATTGGTGCAGTTGTCTGAACAACTTGGTGTACCTGTCACGACGACGTTGATGGGTCTCGGGGCATTTCCCGCAAAACATCCAAATTCTTTGGGAATGCTTGGAATGCACGGAAATTATACGGCAAATATGGCAATTTCCGAGGCCGATCTGATCTTCGCGGTCGGCGTCCGCTTTGACGACCGCGTTACGGGAAATGTCAAAACATTTGCCCCCGAAGCCGAGATCATTCATGTTGACGTTGATGCTTCGAGTGTCCGTCAAAATATCAAGGTACACCATCCGATAACTGGCGACGCAAGGGCCGTTCTAGTGAAAATGCTCGAATTGCTGCCGCACGATCCGACAAATGCGAGAACAACTTCTTTTGGGGATTGGTGGGAACGACTCAGAGGTTGGCAGCGGGATTTTCCGCTTTCGTACCAAACTTCCGACGATGTGATCAAGCCTCAGCAACTATGTGAAGAACTCGCCCGCCTTACTGACAATGAAGCGATCATTGCAACCGATGTCGGGCAGCATCAGATGTGGCTTGCGCAGTATTACGGTTTTCGGCGAATGCGTCAGTCGTTGACATCCGGCGGGCTGGGCACCATGGGATTTGGCCTGCCGGCCGCGCTAGGCGCACAGTTCGCTTTTCCAGACAAACAGGTTATCGCTTTTGTCGGCGACGGCGGTTTTCAAATGACGTCGCAAGAACTGGCGACCGCCGTTCAATACAGGACAGATCTGAAAGTAATTGTGATGAATAACGCCAGTTTGGGAATGGTGCGTCAGTGGCAAGAGATCATTTACGACAAGAATTATTCGGAGGTCGATCTTTCGGCAGGACCCGATTTTGTCAAACTTGCCGAGGCCTACGGAGCCCGCGGCCTGCGCGCCGAACATCCTTCACAACTTGAAGACGTTTTGCGCGAAGGGCTTGGATCAGCCGGTGTGGTAGTTATGGACATACGAGTCGCTCCGGATGAATGCGTTTTCCCGATGATCTTGCCGGGTGCCGGCCTCAAGGAGATGAAGCTGCAATGACACAAACAATCTCAATTCTGCTAAAAAATCGTCACAGCGACGCCGAGAGGGTTATTGGCCTATTTTCCGCAACCGGCTATGAGATCAAGAAAATGAATCTTTCAGGCAGCAATGCGGAAGATATGTCGAAACTGGTGATCGTCACGGATGCGAAAGAAAAGAACCTCGGGAATTTTCTGACGCGGCTCCGCCAGCAAGTAAGAGTCTTATCGGTCGAAGCCGCCGAAGGAGACAGATTGCCTGAAAGAGAGGCCGTCTTTGCCAAAGCGGACGCCGGCGTAAATTGCAAATAGTTCTAAATATGAAACGCCATATTTATTCTGGAATCGAATAGGAGCAAAAATGAAAGTTTTTTACGACAATGATGCAAACGGGCAGTTGATCAAAAATAAAAGAATTGCCGTCATCGGCTACGGCTCGCAGGGCCATGCGCATGCCAATAATTTAAAGGATTCGGGCTGCGACGTGATCGTCGGCCTGCCGGCGAATAGCCGATCATGGAAAAAAGCCGAAGAGGCCGGTCTCGAAGTGATGTTTACAACTGACGCGGTCGAGATGGCCGATGTCGTGATGGTCCTGGTGCCGGACGAGCTTGCCCCGACAGTTTACCGCAATGAGATCGAGCCGGCGTTAAAGGCGGGAAAATACCTTGCTTTTGCTCACGGATTTTCGATTCACTTCAAAAAGATCGTACCGCCCGCGGATGTCAACGTATTTATGGTCGCGCCGAAAGGCCCCGGGCATCTCGTCCGAAGCGAATACGTGAAAGGAGCCGGTGTCCCGTGTCTTTTGGCCGTACATCAAGACGTTTCAGGCAACACAAAAGAGGTTGGCATGTCGTATGCGTCGGCGATCGGCGGCGGGCGTGCTGGGATCATCGAAACTAATTTTAAGGAAGAGACCGAGACCGATCTTTTTGGCGAACAGGCGGTGTTGTGCGGCGGATTGACCGCCCTCATTCAGGCCGGTTTCGAAACTTTGACCGAAGCCGGATATTCGCCCGAAATGGCCTATTTTGAATGTCTGCACGAGATGAAATTAATTGTTGACCTGCTCTACGAGGGCGGGATCGGCAATATGCGTTACTCGGTTTCGAATACCGCTGAGTATGGCGATCTAACCCGCGGCAGCCGAATCGTCACTGATCAAACGAAGGCGGAAATGAAGAAGATCTTAAGCGAGATTCAGAGCGGCGAGTTCGCCGACGAATGGATGAGCGAGTGCGAATCAGGCAAAGAAAACTTTAAACGGCTGGAAAGTGCGGGCGAAAAGCACGAGATCGAAGCGGTCGGCAAACGCCTGCGTGCCATGATGCCGTGGCTCGCGCAGAACAAGCTGGTAAATTCAGCCAAGAATTGATCTTGGCCAATAAAGGAAAAGTTATGTCATTCGAAAATATTGAGTGGATCTGGAAAAACGGCAAGATCGTTCCGTGGAGTGAAGCGACGGTCCATGTGTCCGCCCACGGGCTGCATTACGGCAGCGGTGTGTTTGAGGGCATTCGGTGTTATGAGACCGAAGCCGGACAGCCCGCTTTGTTTCGATTGAATGAGCACCTGGAGAGGCTTCAATCCTCGGCCGCCGTTTACAACTTCAAGATTCCGTACTCAAACGATCAGCTCGCGGAGGCGATCTGCGAACTGATCTCAGTAAATGGTTTCAAAAGCTGTTATGTTCGTCCGATCTGCTATCTGGGCAGCGCAAGTCTCGGCCTTCACCCCGGCAAATGTCCGGTCGAAGTGGCGATCATGGCCTGGAGTTGGGCCGCATATCTTGGCGCGGACGGCTTGGAAAACGGCATTCGCGCTACGGTCTCGCCTTGGCGGAAATTTCATTCTTCAATGATGCCGACGACGGCCAAGGCCTGCGGACAGTATTTGAATTCAATTTTGGCCGTCAGCGATGCATTTGAGCGCGGTTTTGACGAAGGTTTGCTGCTTGATCAAAACGGGCGCTTGGCGGAAGGCTCGGGCGAAAATCTCTTTGTGATCAAAGACGGGAAAGTGATCACCAATAAAGCTGACGATTCGATCTTGATGGGCGTGACACGCGACGCGGCGGTTGAAATTGCAAAAGCCCTGGGTTTTGCCGTCGAAACGAAATCGCTGGAGCTCGACGATCTGTTAAACGCCGACGAAGCGTTTTTCACCGGCACGGCGGCCGAGGTTACGCCCATCCGCTCGGTCGATGACCAGACAATAGGCGAAGGAAAGCGCGGAGCAATAACGGAAAAGATCCAAAAGACGTTTTTTGACGCAGTCTCGGGCCGCGATGATCGGTTTCGGAAATGGCTTCACCCTGTGGTGCGGTCTGTAACGGTGTGAGAAAAGCTTCATTGCCGTTGGACGGCAAGAGCAATGCAAATCTATGTTAGGGACAGGACAAAAAGTAAATTCAAATTTTAATTTTCGCGTTCCGCAACCGCTTGTTGGAAACGAAACCGTAAAGTCGCATTCAGACGTTCAGGGAACTATCAAACTTAGGCAGATTCAGCGGGCCGCCCGGCTAATTGCACCCTATATTAAACGCACTCCGACCGTCAGCAACAAAATTTTAAGCGAGCGGTTTAATTCTAATTTTTATCTTAAGCTGGAATTGCTGCAAAACACGGGAGCCTTCAAAGTACGCGGAGCATTTAATAAAATGCTGTCCTTGACCGAAACCGAAAAGAAACGCGGCATTGTCGCGGTGAGCGGCGGAAATCATGCAAAGGCGGTCGCCTTTGCTGCCAAGACCTTGGGCCTAAATGCTTTAATTTTAATGCCGGAGTTCACGCCCCGGAATTATCTGGATGAAACAAAGAGTTACGGAGCCGAAGTTAGGCTTTTTCCAACGATGGCCGAAGCCTTTAGGCGGGCGGTTGAGTTTGAACTACAAGGCCGCGTTTTCGTTCATCCCTTTGACGATGAAAAAGTGATCGCCGGACAAGGCACAATTGGTCTTGAAATTTTGGAAGATGCTCCGCAAGTAACTGACGTCATTGTCAGCATCGGCGGCGGAGGGTTGGCGGGCGGCACGGCCGCGGCGATCAAGTCGTTTAAGCCTGAAGTGAAGGTCTGGGGCGTTGAAACTAAGGGCGCTGAAAGTATGGCAATGGCATTGGAAGCCGGCCGCATCGTCGAATTGCCGCGTATAACATCGGTCGCCAAAACGCTCGGTGCCCCGGCCGCTTCGCCGCTTACTTTCGAACTGGCACAGAGACATTTGAACGGCGTTACGGTTGTGACGGATGCAGAGGCCATTGATGAAATGTTCTTTCTGCTCGACAAGGCGAAGGTGTTGACTGAACCCGCCGCGTCATGCACACTTGCGGCAGCCGAAAGGTTAAAGAAAAATTTTGACGCTTCCAGGCACGTTGTTTTGGTTCTCTGCGGCGGAAATATCGGCCAGGATGATCTATTCGGATTTCGTCAACTAGTCCAGAATTAAAGTTTGCAATGGAAAATAACCGTAGAAGTCAATCGATCACAAAGGGCGTAGAACGTGCGCCGAACCGGGCCATGCTGCGCGCCGTCGGATTTGGCGATGCGGATTTTGCAAAGCCGATAGTCGGCGTGGCAAATGGTTACAGCACTATCACGCCGTGCAACGCGAGCCTCGGAAAACTCGCCGACGCGGTGATCGAGACTGCCAAACTTGAAGACCTAATGCCTCAGGTTTTTGGCACTATCACAGTTTCGGACGGCATCTCGATGGGAACGAAGGGAATGAAATATTCACTGGTTTCGCGCGAAGTGATCGCCGATTCGATCGAGACGGTTTGCCAGGCACAGCAGATGGATGCTCTTGCGGCTATCGGCGGCTGCGATAAGAATATGCCCGGCGCGATGATCGCCATCGCGCGGCTCGATATCCCGTCGATCTTCGTTTACGGCGGCACGATCAAACCGGGACACCACAACGGAAAGGATCTTACGGTTGTGAGCGCCTTTGAAGCCGTCGGTGAATTCATTGCAGGAAAGATCGATGAGGCCGAATTACGCGCCGTCGAAAAAAACGCCTGCCCGGGCGCAGGGTCGTGCGGTGGAATGTACACGGCCAACACGATGAGTTCGGTGATAGAAGCGATGGGAATGAGCCTGCCGTATTCCTCAACTATGGCGGCTGAGGATGACGAGATAGTCGGGCATGCCAAAATGGCGGCCAAGGCATTGGCCCGTGCCGTCGAGAAGAATCTTCTTCCCAGTCAGATAATGACGCGAAAGGCATTTGAGAATGCAATCGCGGTCGTGATGGCAACTGGCGGTTCGACCAATGCCGTCCTGCACCTATTGGCCATCGCCCATTCGGCAAAAGTTGATCTGAAGATCGATGATTTTGAAACTATCCGGCAAAGGGTTCCAGTGTTATGCGACTTAAAACCATCGGGCAAATATGTTGCCACTGATCTGCATCGCGTTGGCGGAATTCCGCTGGTGATGAAGATCCTGCTGGAAAAAGGAATTCTGCATGGTGACGAGATGACGATCACTGGAAAAACGATCTCGGACAATTTGGCGGATGTTTCAGCAGAGGTTCCACCGGGTCAAGACATAATTCGAGCATGGGAAGACCCGCTTTACAGCGAAGGACATCTTGCCATTCTGCGCGGCAATCTTGCCGAAGACTGCGCGGTTGCGAAAATTTCCGGCGTTAAGACCCGGAAGATCACGGGCACCGCCAAAGTGTTCGATTCCGAAGAACTCGCGATGCAGGCAATAGTCGGCCGCAAGATCGAAAGCGGCGATGTTGTGGTTATTCGTTATGAAGGGCCAAAAGGCGGGCCCGGAATGCGCGAAATGCTCGCCCCCACTTCCGCGATAATCGGACAAGGTTTGGGCGATTCGGTCGGGCTGATAACCGACGGCCGTTTCTCCGGCGGAACTTATGGTATGGTTGTCGGCCACGTAGCGCCGGAAGCCGCCGCCGGCGGCAACATCGCTTTGGTCAGGGACGGCGATCAAATTACGATCGATGCCGACGAAGGCACATTGCAAGTCGATCTTTCAGATGAGGAACTGGAACAGCGTCGCCTGAACTGGCAGCCGCCGGCGCCCCGCTACACGCGCGGCGTTATCGCAAAATACGCGAAGCTTGTTTCGTCAGCCAGCCGGGGCGCGGTCACGGATCACCCGGCTTAGGCGCCAACGTATTTGGCAGAAAAACAAAGAGCTCATCCCTGTGCGTAAGCTTAGCAAACCGGCCAGAGATCTTGTCAGGGATTCGTACAGAAAAATCAGCTAAATGCAGAACTATCTGAAAGGAAAAGAAATTTGGTACCGGAGGTCGGACTCGAACCGACATGGGCGTTAAGCCCGCCAGATTTTGAGTCTGGTGCGTATACCGATTTCGCCACTCCGGCGTGGAATCTATGATAATACGACGCGGCAACTGCAAGGTCAAGACCATCAGGAAGGCCGCGGAGCGTTAATTTGAAATCACTCCTTTCATTTTCTTTCTGTGCTTTGCGTTTTCCCGTTCCGCACTTTGTGTTTAGTTCCTTTACTTTCAATACGAAGATCGCAGACAGAAGACGCATAGCCAGCTAAGCACGCAATCCGGCCCCGCAACCCGGAAAATGTTAAAATCTGTCAGACCGATTTCAGTACCACTATCTCGACACGGCGTTTTGCGTCGTCAAGGAATGCCTCGATATCGGTCAGTACCTTTGACTCGGTCAGGAGTTTATCAATTTCGCTGCGTTTTTCCTCGAGTGTCGGCATGAGCAATCCTTGAAACTTCGAGCGAAACTCGGGCGCCCACACATTGTTGAAATAGCGGCCTTCCTCTTCGGGCGTGTTTACAATAAATGACCTGAAGCGGAAATCTATGTATTTTTCGATCGCTACGCGCTTTCCGATCATCCGCTGAAAATTATCATCTTTGATCGAATCGAAACCCACGGCCTGAAGCCGCCTTACAAAGTCCGCTGTTGTTGCGAACCGGTCAAGCACCCGCTTGATCTCGGCTTCGATCTCGGCATCAGTCGGTGCGGGGCGCGGCATCCGCTCTGCTTCAAGTGCGAATATTCGCTGGTTGACCAATATGGTCAGGGCCCCATTAAGGTCTTCTGACCGCAGCGGCGAAAGAGATACGCCCGGCTGCAGCGCAAGCTGCCATTTAAGGTCCGAGTATGTGATCAACTCAGTGCGCACGCCGTCGCTGACGGTTGCCACCGTCTTGTCCACCATGTTTTGCGCGGATGCAACGGCCGCCAGCAGAACCCCTGCCGAAAGTAGGGAAACTATTGATTTCAGGGAGCTTATTCCATATCTGCGTTTCATGTGCGCATTAATTCTCTCGCTTGAGCGGGCCTGTCGTCAACTTACCGCGTCGTGTCAAAACCATTGACAAAATGTTTAAAAAGTTTTTTAATCTAATAGTGGGCAAACTTTGCCTTTCTCACTTATTTCTCGCCTAACTCAACACTCCCTGGCCGGTTGATCGTTCCCGATTTTAAGATGCCACTTCACTCCGCCGCGGAAAAACAGAGCAGGCCGTTCTTGCCATTGGTTGAAGGCGGTGACCATTCGCATGAGCTTAGATTCATTTCCGATCTCGGCCGAAGCCTGCTTTTTACAGTTCACCCTAAAAAAGTAGCCAGCCGTGTGGCAAGTGCTATCAGGCGCACGCTTGGAAGCGACAATTGCGCAGTTCTTGCCGAACTGGAGAATATTGGGATCGTAAGCTGTGCATTCGATCAAAAGGGCGAGATCGACCCGCGATCCTTCCCGAAGACGAGCTTTGAGAAATGGCTCGAGCTGCTGCCGCCGCAGATCGGATATCGGGAAGAGGACGCCGCAAAATTCCTCATCACGGGACAGCAGCACAAATTGGAGTATGTCTCGCCATTACTTATAAACGGTGAGATCAAAGGGGCTATCGTTGTCGGATTCGGCTCAAAACGTGATTTTAATGAGACCAAAGGCAGCCTGATCGATGCGGCAACCCAGATGGCGGCAATGAGCGTAAACCTCTCGGCGCATTACGAGACGGCGATCAACAAGTCGATCAATCGGGCAAAGGATGAACATCGGCGTTTCACAGAGGCGGTCCTCGATGCTTTGCCGGTGTCATTGTATGTCGTTGACCGCGATTATCGAATCGTTACATGGAATCGCCACCGCGAGATCGGGGCCCAGGGCATTGCCCGCGACGCGGTGATCGGACGAAATGTATTCAAGGTACTCTCTCGATATCCCGAAGGGCGTGTACGCGACGAATTCGAGCGGGCATTCAGCACCGGACAGATCGAACGCATCGAACAGCAGACCGCGGCGGAGGATGGTTCTACCAAGCATTGGATGGTCAGCAAGGTGCCGATGATCGATCCCGAGGGCGGCGAAGTCACGCATGTCATAACGGTTGGCGAGGACGTGACCACAAGGGTTGAGGCGATACACGCGGTCGGCCGCGCGGAAAAACTTGCGGCGGTTGGCCGCCTTGCGGCCGGTGTAGTTCACGAAATAAACAATCCGCTTGCAACGATCTCGGCGTGTGCAGAAGCACTGGAACGCCGCGTAGAAGAAGGTTCGTTTCAAGGTTCCGAGGCTGAAGAAGACCTGGCCGAGTATCTTGGGCTGATCAAAAGCGAAGCATTTCGCTGTAAGTCGATCACGACCGGTCTGCTCGATTTTAGTCGGCTGCGCACGGGCGACCGGCATCCGCTCGATGTCGGCGACATTTTGCGTTCGTCCTCGAACCTGATCTCACATCAGAAGCGCGGTGAAAAGATCGCATTTCGACTGGAGGTCGATCAAGGCCTTCCGTTTGTCAAAGCTGACGGCGGGCAGATACAACAGGCGATAATCGCACTTGGTACCAATGCGATCGACGCGATGCCCGAGGGCGGAATTCTCACTTTTCGAGCAACGGCTGACAAAAACCGTGTGTTGATCGAGGTTGAAGACACCGGTTTCGGAATTCCGCCCGAAGACCTGTCGAAGATATTCGAGCCGTTCTTTACCACCAAGGAAGTTGGCGAAGGCACAGGCCTCGGCCTTGCGGTTTGTTACGGCATTGTTACCGATCACGGAGGCCGCCTGAGCGTCCGCTCAAATGTTGACCGCGGCACGACATTCACCATCTCCTTACCAATTGTGCGGAGTCTGGATTCACGGGTTGAGAGCGGCAAACACCGATCTTAAACTCAAGCGGCCGGACTTTTGCTGCAAGACTCCCGACCTTCAGCTTTCCACTTCGATTATGGCTAAACTACTTGTTGTTGATGATGAAAAGAACCTTCGCATGGTCGTTCAGAAAGAACTTGGCCGGCAGGGGCATGATGTTGAGACAGCTTCCGACGGCGAAGAAGCGTGGGAGGCTGTCGAGGCAAAAGATTTCGACGTACTTTTGTGCGACATAAATATGCCGCGTCTTGACGGGCTTGGCCTGCTGCGACGGGTCCGTGAACGCTCGCAGACACCGCCGGAAGTAATAATGCTGACCGGTCAGGCGACCGTCGAATCGGCCATCGAAGCGATGAAGCTCGGCGCGTACGATTATCTGACAAAGCCGTACCGGCTTAACGAACTGGCGGCCTTAGTCACCCAGGCGTCTGAAAAACAGCAGCTCAAGATCGACAACCAGAGGCTTCGCGCACAGCTTGAGCGGACGAATAAGAACATTCCCGAGATCATTGCCGAATCACCTCAAATGAAAGAAGTGCTTCGCCTGGTTCGGCGTGTCGCTCCATCGGACACCTCGGTTCTAATCACCGGCGAATCCGGCACCGGGAAAGAGTTGATCGCTCAGGCAATCCATCGGCTTAGCCCGCGTGCGGAGAAGGCGTTTATCGATCTGAACTGTGCCGCTTTACAGGACAGTCTGCTCGAATCTGAACTTTTCGGCCACGAGGCAGGCGCATTCTCGGGCGCTCGTGCCCGCAAACTCGGCCTTTTTGAACTGGCCGACGGCGGTACGCTTTTCCTTGACGAAATTATGGAAATGCCCGCCCAGCTTCAGTCAAAGCTGCTTCGGGCACTCGAAACGCGTTCATTTTTCCGCGTCGGCGGCGTCAAGAAGGTAGAAGTGGATGTTCGGCTGGTGGCGGCCACCAATCGAGATCCTGACAGGGCCGTGGCCGACGGCGTCTTTCGCGCCGACCTTCTATACCGCGTCAATAGCTTTGAGGTAAACATTCCGCCGCTTCGCGAGAGGGTTGAAGATATTGAACCGCTTGCGCGGCACATTCTGAATATGATAGCCGGCCCCGACGCCGCAGAGCTGATGCCGCCGGCAACTGATGCGTTAAAAGGCTTTGTCTGGACCGGAAATGTCAGGCAGCTTCGCAATTGTCTAGAGCGGGCCGTTCTTCTTGCGGACAACAACCGGATAACGGTCAAGGAATTGCCGCCCGAAGTTGTTTACCGACTCGAAAAATCCAATCTGTCGGTCAGCTATAACCCGCCCGGCAAGAACGCCGTAAATTCGTTTCAGAACGTTTCGCCGACAAATCTTCGCGATTCAGAACGCCAGCAAATACTGACCGCCCTTGAAAAAACCGGCTGGCATCGTGGCAAAACAGCGGTATTGTTGGGCATCTCCGCTTCAACACTATATCGCCGCCTACGCGAATACGGCCTTGAGGTCCGCTAGAAGTGAGGTTTGAAATGAAAACGATCAGATCAGCAAGCATACTTTTCGCTATCGCCGCCTTTGGCGTCTCGATCACGGCCCAGGGCCGAATTACCGGAAAGGTCGCTGACGTTATCGACGGACGGACCGTGACGATCGACAACGGCGGCCGGATGATAAAGGCTGAGATCCGATACATTGAGGTCCCGGAACCCGAACAAAAACTAAGCTCAACGGTGCGCGAGCACCTGGAAAAACTTACCCTCGGAAAAATGGTCGAGTTCCGTCCGCATGGATTTGCGGGTGATAAGGTTTTCGGCCAGCTTTTCATCGGCGATCTCGACATAGCCGTACAAATGCTGCGGGACGGTGCCGCCTGGCACGTTCCGGCAGATCGTTCGGGGCAGGGCCGCGAAGAGAGCGAGACATATAATCAGAACCAAGTTCTGGCACTTTTGGAAAAGCGCGGAGTTTGGGGCATTAGCGGACTCAAGCCGGCGTGGGAATTCAGGGCAGAGAAAGCTGAAAGGACAAGACTTGCCTCGGTCGAGAAAAAACCGTCCTCCGCTCCGGTCAATTCTGACCAGGCAATATCAGATGCGTCACGCAAGCGCCCGGCACGCGCCGCCGGCTTTTGGTCGGACACCAATCCGTGGCTAACAAATCCGGGTCCCTTGATGAACGGCTATAACGCCGCAAGCAAGACAGGATATGTCGGCACGTCGTTCATGACCGTCAAAGAACAGGAAGGGCAGCCGCTTGACCAAAAGACGGCTGTCGATGTTACCTATCTTTATAAACAGACTGAAGGAAAGGGCCGCGAAGGATCGTTTGTGATGACCGTGGTTTCAACTGCCGGCCAGGAGCGGTTTTTGAAGGCTAATAACATTACAGTGATCGTTGACGAAAAAAACTATCCCGTCAGTAAGCCTAAGCGGACGATGACGAATGAAGGCGGAAAAATAGTCGAAAAACTTACATACGAGATGAATAAGGCAACCATCGAAAAGATAGTTTTCGGCGGCGAGGTGTTTGTAAAGATCGGCGACTATATGTTCTATCCCACATCGGGGTTTCAATTACTGCTGTACAACATGCTTCAGGTGGCCGGCTAACTATCGGACCTATACGCCGGCCTAATTTACCGGTTCATGATAAATAGAAAACGCTGCTCAGACAACGGCAGGAGACGTGCGTCGAAAGCGGTGTTTTCGCGTTTCAGGGCTTCAGCCAGCGACGGCCCGCCGAAAAGGAAAAGCGGCCGTCCCTTGGCCCACTTGAGTATCCGAGGAAGTTTTTCGGTGAACCGGTCCAACGCCCGGCATGTCACGGCCGTAAACTCGACATTTCGCACTTCATCGAATTGATTCGGGAAAACGGCCGCGCGCCTTGAAACGCCAAGGTGCTCGGCAGCAATTGTAAGGTACTCTGCTTTTTTCAGCTTTGATTCTATCAGCAGGCCGGAAAGATCTTCGCGGACCAACAAACAAGGTAATGACGGCAGCCCGGCGCCTGTGCCAATATCGGCGATCCTCGCACCTTTGGGAAGAAATTCGAGAAGCGTCAATGATTCCAGAATATGCCGTGCCGCAAACTCTTCCGGCGATGCCGGAGCGACCAAATGCAGGAGCGGATTATGCTGCAGGATCAGCTCGTAATAGTCAGCAAGCCGCTCGATATTTTCGTCAGTTAACCGAACGCCAAAAAGTTCCTGACCAACTTTAACCGCCGAGTTAAATTCTTCGCGCATTGGAATAGCGGGTAGTGCATCTGTTTGAATTGTTATACCGCGGAGCGGTAGAGAAGTCGGCAGCCGGATGCGAAGCTTCTGGTTAGGCGGATTCGAAGTACAACGTGTGTTGGAGGCTCACGGCCTAAAACATCTATCAGCATCTTCAATTCGGGATGTCGCCTCCATCTACCGTCCACAGGTTTCACCACCGGCCGCTGTCTTCCCGGCCGCTTCGCGGCACATTGATTCAAAATGATGCACTACCGATTAGCGACATACAAAAGCCCGAACAAAGTAAGGATAAATGCTCAGTGCCGAGTGTTCGCCCTTACTTCGTCCGGGCTTCTGCAAATAAATTGGTGCGGACGAATGGAATCGAACCATCACTGCCTTGCGGCAACGGGCTTCTGAGACCCGCGCGTCTACCAGTTCCGCCACGTCCGCACGTTGGGGCGAACATAGAGAATACTAATTCATCAATGGGAATTCAAGAACGCGCAAGGGTTCAAATTCGTTGAAAGTGGCCAATCCTTGTGGTGTCCTATAAAGTTCTTGTTCTAAGCGATAGCTTGCGTGCCTGTCGGTTTTGCGTGAGGAATGCCCACTTTTCCCGCAAAGTTCGCAAAGAACTGTAAGGTGAATACACGAACACCTCAACTATTCGCTTCTCATTGATAAAGATTTTAAAATGGCGCGGTGCCGCCCTACATTTTAACTCAATTTCGATCCTTTTCTTTTTGCGGCTTTTGTTTGCCTGCGGCGGCGATCTTAAAGATAGGGTCGCCGTTCTTATCTTTGTCAGGCACCCGATCAAGTTTTCGCTTTAGTTTCTTGTCTTTGATGATCATCGTTTAGGCATCCATCGACAAATCAATAATGTTTACTTTAGGGCGCCGCCGCCCGGACGACAACCCCGACGCCCTGATCGGAAAGCTTTGAGGCATGGAGAGCATCGATCAGATTTGATTGGTGGATGTGCGCTTCGGCCTCGGATTCATATTGTGCGGCATTCTGGAGCATATCGTCCGATTCGGCCGCATCAACGCCGACAGCGGCCGTCCGCATCTTCTCGACCTCTATCAATAATCGAGCGGCCTGTTTCGCGTGCCAATGCGATTCGGCGGCGAGTTCTTCGATAGACATGTCTTTCAGCAATTTTTCGTTAGGGCGCATCATCTTCTTTTGTTGAATCATTGCAAACGGACGTTGCCTATAACGTGCGGTCCGATGTCGCCGCACGTGTGTCTATCTTCTTCGGTTCAGGTCTGATCGGGTGTTTGATATATTGAATGTGTGTCCGGCCAGATCGCAGAAAACCTCGCGTTCGTGAAAAAGCGTATCCTAGCGGCCGCAGAAAAGGCTGGGCGCAATGCGGATGAAATAAAATTGATCGCCGTCAGTAAGTCGCACCCGGCGGCATCGCTCTGCGAGGCAATGGCCGCCGGAGAGGCATGTTTTGGCGAGAACAAGATGCAGGAGGCCGAAAGCAAGATCGCCGAGATAGGACGTGAGGCGGCCGAGTGGCATCTGATCGGGCATCTGCAATCAAACAAAGCGCGAAAAGCGGTGCAGTTGATCGACGTGGTCCACTCGCTCGATTCCGTTGAACTAGCCGCACGGCTGGAACGTATCTGTATTGAAGAAGGCCGGGAAACCTTGCCCGTGCTCATACAAGTAGATCTGGCGGGCGAGGAATCAAAATCGGGAATAGAAGCAACACAGCTTTCCCGCTTGTCGGACTTTCTAAGTGGCTGCGAACGGCTTAGATTAAAAGGACTTATGGCCCTGCCGCCGTTTTTTGACGATCCTGAGGCAGCACGGCCTTTTTTTGTACGGCTTCGCGAATTGCGTGACCGCCTTGCGTCGGAAAAGGCTTTTGCAAACGGCGGCGGCGAATTGTCAATGGGAATGAGCCATGATCTTGAGGTTGCGATCGAGGAAGGTTCCACGATGGTGCGTGTCGGAACGGCCATATTCGGTAAACGCGAATACGGAATGCGAGCTTAATAGATGATCATTACGGGATATTTGTCTTCGACGGTCTATCCACTCGTTTGGATGGTGCTTTGGGGTGCCTTTCTGGCCTTTTTGGCGTTTCTCGCACTGCGGCTAATATTCAATTACGCGGATCCTAACCCATTTGGGGCCGTCGGACGGTTTGGCTTCAAGATCAGAAAGCTAACGGAACGATTCGTTTATCCGGCGGCAAGATTTCTTGCAAATTTTCGGGTTGATACACGGTTGGCGCCTCTTGTCACAATGTTCCTCGCTCTTGTGCTGACATATTTTGCAAGCAGTATTATCGGAAATACTTTTTTTGTTATTGATGGCCTGACCGCTGGTGTGATAAACGGAAATCCGATGGTTTTCATTGGCTTTCTGTTGTACGGCCTGTTGAGCATTTTTGTGCTTTTTATCTTTATCCGGTTTCTTTCGTCATGGTTCGTTTTTACCAGAAATACATTCCTCGGATTTGTAAATAAAGTGACCGATCCGATAATGCTGCCGGTTCAGCGGTTGATACCGCCAGTCGGCATGTTTGACCTTTCGGGAATGCTAGTGCTGATATTGATAATGTTTCTGCAGTCGATTGTGCTGAACATTTTCGTGCGCGGTTAAATTGTCCTCTGATTTTTCCGGCGATTCGACTTTTCCCTCTTGTTTCTATTACTCCGTGGCCTATTTCTGATCTAACTAATGAAGAAGAGGAATAACGAGAATGGATTTGCCTTAAACCTTCATTGAGCATGTTCGACATCACGGAAATCAACGGTTGCATCACTTTCGAGGTCCGTGTTGTGCCCCGTGCGGCAAGGACAGAACTGGCGGGCGAAATGGATAATGCGGTAAAGGTTCGGATCTCGTCACCACCGGTTGACGGAGCGGCAAATGCAGAGTTGATAAAATTCCTGGCAAAGATCTTGGGTGTGGCAAAAGGCGATGTCGAAATAGTCTCGGGCCAAACGTCAAAGACCAAGCGATTACAAATTACAGGAATAACGGCTGAACAATTGCGGAACGCTATTGGCCGATGACCGCAACTTCCGTATTTGGCCGATATAAAATCAGCGTGATATATTTTCAATTTCGACCAAGGCAGAAACACGACCGGTAGGAAGTGTGCCTCTTCGGATTTTGGATTTCCGATTTTGGATCTTGGATCGGGCGCGAGCGTCTGAATCCCAAAACTAAGGCTGCCTTCACTATCATTTATGTCTCTGCCGGAAGAATTGAGGAACCATTAAATGTCAGGACACTCCAAGTGGCACACAATCAAGCACAAAAAGGGCGCGCTCGACGCAAAGCGCGGCAAGATCTTTACGAAAATGATCAAAGAGATCACTGTCGCGACCAAAACCGGCGGCAGCGGAGACGTTGACGCAAATGCGCGTCTTCGCAAGGCTGTCAGCGACGCCAAGGCGCAGAATATGCCCAACGACACCATTGACCGTGCGATAAAGCGCGGCATGGGCGAGGGCGAAGGCGCGAATTACGATGAGGTGCTTTACGAAGGCTACGGCCCGAACGGCGTCGCCGTCATGGTCGAGGCTATGACCGACAACCGCAACCGCACGGTCGCCGAGATCCGCCACATCTTCTCAAAAAACGGCGGCAACATGGGCGAATCTGGTTCCGTCGGCTGGATGTTCGACAAGAAAGGCTACATCGTGGTCGATAAGGCAGCCAAAAGCGAGGATGAATTGTTTGAAATAGCAGTCGGAGCCGGGGCCGACGATATGCAGGACGAAGGCGACGTTTTCGAGATCTTCACCGCTCCCGACGCCTTCGATGCCGTCAACGAAGCCATCAAAGCAGCCGGCATCGAACCCCAGGCCGCCGAGATCTCAATGGTCCCCCAAAACTACATCAAACTAGAAGGCGGCGACGCCAAAACAATGCTGAAACTCTACGACGCCCTCGACGACAACGACGACGTCCAAAAGGTCTATGCGAATTTTGATATAGATGAGAGCGAGATGGAGTGATAGTGGAGCCGCCAGATGGATTTCGGGTTGACCTGCTTTTTCCGGAATGATGTTCCGATCTTGTAGCCGAGGAGTACTACAAGGATCGTTTCGTTCTCCCGATATGCCAGGAAAAGGGCTTGCCACCTTCCCGAAGTTTCTCACAACCGTGTTGTTCCGGGTGGCGGATCAAATCTCGGAGTTTCATGCGGCGTTCAGAAGCAACTGTTCTCGGATAACTTCAGCGCCGTTCAGTTTTTCTTCGGCAAGTTGCCGATTTGCTTCAAGGACTAATTCAATAGCTTCCTTCAGATTCTCACGCGTTTCTTCAAGGGTTTCACCTTGCGTGTTCGCGCCCGGAAGTTCTTCGACATTGCCGATGTAGCCCTGCGGTACTTTCTGGAAAACCGCTGTCAATCTTATATCAATTGAACAAACCTCGCGTTTTAGTTTACCACAGCCGCAGCCGGTGGAACTGAACTGCAAAAACCGGTCGCTAACACCAGAAAGCCGGCTCGCCGAAGCAAATGTCTCAACTGATCAATTGTCCAAATACGATGCGATGTCCGTCGGGAGTCTTTACGGTAAAATCGCGGATGCCCCAGGGCTGGCTTCGGATCGTGGAAATGATCTCGGCTTCACGGTCAACGATCTCTTCATAAACTTCATCCACATTTTCAACCAGGGCGTGGGCAAACCAGGAATGATTGCCCGATTCCTCGGCCGTCATCTCATCAGAACATTCGCCGAGCATCACCTTGAAATCGCCGAACGAAAGAAACTCCCAGCCGGGAGCAGTGAAGTCGCGGTCAAACCCGAGCTTATCTTTGAAGTATGCCGCCGACCGCCTAAGGTCCTTGACGGCAAGGACGTGGCGCGTATGAACTACTTTTCTCTTTGTCGTCATTTAATAATGTATTTCCGTTGGCCTGCATCATATTGAAAGCCGGACGGCATTGCACTACTTTCAAACGCCTGCGATTCGGCGTTTATATTCGGCAAGCGCTTCGTCGAGCCGCTGTTTGGCCGTTGTGTCGCCGGGAACATTGTGCGACGGGTGGATGTAAAGTTTCACGCCGCGTTCCACAAGTATCTCAGCGACGGTGATGACCGTCATCCAAACACAGGTCACGAAAGCCATTGTCGATATCGGCCCAAGTTTGTCCATGTGGCCCTTGATCGGCACGGACGCATCTTCGGCCGGAGCGCATGAATCGACAACGATGTCCGCAATATCAAAGATGGTTTTCCCGCTCGAATGTCGCGTCTGTTTTCCTTTTGCCTCAGCGGCCGACCCGAACGCGATGACCTTCATTCCGCGTTTTTTGGCATCGAGTGCGACATCGATGTTCACGTTGTTGATCCCCGAATGCGAGAACACCCACATCGTGTCGCGCGGGTCGAAATTGTAGCCCTTCATTATCTCGACGCCGTAACCCTCAACGCGTTCGAGAAAAACGAACTGGTGCACGCCCATCTCGCCCGTTATGCGTGTGAAAAATGTTAGCGGCAGCTCGACCATCGGGTGAAACCCGACGAATCCGCCGATGCGCGGATACATTTCTTCGACCGGGATCGTGGCGTGTCCGCAGCCGAATGTATGGACCCAGCGGCCGGCCTCGATCGAATCGGCCATTGCTTCCGCCGCCGCCCGGATGTTTTCGAGCTGCGTTTCCTCAATGCGGGACATCACGTTCCGCGCGTTCTCAAGCCATTGGAGTGCAAGCATAATTATTGTTTTCTATGATTCCTTAGATCTCGTGAAATGAATACAAGCAAGAGTGACATCGCCGCTATCTGAACATATGAGATCGTCATAAGGTGTCCGACCCCATGATGATGGATCACCAGGCCGGTCAAGAAATTGATCAGCATATTGCCGATCAGCGCCGTCACAAAAATGAAACTAAATGCCGTGCCCGACAGATCAGAAAAGCGGTCGCCCGCGAACCCGAGCATGATCGGAAACCCGCCCGCCAATCCGGCTCCGGACAAGACCAATCCTACCGTCGCCACGCCCGCCGAACCGATCTGCATCAGCAGAACTCCAAGAAACAGCAGCACAAGGCACGACCACATTAACGATGTCTGAGCAACATTTCGAAAAACGCTGCCCATCAGCAGCCGCATAACGGTCATGCCGCCGATATGAAGCGACAGGGCGTAAAGCGCGTTGGCCTCGGTCATCACGCCGCGGGTCGTCACATAGGTCGTCGTCCAGTTATTGATTATCGCCTCAAGACTGCTCTGAAAGAAAAGGAAGAATGAGATCAGAAGCAGGAAGGGGCTTATCAGGTTTCGCCAATTTACGGCCGCCGCCGTTTGCACCTTTGGCGGCGGAAACCGAATAGCAGCGCAAAGCAGGCCGACGCCCAACACCAGAAACCCGACCGTCGAGACTATCGTGAACGGGCTGACACGGTCCGCAACCGCGCCAAGCACCAGCGGCATGCCGAGTGCCCCGATGCCGAAGAAAACGCCCAGCAAACTCAAGTTTGCCCCGCGGTTCTCTTCGCTGATGTCGGCAACGATGGCGTTGGTCGTGCCGTTTATCACACCGCCGCACAACCCGAACAAAAATATTGCAGCCTTCAACGGTCCCAGCGAATCCGCGAACGCGATCGCTTGAAATCCGACAAACATCCCGGCACAGGAAGCCGCCAAAAGCAGCCTTGGGCCGTACCGGTCCGCGATCGGCCCGAAGATGAACGAGCCGGCAAGAATGCCGAACGGCAGTATCGAAAAAATAGTACCCGAATCGACGGCATCCAGCGAGAATTTCGCCTGCAGCGAAGTGGCCAGCGAGCCAAGCGTGATCAACGTTATGCCGAAGAATAGCATACCCAGACACGCGGCCAGGAAAACCAGTTTCTTGTTGTACATAGAAGCTGTCACGCGGCGTTACGCTTTGCCAAAAGGCCGGCCCCGTAAAGTCCGGCATCGGCGCCGAGGGCCGATGATTCAAATGCAGCATGACGCATCGCTATCGGCTGCGCCCATTTCGCCGCTTCTTCGCGGATCGCAGGGATCAGCGTGATCGCCGGGCCGAAAACGCCGCCGCCGAAAATGATCTTTTCGGGATCAAAAATGCTGACGAGATTTGCCGCCGCCATTCCCCAAAGCTCGACACATTGTGCGATCGTCCGTTCGGCGATCTCGTCCCGCTCGCTGAAGGCGGCAAAAACCTCATGGGCCGTCAGCTCGTCAAAGGAACGCAGTTGGCCTTTATATTCCGGGCCGTTTCGCAATAATTCTTTCGCTACCTTTACTATCCCGCCGCCCGAGGCTTGTGATTCGAAGCAACCGGAGGCATCGTATTCATTCCGGTACGGCCTGTCGAGTGCCATCCAGCCCACTGCTCCCGCAATGTCGTGAGCACCGCGAACCACCCGGCCCCCGCTCATTATCCCGGCACCGATCCCTGTGCCGACCGCGATGTAGATCGCGTCATCGCAATTCTGCGCATTTCCCTTCC